>Ga0137366_10003502_pt1 | contig 12245 bp, 10 predicted proteins | sample SagtaG_8_FD_104938 | JGI IMG/M metagenome (GOLD analysis project Ga0137366, IMG submission 104938) | Vadose zone soil microbial communities from Sagehorn Ranch, Mendocino, California, USA - Sage1_L_60_16 metaG | ecosystem: Environmental > Terrestrial > Soil > Vadose zone | place: USA... | reverse complement strand
TGCCGTCTGATCTTCGCCTTATTTCCGCATCCCCAACGCCTGCGCCGTCTGATGCCTCTGCTGTGGCTCTATCAGCGCTCCGGGTTGCGATGGTTGCTGCGCAACAGCGGCCTGCTGCGCCTGGCAGGTGCGCGTCTCGAGGCGCTCGAATCGCTGCTTCCCGAACTGAATCGGCGCCAACTCTTCGCGCCGGAGCCGGGGAGTGTCATGCATAGCAAGCCTCGGATGCGCGTGGGTGTGCTGCTCGGCTGTGTGCAGCGAGTCTTCTTCAGCGATGTGAATGCGGCCACCGTCCGGGTGCTGGCTGCACTCGGCTGCGAGGTCGTCCTACCGCCGGAGCAGGGTTGCTGCGGAGCGCTGATGGCGCACACCGGAGGCGAAGCGGAGGCCGAGGCAGCGGCGCGCAATCTGATCGATGTGTTCGAGCGCGCCGGAGTGGATGCGATCGCGATCAACGCCGCCGGATGCGGCTCGCATATGAAGGAGTACGGCCATCTCCTGCGCGATGATCCGCAGTATGCCGAGCGCGCCCAGCGCTTCGCCGCGAAGTGTCGCGACATCTCAGAATTGGCCGCCGAGCTTCTGCCCCAGCAAGCCAAAGAGCGGCTTGCCGGGGCCCCAGGTCTTTCCGCGGCGCCGAAGCCGGTGCGCATGAAGATCGCGTACCACGATGCTTGCCACCTGCAGCATGCGCAAGGGGTGAGCTCGCAGCCGCGCCAGTTGCTCAACGCAATCTCCGGGCTTGAGGTGATCGAGCTTCCCGAGGCGGGGACCTGTTGCGGCTCAGCCGGTGTTTACAACCTCATCGAGCCGGTGCCCGCGCGCCAACTCGCCGACCGCAAGGCGCAGCACATCATCCGCTCAGGCGCGCAGGCCGTGGTCTCCGGCAATCCAGGCTGCCTGCTGCAACTCGCCGGCGCGCTGCGAAGAGCGGGTCATCCGCTGCCGATGCTTCACCTCGTTGAGGTGCTGGACGCCGCGCTCGGTCCCCGGGAGTAAGGGGCGCTTCGAAGTAGCGCGTTAGACTGAGGACCCACGCACATCCCCACTCCGGCAATAAGCTTGAGTGGGCCGCCAAAATAGGAAGCGGCGTTAGAAAGGGAAGACAATGCGCGCATGGCTGATGGATTCATACGATGGTGTGGAGAAGTTGCGTCTGGACGAGGTCACCGATCCTCAGCCCGGCCCCGGCCAGGTTCTCATCCGAACGATCTACGCCGCGCTGAATCCGGCCGACGCTTTTCTGGCACAGGCGCAGTATCCCGCCAAGCCCGCGCTGCCGCATGTGCTGGGGCGCGACGGCGTGGGCGAGGTGATTGCCGTGGGCACGGGAGTCGATGGCGTAAAGCCTGGCGATACGGTCGCGATTCTGCACGGAAATGCGGGAGTGGAGACGTGGGGAACGCTGGCGGAGAAGACCCTGGCCGGCGCAGCCGAGGTGGTCCCGGTGCCGCGTGGCTGGTCGCTGGAGGAGGCTGCCGGCGCGCCGCTGGTTTATCTCACCGCCTGGCAGGCGCTGACGCAATGGAGCGAGCCTCGCCCCAGCACGCCAGCAACGGGCGCGCCGGGGACCCCGCCTCGTCCCAGCACGCCAACAACGGGCGCGCCGGGGACCCCGCCTCGCCCCAGCACGCCAACAACGGGCGCGCCGGGGGCCCCGTTGGAGGCGCCGCCGGTGCCCGGGGCCGTGGTGCTGATCACGGGGGCCTCCGGCGGCGTGGGTTCGGCAACGGTGCTGCTTGCAAAATCGATGGAGCTGACGGTCGTCGCGCTGTCGCGCAGCGCACAGAAGGCGGAGCAGCTCAAGCAGCTCGGTGCCGATTATGTCTTCGATCCCACGGAGAAGGGCCTTAGGAAGCAGGTGCTCGCGGCCATCGCTCCCAAGCGGGTGGATTTGGCGGTCGACTGCGTCGCCGGACCACTCTTCAATGAAATCATTGCGATGCTCGGCTTCGGGGGGCGCATCAGCGTGGTTGGCCGCAGCGGCGGCGCGGTGCCGGATTTCAACACCGGAACGCTGTTCTTCCGCCGGAACCGTATTGGAGGTGTCTCGGTGGCCGACTACTCGCACCCGCACGCCAGGGCCGCCTGGATGCAGTGCGTGGAGCGCCTGGACAAGTTAGGGAAGCGCCCCGTGGTGGACAGTGTCTTCGAATTTGCCGACGTGAAGGCGGCGTTTGCCCGTCTAAGCCAGGGACCGATGGGTAAGGTAGTGGTCAAGATCGGCGGATAAATTGTGAATAACGGGCGCGGCAGGAGTCGCGCCCGAATGTTCAGATGAGTTTTCACCGGACGGACAGAACCGGGCAAGGGGCGCGCGCATGGATCTCGCCGATGTACCTTGGCGCCTCCAGCGGAAAGCCCATAACAATCAGGTCGGCGTCGTGTTCCGCCGCCGTGTCTAGAATCCCCTTTGCTACCGGCCCGATTGCGACGATCGGTTCGACGCCGCACAGACCTGGATCGAACGGCAACAGATTGAGCATCTGGCCCTCGTAAAGCGCCTCTATCAGCCAGTCGGCCGAGAACTCGGGCGTGTCGACGTAGACCATCAGCAGTTGCGATCCGTTCTTCGTCGCCAGAGATACGGCATAGGGAAGAGCGCGCAGCGAAGCCGGAGAAAAGTCCGTCGCATACAGAATTCGCTCCAGTCGCTCGCCTCCATGCGCTTTTGCCGAAGCTCCAACCGTGAAGACAGGGCAGGGCGCAGCGGACAGGATTTTGCCTGCCACCAACCCAAGACCAGGCGCTTCCGGTTGATGGCCGTGAGTGCCGAGAGCAATCAGGTCCATGTGCTCGGAACGGGCCAGTTTCACCAGGGTTTCCGCAATCGGACCGTGGGCCGTCCAGACGTCGAAGGGAGTATCTCCGACTGGGTGCTTCTGCAGGAACACAGGCACGTCGGCATGGACGGTGTGGCTCGGGAGCTGTCCTGGAGCGGATGCAGCTTCGCCTGGCCGCGGGGAAACGACATGCACCACGTGTATGGTGGCGCCGTCGAGTTCCGCGAGCGCGTGCAGACACTCCAGTGCGCCCGCCGAGCACTGCGAAAAGTCGGTTGCGAAGAGGATGTTCTTAATCTCGGGGTAAACAGCTTGCGGTTTGTTTCTAACGAGGCTTAGCATAGGACACCACCTCCTCTCGGAGACCTGTCCATCACACACAATGACCCTGCAGCTACTCCCTGTCAGTAACAGCCGTCACATCCCATTGTGATTTGACTATTTGCAGAAGCTGGGGGTATGCCGGAGGGGCTCGCCGGGGGAAGCTGAAGGCGGAAGGGATCAAACCTGCGGCTGAAGGCTAGCCCGACGCTTATGGCGTCTGAAATTCACTAACCAGAGATGGCGCAAGTCGGGCGGAATCATGGTGAGCGCGCTGGGACTCGAACCCAGGACCCACGCCTTAATGGGAGGGCTGATACCGTGGGGGAGTCAGCCGTCCTTGGTTTTGTCTAAATCCGATTGCTCTACTGCGATATTTACACGGCGCCAGGATGGCCGGATCAAGGCGCGTCCCCGACTCTGCAGGCACGCCGGTGGAGAGCAAGCTGCTGCAACGGGGAGGGGAACTGGCCACCCTAACCGGACGCAAAATCAGATACTCCTCGAACGCCGATGATCCGGCCTTACTTCGAGGAGGTTTAGGCTTGGGAAGATCTCTCCCGGCATCGCAAAATGGGCGACAACCAGCGCCGCAGGAATCGCGCCTTCGCCATCGTTGGCCAAGTCAAGAAAGCCACGCTCGCACCCGCCAAAGAGTGACGTGGGACTGCTTGCGAATCGAGCAGCCCGTGCTGAATTCGCCTCCACGGCAATGCCGATGCCCAACCAACAACACAAGACGTGCAGTGAGCTCCGCGTGCAGCGAGCGGCAGCTCACTATGTGCATTGGGAGCGCAGTGGGTCTTGGCACAACGGGCAGCGCCTGTGCATGTGCCGCGATCCGTCGCTCGGGACCAAAATATGTCCGCATTCGAGCAACTCCCCTTTGCATTTGCGCTGCCCATGCAGATACAAATCGTATCTCACGATTCGCCGCTGGGGCCCCTGGAAATGTGTTCCCCACGCCATTCGCTTTAAATGGTCAGGGGTGACCACAATCAGGTTCGAATCAAGCGGAAATGTAGTAGTCATAGCAACGATATGACATTGTCGCATGCACTATGGCTGCCGGGCAGAGGCAAGCCGGCCTGGGCGGGTGCTCTAAAGGATCAAGAGATGTTTCATCACTAAGGTCATGCAGCGAACCGACTAGCTTTATTTCCAAACGAGTGGCGTCGCCGGAGCCCTGCTCAACGGCGACGCCATTACACTTTCAGATGGTTTTGTGGGCGAGATTTGAACTCGCAACTTTCGTGATTGCCGCGACTGGATTGCGATCTGGAACTGCTAGCCAAAGTTCCCGGGATCGGTCAATTCCCCGGCCCTCTCTCGCTCTGCGCCATGCGACGACGTTCCTCTTCTAAGGCTTGGCGCGGGTCACGACCCGTGACCTCGCGGTACCAGCCGGGATGGTGCGTCCAGGCCCAAGGCTCGCTGACGGTTCCGCGAGTCATGCTTTGAAACGTCTGCGGTTCGCCAAACGTGCTGAGATAAATGTGCACGAAAATGCCCAGCAGCATAATCAGTGCGGAAATGTCGTGAATGATATAGCTGATTGCGACCGCGATGCGCCCGAAGGTCCCCGGGAACCACATGATCACGCCGGTAATGAGGAAAACGATACAGCCGACTCCGATCTCCCAGAATTGCACCTTCTGCCCAGCGTTGAAGAACCCAACCTCCTCGCTTTCCACCTTGTCTTCATTCGTGACGTACTTCCTGATGTTGCGAAGCCATCGGCGATCTGCCTGCGTCCAACGCATGGGTAGCAGCCAGTTGAGGAACTGAAAGGCAAAGAAGAGGGCAAAACCTAACCCGAACCACGGGTGCAGCAAACGAGCCATAGGTCCCCCGCCAAAGACCGGAGTCAGCCAATGGAAGGCCCAAGGCGCATAGATCCCGAAGCCAGAGAGCAGTGCCAGGAAAAAGAAAATGGCAACGATCCAGTGGAGCACGCGCGTGTAAACGCGATGGCGCTGTAATTCTCCCTCATACACGATCGTGCGGCCAATGCGGTCAAAGGCGGCGCGGGGGCGTTCGTTGAAGCGTTCCGCTGCGGTCCCCATTTATGGCTCCTTTCTCTCTGGAACCTCTTTTATGGGAGGCTCCGGCTGCGGGCGCATAGGGCCGAACGTGACATAGTGGAACAGCACGCCGATGCCGCCCAGCAACGCCAAGACTTCGAGTACGGGCTTGAAGAGCCATTTCCAGATCGTGAAACTCAACGGGATCTGCGGCTTGGCAGGCAGCCCGCCGTAGAGCACAGGCTGCTCAGCATCGTGCAGGACATAGATGACGTGTGTGCCGGAAACAGATTCCGGGTCCCAAACTCCTGCTTTGCTGAAACCAGATTGCTCCCTCAGTTGCTGGGCACGCTTCTCGGCGACTTCCTTCATCTCCTGCTTCGTCCCGAACTGCAGGCACCCCGTGGGACAAGCCTTGATGCACGCGGGTTCGAGCCCGTTCCCAACGCGGTCCGAGCAGAGGGTGCACTTGTAGACCTTTTTCGTGGTCTGATTGAATTTCGGAATATTGAATGGACAGCCAGAGACACAGAGCTGGCAGCCGATGCAGTTCTGCTGTTGGAAGTCAACGATGCCGTTCGCATACTGGACGATTGCTCCATCGGCGGGACAGGCGCGCAGGCAGCCTGGATCCGTGCAGTGCATGCACTGATCTTTACGAAAGATCCACATCAGGCCATCGCTGTCGGTCCTGGAGGTGAACGGTGACAAGCTGCCGTCGAGATTGCGTTTGACTTCGGCAAACTTGATCAATTGCCAGAAGTTCCACTCGGTTTCCGGCATTGTCTGGTAGGTATTGTCAAACTTGGTCTCTCGGAACGGCAGGTCGTTCCACTCGGCGCAGGCCACCTCGCAAGCCTTGCAGCCGATGCAGGTAGTGGTGTCCATCAGCTTGCAGACTTCAACTTCCCGCTGTGCCCCCTTACCCGGAACACCGCCCGGGTGCGCCGAAATAGATTTGATCTGGAGGTTTTTTTCGTCCAACATCTCAATCTCCTCCTCACGCCTTTTCGAGCTTCACGAGGAACGCCTTGAACTCAGGCGTAAAGGCGTTGGGATCCATCGACGTGGGAGTAAGCAGATTGGCCGGATTGTGCGCAGTTCTGCCCGCGTCCTCCGCAATGCCGCGATAGCCCCAGTGAATGGGAATGCCAATCTGATACGTCTTCTTGCCGTCGATCATCAGGGGCTTGATACGGCGCGTGACCATGGCTTTGGCAATATAGTGGTTACGCGCGCTGCTGACCTTGACTCTTTCTCCGCCGTGAATTCCCAACTGATCGGCCAACTCGGCCGGCACTTCCACAAACGGCTCCGGCACCAACTGAACTTCCATGGGATTGTTCTTCGTCCAGTAGTGGTAGTGCTCGGTCAGCCGGTAGGTGGTGCAAACAATGTTGTAGCCCTGGTCCGGAGTGCCGTATTTGTCCGCCGCCGTCTTAAATTTCACCGTTACCGGATTGATGGATTGCTGGGGGTGGAGCGGGTTGGCAATCGGGCTCTCCAGCGGTTCGTAGTGCTCGGGCAAAGGTCCGTCGGCAAATGCGGCGAGAGGAGCAAAAATGCGGCCAACTCCCTCCGGGTTCATGATGAACGGACCCATGTGGTCTTTCGGCGGAGAGTCGGCCTTGAAATCCGGAACGTCGTTGCCAACCCATTTTTTCGCGGTCTCGTTCCACCACACTTGCGGCCGATCCGGGTCCCAAGGTTTGCCGTTGAGATCGCAGGAAGCGCGGTTGTACAGCACACGCCGGTTCATTGGCCATGACCATGCCCAGTTCGGGTAAACTCCCAGCCCCGATGGGTCCTCTGTGCCACGGCGCTGTGCCTGAGAACCTGCTTCCGTCCAGGAACCGCAGTAGAGCCAATTGCCGCAAAGCGTGGAACCGTCGTCGCGCAACATGGCGAAGCCGGGAAGTTGCTGTCCGGCTTTCACGGTCGTGCCTGTCTTTTCATCCGTGACGTCCTGGAGCGCCCGCCCGTTGATCTCCTTGGCCACCTCAGAGAGCGGCGGGTTATGCGGATCGGAATAGGCCCACGAGAGCTGCAGGATTGGATCCGGGAATGGGCCGCCTTCCTTCTGGTAGAGCTCCCGCACCTTGAGAAAGAGACGCGCCACTATCTCCTGATCCACCTTGGCGTCGCCCGGTGGTGGCACAGCGATCCATTTCCACTGCAACCAGCGGGCTGAGTTCACCAGTGTGCCGTCCTTTTCCGCGAAGCCAGCACAGGCGAGGCGGTACACCGTTGTATTGATCTGCTTCATCCGATCTGCGGAGGTGCCCGGAGCTTTCCAAAACTCGCTGGTCTCATCGGGAAAAATCTCGCCGACAACGAGCCAATCCAGCTTGCCCAGCGCCTCGATATTCTTCTGCGAATTGGGCCCGATCATCACGGCGTTCATGCCGAAGGACACCAGACCTTTCATTTCGCCCCGGTGCATGCGGTCGAACATCTCGACCCAGGAGTAGCGGCGGTCGATCTTGTGGAGATTGTTGAAGGCGAAGTCGTTCTCCTTCGTCGCATGGTCGCCGTAGAAGGCTTTCAGCAGAGAGACCGTGAATTTCGGCGTGTTCGACCAGTAATTGAAGGAATCCCATTCGCCCGGTTTCGAAGCCGTGGGAGTCGTACGCTTGAGGTAGGTCGCCAAATTTGTATCGCTGGGATTCGGGATCTTCAAGTACCCCGGCCAGATATCGAAGACGCCGCCCATGTCAGTTGCGCCCTGGATGTTGGAGTGCCCACGCAGCGCGTTTACGCCGCCGCCGGCCCGCCCCACGTTGCCGAGGATCAGTTGCAGGATGGCAGCGGTCCTGATGATCTGCGTGCCATACGTGTGCTGCGTCCAGCCGACCGCATAGATGATGGTGGAGACCTTTTTCATATCGCCGTCTTTGCGGACGGATGTGAAAAGGTCTGCGGCCTTCAGGAAATCATTTTTCGGGACGCCGGTGATACGTTCCACCATCTCTGGTGTGTAGCGTGAGTACTGCTGCTTCAGCAGCTGAAAGACACAACGCGGATTCTGCAGCGAAAGGTCATACGCTGGATTGGGCGGCATCATGGGCGGGACTTTCGGCGCGCCTGCTCCTTTGGCGCCGACCGGACCCGCTGCCTGGTGGCCGCCGCCCAAGGCCTGAGCTCCGCCTGACGTCGGCTGCTGTGGACTCGGCGCTGCGGGTTGCGACGATGCCCCTGCGCCTTTTTCCGCAGAAGCCTGCGCCGCAGTGGCCGCACCTGCCGTGAGCGCAGCACCCGCCGCGATGCCGCCAGGCGTCATGTTCCCACCCTCCTGATAATTCCAGGTTGCTTTGTCGTACGCGCCACTCTGCGGGTCAAAGCCGGAAAATAGCCCATCATCGGGCAGCTTGAAGCCGTCCTTCACGATGAACGCGGCATTGGTGTAGTTGACGAGATAATCGTGGGCGATGCGGTTGTTCTGGATGGCGTAGTTGATGAGGCCACCGAGAAATGCTATGTCGCTGCCCGGCCGGATCTGCAGAAAGAGATCGGCCTGTGATGCCGTGCGCGTAAACCGCGGATCTACCACGATCAGCTTGGCATTTCGATGACGACGGGCCTCGACCGGCCACTTGAAACCACAGGGATGGGCCTCAGCCATGTTGCTGCCCATGATCAACATCATGTCGGTATTCTTAATATCGACATAGCCGTTGGTCATCGCCCCGCGCCCGAATGTTGGTCCCAAACTTGAGACCGTGGGGCCGTGTCAAACCCTGGCCTGGGTTTCGAAATACGGGACCCCTAGGCCCGCGCGCATGAACTTTACGGCGAGATAGTTCAACTCGTTCGTGTCGGTGCATCCGCCGATCCAGCCCATCCCCTCGCACCGATTCACGGTCACTCCGTTTTTGTCGTTCACGACGAAGGTTTGGTCGCGGGTCGTCTTGATATGCCGCGCAATCTCGTCGATGGCCTGATCCCAGCTGATGTCTTCCCAGTGATCAGATCCGGGACGGCGGACCTGCGGTTTCGTCAGCCGTCTCTCGTTCAGGATGTCCTGTTCCAGCGACGCCCCCTTGGGGCAGAGCGTGCCGCGGTTGATGGGGTGGTCGGGGTCGCCTTCCACATGCACTACCTGTGGCTTGACGTTCTTCGAGCGATCACCAATCGTGTGGATAATGACGTTGCAGCTCACCGAGCAGTAAGGGCAGATGCTCCGCGTTTCTGTCGTACGAGAAATCTTTAGCCCCTGAGTCTGTGCGTAGATCGGAGCGACGTCAAAACCAAACACCGACAGACCGACGCCGCCTACCAAACCACTTTTCATGAAATCTCGTCTGGAAATTTCCATCGCATGCCCTCCTCGTGGAGACAAGCATTGCTGAAGCACATTGGCAGGGTGGGGTATTGCTTCAGCCTCGGTGCAACGAAGACGGATTCTGCGGAACCTGTTCGGGTTGTCCTACTATCTAAATTATTGAGAGCTGGTCATTTATGCCGGCACGAGGCGATAAGCTCTTCAGCGTTGCCCATTGAGCTTCTCTCAGCCCTTCACGCGGTTTCCGTCTAACCGGCATTTGCGGGCGTCAGCGATTCGCTTCAACAATTCACAAGATTGGGCTCGATCTTGCTATACCCGTGGTCGACCGCCCAGAGGTCGAGAGGCGCGGCAGCGATTTCATCGACGACGGGAACGGCGAGGCCGTGGACACTTAGATCCACCGACTTTAGGTATGTCTTGCAGGTATCGCAGGCTTCGACGCGTACATAGGGAAAATCTGCAGCCGAGTAGCGGGGCAGCTTGTCTTTGTTTTCCTCGGCGCACGCGGGGCAGACCACCCGGCGGAAGTTCCACTCCGTCAGGCAAAAGGAGCAAAGAAGCAGACGTTTAGCGCCATCGCCTTCGGGTCTCAGCACGGCAGCCTGTGGCCGGCTGTAGCACAACGGGCAGAGTGGCCCAGTGTAGGAGGCCACCTGCATCCTATCGCTGTTGCCAGCGATATGTTCCGCAAGCGGTTGCAGGCAGACCCGGGCAAAGAACTGAACTGCTCCGCCGCGTTGCTCATCGCCTCTGGCCCTTGCCGCGAGCAAGTCAAACCATTGCTGCCGGTTTTCTGCGCGCAAGCCGCGTGCCACTCCGGCCAGCCCGGGAGGGCCATGTCTTTCAATCAGGGAAAACAGCGCAGGAAGATGCTGCAGCGCGAGCTCGATATCCAGTTGATCGCGCAACGGCCGATGATCGCCAGCAAGTTGTTGACCAGCCGCCTGCTCGTAAACGGCCTTCTGGAAGCCGGCGATCCGGCCGTAGAAATTCATGATCTCGGCCGCAAACGGAAACTTGCTGGCTAATTCATCCGCCCGCGTGATACGGCGGTCCCATTCACTTTTGCTCATGTTGTCGTGCCTTTGCCGCTCCCAATCCTGTCATTCCACTACAAATGTGTGCTCGCCAGCCGCGCTGCTCCGGAATAGATTACAAAGCGCCGTCCACGAAGGAAGCCGATCAGCGTCATGCCAAACTCACGTGCAAGTTTTACCGCCAAATCAGAGGGTGCGGAGACGCAAGCGAGCACTGGAATACCTGCCGCCAGCGTCTTTTGCACAATTTCAAAGCTTCCTCGTCCGCTCACAAGCAGCAGAGAATGCGCCAGCGGAAGCAGGTCCCGACGCACTGCCCAGCCGACGACCTTATCCACTGCGTTATGCCGGCCAATGTCTTCCCGCAGAACCAGCAGTTCGCCATTCAAGCTGAAGAGCCCTGCGGCGTGCAAGCCGCCCGTCCGGCTGAAAACCGGCTGCGCCGCAGACAAGCGCTCCGGCAACGCGCAAAGCACCTCGGGATCGATGGTGCAAACCGCATCTGCGGGTCTGATGGTTCGTAACCGCACGGCGTCAATGGAAGCCTTGCCGCATACCCCGCAGCTCGAAACTGCATAGAAGTTGCGCTGGCTCGCGCGGGGGTCGAACTCCGTGGCTGCTGTCAACTCCACATGTACGCGGTTGGCTTGCTTCGGCTGGTGCTTCACCGACACTATATCCGCGGGGCCGGCGATCAGTCCTTCTGTGATGAGAAATCCCAGTGCCAGGTCCTCCTCATGTCCCGGCGTCCGCATGGTCACGCTCACGGGAATGTCGCCGATACGGATCTCCAGCGGCTCTTCGCCCGCAAGGTAGTCATTGACCGGACGCATGACTCCATCACACCACTCGTTCACTCCGGTAATGGAGAGCATGCGCGGGATCACACCAGCCCTCCTGGCCGCTGCCGCGGTGCGTTCCGCAGGGGCGCGACCCTGGCGCGGCGCAGGCAGCTGTGGTTCTCCGACGCAGAATCAAGCATCTGGAGGCGCCCCTTCGGGCTGCCGGATAAGTTCGCACGCTTCCGCTTGCGCCCATTGCACGCCCTGTCTAGGGCATTATGGAGCATTTGAGACCTCCTGTCGCACCAGCATCTTACCTGCTCATTCTTTGAAGCGTCGGTGCAGCTCGAAACTTTCCTGCCTGCAGCTCTCGCTCCTGCACTGCAGTCGGCTGTCGTGGGTGTACCCGGCCGACTGCGAGAAGAAGCTTGCGGAATCCGCCCCGCATGGGCATAGTAAACCCCGCGGGCAAGCAGGTCCGCAGGAGCGATTTATGCGCACACGAACCAGACCATGCCTTCGTGGAATAGGAACGAGGTAGTTTGACCCCTGTTCCCAATCCCGAGATCTTTCGCCGGCTGCCCTCGGTCGATGAACTGCTGAAAAGCGCTGAAGTCTCGACTCTGATCGGCGAGCACGGCAGGACAGGCGTGGTCGACGCGATCCGCGCCGAGCTCGAACAACTGCGAAGCACGATCGGCCAGGGCATGCTGGAGGAAACCGAGCTGAATGCCGCACTCAACATCCTTCCCGACCTTGTAAGAGTCCGCCTCAGCCATGCAAGCGTCAATTCGCTCCGGCGTGTGATCAATGCCAGCGGGGTGATTCTTCACACAAATCTCGGACGCGCGCCACTCGCGCCCGAGGCGATCACGCGCATCACGGAGTGCGCAACCGGATACTGCAACCTTGAATTCGATCTGGAAAGAGGCGAGCGCGGAAGTCGCGATGAACACGCGCAGCACCTTTTCGCGCAGTTATTTTCGCGCGAAGGTCTTCGCGGGCAATCGACC
>Ga0137366_10003487_pt1 | contig 12261 bp, 11 predicted proteins | sample SagtaG_8_FD_104938 | JGI IMG/M metagenome (GOLD analysis project Ga0137366, IMG submission 104938) | Vadose zone soil microbial communities from Sagehorn Ranch, Mendocino, California, USA - Sage1_L_60_16 metaG | ecosystem: Environmental > Terrestrial > Soil > Vadose zone | place: USA... | reverse complement strand
TACCTGGAGCGTATCGGATTCGAGGTTGAAGGATTTGGTGGACATACTCTGATAGTCAGCACAGTGCCGATGCCGCACCCTCGCTTCGATGCCGAGCGTTGTTTGCGCGAGACGTTGGACGCGTTGACGGGTGATCGTGTTGCTGGGGCTGCAGCGAAACATGAACGGCTGGCTGCGACAGTCGCGTGCAAGGCCGCGATAAAAGCAGGAGAGGAGCTATCGCAGGGAGAAATGCGTTCACTGTTTGCGGCGTTGCGCGACACCACGCTGCCGGCGCACGATGTCCACGGTCGGTCAACGATCGTACATCTTACCTGGGAAGAAGTAGAGCGCCGCTTTGGCAGACGATAGGCTGCGCATCATCTGCGGTCCGACGGCGGCAGGGAAATCCGTTGTTGCACTGGAGCTCTGCGAGACGTTCGATGCCGCAATCGTCAGCGCCGATTCCCGCCAGATCTACTGCTACTTCAACATTGGAACTGCGAAGCCGACCGCACAGGATTGCGCGCGGATTAGCCACTACGGGATCGATGTGGTGGACCCTGAAGAACGCTACTCCGCCGCAAAGTGGGCGAACGAGGCAGACGAATGGATCGAGTGCGCACGCGAGATCGACAAAGAACCAGTGATCGTAGGTGGGACGGGACTTTACATAAGAGCGCTACTCAATCCGCTTTTCTCCGAACCCGAGCTGGATCCGCTTCAGCGTTCGCAACTCGAGCGAGAGCTTCAATCAAAGTCTGTCGACGAATTGCGTCGGTGGTGCGAAGAGCTGGATCCAGAACGAGCGCACCTCGGCCGCACTCAATTAATGCGTGCGATCGAGATCGCGCTGCTTTCGGGATCACGCATCAGTAAGCTCCACGCGCAACACAAAACCACGACGACAGCGGAAGCTGACGGGAAAAGCGCCATGTTCTTGCTAGTTGACCCTGATTCCGGACTGGCATCGAGAATCGAAGATCGCGTGGACTCGATGTTCAAGGCCGGTTGGTCGGACGAGGTTCGCGAGCTGTTGACGCGCGTACCGCCAGAGGCGCCAGCGTGGAAAGCGAGCGGGTACGCGGTGATGCGCGAATACGTCGAAGGTCGGCTCGATTTGTCATCCGCCCGGGAGCGGGTCATTATTGAAACCCGGCAGTACGCCAAGCGGCAGCGCACATGGTTCAGACATCAGCTGCCGTCGCCGGCAGTGACGGTCCTGAATCCTCAAGACTCTCGAGCTCGTGCCATCGCAAGAGAGTGGTGGGAGAGAGCTGAGTGAAGATAGGAATTACGTGTTATCCGACGTACGGTGGGTCGGGGGCCGTCGCGACAGAGCTCGGAATTGCGCTGGCGGACCGAGGACACGAAGTCCACTTCATCACCTATCGTCAGCCTTTTCGGCTTCCGTCCTTTCTACCGCGCATCTTTTTTCACGAGGTCGACGTCGGTCGCTATCCCCTCTTCGAGTTTCCGCCGTACGATCTCGCTCTGGCGGTTCGGATGCATGAAGTCGTCAGGACCCATCGGCTGCAGCTGTTGCACTGTCATTACGCAATCCCGCATGCCGCGAGCGCCTGGGTCGCGCGGGAGATGCTCCGTGAGACGGGCGAAGACGTCCACCTCATCACGACGCTTCACGGTACCGACATCACGATCGTCGGACAGGACCCGTCCTTCTATCCGATAACGAAGTTTTCCATCGAGAAATCCGATCGGATCACCGCGGTCTCGGAATACCTTCGTGAGGAGACCTGTCGCGCGTTTGGCTGCGACGGTCCCGAGATCGATGTGATCTACAACTTCATCGATCCCGACGTCTATAACCGAGACAAGTATCCGCCATTGCTGAAGAACGAGTTCGGCCGCTCGAAACCCATTCTCATGCACGTGTCGAACTTTCGGTCCGTCAAGCGCGTCCGCGACGTCGTGCGCATTTATGCCGAGGTCAATCGCGACCTTCCAAGCGTGCTCGTGATGATCGGGGATGGGCCGGATCGACCGGCTGCCGAAGAAGAAGCGCGCATCCTGGGTATCGAGAACTCCGTGTCGTTTCTCGGCAAGCTCGATCAAATCGCTCCGCTCCTCGCCGCGGCGGACCTCTTTCTTTTGCCGAGTCAGAGCGAATCGTTCGGTCTGAGCGCGCTCGAAGCACTCGCATCGGGAGTGCCGGTCGTCGGCACGAACGCTGGCGGTCTCCCGGAAGTCGTGCGCGACGGAGAGACGGGGATTCTATGCGGAGTCGGTGACGTTCCCGCCATGGCCGCAGCATCGCTCGACATACTCGGTGATCGGAAGCGCTGGTCCGAGATGAGCAGGCTGGCGACAGTCGACGCGCGCGAGCGCTTCGCTCGAGAGGACATCGTCAGCCAGTACGAATCGCTTTACCGCCAATCACTGCCCGCCCAAATAACATGACACCACTTCAGGCGATTGCCCTCGGAATCATTCAGGGCTTATCCGAGTTTCTGCCCATCAGCAGCTCGGCTCATCTCACGTTGGCTCCATGGTTGTTCGGCTGGGAGGATCCGGGATTGGCGTTCGATGTCGCGCTGCATTTCGGGACGCTTCTCGCGGTATTGTGGTATTTCCGCATGGAGTGGCTGCAGCTGATCAAAGCCGCCTTCGGCATCCTCACCAGCGGACGGATCGAGACTCCGGAAAAGCGGAGAGTGATTTATCTCATCGTCGCCACCATCCCGGGAGCGATCGGTGGATTTCTTCTCCAGTCAAGAGCGGAGGCCGCGTTCCGCAGCCCGGAGCTAATTGCGATCGCGCTGATCTCGATAGGCATTGTCCTCTGGGCCGTCGATAAAGCCGTCGACCAGCGTCGAATACTCGGCGAGATGCGGTGGATTGATGCGCTGATGATCGGGCTGTCACAGGTCATTGCGCTGATCCCGGGTGTTTCGCGCTCCGGTTCCACGATTACAACGGCGCGGGGGCTTCGCTTCGATCGCGAAAGCGCGGCGGAATTCAGCTTTTTGATGAGCATGCCCATCATCGCTGCGGCAGTCGTCCTCGAAGGTCCGAAGGCGTTGCACGCTGGTGGACTTACCAACGAGCTGATGTCGGGTGTCGTCGCGTCGGCTATCAGTGGATGGCTGGCCATTTCGATACTCATGCGGTACGTGACCCGGCACAGCTACGGCATTTTTGCTTTTTACCGTGTCGCGCTCGGTATTACAGTGCTGGCGGTGATTTACGCACGTGGATAGTGCGGTGCGCTTCGATGGCGCCACGCAGGAAGTCATTCAGAAGTTGCTTGGGCTAGCGCGAGTCGAGCTGCTCGAATCGACTACTTCCACGCTCGATGTCGCGCATCGCCTCGCGGCTCGAGGCGCGCCGGCGGGAACACTCGTGCTCGCGAACGAGCAAACCGCTGGTCGTGGACGCGGCGGTAAGACATGGCAGTCGTCTCCAGCCGCGGGAATCTGGCTGACACTGATAGAGCGTCCAACTGAAAGCTCCGGTCTCGGAGTCCTGTCCTTGCGTGTCGGGCTCGCGGCTGCCGAGGCGCTCGATCGGTTTGCGTCGGAGCCTATCCGGTTGAAATGGCCCAATGACCTTTACGTCGACCAGGGAAAGCTCGCCGGAGTCCTGGTAGAAGCGCGATGGCGCGAGCAAGCCGTCGAGTGGGTCGCGATTGGCTTGGGCGTGAACGTCAAAGCGCCGGAAGACATCGACGCAGCGGCGGGACTGGAGCCCGAGACAGCGCGCCTCGATGTTTTGAGCGAGCTGGTTCCCGCGATTCGTGCTGCAGCTAGCGCAACGGGTCCCCTGCGGCCCGAGGAGCTGGAGGAGTTCGACGCGCGCGATGTGGCTCGCGGGCGGACGTGCGTCGAGCCTGCACGTGGCCGCGTCGCGGGAATTACACCCGAGGGCGAGCTGCTGGTGGCGCTGGCAGATTCCGTGGCTGCGTTCCGCTCCGGATCCCTCGTGCTGGAGAACGCGCAATGATCGTTGTCTTTGACGTCGGGAATTCCGAAATCACGATCGGGATCTTTGAGCTGGAGGAGCTGATCTCGCATTGGAGACTGACTACGGCAGCGCCGAGGACAGCGGACGAACTGGCGCTTCTGATTCGCTCCATCACCGGGCCGGAAGTCGCGACACCAGGCGGCGCGGAGGGTTCAGCGATTTGTTCAGTGGTACCAGCGATTACACCGATGCTTGCCGAGGCTTGCGAGATGTCTTTTGGCCTCAAGCCGATAATGATCGACGCCCGCGCAAAGTTGCCGATTACGCTGGATGTCGAGGAGCCGTTCACAGTCGGCGCCGATCGCGTGGCAAATACTCTAGCTGCAAGCCGCATCCACAAGCGGGATGCAATTGTCGTGGATCTTGGCACGGCGACGACTTACGACTGCATTACCGCCGACGGGAAATTCCTCGGCGGAGTTATTCAGCCCGGGATCATGATATCGGCGGATACGCTGTTTCGACGGACCGCACAACTCCCCGCCACCGACATCGTTCCGCCCAAACGGGTCATCGCGCGCCGGACCGACGAATGCATCCGGGCGGGAGTGCTCTACGGCGCGGTTGACTCGATCGACGGTATCGTTCGGCGGATCAAGAAGGAGTGGCCGAACAAGAAGCCGCCTATCGTAATCGCGACAGGGGGTATGGCCGAAACCATCCGACCCCACTCCGCTGAGCTGGAGCTGGTTGAGCCGTTTTTGACCCTGAAGGGCATCCGATTGGGCTACGAGCTGCTTAACGGCTGAGGGTCGAAAGGCCTGGCTTCCAGCCGGTGTTTTCTGGGTTGACTGAAGGCCTCCTGACCCATTAACTTGACGCCAGACTTAGCACTCACCACGGTCGAGTGCTAACAAGGCCTTCCTACCCACAGCCACTCATTCCAGCAGAAGGGCAGCTAACTATGGCTACAAAAACACAAACCAGCACCAAGGTCGCTCCCCTTGCCGATCGCGTCGTCGTCAAGGCGCTCGAGGACACGGAGCAAATGCGCGGTGGACTCTTCATTCCTGACACCGCCAAGGAAAAGCCGCAGCAGGGCGAGATCATCGCGGTCGGTCCCGGCCGGTATGAGAAGAACGTCCGCGTCCCGATGGAGCTCAAGGTCGGAGACAAGGTTCTTTACGGGAAGTACAGCGGCAGCGAAGTCACCATCGATAACGACCAGTACCTGATCCTTCGCGAGTCTGATGTGCTCGCGGTCATCAGCTAACCCGATAACCAACAGAGCGAACATATGGCAGCCAAGGAACTACACTTCAACACCGACGCGCGCGCGGCACTCAAGCGCGGCGTCGACCAGCTCGCGGAAGCGGTCAAGGTCACGCTTGGTCCCAAAGGTCGGAACGTCGTCATCGACAAGAAGTTCGGTGCGCCGACCGTCACCAAGGATGGGGTGACTGTCGCCAAGGAGATCGAGCTTCCCGATGCTCTCGAGAACATGGGCGCCCAGATGGTTAAGGAAGTCGCCACCAAAACGTCCGAACTTGCCGGCGACGGGACCACAACAGCGACCATTCTCGCCCAGGCGATTTTCCGCGAAGGACTGAAGAACGTCACCGCCGGTGTGAACCCGATGGCGCTCAAGCGCGGCATCGATGCTGGTGTCACTGCGGTCGTCGACGAGCTCAAGAAGATGAGCCTCCCGACCAAGGGCAAGAAAGAGATCGCACAGGTTGGCTCAATTTCCGCCAACAACGACAAAGAGATCGGTGATCTCATCGCCGAGGCGATGGAGAAGGTCGGAAAGGACGGTGTAATTACGGTCGAAGAGGCCAAAGGTCTCGAGACGACGCTGGAGACTGTGGAAGGAATGCAGTTCGACCGCGGATACCTGTCGCCTTACTTCGTCACCGATCCGGAGAAGATGGAAGCGGTGCTGGAAGAGGGACTGATTCTGATTCACGACAAGAAGATCTCGTCGATGAAGGATCTGCTGCCGATCCTGGAGAAGGTCGCCCAGCTGGGCAAGCCATTGCTCATCATTGCCGAGGACATTGAAGGCGAGGCACTGGCGACCTTGGTCGTCAACAAGCTCCGTGGCACGCTGCGCGTCGTTGCGGTAAAGGCTCCAGGCTTCGGCGATCGTCGCAAGGCGATGCTCGAGGACATTGCGGTACTGACCGGGGGTCAGGTCATCTCCGAGGAAGTCGGATTCAAGCTAGAGAACGCGGTCGTCACTGACCTTGGCCGCGCGAAGCGGATCGTCGTCGACAAGGAGACCACCACCATGATTGATGGCGCCGGCCAGGACGACAAGATCCAGGGTCGGATCAAGGAGATCAAAGCTGCGATCGACAAGACGACCTCGGATTACGACAAGGAGAAGCTCCAGGAGCGCCTGGCCAAGCTCGCCGGCGGTGTAGCGGTGATCAATGTCGGTGCTGCGACCGAGAGCGAGATGAAGGAGAAGAAGGCGAGAGTCGAAGACGCGCTTCATGCCACGCGTGCAGCAGTGGAAGAGGGAATCGTCCCTGGCGGCGGGGTCGCGTTCATTCGGTCGCAAAAGGTCCTCAAGAACCTCAAGCTGGAGGAGAGCGACGAGCAGATCGGCGTCGACATCGTCCGTCGCGCAATCGAGGAGCCGATGCGCATCATCGTGCAGAACGCTGGCGGTGAAGGCTCGATCGTAGTCGAGAAGGTCCGTCAGTCGAAGGACAACAACTACGGCTACAACGCACTCACCGACGATTACGAGGATCTGGTTGCGGCCGGTGTCATCGACCCGACCAAGGTCACTCGTACTGCGCTGCAGAACGCGGCGTCGATCGCGGGACTTCTGCTCACGACCGAAGCACTGATCGTGGAGAAGAAGGAGCCGACCCCGGCCGGTGCTGGCGCTGGGCCGCCGGGCGGAATGGGCGGGATGTACTAGACAGTCCCTTCGCGGGGATCAAGCGGGAGTCGCGAAAGTGACTCCCGCTTTTTTTATGCATTTCGATGAAGGAGGTAAGTGCAACTGAAGGGGCGCGGAGGCTGGTAACTGCAACCGAACGGGCGGGAGGCGTCAGCCTCAAGGCGCGAGGCGTTAGGTCACTGCGTCAGGACCTTACCAGCGCCCTTCCAAGTACAAGCAACTGCCCGTGCCGTACGCCGAGCAGAGACGTCCCGACGTCGTGACCTCGAGCCTCGCGCCTCGAGCGCTGACGCCTCCCGCCCGTTCAGTTGCAGTTGTTCTACCATAAGCGTCACTGACGCACGGAGCTTGACGCCTCGCCGTGGGCGAGCTATAATGCCAACACAATCGAAGTCCCTGTGGTGATTTGCCGCGTATTGCAGCCACGTTAAATAAATGCTAAAAAGCGAGGAACGCCCGCGGCCACACTGCCACGGGCGTTCTGCTTTATGCGCGGAGTCCATCAACCAGGATTCCCATGACGCCCCAACAGCAGCTCGAGATCGAACCAGATCCGACCCTTCACGATCTTCACATTCTTCCGTCGGGCGCACCGCGCTACTACCACACGCCAAGATTCAAGCACCGGGAAGATGCTATTGCACGGTCACCCGGGTCGCCCCGCACGGTGCGAGTCGCGCTTGCCGGATGCGGCGTGGTTGGGGGCGGCCTCGTTCGGCTCCTCCACGAATCAGCCCCAGCCATCGCATCGCGCTTCGGTGTGCGCTTCGAGCTCACCCGGGTACTTGTGCGTGATGTCATCCGGGACCGGCATCTCCCGCTGGAGAAACGGCTATTCACGAACGACCTCGGCGAATTCCTGAGCCATGACGCTGAGGTCGTGATCGAAGCAGTCGGCGGCGAGGAACCCGCCCGCACGATCGCCTGCGCCGCACTCGAGCGTGGGAAGAAGTTCATCACTGCGAACAAGGAGCTCGTCGCTTCGCACGGAGCCACACTCTCGGCACTCGCTCTCGAGAACGATACTGGACTCGATTTTGGTGCGGCGGTTGGCGGAAGCGCTCCAGTGATTTCGACGTTGCGCGATCTGGTTGGAGCGTCAACTCCGCTGTCAGTGCGCGGGATTCTAAACGGTACGTCCAACTACGTGATATCTCTTCTCGAAAACGGAGCCAGTCTTGATGCTGCGCTGGCGTCGGCGCGAGAGCGTGGTCTGGCGGAGGCAGACTGCACGCGCGATCTGGATGGGAGAGACGCCGCTGCAAAGCTCGCCATTATCGCCTGGATCACGTTCGGCGTCCATCCGTCCGATCTTCGCCTCCGGCGAACCGCACTGATTCCCGGGCTCGAAAGGCTCGTGCTGCTTGCGAGCAATCTCGGAGGCCATCTCCGATTACTGGCCGAGTGTACGCAGCTCACCGGGCATCGCGTTTCAGCGTCAGTGGAGCCGGTGATCGTTGGTTCGCAGAGTGCGTTCGCACGCACCACGTTGGAGGAAAATCGCGTGGAGGTCGATCTTGGTTGGGGCCTGCCGCTAAGCGTCTCGGGACCTGGCGCTGGCGGGCATCCCACCGCTGCGGCACTCCTCAGCGACCTGCTTAGGTTAGAGCCACCTCCGAATGATCGTGGCTTTGGCGCGGCGCAGTTTGCGTCGGTGAATGATCCACGCGAGCACAAATGGCTCCTCTCAGCGCGCCAGGATGCAAAGTCGTTCCAGCGCTCGACAACTTCTGTGGGACTGGATATCGAGCGAATCATCGATGGCGAGGACATCGCGGTAATCACAGCACCAGCAACCTGGGAGCGCCTGCAGACTCTCATCGTTGCACTCGAAGCCGCCGACGGGGAACCGTGCATCGCGCGTTACGAGCGAGACAGCGCGACGGAGATAATCCAATGACAGCCACTGCGTTGATTCCGACGGACGAAGCGACGATTTCGACCGGAAGTGAATGTTACTTTTCTGAGCTGGATGACGCTTCGCCGGTTCGGTACGAGATCGTCGGACCTCGCGGCGCACCGGTTGTCGCAGTGCTGGGAGGTATCTCGGCGTCCAGGCACGTCACTTCTTCCGTATCTGATCCGTCATCGGGATGGTGGGAGGATGTCGTTGGGCCGGGCCGAGCAATCGACACTGAACGGTTTCGGGTTCTTTGCATCGATTACGTCACGACGGGAGCGGAGACCCAGCCCGTGACAACGAATGACCAGGCCGACGCGCTGGCGAAAGCTCTGGACCTGGCCGGAATTCGCCGTGTGCACGCACTGGTGGGCGCGTCTTACGGTGGGATGGTCGCACTCGCGTTCGGCGCCCGGTACCCAGCCCGCGCAAAGCGCCTCATCGTCATCAGCGCCGCTCACATGAGCGATCCAATTGCCACTGCGCTTAGACATCTGCAGCGTCGGGTGGTGGACCTCGGGAAATCAGTGGGCCGGGAGCGCGATGGGTTGGCGATCGCGCGTGGCATCGCGATGACCAGCTACCTGACTGCTCAGCATTTCGAGGAACGCATTGTTGGTTGCGATCGCACCGACACGCGTCTCATTGAGGATCGGATCGGCAAATACCTCAAAACGCGTGGCGAGCAGTTCGCGGAGCGCTGCACTCCGGAGAAATACAACGCGCTCTCCCTCTCGCTCGATCTTCATCGCATTCTGCCCGAGGACGTGACGATCCCAACGACAGTAATCGCTGTGACCAGCGACCGGTTGGTGCCGATTGCACAATCGCGGGAGCTCGCTCGAACGTTGGGTGGTCCAAGCCAGTTGATCGAGATCGACTCCTGGCTTGGGCACGACGCATTTCTCGGAGACTACGCTCGCATCGCTCCGTTCGTCAATGAGCTGCTTCGAGTGGGGACGGAGGTGCCATCATGACCGACGAGATCAGGCAATCAGGGCGGCCACCGCGGAAGCCAGCGACGCGTGCCGTTCGCGCGGGAATCGCCACCGACCTGCATCATGGTGCGGTTGTTCCTCCAGTGCATCTCTCTTCGACATTCGCGTTCGAAGGGTTTGGAAAGAAGAGACTCTACGACTACACGCGCACCGGCAATCCAACACGCGAGTACCTCGCCAACGCACTCGCCGAGCTGGAGAATGGCGAAGGTGGAGTGGTGACGAGCACGGGCATGTCAGCGATAGCACTGGTGCTTCAGCTGGTGCGCCCAGGCGATCTCATTCTCGCTGCTCATGACTGTTACGGTGGAACGCATCGACTCCTGCGCACCCTTGGAGCGAAGGGACATTTCGACGTTGAGTTCGTCGATCTTACCTGCGAAACAGCCGGACAAACGGTTACAGCGCGCCGACCGAAGCTGCTCTGGATCGAAACGCCGAGTAACCCGCTGCTGAGACTTACTGACCTTGCCTGCCTGATCTCCGCGGGGCGCGGCGCCGGCGCGATCATCGCTGTCGACAACACCTTTCTCTCGCCCGCGCTCCAGCGGCCGCTCGACTTTGGCGCTGATCTCGTCATTCACTCTACCACCAAATATCTCAATGGTCACAGCGATGTCGTCGGTGGCGCTGTGATCGCGTCCGATGCGGCGCTTGTCGAGGAGTTGGCATGGTGGGCCAACTGTCTCGGCATCACCGGCGCTCCTTTCGACAGCTTCCTCACGTTGCGCGGTGTGCGCACCCTGCACGCACGCATGCGTGTTCATTGCGAGAATGCGGCTCGCGTTGTCGAATTGCTCTGCGAGCACCAGGCAGTGAAGCGCGTCTACTACCCGGGTCTTACCTCGCATCCAGGACACAGCGTAGCGGTGGCCCAGCAGGATGGCTTCGGGGCGATGGTCAGCTTTGAGGTAAAGGGCGGATTAGATGGAGTGCAGCGTTTCGTAAATGCGCTTCAGTGCTTCACGCTCGCGGAATCGTTAGGCGGTGTGGAAAGTCTGGTTGCTCACCCGGCAACCATGACCCACGCGTCGATGGATGAGACAGCCCGTGCCGTCGCGGGAATCGGGGATTCGCTATTGCGGCTTTCTGTGGGAATCGAACACGCCGATGACCTCGTCGCTGACTTAGCCGCTGCGCTCGATTGCATTTCTGTCCCAGAGAGTTACTTCGAGACTGAAGACACGGAGGCGAGCGCGGTAGTCTGACGTTGCACTCGTGCTGCGGGGGCTGCAGTATCTAAAGCTGAAGCAGTCAGCCCACCACGCTTTTGCAGCAGGGTGTCCTCATGTCAGCGAAGATCACCGCAGCGGCACTCGTTCTTTTCGCCGCTGCTCCTCTCACGGCTCAAGCTCCTGCGTCAGCTTTCATAGTCACGCGGCTCGGTGTCGACACGGTCGCGATCGAGCGGTACACGCGTTCCAAAGACAAATTGGAAGGCGACCTCGTGGTTCGATATCCGCGGGTACGTACCTATCACTATATCGCCGACCTCGGCTCGCGTGGGGAAATAAAGACAATCACGACCACAATTCGGCGAGCCGGCGCTGACCCAAATGCGCCACCGACGATGCAGTTGGTCGAACGTTTTGGCGACACGGTTGCAGTGCTGGAATTGCAGCGCAATGGAAAAGCTGATACAGCCGCGAGTGGCAGGAAGGTTTTTCGGGGTGGCGCCGCCCCAATGCTCGGTGTAGAGCCGACTTCATACGGTATTTACGAGCAGCTGCTTTCGTCAGCAAAGCTCGAACGTGACAGCGTATCGTTTGCGCTGATTGCTCCCGGAACCGGTCCGACTCCAGCAATCATCCTCCGTCGTCGTGGAGCTGACTCTGTCTCTTTCACGAGCACGTTCTTTCCCGGCTGGACTGAAGTCGCGCGAGTTGACTCGCGCGGACAAATCGTAGCAGTGGACGCAACCCAGACGACCGTGAAGACCGTCGCGCACCGAGTACCGAATCTGGATGTAGACAAGGTGTTGAAGGAATGGGCAGCCACCGAGGTCGCGAGAGGTGGCATGATGGGCCAGATGTCGCCACCTGACACGACGAGAGCGACGATTGCTGGAGCGAATATCGTCGTCGCGTACGGCCGTCCATTCAAGCGTGGACGCGCCATCTTCGGTAGTCTCGTTCCGTGGAATCAGGTTTGGCGCACCGGCGCGAACGCGGCAACGATGTTCACGACCGACAAGGATCTGGTATTCGGCACGACCGTGCTGCCTGCCGGCAAATACACGCTGTGGACCTTGCCGACTCCAACGGGAGCTAAACTGATCATCAACGGCGAGACGGGCCAGTGGGGAACCGATTATCACGCCGATAAGGATGTCACTCGTCTCGACCTGACATTGAAGCAGGTGTCGCCACCGGTGGAGCAATTCGTAATCGGTATGGTTCCCCAGGGATCGGGCGGCCTGCTGCGCTTTGCGTGGGACGACAGGGAATACTCCATTCCGTTCACGGTGAAATAGCCGTTGACCGCGGCGGAAATTCCGGTGCGGAGAGATCGCTGGCTCCGCGCCGTCGGCTACGGATTACTCG
>Ga0137366_10003475_pt1 | contig 12287 bp, 8 predicted proteins | sample SagtaG_8_FD_104938 | JGI IMG/M metagenome (GOLD analysis project Ga0137366, IMG submission 104938) | Vadose zone soil microbial communities from Sagehorn Ranch, Mendocino, California, USA - Sage1_L_60_16 metaG | ecosystem: Environmental > Terrestrial > Soil > Vadose zone | place: USA: California... | reverse complement strand
GTTTTTCCAGATCCTGGCTTTGAGTTTTATACTGGTTGTAGAGATTCTGGTAGTTCGCACGTGCGGTATCCAACTGATCCTGGGCTTGCTTCGTTTTATAAGCGACATACCCATTGGCAACAGTGTTGACCAACAAAACCGCGTCAGCTGGTTTCCTGGCTGTTGCCGTTAAAAGAATAGAAGAAGTAGTGGCCGATGGGTTCATAGCAGTCACATCTACCAGGAGATCATCCGCAGTGAAACCGCGCGCCTGGAGCGTAGGATTAGATTGATACACAAAACTCATGACCGAACGGGTAGGTATTTCAGCCGCATCATTCACTGACTGGCTCAACGTATCTGTACTGGACGATGCTGTCCCCTGGGTATTCGTTCCAGTCCCAAAAGTGGGTGCGGAGTAAACAAGCAGTGTCGAGTTGACTAAGTAAGCAGCTGGTTGTGCTTTCGACAGCACAAAACCCCCTATAAGCCCGATCACCAAACAGGCAGCAATGATCCAGCTATGCTTCCTCATACTTGGATAATAACGTGACAAAGGATATCCCCCCTCCTAATAAAATAACTTTCACTTGATTTAGCCTCAATATACGTCTCTTAACTATGCTAACAATATGTCTGTGAACTGGCCTGGAAGAGTCATGCCTTCATCCGAGCATTCATATAAGACTTTCGATACTGTACCATAACGCCTATTACTGCTAACCAGGCCATGCTGTTGCATTCTGGTGATGATTGGTGGACTTGGGTTAAGATTCCATAACTAACTTATCTCAGCTAGAAAGGAATACTTTGGCCAGCACGACCTGATTACTGGTAACAATGTTGTTTTGATTGGTGACATAGAAAGCCACCAGGCCTTCCTGTAGTCCCCTGGTCTCCAGGTGGTAGCTAACCGATGGAGCAAAGCTTACCGAACCGGTAGAAGCTGAGCCATGAATAGCATTTGTATCACCAACCAGCACATACGTATCGCTATAGATAGCAACGCGGCCCAGAATCGTCCCGCTGGATTGATAGCTACTACTCACTTTAATTGGGCTGGTCACTGGTTGCGTTAGACCATTGGCAGGACTGTTGAGCAGTGCAGTTCCATCGATGGAAGACACCTGTTTTACTTCAAAGATGTTGGTCACAACATTATCCAGGCGGAAGAGACTGGTGGTAAAACCGCCTCCACCTGGGCCAAAGTTGGTCGTTTGAATGATATAGGTCTGAGTGGGTGAGCTATAAGTTAGAACAGTATTTTTTATCGTTGACGATGACCAGTGAAAGACATCCTGGGCCATCTTATTGACCACGGCAAATGCAGAGTTTTGCCATACATTGTTACTTGCCGTTGGTGTAGCCGTAGTTTGAGCCAGTTGCGCATTGACATTGGCCTGGTCTTGTTCAGCCTGGTAGTGGGTCATGTCCGGATACATGCCTGGGAATAATACCTGCGTATAGGTTGAACCATTCCACTGGTATTCCTTGAAGAGGTTCGGCCCCAGGGGGTCATTGTTAGGATTTTCCGCTGTGATAATGGTATTGGTTGGGCTAATTTGCGCATCGCCGCCAACTAACCCCTGCACTCCAAACCGTTTTGCGGGAGCGCCAAACAGGTTATCATAGACATAGAAATCCATTTTGGCGTCGGGCGAGTAATAACGCACATTGACCAATGCTGTGAGAGCGCCATTTTCAAAAGTACCACAGGTAACCTTCTGTACCTTGTTGACCCCGGCCTTCGTCCCAACCAGCTTATCCCAGTTGATCGAGAGTGTAGATGGGCAACCAACAGCCTGGAAATTGATTTTGGCGCCTGACGGACCAGTTGTTGGTGAGACAACGGACGTGGGAGTATCGATATTGCCTGCATTCGGCTGAGGCGTCCCAGATTGGGCGGGACGTTGAAATGGGTTACTACAAGCACTTAGCAGCACAGCCATGCTGAACAGTAATATTACCACTCTCCAACGCAAAAATCGTGGCTGACGCGCTGCGCCATTCTTTCGTCTGGACGATAGCAGAAGCAGAGATAGCACATTCATGACTTATCCCTCCACACATGGGTTACCGGTTTGGCGGTTACTCCAAAAAAGGAAAATCTTACTCATTTATTGCGGATGAACAACTTATGACTTTTCATGCACGCAACGACCAATTGAGAAGAGATTCTTAGCCATTACTATCGGCTTCCCCTGGTCATAGGAACAGGCAAGTAATGGCGGTTTTTGTTTTTCTTCCCCACTTGCAACTGACGGCACAAGATATGCTATGTAACATTTGTAGTCAGTCCTGGTACCTCTTCCCTACGGGGAAAGACGACATAGCGCCACCGCGGTAACATCCTTACCCATTAGTCCATAATCGCTGCCATGTTCATAGAGTGGTTGGCATTTCGCAACCGCAAGGTCATAATAATAACCGATCCATTACCATTCACCCATTCACTTCTTTGCAGATTCCGGCTATGCTACCCGCGTTATTATCATAGTAGCAGGATGGGGGGAGAACCCCATCCGGAGGACAGGTAGCAAGGGGCAAAGCCTCCTGCCGGGGGAACGGGGAGTGTCCCCCGAATCTCTCCCTTTCTTCTGTCCTACGCAAAAATATCTCGGGAGCTTAATAAAAGACATGGCTACGATCGATAAAAGTGTTTTTCAGAAAGCGTTTAGAGCAAGTACCAACCCTCTACGGATGATGCCAGACTTCATCATCATCGGAACACAAAAAGGTGGAACTACTTCCCTCTATAGATACCTTATAGAACATCCCTGCATTGCACCCATCTATATCAAAGAGCCACACTTTTTTGATATCTACTTTTATAAAGGCCTTCACTGGTACCGGTCACACTTTCCTACAACTGTAGAAAAATACTATGCCAGGCACGTCCAGAAGCACGATCTGATTACAGGAGAAGCAAGCCCCTATTATCTTTTTCATCCCCAGGCAGCCAGAAGAGTTGCTAAAACGTTGCCAAAGGCCAGGCTCATTGTCCTGTTAAGAAATCCTATTGACCGCGCCTATTCGCAGTACCAACACCAGACCAGGCAAGACGGAGTTGAGCCGCTAACATTCGAAGAGGCACTCGAATGTGAAGAGAAAAGATTGGCCGGAGAAGAGGAAAAATTGCTGAAAGACGAAAAGTATTTCAGCTTCAATCACCGGCATTACAGCTACCTGGCGAGAAGCAAATATATAGAACAGCTCCCGGCCTGGATGAGCATTTTCCCAAGAGAACAGTTTTTGATCCTCAGAAGCGAAGACCTCTATGCTGATGCTAAGGCAATCGTCAAGCAAACTTTAGAGTTTCTAAACTTGCCCACAAGTGGATTAAGCACCGAGTACAAAGCGTTTAATGATGCCAGGTACGCCCAAATGGCACCAGCAACGCGAGAACGCCTGGTCGAGTACTTCAAACCATATAATGCACGCTTGTACGAGTTTCTAGGTCGCGACTTCGGGTGGGATAAATAAGATGACCACGATTGATAAACACGTTTTTGAAAAAGCCTTTCGAGCAACCACCCATCCTCTACGGCTGATGCCAGATTTTATTATCATTGGGACCATGAGAGGTGGAACAACCTCTCTCTACAGCTATTTGACCGAGCATCCTAATATTGGCCCGGCGTATATGAAGGAAGTACATTTTTTCGATGTCTACTTTTCCAAGGGCCTCCACTGGTATCGAGCACAGTTCCCTTCCTCGGTACAAAAATATTACACTGAACGTGTACAAAAGCAGAATTTTATTACAGGAGAAGCAAGCCCCTATTATCTTTTTCATCCTCATGCGCCTAAAAGAATTGCAAAGACTTTACCGCAGGTAAAGCTGATAATGCTGCTAAGAAATCCGGTGAACAGGGCGTATTCGCACTATTATCACGAAGTTGCGGGAGGCCACGAAAAAATAGGCACATTCGAGGAGGCCATTGCATGCGAGGAAGAGAGGATAGCCAAGGAGGCTGAGCTACTTGCTAAAAACGAGCAGTACATCAGTTACAACCACCGGCACTTCTCCTACCTGGCCAGAGGCATCTATGTAGATCAGCTCAAGGTTTGGATGAACCTGTTTCCAAAAGAGCAGTTTTTAATCCTCAAAAGTGAGGACTTCTATGCCGACCCGGCAGCAGGGCTCAAACAAGTGCTGGATTTTGTAAACGTGCCAGATCTGAGTCTGAAAGCGCAAAAGGAAGAGTACGAGCAGCTTAATACTACAACACCACCCCGGATGAACCCTGCCACAAGAAAACGCTTAAGTGAGTATTTCGAGCCACACAACTCCCGCCTCTACAAGTACCTGGGAGTGGACTTTGGCTGGGACAAATAAAAACAAAAGAAACCTTAACCGGATATTTCCATTCACAATCATATCTTAACGCGTTCGCTACTCACAAATCCGAGTCTTTCTGATACACTTAAAACGTTCAGAGAACAAATATATTAGATTAGCATTGAGAGACATGCATATGGAGCAGATAACGGTAACCCTACCAAAACGAGCTGAGGAGGTGTCAGCTTCCGCAGCAAAGAAGGTGGTAAGCCTTCACGGCGTAGTTAGCACTAGCATTATCCGTGAGCCCTCGATGATTTACTACGCCTCCAAACGCCTGATTGACATATCACTATCGTTACTTGGCATCCTGGTGCTTTTACCAGTCTTGTTAATAATCGCAGCGTGTATCAAGCTTGATGATGGAGGGCCCATCCTTCATTTCAGAGAGATCATTGGTCAACGTGGGCGTCGTTTTTTCGCTCTCAAGTTCAGGACGATGAGACCCGATGCAGACGAATACCTGGCAAAACATCCTGAACTTATGCGGAAATACCAGCAAAACATGAAGCTGGAGCGTGATCCGCGCATTACCAGAGTAGGCCGATTTCTTCGCAAGACAAGCCTGGATGAATTACCCCAGCTCTTCAATGTCCTGGTTGGACAGATGTCTCTGGTAGGCCCTCGCATCATTCATCCAAGTGAACTACCACGCTACGGCGAGTGGGCACATAAACGGCTCTCCGTCCGACCCGGTATAACCGGTTTGTGGCAAATCAGTGGACGCCAACACATCAGCTATGATGAACGCGTTCTATTCGATATGCGTTATATCGATAGCCGTTCTTGTATCACGGACCTCGCTATTCTCCTAAAAACTCTGAAGGTTTTCATCATCCATACAGGAGCATAATAACGAAAAAGGAGCAAGGCGGGTGAATGTTTAGCATTCGCCCGCCTTGCTCCTTTTTCGTTTAAGAAGAAATTTTGCTGTCTGTGTCCGGCAGTTCCGCCAGACACAGACAGCAAAATTTCTGTCTCATTTCCTTTTCTTCTTGCCTTTACCGCGCAAGAACTTCTTGCGTATGGCCTTTAAAACGATCTCATCTTCAGGACTACCTTTAAACCGCGCAAGTAGCCACACGTAAATTACCAGGAAAATGGGTATCAATAATAACTGTGTGGACAAAATGGCATGACCCAGTCTCACAGAAGTCTGTATGTGATTGAAATAGAGCAGGTACAATATTCCACCAATCAATGCACTGCTTATCAGTCCCGCCCCTATTGGCTTCACTATATCTGAACGCCAGGGGTACATCTTGAGAAAGATACGTACCTGGAGCACGCGCATGAAATTGAGCGTGCAGATAGCCAGGCCCGTGCTCACCGCCGTTCCCATCGCCCCATAGCGCGGCGTCAGGAGAATACCCAGGCTAATGTTGACCGCAACCGCGACCAACGAGTTGAGGAACGAGAGCCGTTGATAACCCGTCATCAGCAGCATATAGCCAACAGTACCGGTTCCGGCATTGATCATACTGCCTAGAGCAAATGCGATGAGCAGGGGCCACGCTGATACAAAGCTGGCCCCGGGTAAGGCGAGTAAGTATGGTGAGAAAATGACCATAATCAGAAAGAGCGGCAAACTAAATGTGATTGACCATTTGGTCACGACCTTGAACATAGCCTCCAGCTTTTGCTTTTCACCCTTGCTATGCAGTTCTGCAATCGTGGGCGCGAAAATATTGCTGAGAGAAAGTAATGGCATCTGAATAAAGTTACTTAATTTCATGGCGGCCCCGTACTGGCCAAGCTGCACATCAGGAACGCCAAAGGTCGCCAATAAAATGGTATCGATTGAGTCCAATACTGTATCAATGATGGTGGTCAAAAAGTTGAGGGTAGCGAAGGTCAGCCACTCGCGTACTTCATAACGTACGGGTTCTGGTCTGGCTACACGAGAGACTTCGCGGAAAAGAAAATACATGTTGAGTACGGTGTTGAGCAGCGTACTGACAAAGAGTACCACGGCAACCGCAGTGATGCCATCTTTGCTACGGAAGAAGACAAGCACCAGGCCAAGCAAGAGAATCTGCAACAGAGGCTGGAGAAAGTTCGAAGTAAGTACACGCCATTTGAAGGCCTTGAACCCCCGCAAACCCGCAAACCACATCACCTGCATAGTCATCAGGGGAATTATAGGGGCCATGACCTGCAAGAGTGAAATTGCCCGGTTAAGGGTTTCTTTGTTGGCAACCTGGTGCTGCTTTAAAGCAATCCAGTAAGTAACCAGGGAAGGTGTAAAATAGAGCAAAAGGAGTGCACCGCCGATACCAGCCAATCCTGCCAGGGTCGTGCAAAAAAGCAACAGCCCCCGCAGGGATTTTGTCTGCTGCTTGCCGCGATAGATGGCGACATAGCGAACCATGGCATCATCCAAACCAAGATTAAAGATAGCGGAGACCAGGCTGACCAGGGATAAGCAAAGTGTGTACAGCCCGAAGCCTCCCGGCCCGAAGCCATACTGGATGAGAAAAGCGCTTCCATATTTCAGAATGCTGCCCAGGATATTCCCAATGCCAACGAGACCTGCCGCACCTGCTGCCCCAGAAACTTCCGATTTCATCTCGGGTTCGGGTTTGCCTTGCTGCGCCGATATCCCTTTGAGCACCATCATGGGAAACGTAGAACGCTTCTCGAACTCAGGATCATCATCACTGGTAAAGCCGGGTATTTCTGGCTTTGATGATAAAGTTGTTGCCAATCTTGTTATTTGCTGCCGTTGGATGGACGGTAGTGGTACCGTCTCCATCTCATCGGTTTGCACGAAAGGTAATCGTGGAAGAGCGAGCCCGCGCACGGGCTTGCTCTGTGTTTCATTGAACAAAGTGGAAGGCTTTTCTCGTTGTTGCTGGTGAGCCGGTAACGCATGCAGCGCTTTTATCCGTCGTGTCGCCTCTGCTTCAAGCTGATAAGGTTGTGGTACTCCTGGTGGGTGATCGTGATTGATCGGTGAAAGTTCCCGCGGCTGAAACGGCGCTTTCAGAAGTGCTCCAGGAGGTTTGTCCATAGAAGGGGGTGGAACTGGCATTTTCCACGTTGCTTCTTCATTGGAGGATGTAGCCGGCACCCTCCCGGTTGCCTGCTCTTCGAAAAGGTCCCCAATAGACCGAAATTGTAATCGGTGGGGAGGCCGTTTTGAAGGATGCTGCAAGGGTCTTCCAGGATCGGCACTCATGCAATACTACTACCTTCACACTATTGGTTTCAAAGGCAGAGGGGTAAGCGCTTTCCTTCTGCGTCTCTTTACATGTCTTACCTCATAGAGGAGACGTATTCCAAATCATGTAAGTGGCAGGAAAACTGCTGACCTGCCACACAAACTTGGTTTCAGTATACAAGGAGCATGCTAGCAACTATGCAGAACATTTTGTTACGCTCTGGTATCAAAAAGCATCCTTCAGTTAAGATTCCATAACCCACAGGGCATCATCTTGACACTTATCTGCTTTTAAACATGAGAAAAGTGGCAAGACGGGTGAATACCTCATATTCGCCCGTCTTGCCACTTTTGTGACTTTATCCTTCTTCCCCAGCTATTCACTTGGGCTCTTTGCCGGCGGATTCTCTACCTTGGGGCCAATCCAGACGGTCTGGACGTTGACAAATTCCCGGATACCGAAGGAGGAGAGTTCGCGTCCATACCCACTGCGCTTGACTCCTCCGAAAGGAAGGCGCGGGTCTGAGGCCGTCATACCGTTAATGAAGACCCCACCAGCCTCGATGCGGGCAGTCAGTTCACGAGCCTGCTCGATATTGCGCGTCCAGAGATTGCTGCTCAGACCAAACGTGGAGTCGTTTGCGAGTTCAAGAGCATGCTCTGTATCACGAGCACGAATAATAGCGGCAACGGGACCAAACGTCTCATCGGTGAAGACGGACATCTGTGGGGTTACATTGGTCAGGATGGTTGGCTCGTAAAAGTTGCCTTTCCCCTCGCGGGCCTTGCCTCCAATCAAGACTTTGGCACCCTGCTGGATCGATTGTTGCACTTGTTGATCAAGCGTCTCCTGCAGGTCTTTGCGGGCCAAAGGACCAATCCTGGTGTCATACTCCAGTGGATCACCAACTTTCAACTTGGCCGTGTTGACAACAAATTTCTGTTCAAAGGCTTCGGCAACAGAATCCACCACGATAAAGCGCTTGGCGGCAATACAGCTCTGACCATTATTTTGGAAACGGGCCGTAACGGCGACCTGTGCCGCTTCATCCAGGTCGGCGTCCTCCAAAACGATAAAGGGATCCGATCCACCCAGTTCCAGGACCGTCTTTTTTAAGACGTGTCCGCTCGTGGCGGCCACCTCAACTCCTGCTGCCTCGCTTCCTGTTAAGGTCACGGCAGCGATGCGTGAATCTTCGATCAGCCTGCCTGTCTCGGAACCTGGTACAAGGACGGTTCTCAGCACACCCTGCGGAAGGCCCGCTTCTTGAAAGATACGCTCGATTTCCAGGGCCACACGCGAGACGTTGGAGGCGTGTTTGAGCACCGAGGTGTTGCCCGCCATCAAGGTTGGCGCAGCAAAGCGGAAGACCTGCCAGTAAGGAAAGTTCCAGGGCATGATCGCCAACACCACCCCCAGTGGACGGAAGGCAACGTAGCTCTCAGAGGCGTTGGAGGCAACTTTTTCATCTCTAAGGAAGCTCTCGGCATTCTCGGCAAAGAAGTCGCAGTTCCAGGCGCATTTTTCGACCTCGGCCTCGGCTTCCGTGATCGACTTGCCCATTTCCAGAACAGCAATGCGGGCCAATTCCGTCTTGTGATCCCGAAGATGGCTTGCAACACTGTGCAGATATTTCCCCCGTTCAGCAAACGAATTTGTGCGCCAGTGCAGAAAAGCCTGGCGTGCCTGGTCCAGGGCCTGATTCACCTGCTGCTCGCTGTACGGTTCAAATGTTTCCAACACTTCTCCAGTAGTTGGATTAATCGTTTGAATGCTCATCAATACTCCTCTCATGGGTAACAAAAAAGGGAATTAGAATTAGACCAATTCCAGGTAACGACGGCGGTCCCAGTTGGTGACCGCTTTTTCGTACTCTTTTACTTCCCAGCGTCGCGTTGCCACGAAATGCTCAACGAAGTCAGGGCCCAGATATTCCCTGGCAATATCGCTGCTCTCCAGCAGGTCTGTTGCAGTGGACAGGTTGTGCGCAAGTGCACGAATCTGGCCTGTTGCAAGCGCATTGGCAACGGTAGCCGGGTCGTATGCGTTTCCATCGAGGCGTGGAGGGAGCTCTAGCTTGTGTTCGATGCCATACAAACCGCTGGCCAGCGTTGCCGCGAAGACGAGATAGAAGTTGGCATCGGCGCCCGGCACGCGGTTCTCAACACGGATAGCCCGTCGTGTAACGTTGATGACGCGCACAGAGCAGGTGCGATTATCCATGCCCCAGGTAGTGTTCAGAGGGGCCCATGTACCCTCCACGTAGCGTTTGTAGGAATTGATGACCGGGGCATACAAAGCCATGAACTCTGGCATTAGCTGCAGCACGCCTGCCAGGAATTGTCGCATGGTACCCGACATATGCCCCTCGGCACCCTCGTCCCAGAACATGTTGTGTTCCAAATCGCGATCCCAGAGGCTCACATGGGAGTGCCCACTGCTCCCATCTTCCTGGTCATTCCACTTGGCCATAAAGCTGGCAGTGAGCCCCATCTGGTGACAAATTTCCTTGACGCCCGTTTTGAAAAGCATGGTTCTATCACCAGCAGTGACGGCATCGGCATAGTGTATGTTCATCTCATACATGCCCGGCCCGTGCTCGCGATTGTACCCTTCAATCTCCACACCATGGTCACGCATCATACGGGCAATGCGGCTTAACAGGTGATCATCGGCGCTTGCCTGGCTAATGGCATAACAGTTAAAGCCCGGGTTTAGCGGGGTCAGATTTGGACCAAAGTCCTTTTCACGTACAGAAACCTGGTTTTCACGGAAGAAACGGAATTCCAGTTCAGAGGCGGCCATCGGCTCAAAGCCCATAGAACGCGCCCGTTCCACGACATTGTTGAGCACGTAACGCGGAGCGATGGTTACAGGCTCACCATGCTCTGTCCACAGGTCGCAAATGCAGGAGGCAACATTCTCTTCCCATGGCACCATGGCAAAGGTAGAGAGATCAGGCTTCATGATAATGTCAGCAAAGCCCCGTTCCCAGTTACTGAATTTGAGGTTGGGCAAGACAATCTCCGCAATGTCCCAACCAAAGAGCACATCACACTGCGCAAAGCCATCGTCCAATGAGTTAAGGAAATGGCTGGCTGCAACGCGCTTACCACGGTAGACGCCTTCGATGTCAGGAGCTCCGATCTTGACATATTCGATTTTGCCATCTTTAACCAAACTTCTGATTTCTGCGATGTCCATAAGAATGTCCGTCCTTTCTGAATCCTAAAAATATCGTAACTATTCAGGAGTTACAGTATTTTTTACATTTCGTAGACCTGAGGTCTACGGTGACCCAGGCATGGGATCTGTGCGCGGGCATGCTCGATCTGTGCGAGATCGATCTCTGCCATGATAACCGTTGGCATATCCTGCGCCTGCGCCAGCACCAGTCCCCAGGGATCAATTATCATTGACCGGCCAAAACACTGCCTGTTGGGAGGATATTTGCCAACCTGGGCGGGCGCTACGACATAGCAGAGATTCTCGATGGCACGCGCCCTTAGCAAGACCTCCCAGTGATCTCTTCCAGTATGCAGGGTAAAGCCAGCCGGGACCAGCAGTACCTGTGCGCCGCGCAATGCCAGGGAACGGTAGAGCTCGGGGAAACGCAAGTCATAACAAACCGTTAAGCCAAAGGTGATACCATCAATTTCAGCCGTCACAACCTGGTCGCCCGGCACGATACGCTCTGATTCGTAATGCTTCTCACCATTGGCCAGGTCTACATCAAAGAGGTGAATTTTACGGTATTGCGCGACAATCTCACCATCCCGGTTGATAAGCACAGAGGTATTATGAAACTTGCCCGGCGTATTAGGAGAGCGCTCAACCATACTGCCAGTATGCACGATCATCTTATGCTTGCGCGCTTTCTCTTGCAAGCGTTCGATGGTGGGACCAGGGATGGTCTGGGCGGCTTCTTCAAAGCCAGAGCCAGGGCCAAGATACGTCCAAAGCTCGGGAAGTCCGACGAACTGAGCACCCATATTGGCGGCACGATCTAAGAAATGCTCTACGGTAGCCAGATTTTCAGCAGGATTATCACGTGAGTTGACTTGAATAACTGCTGTTCTCAAAAGCATAATGAGGCTCCTTGCTCTAGACAACGATGAGGTTTTCCTTATTGCAAGCAGAGTAGCACGCCGTTGGCTTGTAGTCAAGGGCAAAAGTTAGAAACCTTCGAATCACCTCGACAGGGCGTTTCCGCTATGTTACACTTGCGTTAGAATAAAGAAAAAGAACTAAAGCCGGTACCATAGTCACACTCCTTAGCAATTGCAATTGCCGGAGAAGTTTAGTAGTATACTAACCACTGCATTGAAAAATACTGATACATAGAGAAGAGGACGGGGCGCAATGTACAAACCGCCGCCACAGGAAGACGAACAAACTGAATATTCACCTCTGCGGCGCAGGCGCCAGGTAGCCCAACCCAGGCGACCACCAATGGAGTATAGCCCTGACGAACACCCCGAGATTCCCATAATCAGGCGGGCTTCGCTCTACCTTGATCAGCAGACCTTGCCTGATCCAGTTGAGCCGGTGGAGGATGAGGCGGAAGCAAGCGCAGACGAAGCAAAGCCGGCTCAATCACAGAGACCTGCATCGAAGCACAATACAAACAAAAGGGTGATGCCGCCGGTGCAGCATCACCCTATCTCTAAGCCGTCAGCGCCACCTCCAGCTCGTCACACGCGACAACATATACGTCCCAAACGTTCGTTGCAAGATCAGCTTGTACACCTGAGCCATAGCCAACCCGCCATCATCATCTCTAGCTTATTAGTGGTCGTACT
>Ga0137366_10003459_pt1 | contig 12312 bp, 10 predicted proteins | sample SagtaG_8_FD_104938 | JGI IMG/M metagenome (GOLD analysis project Ga0137366, IMG submission 104938) | Vadose zone soil microbial communities from Sagehorn Ranch, Mendocino, California, USA - Sage1_L_60_16 metaG | ecosystem: Environmental > Terrestrial > Soil > Vadose zone | place: USA... | reverse complement strand
TGTCGGGTCGCAGCCGCTACCGCGCTCGGAGCTTACCAAAAAGCTCTGGAACTACATCAAGAAGCACGGTTGCCAGGATAAAAAGAAACGAACCATGATCAACGCCGACGACTCACTCAGGCCTGTATTCAATGGTAAGAGCCAGGTGAGTATGTTCGAGATGACCAAGCTCGTCTCGAAGCATCTGCGGTAGATCCAAAAACCGTCGATAGCCCGGCGTTTGTTCGCCGGGCTATTTGCGGAGTGAAAATAATTGCTGCGCTGGTCCCGAATCCTTTCGGGGCTCTTGCGCGAGGCGGTATTTCCATCGAAGATGGCGACGTGAAAACCTACCGTTCTTTGCTTTTCGCGGTTGCGGCCTCTGTTTTTATTTCTGGGCCGTTCGCCAGCGCGGAGTCTGACTCGCTCACTGATTACAAGAAAGCGCAGCAAGAAGCCAAGGCTGGTAATAAATTTTTGTTGCTCGATTTTACCGGCTCAGATTGGTGCGGCTGGTGCAAAAAATTTGACAGAGAGATCCTGTTACAGCCGGAGTTTAAGGACTACGCGCGGAATAATCTGGTCATCGTGGAACTGGATTTCCCGCGTACCAAAGCGCAGACCCCCGAACTAAAAAAGCAGAACCGCGAACTTGCGCAGCAGTACGACATTGTGGGGTTTCCAACTATTGTAGTGCTCAGCGCCGACGGACAAAAGCTTTGGCGGTATGACGGTTACTTTCCCGACGGTCCCGCCGCGTTTATCGCGCAACTACAGAAATTGAGGAAAGGCTGAGTGGGCCTTGTTTTCTGCCGCAAATAAGATCGGCGGGTTTATCTCTCTCGTGCAAGGGAGGCAGCAGCGCCTTGCGTAACTGTCAGCCTCTGCCAGATACGCGTTCACCTTCGCCAAGTTCCCACTTATGTCCGCTTACCGTTTGCTGTTCTTTTGTTTCGCCATATTAAGCTTCAGCCTTGGGCTTGGAGCGGAACCCACGCCAGCAAAGCGAGGTGCAGCGCGAGAGACTCGAGCCACGCCGGAGGAACCGGGCATTACATTCAATTCGGTCCATGTCGATGGGCCCTATATCGCGATGACCTTTGACGACGGACCGAGCGCGACGCTGACCCCAAAATTACTCGATTTGCTGGCTGCGCACCACATCAAGGCAACGTTCTTCGTGATTGGCGAAAACGTCGCGGAACATCCTGAGATCGTTGCGCGGGCGGCGCAGGAAGGTCATGAAATTGCTAATCATAGTTGGTCGCATCCCAATTTTGGTAAGATGTCGGACGAAAACGTTCGCCGCCAACTACTACAAACCGATGATGCAATTAAGAACGCCACGGGCAAGCGACCCACGTTGCTGCGGCCACCTTATGGATCGATCACGCCCCGCGAGAAACGCTGGATCCACGATGAATTCGGTTACGACATCATTCTTTGGGACGTCGATCCGTATGACTGGAAACGGCCCGGGCCGGCTGTGGTCCGAGCTCGCATTCTTAAGGAGACGCGGCCCGGCTCGATCGTTTTATCTCACGACATTCACCCGGGGACGATCGAAGCGATGCCTTCCACTTTCGATGAGCTCGAGGCAAAAGGGTTCAAATTCGTCACGGTATCGGAATTGATTCGCATGACGGTGGCTCGACCCTCCCATCCGAGTCCGCAGCCGGGCGGAACTGTTCCAGCGAGCGCTACTGGATCCCCTTCTCCGACTCCCTCGCCAGCATCTTCGCCAGGCGGTTAGACTTTCGTCTAATACGCCTACTTCTTCGCGGCGCCAAGGCCGCGGTCTGCCATCCGCTGCTCGTTCTGACGACGCGCGATGACAAAGTGGTTATTTTCGCCGTAGCTCCGCCACGGCCCCGATGGCACGTCACGAACTTCGACGAATTGCCAATCGGTCACGTCGGTTGGCGCCAGTCCCAGGTAATCGCGCACGGCCGGCGAAACATCCAGCCCAGCACCGTGATTCAGGTTTGGTTTGGGACGCTCATTTCCAAAGATGTACTGAAAATGGTCTGTGCGAAACGGGCCGCAGTCCTCCCATTGGGCATAACAGGTGCGATTGCCCTTGCGAATGGCGAGCCATCGGTGCCAGCACACCGACTGTCCCGGTCCCGTGTAGGCTTGCTTAAACCAGGGAATCACCAGCGGCGCTTCCGGCTTGAACTGACCGTGCGTCACGTCGTTGTACGGCAAGGCACAGTAGAAGGGATTTTGTCGCGGTATGAATGCAATCGGAATATAGCTGCGTCGCGCCGATGAATCTGGATTGTCGAAGCCGCCGTAGTTGTTCGTCCAGTTCGCGTCCCATGAACTTCTGTAGTTCGGGACGGGGTTATTGCCTCCCGCTTGTTCCCCGACCCAGAATACCGTGGTCACGATACTGGTCTTCCACGGATAGCGCTGCACTGCAGGACGCGAGCTGGTCGGGATAAAGACCTGCGGTTCTACTTTTAGCAGCGCCTGCTCCCGCAGTTTCATCGCGTACTTCGCAAAGTCGGCCGCCGTCGCGTAAGGAGAAGTGGATTGTTCGTCGGCTTTAGCCGCGCAAGCAATCCCCAGACTTAAACAAGCCGCAAGAAGTCTCCTCATTAGCAAACGCCGTCACCTTCTACCCGATTCCCGCTCTTGGGCAAGCCGAAATTCCCGGGTCCGACACGTGAAGGATTGTTGCACCATCCCGGCACGCAGCAGCGCGCGCAATTCAGAGAAACCGGCATTGACGACGCCAGCTACAGTATTAGCCGCGGCTCAGAACAGTGTCGCGTTCGAATCGAGAATCGTCCGTCTTTGGATAATCCAGCGTGTAATGGAGCCCACGGCTTTCTTTGCGGCACAGCGCGGAATCGACTATCAAGGCGGCGACAGCTGCGAGATTGCGCAACTCCAACAGATCAACGGATACTTTGAAATTCCAATAGAATTCGCGAATTTCGCGCAGCAAGTTTCGCAGTCGCGCGCTCGCGCGCTGGAGGCGCTTGTCCGTACGGACGATTCCGACGTAATCCCACATCAAGCGTCTGATCTCATCCCAGTTATGATAAATCACGACCAGCTCATCGACGTCCTGCACATTTCCCGATTTCCACTCCGGCAATGGAATCTTTTGTTTCGAAGCCGATCGGGTCCGAACGGCTGTGATTGCGGCCCGATGCGTCACTACCAGGCCTTCCAATAGCGAGTTGCTCGCGAGCCGATTTGCTCCGTGCAATCCAGTACACGCGACCTCCCCAATCGCATACAACCCCGGCATACTCGTCACGCCATTCACGTCCGTTTTGATTCCCCCGCATTGATAATGCGCAGCGGGTACTACCGGAATCGCCTGCTTCGACATATCGATCCCGAACCGCAGACATGTCTGATAAATGTGCGGGAAACGCTCTTGAATGAATTCCGGCGAGCTATGCGTGATATCCAAGAATACACACTTGGCCCCTGATCGCTTGATCTCCGCGTCAATTGCGCGCGCTACAATATCGCGCGGCGCTAGCGAACCGCGCGAGTCATAGCGCTTCATGAAATCTTCGCCGCGATTATTGCGCAAGATTCCGCCTTCACCTCGCACGGCCTCCGAAATGAGAAACGATTTTGCCTGTGGATGAAAAAGACAGGTGGGATGAAACTGGATGAACTCCATGTTTGCAATCTCTACGCCCGCACGCCATGCCATCGCCACACCGTCGCCGGTCGCAACGTCCGGATTCGTCGTGTACAGATAAACTTTGCCGCAACCGCCGGTCGCAAGCACGATCCGATCTGAACGGATAGTTTCTACCTCTCCGTTTTTTTCATCTAGGACATAGACACCAAGACAACGATCTTCTGCCGCGAACCCGAGCTTGGCTGCCGTGATTAGATCAACGGCCATGTGATTTTCTAATAGCTGGACATGAGATTGTCGGCCCAGTTCACGCAACAAGGTGTTTTCGATTTGTTTCCCGGTTACGTCTTGCACATGCAAAACCCGGCGCTTGGAATGACCGCCCTCTTTGCCAAGATCAAGCTCGCGATGTCCGGAAATCTCACGTTCATCGAACTGCAGACCGAGCTCAGTCAGCTCGCGGATGCGCTCCGGACCTTCAGTCACAATCGTGCGTACGACTCCTTCGTCACACAGACCCGCTCCCGCTTCAAGCGTGTCACGCACATGCAGTTCAAACGAATCTTCATCGCTCGTCACGCAGGCGATCCCGCCTTGCGCCCAAGCGGTGTTTGTGTCAGAGCCTTTGCGTTTCGTCATCACAGCCACCGAGCCGTGCATTGCCACTTTCAATGCAAAACTCAGGCCGGCGATACCGCTGCCGATCACCACGAAATCGTATTCCTTCATGACCGTGAAGCAGCAATCTTGCCTGCTGGGGCTAAATGCTCAAACACGCAGATAGAATTGTCTCGTCACGACGTATTCCTTCATCCCAAGCGGATATTGTCGATCAAGCGAGTTTTTCCGAAGAACACAGCAACCGCGAGCAACGAATTCGGTCTGACCGTTGTAATGGGTTGCAAGGTTTCCGCATCGACAAGCTCCACATAATCAATCCGTCCCAGCGGCGCTTCACCGATCACTTTTCTAACAAGATCGACAATTTCTCTCGCGGATTTGTTGCCGGCATTGGCCGCAGCCAGCAAAGCCTTGTGCAAAACCGCCGCCTGCTTGCGCTCTTCGGGATTCAAATATTGATTGCGCGAACTGAATGCCAGGCCGTCTTCTTCGCGCACCGTAGGCACTGCAATAATGTTGGTCTTGAAATTGAGGTCGCGCACCATACGCCGAACGATTACCAGTTGCTGAAAATCCTTCTCACCGAACAAAGCGGCGTCCGCGGAAAGAATGTTGAACAACTTCGCGACAACTGTGCAAACACCGCGGAAATGTCCGGGTCGCGATTTGCCCTCCAATGTATTTGAAAGAGAAGTTTCCTCGACAAACACGGAGCGATCATCAGCGTACATCTCCGCAACGCTCGGACGGAACAAAAGGTCGACCCCGGCGTTCCGACAAAATTCTTCGTCCGTTTTTTCCAAACGTGGATAGCGTTCGTAATCGCTTCCAGGTTCAAACTGCAACGGATTAACGAATATGCTCAGTGCCACCTCGCCATCGTAGCCAGCATGCTTGCGTGCGACCCGGACCATTTCCCCATGCGCCTCGTGCAGAGCGCCCATCGTGGGAACAATTACACGGCATTTAGCATGCGGCTGCGCTTGCGCCTCGGCGATCGTCGTGATGATCCGCATCCTAGCACCAGAGTCGATCATGGAAGCAAATATCCAGAGATTCCTTTCAGCCTCCGCATAAAGCTACGGCCGGGCAACCTCCGAATGCTTTCGTGGTCGGAAGAGAAATGGGGTCACGTTGATTCCAGCCAAATGGCTTGCCTGGCAAAGTGGAATTTCTTGTGACCGAAATTTTTCCATCCAGCCCGCAGGGCAAGGTCACGCATCTCAGAAAAGGAGAAGGCTCGAACGGCAGAGAGCCGCGCATCGTAACGAGTCATCGGCTCGCGGAAAATCAGCGTAGTCAAAACGTAAACGCCTGCGACGAGGGAAAAACTACGTCGTAAATCCGACACCAGGACAAATCTTTTGGACACCTGGCAACATCTGCGCAGGAGGCGCACCGCGTCTTCATTGCTGAAATGGTGAAGCGCCAGTGTGCAAAGCGTGATGTCATATGATTCGACACAGTTCCATTCGAGAATGTTGGCTTCGCGGTAGGAAATCTCCGGATAATCCGCGCTCAGTTTTCTGGCGATTTCCAATGTGGCAGGCTGCCGATCCAACGCATCGATCTCTACCTTGGCCCTGATCTTTCGCGCATAATCGACAATCAATCGGGGGATATCGCCCGATCCCGTTGCCAGGTCGACGACACGGAATTTGTCGCCCGGTCTGATCCAACTGCGGATAAAACCCAATACAAGATGATAGCTTCCGAACCATCGATTCAGTTGTCGAATACGTTCCAGATCGCGTTCCAGTTCGGCGGGGGGAGGCTGGTCCCGATCCATCATCTCCAGCACAGTCGGATCGAAACTTCGTTTCATTTTAATAGTGGCGCCTTTATGAGCCCGTGCGCCTAACGCGACGTCATAGACCGCCGCTACAGCGATAGGAATTTTTGCCACGATTCTGGGAGCGCGGCAGTTTCCACGTCACTCGCAACGCGGCCTTCGAATTCGGGACGGAAAACTGTGCTCGTCCCATAAACCATGATCACGTCTTCTGTGCCTTCAACGCGAATGGCGTGCGCCACGCCCGGTGGAATTACGATACCGACATTGTTATCGCCGCGATGATTGTCGCCGTCCACAAAGAAACGCATCACTCGCCGCGGTAATCCCGCGCGAATGTCGAACAGAATTATCTCGAGGCGACCCTGAATAAAAAACATTACGTCCCATTGCTCGTTGTCATAGCTTCGCGCTGAATAATTATCAGGCTCATCGATATACAAGCGGCGCAACCAATCTACCGGATCACTATTTTCCGGAATGCTTGGTGGATGCACGTGAAAGCCCTTGGCAGTTCCCGAAAACATCCGCGCAGCTGACCATTGCTTGGGCCAGAGACCAATCCGCGCGAGAATGCCTTCCTCGCGCCGTACAAATTCGCCGAAAAGTCCACGGTGCCGCTGCGGGTAAACTTTTCGCGCGAAAATTTCCACGCCCGGAATCCAAGCATTCTTAATCTCGCGCTGACTCCGATCCGCAGCGGCGAGTTCGCCTGCGTCCACGCCTCGTTGTGAAAGCTCCTGCGTGAAGGATGCCGTGCGGTAGTCTCGGGTGTTTAGGTTCCTTCGCGCCCCAGAGTCAATACCTTGCCAAAGATTTTCTTCGTGCTTGCTCATTTCACTTCAGCCAATGATTTATTTGCCTAGCGAGAAATCGGCTCGTTCGCGAGAAAGATTTGGATTGTAATAGGGGTCACGCCGCAAAACGCCAGCCCAACGCTCGCGCATAATCGCTTCACCGTTGATGTCGATCTGATCGGATGGCGCTCGATGCCAGCAAAGTTTTGCGAACGGAGTGTAAACAATTAGATAGCCAGCGTGACGCAGTTTAAGGCAAAGATCGACATCGGCGAGTGCCCCTTCCAAGCTTTCATCGAACCCGCCCGCTTTCTGAAAAACGTCACGCCGCGTGAGCATACACGCGCTCGAAACGCCGCTGCAGTTTCGAGTCACCTGCAATTGGCGATTCGCGCCAGGATGTTCTGCCGGAAAACCGTGAAAAGCCGGCTGCGCAGTCTTATTGACACCCACAACCATCCCCGCCTGTTCAACCGTAGCGTTCGGATTCAGCAATCGCGCGCCTACGGCTCCGACTTCTGGCCGTTGGACATGCTCGGCCATGATCGTCAGCCAGTCCGGTTCGATCGGTTCGATTCCTTCACCCAGGAAAAGAATCCATGGATCGTTTGTTTGATTTACCGCGAAATTCTTTAACGCGGAATCATTGGCCTCGCCTGAGAAACGCACGGTACGAAATGGAAAATGCGAAGGAAAAGCTGACGCGCCATGGAACTCATCGTAGTTAACGATCACAATTTCGTAATTCGGATAACTTGTTCTGTTCGTCAGGCTTTCGATGCATCGCTCTAGCAACTCCAGGCCGTGGCAAGTTGAAACGATGACCGAAATTTTCTTCGGGTCCAACAGCCGGCGTCTGACGCAGAAGGCGTGGGTGCGCCAGTCCACACCCACATGGGCCGACTCGCCGCGGCGTTTCAGGTGAGCTTCAATCGCAAGCCGCGACGCCTCGAGTTGTTCGGGCTTTTGACGAACGCTGATTGCACTGGAGCTCTCCGAACGCCGCCAATGATACAGGACCCTGGGGATATGATGAATTCGCTTGGTCTGCTCGATCACGCGAAAGAAGAGATCGTAATCCTGGGCGCTATCGAATTGTGAACGGAAACCGCCAGCCTTCTGCAGGATGTCGCGTCGCACTGCGGTTAAATGGCCAACGTAATTGTAAGAAAGGAAAAAATCGGGCGACCAATCTGGCTTAAATAAAGGAGCCTCGACGCCGTCTTCGCCGAGCTTGTCTTCATCGGAATAAATCAGATCGGCATCCGGATGGGTCTGCAAAAGTTTCACAATCTGGAAAACCGCATCGGGTTCGATGACGTCATCATGATCGAGAAAAGCAACCCACTCCCCGCGAGCGAGCGCTAACGCTTGATTCAATGCCGCCGAAATGCCTTCATGTTTTCCGAGGCTTTTCAGGGTGATACGCCGATCGCGAGCGGCCAATAGAGACAACGCTTGGAGCAACGTGGCGTCGCTCGATCCATCGTCGCTTAACACGAGCTCCCAGTTTTCGTATGCCTGCGCGAGCACTGATTCAATCGCTTCCTGAAGCCGCTGCACAGGCGTGTCGAAGACTGGCATGATTACGCTAACTAGCGGCTTCGAAGCAAACGCACGCGATTCATTTCGCATTCGCTCAAGGTCGCGCGCAGTTGCGCGATGCCGCTCGAACCATTCCTGATATTCGCTTGGGGCGACGGAACGTCGACTTTCTCGCGCGGGTCGACGGAGCTTTTTCCAAACCGTTTTTGCCAGTTTTTCTGGAAGACGATATGGTGCGAGCAATACCTGTCCCACCCGGCGTTCCGGCGATTTCCGCATGGTTCGTTTCTGCTCTTTTAGCAATTTCAATTCGCGCCGGTATTCTTTGAGCTTGAGCAGTTTCTCCTCCAGCGCAGCGATATGACGGTGCGCCCCTTCCAGTTCAGAGCAACGGATTTGAAGGGATCCCTTCAAGTCGCTCAGCGCTCTGTTGAGTCTGGCAAACGCCACCTCCACGGCCGGCGTTAGTGCGCCGGGCGGTGCACTCGGTTGGCGTCGAAGACATAAGATTGCCGGATCCAATTCCATTAGGTCGCATTCGTAATCCGGCAGTAGTCCAAAGCGCTCGAAACACTGAACGAGTCGCGGACGCCGCCTGGCAGCTCCAGCGCCGGGCCCGGGAAGGAGCACAATCCTGTCCGCGCAACGCGAGAGCGCTTCTGCTATGCGATTATCATCGTTTTCTCCAGAGGAATAAAACCAAACTGCGGTTTCAAAGTGCGCCGTGGCCTCACCCGGCCCCAGCTTTGTCGCCAAGTCACTGGGAGACAACACGGCGGAGGCTTCTCTTTTCACTTCAGCAAATTGACGCCCAACTTCCTGAGCGCTCGCGCCGATGATAAGGAATCGGCCATCCGCGAACTTTCGCGACATAACGCGAACGAAATCGGCATTGGTGGAGTGGAAAGGCGATGGCGACACCGCGGACATTATATTGGTTGAAGGCAGCCACAGGCAAATCTACCCTGCCGCGCCGCCCCAAGATACCGCTCGTCCTGCAATGCTCAATTTCGTAGTCTATCTTCTCTACCGCGCGGGGTCGGCAATCGCCGCCGGACTACCATTACCGGTTCTCTTTGCCCTCGGGGAGTTCCTGGGTTTTTGTGCATGGCTTTTGTCCGGGAAATATCGGCGCCTGGCAAAGCGCAACGTTGCTATTGCGTTTACCAATGAAAAAAAACCGCAAGAAATGCGTCGCCTCGTCCGCCGCCATTTCCAACGACTCGGCGCTAACCTTCTCTGTAGTGTTAAACTCACCGCAATGCCGCCCGAAAAAATCCTGCAGCGGGTCAAGGTGGATAATATCGAGGCGATGGATCGAGAATTTCGCGCTGGTGTTCCCGTAGTGCTTGTTTTGAGTCATCTTGGAACATGGGAATTGTTCGCGCAATTGATGCCGAAGTTCGTCGGTTACGTGCGCAATGCGAGCGTCTATCAGAAGCTCGGTAATCGATTCATTGACGCGCACGTGCGCCGGACACGTGGCCAAACCGGCTTGGAATTATTCGATCGCCAGGAGGGATTTCAACCGGTGATCGATCTGCTACGGTCCGGCGGCGGCGTTGGTGTCTTATCCGATCAGCATGCTGGTGACCACGGACTGTGGACACCCTTCTTTGGAAAGCTGGCGTCCACTTCGCCGCTGCCTGCTTTGCTTGCCAAGAGAACCCGAGCGGCGCTGATTGCCGCCGGCGTTTACACGATGGGTCCCGCGCGTTGGCGCATGGTTTTCACCGAGCGCTTCGATCCGCCCAAGGCGCACGCCTCCATTGCAGCGCTCACTTCAGAAATAAATCAGATCATCGAACAGCAAATTCGCGTCGCACCGGAAGACTGGTTTTGGGTGCACAATCGCTGGAAGACGGCCCAGCCCAATTTTCTTCTCGCGCAGTATAAACGTGGGGTCCATCTACCACCGGGAGTTTCGCCTCAGGATCTAAAGCCATTTCAAATTCTCATTCGTTCAAGTAATTGGCTGGGTGATGCGGCTATGAGCGTGCCCGCAGTTCGCGCAATAAAGGCTGGGCGGCCCGACGCGCGCGTTACGATCGCCGCCCCGAAGAAGATTGCGCCGATGTGGAAGCTGGTCTCCGAAGTTGATGCGATCATTCCTCTGCCAGGCAGCCGGCTCATTTCAGTTGTGTGGTTACTTCGGCGCGAACCGTCTTTTGATGTGGCGATCCTTTTCCCAAATTCGGTACGCGCTGCTTTGGAGTCGTGGTTGACCAGAATTCCGCGCAGAGTTGGTTATCGCGGCCATTGGCGACGCTGGCTGCTTAACCAAATCGTTCCAGTCCCGCGAAAGCCAGGTCCGCCGGAGCATCATTCGCTCCGTTTCCTCCGGATCGCACGCGAATGCGGCGCAGACACATTCGACTCCGATAGATCGCGAGCAGGCGTTCAATATTCGACATCCAACGTCCAAATGCCCATCAACCGCCAACCGATCAAAATCGGTCTTTGCCCGGGTGCTGAATACGGTACCGCCAAACGCTGGTTACCCAAGCGGTTCGCCGAGGCCGCCGAAAAAATCAGCGCGCAATCGTCCGTCCAATGGATTCTGTTTGGAACGCCGCGCGACGCCGCGGTTGGCGACCAGATTGCGGCCGCCCTTGGTGATCACTGCGTGAATCGAGTTGGCCAGACCACGCTCGAACAACTGATCGACGAGCTGCGCGAATGCCGCTTACTGCTTACGAACGATACTGGCACAATGCATCTCGCCGCATTGCTGGGCGTGCCAGTTGTCGCCATCTTCGGCTCAACAGAACCCCGTCTCACTGGCCCACTCGGCAACGGTCACATCGCCCTGCGACATCGTGTCGAATGCAGCCCCTGCTTTCTTCGCGAATGCCCGATTGATTTCCGCTGCATGAAAGCGGTGAGCGTCCAGGAAGTTGCCAATGCTGTGTTGTCGATTCTGCGCAAGCAATCAGACGAATTTCAAATTGAAATCTAAAGTCTCAAATCTCACACTCGCGGGCATGAGCCACGAAATCGCCGAATGATCGTTTTGCATGTCACGAAGCAAAAACGCGCGAGTCTGAAGCCTGAAGTTTGAAATCCTGCCATGGCCGTTTCTCCGCGCGTTCGCACACAAGTGCAGGTGATGTTCTTCGATACCGATTGCGGAGGCGTCGTCTCGAACATCGCTTATCTGCGTTTCATCGAAATCGCGCGTACCCTTTTTGCCGAACAACTCGGTCTCGCCCTCACGGAGATGGCCGAGAATCACAGGTATCCGGTAGTTGTGCGAACGGAGATCGATTATCGCCGACCGGCTAAGCTTGGAGATCAGCTCGTGATTGAAGGTTGGCTGGACCGGGTGGAGCGCGTGCGGTTTTGGTGTGGATTCCAGATCACGCGTCCGGCAGATAACATGCTGATCGCCCGATGCCGCCAGATGCTTGCACTCATCGAGATGCCAGAGGGAAAACTGCTCCGTTTACCCGAGCACTGGGAAAAATATCGAAGCGATGATTCCGCCGAGCTCGAGCGCGAGGATCGGACTCCAATTTCTGGCAAGGAAGCTATTTAATGACTGCTGGTGCCCGCAGCCTAAGTCTAGAAGAAACTCTGCTCGAGCCACCGGCGCTGCCTCCCCCGCCCATGCGCCGTGTCTTGTTCGTGATTCTGATTGCGTTGGCGGGGCTGCTGCACGCGGCGACGATCGGCTCCGGGGATTTGTATAGCCAGACGGAAGGACAATACGCGGGCGCCGCCCGCGAGATGGTCAAGACGCATCATTGGCTTCTGCCTACGAACAATGGCGCGCCGCGTCTGCAAAAACCGCCATTGCTCTACTGGCTGATCATCATTTCGTTTAAGCTCTTTGGTGTTAACGCGGCAGCTGCCAGACTCCCAGTCGCACTGGCAGTTGTCGCCTCGGCTGCCCTGATTTTTTTAATCGGGGAAAAGCTCACGGATTACTGGCGCGGTTTCATCGCAGGTCTGATTTATCT
>Ga0137366_10003456_pt1 | contig 12316 bp, 10 predicted proteins | sample SagtaG_8_FD_104938 | JGI IMG/M metagenome (GOLD analysis project Ga0137366, IMG submission 104938) | Vadose zone soil microbial communities from Sagehorn Ranch, Mendocino, California, USA - Sage1_L_60_16 metaG | ecosystem: Environmental > Terrestrial > Soil > Vadose zone | place: USA... | reverse complement strand
TCACCGAGGCGATCGCTATATTGAGCTTGCTGGGCATGGCGTGCTCCTTGTCTTTGGCGCCCCTTGCCAGCTTCTCTCGCTGGTGGGGCCGGAGCACGGCCGGACCATCCCATTAGCGGCCATATGCTCATTTTGTGATCTCCCCCGCTGAACCGTCGGGGCTGGCCAGTACTACGATGTAGCCGTCAGGATCGCGCAGCCAGCATTCCCAATGGTTTGGACCGCCGCTACCGGCCGGTGGATTGCGGTGGCGGGGCATGAAAATCTCAGCCTTCATTTCCGCGGCACGGTCAATGGCTGCATCGAAGTCGTCGATCTCAAACCATATTAAAACACCATTCCCGTAAGGCTTATCGTTAGGATCGCCTATCCGACCGTGGTGATGTTCGACCTCAAATCTATGCAACTGGAGAATCAGAGCGCCGTTCGAGACCAATCGTTCATATTCCGCACCACCGTGCGCACTCCGGCAGTCGAGAAGGCGCTGGTACCATCTGCTACTTGCCTCGACATCGGTTACCGCAATAAGGGGCTGGGGGCGCATACTTTCACCATACCACAGCAGGCTCCAACGCCCCATCGAATTGTCGGCTCATGGCACGACTCGGACCTGCCGGCATGCCAGCTCCATGGACGTTTTCGGGTGTAAAGCGGACCTTGAGCAAGGCGCGCCTAACAGTTCGATTTATGAGTACACGGCCGTAGTGCTAGTGAAAATCACGATCTCAGCGGCAGCGGCATTCCGAAAGCATCAGAATCATCGGCATCATCGGCTGGAGGTCGTCGTGGTGCAGGCGGGATTTCATGGCGTTCCCAGTTCATGATCCTGGCCCGGGCTCCGACCTCGGCGACGGCTGATTGGATCATCTTCCGGGCCTTTTCGACGGTGTCCTCGGTGGGCTGACCGCTATGCCTAGCGACGATTATCGAAGTGCCCCGACCCAGGGTGTCGTAGCTGTCCTGGCGGATCTCGACCTGGAACTTGCCGGGACCGTGCAGCAGGCGGGCGAGGGCTTGGGCTCCCGAAATCACCTCAAGATACCAGGTGATGCAGTAGCTAGTCCCATCCAGTCTTATCAGACTGAACTCGCCGCTCCGGGCCTTCGAACGCCGCCACTTCATCAATCATCACCGTAGGGCGAAGTCAGCCGACCCGCCACATTCGGCCTCGGCATCGGACGATCTGGATGTCACGTTCATTGAGTTCTTGTGCGAACCGTCCCTTCATCTCTCCGATTTATACCGGCACCAGGGCGGGCTCCCCGGGCCTCGGCTAGGCGAGCGGACCGGGGCGCAGCGGCGAAAAAAGCGAAGCGAAAAATCCGGTGTAAAGGCTGCCGTTGTTGCTCGGGTGATGAGGCGCGGCATTTGCCCAGCAACGCGGGTGCTGTCGCTGCCTAGACCTGCGGCTCTGCAAAACGGGGCAGCAGGTCGTCGGCAATAATGTCGATAGCACCCTTCACTGGCATTAGATCCTTGCGGCTATCAAGGATCTGCACAGCGTGCGCAAGGATGCCCCTCACTTCGACCCGTGTGAACAAGTTCTTCTCTAGCATGAAATCTAGGAGCGCCGTCATGACAGCTGCATCAGCAATAGCGAGTTCGGAGGCTCCGGTGGTACCGTAGGGCATGGCTCCCTCCCGAATAGAGCGGAGGATAGCCCACCATGGGTATGTGCGCCATCTGTCGGCATGTGACGAGCGTCACAGCGAACATCGGCCCTGGGCTGCTACAAGACCTACATGGCTAGCGCACTTGATTTCGAGGACTTTGCCGAGGAGTGCATTCGTGCCGCGGAGCGAACGGTCAGCCGAGACCATCGGAACAAAATGTGGCGAATGGCCGCGGCTTGCTTACTGATCGCTCAAGTTCTGGCTGAGTGCGAGAACGAACAGGCCCTGACCTCCGAGTTGGCTGAGATGCCAGGTCCTCCTCACTGAACCGCCGCCATCGGTCTCATCGACCTCGATCCGCGGAGCGGCGCGAGCACATCACGGCTGGCCCAGGCCATTGTGCGGCCGGTGAAGCACCAGAGAAGTGCCGTGCCAGAAGTTCCAAAGAACAAGACGGCGGACCCGAAGGCGACATTGTCCTTGAGCAACCACCTAGTGCGCCACCTTGGTACTGTGGCATAGTAACCATTCTTGGCAGGGCGGGAGCCACATGTTGACCGTGACGAATAAGAATTTCGCAAGAATACTCCAGGGTCTAACGATCGCGGCGGGCAATCGGAAGAACCGCATACTATTTTACCAGTTTATTGCCGCGGAGATCAGGGCCTTGCACTACTCTTATGGAATTGGGGATCCTGAGTCTTACAAAAGAGCGCTAAGGTTCTTGGAAGAATGCGAGCGGCTCACGCTACGGAGCCTGTTGCGCAAATCGGCGGAACGGCAAGTTGCGTTGACCGGTGATCACGCGAAGAGAGTTTTTTTGCGTGCTCTAAAAAAACTCGATGTTCCACCTTCACTGATAGCCAGCTTGGAGTCAGGCCCCCGCCAAATCTGAACAGGGCTTCGCCGCAGCGGAAGACGCCGAGCTGCTCCTTGAGATCCTGGTCCGTCAGCTTCCGAAGAATCGAAAAATCGACCCGGTGTTCGGCACAGCGGTCCCGCATACTGCGATAATCCGAGCGAAACCGGCCATTTTCTGACTCGTGGATTGCGCTACATGTCCCGCCGCACGAGGTAGTCTACGCAAGCGCGCAGCCACTCGAGATCGGGACCTGGCGGCACGCCGGTGAATGCCGAGCTGTCGAACTCGCGCGCCGCGGCCTCCGCAAATGCCGCTGCGGTCTGCTGCGCCCATTCGATGCTGCCGCTGCTCGCGATCATTTGATGGAGCCGCAGCACTTCGCGCGGCAGTCGGCGCTCGCGCGGTCGCGCCAAGAAATCGGACATCCACGCCCGGTCCGGGCCCTGCGCGTGGCCGAACGCGCGCGTGAGCAACAGGGTCCGTTTGCCTTCCCAGAGATCGCCGTTGATCTCTTTGCCGTATCGCGCAATGTTACCTTTGAGGTTCAGAATATCGTCGGTGATCTGAAACGCGAGTCCGAGCAGGTAGCCGAATCGGTTGAAACGGCTGAGATTCCGATCCTGGCCATTGGCGACAAGCGCGCCGATTCGCGTCGGGTGAATGAAGCTGTACCAGGCAGTCTTCTTGAGCACGAGCCGCAGGTAGTCGTCCGTCCCGACCGTGAGATCATTGTCACGCACCCAGCCGAGCTCGATGGCCTGACCTTCCAGGGTCTCGACGACCATGTGATCGACTTCATCGAAGATACGCATCGCCACAGCCGGTCCGAGCCGCTCGCCGGTCTTGCGGAAAAGGCGCATCGCCAGCGCGTTCATCGAATCCCCGATGTTCACAGCAATGGGAATCCCTGTGCGGCGATGCATTGTCGGGGCACCGCGCCGCGAGTCGCTGCCGTCTTCGATATCGTCGTGCACGAGAAAGGCGTTGTGCAACATTTCGAGGCCCGCTGCCGCGGGGAACGCGTCCTCCGCGCGCCCCCCAAGCGCGCGCGCGGTCGCGATGCACAATGCGGGCCGCAGGCCTTTACCCGCACGGTCAAGGAAATCGTTGATGAGGCCATACAGGTGCCGCTGCGGTTCCCAGTTCGGGACGCTCGCGGCGAGCGTGTCGGCGAGTAGTTCGCGATACCAGCCCAGACGTTCCAGGAAACCCGTCGGCCCCGCGACGTCACCGGTAGCTGGCACCGCGTCGGTGATGTTACCCAAGTGATAATGCGCCTTTGGCAGATAGGCGGCGCCGCGGCTTGCCGTCGGATCGATGGTGTGCACTTCGCTCGGGTGCTCGATGATGCCGTCGGTCAGGTCGAGCGCGTCGGCGACGGGATTGACGAACGGCACCACCTGTTCGAGCAAGGGCCGAACCTGCTCCAGGAGCGGGGACGCTCCCCGGATCGCATGGGCCGCGACCTGCATGAGCGAATCGTCCCACGGCAGGCCGGCCTTGTAGCGCGCGAGATCGTGCAGCCGCCACGGCACGAGGATCTCCGGCTCATGCAGCTGCCATAGCTCACAGCGGGGTCCTTCAAACCGAACGGCGTCAAGCAGCCCATTCACTGCGCGTCGTGCCGCCTCGTTGGCGCCCTCCATGGTGGCGAGGTCCGTGTAGGTGCGCACGTAGTCCGACGCCAAAAACAGGTTCGGAATGGCGGTGGTCGCCTCGGGGCGCAGCGCCCAGGTATTGACCAGGTTCACCAGTAGCGGCTCGAGATCTTGCAAAAATCCGGGGCGCGCCGGATCCTTATCGATGTCGGGGTCGAGAAACCACGAATGCAGGTCCTCATCGCGCAGCAACTCCTGCTCGCCATTGACCGAGCGTTTGAGCTGCCGCCACGTCTCTCGCACCGCTTCTTCGCGCGAGCACTGTATGGCGGGGCGTCCATCGCCACCCGGAGCCGTCCAGTCGGATACGTCGACCGAAATGATGCCGCGCACATCGCTGTCCGCAAACTGCTCGGGCGGCACATTGCGCCAGAACTGGAGCTGCGAAATGCTGGTCAGTGCCCATTCGGTATCGATGTGAATCACGTGCCCATGCGCCGTCGGCACGTCGCGGTGCAGATAAAACTGCACCCCATTCATCCACTCGATGTTCGCGGCCAGTGCGCGCAGATTCCCGAGCGTTGGGTCAGCGGCGATAAGGCCCGCGCTCATCAATGGAGCCGTGCGCTCGATCGGTATCGCCGCCACGTAATAATCGCCGCGAACCATCGTGCGTCTTCCCTGCTGGCGGACAGCGATGCCCGTGACCCACGCGCCCTCGCACGCAATCTCCTCGACGTCCGTCTCGGTTAGGTATCGCACACCTCGCGATTCGAGATAATTTCGCCACGGATCGATCCAGACGAGATTCGTCGGGCCATCGAGGACGCGGTCGGTCGAACCCCCGGTTGGATCCAAGATCGTGCGCATCAGTTGCACGAATATATCACCGATCGTGCGCATGCTGGCCCGGCGCGCCTTCGCGGCCACCAGCGAGCGCGTCACCCCGTCGGCGAGAAACTTCTGGTACGACTTCGAGCGCTGTTCGGCACCGACGAACTCCCACCAGCTCGTTTTCTCGTACTCTGCAATCCGACGCTCCGCGCATGAGGTGAGGATCTGCCAAATGCGCGCGCCGAAGAAGGCCAATTCGTCGGGCGTGAGGTCCGCAACCGGCCCAAACGCCGCAAGAATATCGCGTAGCAGCACACCGGCATCACTGGGCGTGTGCGGAAATGCCATCGGAACGACAAACGCAGGCTTTCCGTATTGTGTGATGCCCATGCGCGTCGTCGGGACCAAATGCTCCGCCACCGCGTACCCGTCCTCCGATGGAATACGACGCATGGTGTCGATCACGTGCCTGTAGAATCCCGGGAAGAACCGGAATCCATGCTCGCCGGGCAAGCGGTGCCCAATCGATCCCTCCGCGTTGCCGGCAAGCTGATGGCCGCTGGTGCCCTCGCCGTCATCGATCACAGGAAGGCTGCGCGCCTTGCCGCCAGCAATGTCCCGGCGCTCCAGGACGACAACCTCGAAGCCGCGTTCGATTAGTTCATGCGCGGCACTCATGCCAGCGACACCGCCGCCCAGGATGATGACCCTACTCGACATGCATCACCGGCATGAAGGCGTTTGGTCTTCTGAGCATGCGATGCCTCGTTTGCGGCAAAGCGACCCCGCCACGGCTACGTCCCGGATCGACTCATTTCCTCCGCCGTCTGCGGCCGCCATTGCCACCACCCGACGTCGGCGTCGGCCGGACGAGCGCCTCAATCGCGTCTTTCTCCTTGATGCGAAGGACCATCTTCTCGAACACGCGGAAGACGAACATCGGATCAGGAAGTTGAGCGACACGTCTGTGGCGACGACGAGTTCGATTGGCGCGCCGCCAAGCGCTACTGCCATGCCGCTGCCCTCGGGGAGTGTGGAGGAACGGAGAAGCGAACCACCGCCCAAGAACGGGATTATGCGGTCCTGCGGTAACACGAGCGAGTCATCGTTGGGCGTCTGGACTGCGAGAAAGAACTTTGGGTCGAGCACTACCGTAAACGGACCGAAATGGCCCCTGCCTTCAAGCACCCCGACGGCATGTGACACACTACTCACCAGCTGGTTGCCATCCATTTCGCCGCCCGTAGTCGCGTCCTCGGGCAGCAGGCCGCGCGACGACGGCTTCCCTCCGAGGATCTCCCAGATTGCCTGAAGGCCTGCGGTGGCGTTCGCCGGCGGACGATTATTATCGGCAAGTCCGCGGAATACCACGGCGTCCTCGAGTCGGGCCAGTATGTTCGCGGCTCGACGGAACATCTGCAGCGCACTCGCCATCTCCGGATCGGACATCTGCGCGCCACGCAGGAACACCTTGACCTGCAGCGTCGCGAGCGGGATGGTATCTATGTCATTAGTTGTCATTCGCGGCTGGTCACGCGTCCCATAGCCGATGACGTTTGTTCTTACGAAGTCCGCTTCCGGTGGCAGTGGACCGAACAACGGAAGGAAAGTTGCGGCCACCCGTGCGCGATTTGCCTCCTCCTGAATTACCTTGTTAACGCGAGCCCACTGCTCGTCGGTCCACGGTACCTGCGAATTGTCTTGTGTCATTTCCGCGCTCCGATTTTATTACCCATCGAAAGGACCGTTTCGATCATGAACACTAACTTTGCTTGACACAAGGGAGCCAAGCGATGGCACAGAGGTTTGATTCCTTGAATCGATCGGGCATGATACAGCGCGGGATCAATGGAGATCGCCAATCAGCGGCGCGTCAGGCAAGCGTGGGAGTCCCGAAGAGGGCAGCGGCTGACCGGCCCGAATTGCATAAAGGTCGAATCGCACGCGCAGGTCAGCCATAGTAACGCGACCCACCCCGAGGCATTGCAGCCGGTTCAGCCACAGCCAGTTTGGATGCGCGGTTACGAACTGCGGCACGACCACAAGCGGCGGCACTGGATCGTACTCTTTGCGCAGCGCGCGCTCGTATCCTCCGGGACCGAGGTCGAAAATGCCATAATAACGAGAGAGAAGTAGCGCGCCATCATCCGTTTCATAAGTGATGCGAACGTCGGCTACGCCGACACCGTCGCGGCGCACCAGCATCCAGTCGCCGGCCTCGCCGCGGATTTTCGCGTTTATCTTGGGTCCGTGAATCTCGCCCGATGCAATATAAAAGGTGATGTGCAGGCCATCCGGTGCGGGGCCGAACGATTCAGGCACCTCGGCTAGTTGCACAGTCAAGGCCCCTAGGAACTCAGAGGCCCACTCGTACCTTCGCTCAGCAGTAGGGGGTGGCGGTGTGCTGACCGGCGCTATGGGGGCCGCATCCGAACGAACGCCGCGCGTGGTACGCGTGGGCAATTTTCTTAGGAGCAAGCCGGAACGGGTAAGCATAGGTTTGTACTCCACCATCTCGTCCGCGGCGAGCGGTGGAAGCTGGGCGCGAAAGCGTTGGGCGCCGGTTACCGGATCCCGGCCATATGGCCACGCCCGCACTGAGGGCTGCTCGCGACCGCTTGAGGACCGCTCGATAATCAGTTGATTGCTCGGATGGGCTGGTAATACGGAGAAAAATACATCATGCGGCACGTCAGCGCTCATCTCCGCCGGCAACGCCTCAAATGCCAGTGGTTCGCGCGCTAAACCCCGTGTCGCGTAGGCGCTCAGTGTTGTCATGTCTGTGGTCCGCTCCCTCCAGCAGCGCGTGTGCACGCACGAGATCGGGCTGCGAGAAACTGTCCGTGAAACGTTCATAGCATTGGCGCACCAGCGCGAGTCCCTCGTTGCGTCGTTTAGTGCGTTCGAGGAGCGGGTAGTACGACAGGGCGGCACGGAGCGCGAGCGAGAGCGCCTTCTGTGCTTCTGCCGTCTCCAGTCCCTTCCGAAACGCCCACTCGGCCTCACCCGGTGCGCCGGCCTCGAGGTGAATTTCGCCCATAAGTCTGTAAACGTCGGGCAGTAGGACGCCGACGTGACCGCCATGCGCCGTTTGTGCGGTAGCAGCGAGCATGTCGAGTGCCTCCCGCTGTCGGCCGGCAGCGCGTAGACCTTCGCCGTGGATCACGCCCACTGTCGGACCCATGAGGTCGGAACGCGTTGCACGAAACAGCGCGACACCTTCGAGCAGCTCCCGGAGGCCCTCCACGCGATTACTCATACGGAGACGGGCCCACCCGCTGCTCATCACGCCGACGGCGTACCAGAGATCCCATCCCTCTTCGCGAGCGAAACTCTTCACTTCCTCGGCATAGCGCAACATCCGCGGAGGATCGTGGTGGAACGTGAGCATGTAACACGCCACGCCGAGCGCGTTACTCAGCGCGCCCGGATGATTCACCTCACGCGCGATCGCGATCATACGATCGAGTTCTTGAAGCCCTCGATCCTGATGGCCCATCATCCAGAGGCTGCTGCCGAGCGCCGCCACGAGGTTGACGGTCGAGCTTAGCTGGAACGTTGATGTGAGGGCCCGCTCCTGTTCCACGGAGTAGAGCGGGAGCGCAGCCTCGGCGTGAAGAATGGCCTCTGACCACTCCCCGCGATAGTAATGCGTGTAGGCTACCGCGTGGCGGCCCGTGATTTCAAGCATAGGCACGCCGCTGGCCAATGCCATAGCCAACGCTTCGTTGGCAGTTACGAGTGCGCGGTCGAGCAGGCCGCCTACGAAGAGATTCGTCCACAATCCCCAAATGGACGGATACAGCTTTTCCGGCCGATTCAGCTGCTGACAGAGCGCGCGGGCCCGTTCGCATGCCTCGGCGACGGCGGGTGACGCCCAACCGTGCACTGTCATGAGCGTTGGCGCTATGGCGATTTGCAGATCGAGTTCCTTATCCAGGATCTCCGGAGACTCAGGCAGTCGTTTGAGGCCGTCGAGCGCGCGGGCAAAGTGCCCGTGCGCTTCAGGGACCGCGACGCGCCTAAGCGCACTCTGCCCGGCGGCCAACCAATAGTTACTCGCCTCAGCATGGTGCCCCGCACCAGAGAGGTGGCGTGCCACAATCTCAGGTTCGTGCTCCACATCAGTTCTAAAGTCCGACAAGAGCACGCGCGCGATAGATTCATGATAATACTGACGCGTGGTGCGCAGTAGCGACTCGTACCCCGCCTGTTGCACGAGAATGTGCTTAAATACGAAGGTGTCCGCCTTGCCCCTCGAGCTGCGCCAGGCAAGACCCGCGTTGACGATGCGCCGCAGATCGTCGTCGAGTGCTTTCTCGCCACGGTCACTGACGGCGCGGAGTAGCGCATAGGAGAACTCGCGGCCGATTGTGGCTGCCAATTGTGCGGTGGCGCGCGCCGTACCCAAACGATCAATGCGGGCCATGAGTGAGGCGTCAACACTCGCCGGAATGAGACTGGCCGGAAGCGGCCCAGTGAGTTTCCACGCTAACTCGTGCTCCTCGAGTACACCCGACTCCATCACTGCGCGCGTGACCTCTTCGACAAAAAGCGGCACCCCTTCGCAGCGATGCGTGAGCTCGCGGATCAGCTTACCGGGCATCGATTTGCCATGCGCCACGCTGACAACCACTGCCTCCGCCTCCGCGTTGTCGAGGCGCGACAGGTCGATAACCGAGGCTGCGTCAGTGGACGGCCAAGCCGGCTGGAACTCAGGACGTGCCGTGAAGATTCCCAACAGCGGCAGCGGCGGCGCCGACGAGATGAGCAGCTGCAGTAGCTCGAGCGTTGAAGGATCGGCCCAGTGAAGATCCTCCGTGATTATTATCGTGCGGCGCTGCGACGCAATGGCCTCCAGGGCGCTGACGAGAATCTCAAGGGTCCGCGTGCGGCGCCGAACCGGCGAGATCGTCAGCGGCGGATACCGCTCGCCGGTAGGAATTGAGAGTAGCGCGGCCAAAAGCGGGGCCGCCTCGGAAGCGGCGATGCGGAGCTCTTTGAGGCGCTTATCGATGCGGTCGAGTCGGACGTCTGGGCCAAGTGAATGGTCAAGATCGAGCCGGCGTCCAATCAATTCAGTGACCGGCAGAAAGGCGCTGTTTTGAGTGTAAGGCGTACAGCGCATGTGGAGCACGTCGACATCGGGGCTGGCGACGCGCCGCTGAAATTCCTCGACAAGTCGTGACTTCCCGATCCCGGGCTCTCCTCGCAGAACAATGAAACGCGCCACACCCGAGTCGACGCTGGACCACTGCGCGTCGAGGGCGTCGAGCTCTCTGGTGCGGCCGACAAATGGAGTCCGTGGTGGGTTTAAACCCGCAGCCTCGCCACCCGACGCAACCACCTTGAACAACGCCACTAGCCGGTCGACCCCTTTGAGCTTACGAATACCCATAGACTCAACGGCGAGCGTCCCGGGCAGCAGGCGCCACAGCGAGTCTGTGACTACCACCTCACCAGGAGAAGCCTCTGCCTGGGCGCGGGCTGCGATGTTCGGCGTCTCGCCGACCGCCTCAGACCTGCTTTTACTTCCCAGGGCCCCTATCACGACGCGTCCGCTATCTATGCCGATGCGTACCTGGAGGTCGACTTTTGTCGTCTTGGCGAGCTGCTGGACGGCCTCCAACATTTCAAGAGCGCAGCGGATCGCACGTGACGCGTCATCCTCGTGAGCGTGCGGGTAGCCGAAATAGACCTCGATGCTGTCGCCACGATATTCCGCCACGAAACCATCGTGCCGCAGCACGACGGCTTCGCATGCGCGCTGGTAAGCTCCCATCACATCCCGGAAATCTTCTGCGTCCAACTGGTGTGAGAGCGGGGTGGAACCCACAAGATCGCAGAACAATATGCAAAGGTGTCGGCGCTCGGCCTCGGGTGTCGCGCCGGTGCTCGCATGGAGCGCTTTGCCGCAGCCTCCGCAGAAACGCGCCGCCGCGGTATTTGGAAACCCGCATGAGGAGCACCTGGTCCGGACGCGACCACGTGCTTTGCTAGACCGAGAGGAGGTCAGGTCGCCCCCCTGATGAGTCCGGCCCGCGTTCACGGGGTGGCTCCTCGCGAGTTATTCGCTGCCCGACGCGCTCCCCACGCTGCGACCTCCTCGGAGAAGATCGCGAGCGCCCGTGCCACAAGATCGTTCGGGTCAGTCACTGGCAGGGAAGATGCGGCTTGCTGCGTGACGGACCCCAGGGGGCACGACTTCGCACCAGCCGCGTCGATGATGCTCCCCAATCGGGAGGCGGTGATCCTGGAATCCAGTAGTCTGCGGTATTCAGTTGGCCGATTCATGTGACTTGCCTGGGGTACACAAGCTCGATCACCACCAATCAACCTCTCATACATCGGAAAACAACAAAGTTCACATTGGCGGCATTTCTGATTTGCTTGTCGTCCCCGGCCAAATGGCGTCCGCCGGGATGCGATGCATGTCGAAACGCTCTCATCAAAAAATTATAGCACAATGGTCCTTCGCCGATGAAGACGCTTCGAACAGTTTCTGGCGGTGACTGGAACGCGCAGAAGTCACATACGTGCCTACTCAGGAGAAAATCCACGCGCGTGTGGCATGGGTTCGTTCTTGATCCGTTCCCGGTTGTCGAATGTAGCTCCTCGCCGCGCGATGGACCAGATGCGCCCCTGCCGGCGATGACGCCTTTTCAGAGCATAGCATTTATGTCAATGCTAGACATCAGGATGTGCAGTACCGAATAATAGCCGACCAGATCGCTTCCTACATCCTCTCGGATTCTGCAATTATCCTCGATTACGGCTGCGGCGAAGCGCTACACGCCGACCGGCACTATTGCGCTTTCAGCGGCCCCCCGAGCCTGTTGCGCGGCTGGCTCGCAACATGGGGCTGCACCCGCAAGGCGTGCAGCGCATCGTGAACGAGCTCGCGAAGGAGGGGCTGGTTGAGTTCCGTGCCAATCCCGCTTATCGAGCGCGCATCCCCGCCCTTTACCCGGAGCGGGAGTATGCACCCTGGCGGAATTTTTGGCGATTTCCGTTAGTGGCACCGAGCTGCCTATCCGCGATGTCCGCTTTCACGGTGAATATTGGGGGAGGAGCGGACTCGCCGCGGACACCGTGAAAATGGCGAGAATGACCCACATGTATGGTCCGGCCGTGCGTCGCAAGAGGTTTCGTCGATCTGTTGGCGTTGCGGTCTTGCATCAATCCGGGCCTCTGCTTGGAGCGGCTTGTGCTCCCGGCCATCATGGATATGGTGCGTTCTCATTAGCGGACAGGCCTCGAACGGGCCATTTGGGTCACCAGGGTTCGCATGCGCCGGGAAGACCGGTCCTCCATCTCGTCTCATCCTCTCGCAGACCTCGGCGGGTTAGAAGCCTCGGGTTTACATCATCGCGTGCTCATTGGGCGGCTGCCGGGATTTTCCTCGCCTC
>Ga0137366_10003447_pt1 | contig 12326 bp, 17 predicted proteins | sample SagtaG_8_FD_104938 | JGI IMG/M metagenome (GOLD analysis project Ga0137366, IMG submission 104938) | Vadose zone soil microbial communities from Sagehorn Ranch, Mendocino, California, USA - Sage1_L_60_16 metaG | ecosystem: Environmental > Terrestrial > Soil > Vadose zone | place: USA... | reverse complement strand
TTAGGGATCACATCGACCCGGCAGTTGTCCGGCATTCTGAACCAGAAGGGCGCAATTCGTTCTTTGTTCGGTGCGCCAGGCACATCGCCAGGCCTCAGGAAGCCGATAAATGACCATCTGGTACCCCAAGGATCGGAATCGAAGAACACGACGCCAGCGATGCAGCCCTCGGGCCTCTCCTCCTTGAGATCGATGGCAAATCCACGGAGCCCCACTTTGTCGTCAAACGTCCGGAAGAACAGATTACATTTCACGTCGATTCGCATACTGCGATTGACTTCCCAATCTTCTGCTGGCAATCGAGGTTTGTCCGCTAGGGTCCACCTTTGCTGCGTTTCCAACACAGCTTTGTTCAAATCTCGCAACTTGGCTGCCCCGCCAGGTTCGATTTTCTGGTAGATCGTGGAGAACGCTATTTCCGCCATCCTCGGCTGAAGAGCTAAAACTTTGAACGTGTTCGCAAGCTTGGAGTTGCCGCCGCCAAGACATTGTTGAACGTTTGCCCAACTCCATCTATCTCGGTCGCTTAGGCTGTCCAGCTCTGGCGGAGTCTCTCTTTGATCCCCATAGCAAGCAGCGAGAAAAATGTCTTCCGCATTTAGGTCCTCAAACGACTGTTGACCGCTGAGATTGGGCTTGGGTCTGTTTCTCCAATTAGCGATAGAGGTAACCCAGGCAAGCAGGTCGATGCCCTCGGCTAGGTCGCACGGCACGCTGGAAGCAAGGCTTGGAAAGGCGAGAATGGTTGCCGCAACGGCCGGCGAACTTCGAAGCGTCGTGCGGCCAAGGGTCTTAACGCGGGACCAGTGGGCTCGCAGGAACTCGACTGTACGGCGGTCCGAAGCATACCGAACTTCAACCTCCGCCCCGACTATCTTGTCGCAGGCCATGGTTATCTGGGCAGGATCTCGAAGCCGGCCGAGGCAATTCAGGAGCTCCGGAATGGTTCCCTGCCTCACCAGAAGCTGATCCACGGCTACCTGACGACAATGACGACAGCTGCCGTTCGCGACCGTGCCGCCGCGACAAAGTGCATTCATATGGGTTAACGCCTCGGTCTCGAACGAATGCAGCCGCGAAAGCAACGCTGCCCCGCGATCCCAGATCTTCTCCGAACCAATTAGGCGGAACGTTGGGTTTGCGATAGTCGCCCGGCATCGTTCAGATCTTCGTATCCTGCCAAGCGAGTGTAGATGGATTGCCGCTGCAAATCGGGGAGTGGCAACTGAGTGTCCTTGCCGCGCCGATTGTCCCATCTCTGTGAATTGCGCCTCGCGCGTAGGAAAATCTCGATTTATGCTCCTTATGCTAAAGAACGTTTTGAAACAACGCGTCAACATTCAATTTTGCATCCTGAACGAATCGTCGGCAATCCAGAAATTGAGATCGCGATGCGATGCTATCCGGCTTTCCGACGCTTCTTTAGGTCGGCCAGAATTTCCACGTAGCGGTTGAGGCACGGGGAACAGCAAGTGAGATGCTGGCTGACGTGTGCGTGCGCCGCCCTCGGACGGATGCTCGGCCATACTCATCGGGTCGGAATCCGGAGGACAGTCGACCCGCTGCGGATTGGGAAACGCGTCCGACAGATAAGACCTCGCGAAGCCGAAGCACTTTTCCCTCGTTAATACCTCGGTTCTTCAGGGTGACTTGCTCCCCTTCAGACTGTTCCTCGCAGTCTCACGCGCTCGCAAGCTCCCGGTGATTCTCCACTCCGCAAACCGAAGACCATAGGGCACTAGGCCCGGAAAGGACAACTGTGATGTTTGGTCGAATGATGGTTACGCCAATCCTACGGGTCGGCACAGATGCCGATCTGCACACCGCAATTACTGCACTCCTGCAGGCGGCTGAGCAGGCCGAGATCGTTCGGTGGATCGAATTCCCGGCATCGGTCTTGCTGTTCTTGTTGGTGCCGGGCGATCCGGAGTCTGGGGCGGTCTACGTCCTGGACCGCAAGCAGGGGACCTGGTACGCCGTAGATTTCGATGATGAGCAATTCGGCGGCTATAACGTCAGCCACCTCGAACAGCTCCTCAGGGAGTGCCGTTTCCTCGATCTCGTTGAACGCCCCAGCCTTTGGCGCACAGGCCTTAGCTGGTGCGTGGAACGGGGACAAGTGCCGGAAGCGCGCGTTTGACACAAGAAACATTCTGGGTTACCTACCAAGAACCACATCGCGAAAAGCTGTGGCGGAGAGTGAGATCCGGACCAGTTTCGGTATGTCGACAAAGGAGGTGCGGGGCCATGACCGGGGCATGCAAGGCGACGCCGGAGGTTGTTGACGATTACCTCAGGTTGTTTGTTAACCGGCGGGCGTACACCCTGCAGTCCATGCGCCCGCACCCGGCAAGCGAGCGTCATTACTACTTCCGGCCGACCGACAAGACGACCGGCGCATCGCTTTCGCTAACAGAAGAGACCATTCGGCAACACCTGGAAGGCGAAATCACTGTCGGCCTGTACGCCATTAACCCTTCGACACAGCGTTGTAAGTGGGTCGCCATCGACGCCGACTACAAGAATGCCATGCAAGACCTCCTGAAGCTCCAGTACTACCTGTGGCAGGACAAGGTGGAACCGGCGCTGGAAATGAGCAAACGCGGAGGTCATCTTTGGATTCTCTTGGCAACGCCACTGCTGGCGAAGGACTGCCGAATGTACGTTCACGATCTTGCTATGCGGCTGGGAGTGCCGGTCAAGGGCTCCGGCTTGGGGGATGGCATCGAAGTATTTCCCAGACATAATGCGATTGGTGACGGGGAGTTTGGCAACGCAATTCGTGGCCCTTTAGGGATTCATCGTGGGGCAAACCGCCGTTTTTGGTTCTACGGGGCCGATTACACGCTGGAAACGCAGATGGCGTACCTCAAGCGCTTGCGCAAACTGACAGAAGAGGAATTGCGGGCGTTCATCGCCGGCAAGGAGATGCCGCTCTCGGCCAGCGAGCGTCGACTGGACTGCAGGCCTGCAACGGAGCATCACGGCCGAACAGTGCGCCCGGGGTTCCGAATTTTGGATCACGTTGGCAAGGTGCGAAAGGTAGGCAGAAATTACGTCGGTCGCTGCCCGTCCTGCGCAGAGTCCGGCCATGACCGCGGCGGCGATAACCTGGCGATCCTCATTCAAGATTCGCGCTTTTACAAGTGTTGGGCTGGTTGCACGAAGGAAATGATTCGGGCGGCCCTCGGTCGCCCGATTCGTGTGCGGACTAGACAAATAGGAGAACCCCTACGGTGAAAAGGGATCGGTTCACAGACAGAATAGGGCTGCGCTTGTCGCGGCAGGCACTACGGGTGCTAAGGGAGCGTGGCATCTTTGCGCAGTCCTCTGTAAGCCTCCAGCATCAGCAGCTAGCAAAGCGCTACGTGGTGCGCGGCGTGGAGTCGGGTGGCGCAGCGGGCGACATCGGCCGCTACGTTACCTTTGCTCAAGAGGACGGCCAGCCAATCGGGTGTTTGCATCCCGTTGAGGCCATCGGGGTGAATGGGGTGCATTCGGTTGTGGTGGCGCCGGTGTTGGTCCGACTCGATATGCTGCGCAAGGGGCGCACATACGAGTTGCTGATCACGCGGCATGCGGGAGGACAAGCCGACAATGGCCGCCGGCCGCCACTGGAGACCACCGTGTTGTTTCGCGGTGTGCATGGGCGACTGGAACTGGATTTAGCGGGAAGAGATAAGGCGCAAGCTGGCGCGGTACTGCCGACGTTCTATTCGCTATCCGGCGAGGAGATGGCGACACCAGAGCAGTTCAGGCCAGCGGTTTGCGCAAGCGTCAAAGCGGCGCATTGCAGCGGCTGTTGCCATTGTCACTACGTCCGTGGACCGCGCAAGAAGAAAGAAGAAGGCCGTCCTGCCTCAAGCCCTGCGAACCCGGATGTAGTCACTCCAACTGAGGACGCGAGCAACAGCGAGTTACTTGGCGGAGCAACGGGCTGCGCCGAGGTGGTGTGAGCGGGAGAAGAAAGTCAATGCGGGACAAGCTCAAGGAATACGGACTGGGTGTCTGCCTGTTTGTGTTCCTTTTCGTGATCATTGGCGGCGGCTTTCACCTGACGTCGGGTGCGGCACTCATTGGTGCTCTGTCGGGCACTCCGCTTGTGATCTACAGCTTCAATCGCTGGTGCGATGATCGATTTCGAGGAGAAAAAGCGCATGGAGAGGCACCTGCCTCCGAGATCCTCTCACTGCGCGAGCGATCATGAGATTTCTGCTGCGACTGCTGCTACTGCTCGCCGTTGGCTCCTTCTTGCTACGGCACTATGGGTCGTTCATACGCGCGAATCTTTGGCGTGTGCAAACGGCTACCAACACTGCACTCCTGAACCGTCCTGCTGGGATTAGCGGGGATGATTCCCAGGGCCGGCCAGCGCAAGCCGATCTGCCGCGTGGAGTTTTACCGCGTCACGAGGTGACGCCAGGAGCAATCGATCCTCGAGTTACTCAACGCAACATTCGAAACACGATCTGTCGGCGAGGCTACACGGCTAGCGTTCGGCCGCCATTCGAGTACACCAATACGATGAAGCACCGGCTGATGCGCGTTTATGGCGTCAGAGGCAGCATGCACGATTACGAACTGGATCACCTGATACCGCTGGAACTTGGCGGCTGTCCCGACTGTGAAGCCAATCTCTGGCCGCAACCCAGAAATGTCTTTCCGGGCGCCGCTGAAAAAGACGAGGTGGAAGATTACCTGCACCATCAGGTCTGCTCTGGTGTGCTGTCGTTGGCCGAGGCACAACGAGAAATCGCCTCCGACTGGTATGCGGTCTACAAGAGAATTCACAGCCAGACGACAAGGCGGCGGGAACGAGAGCAATAGCGAGGTTGTGCATGTCAGCAGTAAAGCAGGTAATTGCGATCAACGAGACCGAAGCTGCACGATTGGATGGGGCACAAACAGAACCAGCACCGCAGATTGCGAGTTCACGTTCGGAAGCTATGCGCGCAGTGCGCCTGCGCCTGCCGGATGAGCGGAGGGCCATCACCCACCACTTCTCGATCGCAGGTCAGGAGGGTTATGTCACAGTTGGAGTCTACGAGGACGGGCTACCGGGTGAGATCTTTGTCCGGATGGCGAAAGAAGGCTCGACCGTCTCCGGACTTATGGATGCGTTCGCAACGGTGGTCTCGCTTGCGCTGCAGCATGGCGTCCCTCTCGCCGTTCTTTGTGGGAAGCTCAGCCACATGCGTTTTGAACCCAGCGGTTGGTCGGGAAACCCCAAAATCGGGTATGCCAAGTCTTTGATGGACTACATCGCACGCTGGTTGGAACTGAAATTCCTAAACAATGAACAAGGTGAATTGTTCGTTCCCCTTCCTCTATCTGGTCATGCATCATCGCCAGCTGCGACGGACAAGCAGGAAGTGAGCGCACTCAGCGAATTGGTTCAGCTCGGGGATGCACCTGCATGCAATGCCTGCGGTGGGCTCATGGTGCGCAGCGGTTCGTGTTATCGGTGCCCGAATTGCGGGAGCACTAGCGGGTGCTCGTAGGGAGGCGTTGCGAAGGAATTTCCGCGGCGGCGGCTGTGGGTGAGCGCATGAGATAAGAATGGGGCCCCATAAGGTGAGAATGGCGACCGCATAGGGTGAGAATCAAGACCGCATAGGGTGAGAATGAAGATCTCCTGAGGCCCTTGGCCGAACACCCGTAACCAATCTTCGCGCCGGTACCGGTGCGGCGCGAATCGCACCACTCCCGACGGATTCGGAACGAGGCCCGAACCTTGAATCAGTCTCGCGGGAGAGATCCCGCGAGACTACACCGCAAGAACAACTACCTTCTGAGGTAGATCAATTTCTCAATTTCGTCAGTAGGGACCGGTTGATTGGTTGCCGGCACGAGTGCCGAAGCGCAAGCCTTCAAGAGGGCTTGCTCGTGCTTCGGCCTCGGGCGGTACTTGATTTTCGGGTTTCTACAGTTGAATTTAATGACGTTTTATTTTTTCTTTGCGGCGGCAGTTCTTGCCGCCGGCTCGGCGGGCTTGTCTGCGGGGAAATTCGCGCTCAGGTAGTCGACAAACCTATCCTGATCGGCGGGGTCAACGAGTGCGCCCCACTTGACCATCTTGTCGATTTCCTTGGCCCAGGCTACTTTACTGAGACGCTGCTGCAGAATGATGCGCGACTCGTGGCACTCCATGCATGCCGTGGTCACTTTGGCTTGGGCCGCGCCGGCGGGAAGGCTGGGCGACTGCGCCGCAGCGACTGATCCGCAAAATACCGCAACCGCGAGACTCAATCCCCTATGCTTGAACATGGATTTTAACCCGATCGATGGCGTTGTAGAGATAGCCGCTGGGATTCCAGACCGCCGTTTGCGGCTGGGTGCGACCCTGACTGTCGGTGGCGCGAGACATCACAACGTAGTCGCCCGCTCGAGTTGGTTTCCAGTTATAGCTCCACAAACGCCAGGCGTAGTGTGCCTGATCGTTGCCGAACCGGGCCTGTTGCCAGGCTGCGCCGGAATCGGTCGAGATGTCGACGCGGGCGATATCCGCTTCCCCGGCCCAGGCTGCGCCATAGATCTGGATTGCATGCTTCTTGAGCGTCGCGCCATCGCTCGGACTGGCAATCAGCGATTTCACTGCGAGCGCGGTTAAGGGATGCGTCGCCTCTGGATTGACAGACTCTCCTGGCTTCACCGGTTCGTTCGGCATACGGTAGGCGGGTTTCATGAAATTGCCGTCGAATTCCTTGTCGAGCACCTTGATTTCGGTAAGCCATTTGCACGAAGCCGCACCGACCCAGCCCGGTACCAGGGCGCGGGCCGGAAATCCATGATGCTTGGTCAGCGCGGCCCCGTTCATTTGCGTTGCCACCAGCGTGTCTGCGTCCATTGCTTTTTCAATGGGAATACTGCGGATGAACGGCGGCACTTTCCCGGGGACTTCGTCGAGGCCATGGAACATTACATGTTTGCCGGTTGGCTTCAGTCCTGTCCGCTGCAACAAATCCTTCAGACGCGGACCCGCGAATTGGCCGGTGCCCACTGCTCCTTCTTGCCATTGAACCCCAGGGACGTGCGGTTGGTAGAGCCCTCTGCCATTGCCCGCACATTCGAGAGTATTGGTAACGGTGTGCGATTCGATTTTGCCCAGGTCCGCCAGGCTTAAGGTGAGTGGGTTCTCCACTTCCCCGCTAATGCTGAGTCGCCAGTCGCCCGCATCCAGCATGTTGGGCTCGTGCATGTGATTGCGGACGAAGAAATGCTGCACGGGTGTGATCCAGGAGTTGGCATACTCCGGAGGCATTTCCAGGTCGAGAAAACGGTAGGACCGCAGGATCATTCCGTCTTTGCCCGGCACTGCCACGCTGTCGTCCGCGGCCCAGGCGAGCCATGGAGAGATTGCCCCTGCGGCGGCAATCACTCCCGAAACTCCCTTGAGAAAATCGCGGCGTGAAATCATTTTTCCTCTGCTCTGAGATAAGTACTGTAGGAGTTTGCCGGCCAGTGGTCAAGGACGCCGGGCCGGCCAAAGACCCAATTTCCGAAATCAATTCGTTCTGGAAAGCAGAACCCTAGCTATGTGGCCGGGCAGTGTCGCTGCTCTGAACTGCGCCTAAAAGGCAGTCAAACACTCCAGTTGGCAGTGTAAGTAAGGAAAAGAAAGATCATGGAAACGTCCCGTATAAAGAGGATAGGCAAGGAATCGGCGTCAACAATCCGCGATGGCGGCATGGAGCAGAGTGACGCGGCTTACGCCAAGGCAAAACGCACGCGCAAGTACCTGTTCACAGACGAGATCGACCAACTCATCCGGGCGATCTACCTCCGCCATCCTGGGGCGAAGACTCGGCCGGGTATTCGCATACTGGCAAAGCGGATTGGGATCCCGCACTGGGCTCTCAAGAAGCGAGCACGCGAGCTCGGGCTGGCGCGCACCAAGGAATTGCGTTGGAGCGAGCCGGAGTTGGAGATTCTCGCCCGATATGCCTGGATGAGCGACGAGCGCATTCGCTTGAAGCTGAAGGCCGCCGGCTACTCGCGTACGGTGACCGGAATTCACCTCAAGCTGAGGCGAATGAAGTTCAAGCACGATCCCAGCTTCTACTCCGCGAATGGGCTCGCTCAAGCGCTCGGAATCGACTCGCACGTTGTGTCACGCTGGATCAAGTGCGGCCACCTCAAAGCAGAGCTCCGCGGCACGGCGCGTGGAGAACAGCAAAATGGCGACATCTATCTCATCCACGAGAAAGATCTCCGCCGCTTCATTCTCGAACACCCCACCGAAATTGATCTCCGCAAAGTCGATCAGCTCTGGTTTCTGGATTTGCTTACCAACGGCTTGGTACAAGCAGCGTGAGCCATGATGCTCATAGCTCGGCTAGAACCGCGACATCGAATTTCGAGTAGTACTTCTTAACATCCTTCGCCCCGTATTTTTCCCGAAATTTCTCGACAATGGATTTGACAGCGTTAGGGTGGGTTATCGGAGTAGCCTGGAACCCCGCCTGTGAGCCCCGAGCGTCAACCCGAATCGACGGATTGCTGAGCACATTCTTGTACCACTGGGTATGTGAGCCTCGCACGGGAAGCAAATAAGGACTTTTGCCCTCAAGCACGAACCAGACCGGCATCGAGATCGCCTTCCCGGACTTCCTGCCGATTACGCTGAGCTTGATCTGGCGGTAGCGAGCCAACCGTTCTTTCAATTCGCTATTCTTCATGGCCCATATTTCCTCCCGGTAAGCATATCGCGCGTTGACACCTATTCGCCCGACACGAGTCAGCGTGCCGGCACAAACACCGAATATCCGTTGGAAACCTCTCCACATTGGCAGAGCCGCGGAAAGGGACGGGGGCGCAGACACCCGCATTACGTCGCAGGCGGCGGTCCCGTTCTCGTCCGGGCCCTTTTGGAGAGTAGTGCGCGCCAATTCCAGATCGTTTGAGCGCGGTTGAAAAGACACGGGAATCGATAGCTCAGCCTGCAATGCCAAGGCGACGACGCAAGAATAAATTTAAGAGGAGTTTGACATGGCGAAGAGCGTGAACAAAGTGATTTTGGTTGGAAACGTCGGGCAGGACCCTGAGGTCAAGTACACAGCCAGTGGAGTTCCCGTAGCGAAAGTCAGCCTCGCGACGAATGAACGGTTCAAAGACAGGAACGATCAATGGCAAGACAGGACGGAGTGGCACAGCGTCGTGGCGTGGCAGCGTTTGGCGGAGATCGTGGGGGAATACGTCCGCAAGGGATCGAAGCTCTATGTTGAAGGCAAGTTGCAGACTTCGACTTGGGAAGGCCGGCAGAACGGGGAAAAGAGATATCGAACGGAGATTGTCGCCCGGGACATTGTTCTGCTCGGCACACGCGACAGTGGGCAGGAAGAAAAGAAAGAAATGCCGAGCACGGAACCCGCTGTGGACTTGACGCAAGCTGAAGCCACGGACGAAATTCCATTCTAGGTATGACAGATCCGCTGCGAGGCTGAGGCGCTTGACGGCCGTCTAGAAGGATTGTCTTGGCGTACTGTTCATGAGGACAGATCAAGATTGACGAGATCTGCGGAAACCTCTCCAACTTGGAGAGCCGCAGAGAGGGACGGGCACCACGCCCTACTCACCCCAAAATCTAGGCGGCTGCGTGCCCGTCCCGGCGCCTATTGATCTGAATGATCGAATCCCCAAGTTTCAAAACCATCAGGAGTTAAGGAGGAAGCGACCGTGTTTGTCGAATTGCTGCCACTACTCAAAGAGCGAACACTACTGATCACCGTGGCCCGAATTGAGCAGAATCTCAAGGTAAACGTGATTCCCACCAAGGCCAAAGACGGAGAGGACCAGGCGCTGACGACGCCGCTGAGCTACACGGGTTCCGCAGAAGAGTTGGACGCAGAACTCGGCAAGCATCTGGCCAGCTACGTCGATTCGCACTTACGGCTCGGGAGCACGCTGGCGGAGGCCAAAGCGGAAATGGATACGGCCGCGAAGGCCGCGCGCCAGAGGACAAGGCCAAGTCAGCAGACCTCGAAGCCCGCTGTGACGCAGCCCAAGCAGGAACCACCGGCGCCCCTCCAAACCACAGCGGAGACGCCGGACCTCTTCGCTTCACAACCGACTTCTGCAGAACAGTCGGCGCAGGCGGCCGGTGAAGAAGGGAGAACGTAAGGGTCTTCGCTTAAACTGAAACCCTGGCAAAGGGTGACCGCTGTAATGCGCTGCTGTTCGCGCCCAGCATAGTCTGCCCTCCGGTCACCTTCTTCCTGTGGGCTTGGATCTTGGCGGAAACTTGTGATAGGTTACATGTAACCAGGCAGAGAAGTGAAAATGCGAGCACGAACTCACTCCAAGTCGTCTCGGGATAAGGTTAGAGCGCATCGCAAGCGGCTTCGTCAACAGGGGTTACGGCCTATCCAAATTTGGGTTCCGGACATGCGCTCGCCTGCTTTCGTGACAGAAGCACATCGGCAATCCCTGGCTGTTGCCAACAGTCCTCACGCGAAGGAGGACCAGGACTTCATCGACGCTGTCTCTGATTGGGGCGGCAAGTGAGGCGCGGTGAAATTTGGACCGTTGCGGGTGGCAAGGATTATGCTGGCAAGCCCCGTCCGGTGGTGATTTTGCAAGACGACCGCTTCGACATGACGGACTCGATCACCGTATGCGCCTTCACTACCGATCCAACCGATGCTCCCCTGTTTCGGTTACCGGTCGAGCCCAACGAAAGCAACGGGCTTCGGGCTGCGTGCCGGCTGATGGTGGACAAGATCACGACCGTTCCGAAAGCAAAAATCGGCGCGCGTCTTGGCCGCCTTGCCGACGAGGACATGGTGCGGATGAATCGTGCTGTTCTCGTCTTCTTGGGCATCGCCGCCCCCAGCGACAACGAGCAACTGGAATCGTAGGATTCCATTTCGTCTCGATGAGCCGTTGAAGGTTTGGCGCGGTCCCATCTATTGAATCTTGGCGGTCAAAGTTCTCAGGGCAGGTCCGAGATTCCGTTCTGCCAAGCCATCATTCATCATCACGAGAAGGGCCCAGCCAAGCTCACCCCATGAGGGATCTACCTCCTTGTCGGAAAGATAGGTCTTCATAGTGTAGTCGAGGCTTTTCAGGTGCAACTGGTAGCTCATGAGAGCAGCAAGGATCCTGCATCCCAGTTCAGCCTTGGCTTCTTGATTTGCCGCACCCTCTTCCATTGAGCACCATCCTTCCAGATAAGGAGTTTCCGCACCGGAGCATGTGTCCGGGCAGGTGAAGGCCCAAACAAGTTTACATTACATCTTCTGTAGCCCGCAGGATTGACTCACGGACCTGTGCCCTGGCTTTTCAAGAACTCTGACACAAGTTTTCCAACAATTCGGAAATCCTTAGGGAGGAGGAGAGAGGAGAAACGCAACACCATGATCGACGCAAAGGTGATGTCTCGCAGCTTCAGTTATAACGGCGTAAAGCTTCCGGACCCGGATCCGAGGATGACACCAGAAGAAGTGAAAAACATCTACAGCCATCAATATCCCGAGTTGGCCACAGCTGCAATAACGGGACCAGAGGCTTCCGGAGAGCACCTGCTGTACAGCTTTGTACGGGCGATCGGGACCAAGGGCTAAGCCCGAACGCCGGGTACAATCGTGGAGGCACAGCGGAGAGTGCCATCTTCGGTCAGGCGCGCTCTGCTCAAAACGAGAGACAACAGGCCGCCGTTTCAGCGGAACCATAGTAGGTTGCGAACGGCGGCCCGGCCCCCTCAAGACGAGACATGGTCCGTGGTTTTTGGCGCGGCCTGCAGGCCGATGGGCGGGAACCAGTCCCGCGTTCGGCCTTGAGCATATCCCAAGCCAGCCTGGATGCATAGGTGCGCTGGAAACTACGCTCTGAACCAAGGGATACCAATCATGGCTCGAAAACTGCGAGGCAATCATTCAGGTGACAAACGCAAAGAGGCGGTCCTGCGGGAGCTTCGGGAACTAGCGGAGGACCACCACAGGCGTGCTCAAACCGCGCTCGGGAGGTTCTTGCAATGTCAGCAACTGCAAATGTCCTCAACAGTCTTGGTGAGGGCGGTCGAGCAATGCTCCCGCTGGCACGCTGGGAAACGCCTCCTGCCACCTGGAGGGTCCCTACCGCCGACCAGTTAATGGCCCCGCTTAATGGCCCCGCCGTGTGAAGTTGGATTGCCCACGTTGGAGAAGGTTCCGACTGAACAGCGTTTCTCCGCAGATGACCGCGAGGTAATCGCGTTAGCAGAGATCCTGGTGAAGTCCGATATCGCGGCCGTGGAGGACTGGGAGAAGAGCGGAAGAGACGCGCCCAAATACTTATTGCTGGCTCTCCAGCGATGGATACGCGATCACGGCGGCGCTTCAATCGAGCGA
>Ga0137366_10003446_pt1 | contig 12328 bp, 9 predicted proteins | sample SagtaG_8_FD_104938 | JGI IMG/M metagenome (GOLD analysis project Ga0137366, IMG submission 104938) | Vadose zone soil microbial communities from Sagehorn Ranch, Mendocino, California, USA - Sage1_L_60_16 metaG | ecosystem: Environmental > Terrestrial > Soil > Vadose zone | place: USA: California... | reverse complement strand
TGCGTTAGTTGTTTGTCCAATCACTTAGACAAGTGAAAACATACTAACGCTGTAAACCCCTGAAACTTTTTTGTGACAGGGGTTTTGGCTTACTGGCTTTTTTTTGCTTGCGGATTTTAGAATGATAGTTTCCCTAATTTTAATACGTCTTTTTTTTCGCGAAAAATGCTTTCTTGCAAACCATAGAAAAGTGCCGGATGAAAAGAATAAACTCCAGATCAAAAGTGAATGATAAAAAGTCTTTCGTAATTGTTGCAATAGGTGCCTCAGCGGGTGGAATAGAAGCCGTAACAGAATTGCTAAAAAATCTTCCTTCTAATACAGGAATGGCATTTGTTTATATTCAGCACCTTGATCCTACTCATGAAAGCATGCTTTCCACCATTTTAACCAGGGCAACAAAAATGAAAGTGCTGGAAGCTAAACACCTACTGCAAATTGAGCCCAATCATTTATATATTATTCCACCCAACCAGGATATGGCTATTGCAGATGGGGTGCTTACTTTAAGCCCAAGAAAAGAAAAACCTATGTCACATTTGCCTGTTGATAAATTTTTTATTTCGCTGGCTGAACAACAAAAAGAACTTTCCATCGGAATTATCTTATCGGGCAATGCGAGTGATGGTACCGTGGGATTGAGGGCAATAAAAACAGCAGGGGGCCTTACGTTTGCACAGGACGATTCCGCTAAATTTAAAAGTATGCCTGCATCAGCCATAACGGAAGGCGTTGTTGATGTAGTGCTGTCTCCAAAGGAAATGGCAAAGGAACTTGAGCGTATTAGTAAACAGGCAAATATTATTCAAACAACAATAAGAGATACAGATGAAGATATTGAAACAGCTGCAGACGAGGATATACGGAATATAATTCACTTATTAAGAAAATCTACGGGTGTAGATTTTACCCATTATAAGATAACTACCATCAGGCGCAGGATAATAAGGCGTATGTTATTATACAAGTTGGAAACACTAAAAGAATATACCCAATACCTGAGGCAACATGCGAACGAGGTGAATGTTCTTTACCAGGACTTGCTTATAAACGTAACAAATTTTTTCAGGGACGGGGACATGATGGAATATGTAAAAAAATCATTGCTGCCTGATATTCTTAAAAATAAAACATCCAACTCTCCTGTAAGAATATGGGTGCCCGCCTGCTCCACGGGTGAAGAGGCATATTCACTTGCAATTGTGTTGATGGAAATCCTGAGTGACAAAGCATTAAATATTCCTGTACAAATATTCGCAACTGATTTAAGTGAACTCTCTATTGCCAAAGCAAGACTCGGTATTTATTCACCAAATGAACTGGCAGATGTTTCTCCACGGCGTCTTGAACGTTTTTTTATAAAAACGGATGGAAGTTACCGCATCACAAAAACAATACGTGATCTCTGCGTATTTGCTCCGCATAATATTTTTAAAGACCCTCCTTTTTCAAGGATTGACCTTGTAAGCTGCTGCAACCTGATGATCTATCTTGACAATGTTTTACAGAAAAGGATGCTTGCTATTTTTCATTATGCTTTGAACAACAATGGATACCTCGTGCTTGGTAAATCAGAAACAATTATGGCCTCACCACATCTTTTTCTGCAGGTGGAAAAAAAATATAAAATATTTATCAAGAAAAAGGACACGGCAGACAAAGCTATAGTGGAAATGACCCATAGCCTTCCGGTTTTTGAACGTTTGGATGCAGATAGTGCAAGGAAAACTGAAAAAAAAAATACAGGCAATGTGTCAGACCTGGATAAGCTCGTAGATAATGTATTGCTTACAAATTTTATCCCGGCTTGTGTAATCGTGAATGCAGAAATGGATATACTTCAATTTCGCGGCTCTACCAGTTTATTCCTTGAACCGGCCTCAGGCAAAGCAAGTTTGAATTTAATGAAAATGGCGCGCCCCGGACTGGCATTTGAATTACGTAATGCCATTCATAAGGCTAATAAAATCGGGGAGTCCATTAAAAAATCAGGCATCGCCGTAAAAAATAAAACAACCACAATTAATGTAAGTATAGAAGTTACTCCCTTAAAGATAAATACCGATGAAAAACTATTCATGGTAGTTTTTGAAGAAACAAAAGAACCCGCAAGTCCCAATCTCAAAGCTTCGTTTGCCAGGGACAAATATGTTAAACAATTAGAGGATGAACTAACTTCTGTCAGGGAAGATATGCATGCTGTAATAGAAGAACAGGAGGCAAGTGTGGAAGAGCTGCAATCTGCCAATGAGGAAATAGTTTCCAGCAATGAGGAACTGCAAAGTATTAATGAAGAACTGGAAACCTCAAAGGAGGAACTGGAATCAGCAAATGAAGAGTTACTGACCATCAACAGTGAACTCAACCTGAGAAATGAGCAACTGACTGAATCGAATGAATATGCTTCTGCCATCTTTAGGATAATAAGGGAAGCAGTGCTTATACTTGACCAGAACCTGAAAGTGAAATCAGCCAATCGTGCTTTTTATAAAATGTTTAATGTTTCAGAAGGAGAAACAGAAGAGGTGATGATTTATGATCTTGGCAACAAGCAATGGGATGTTCCTGAACTTAGAAAATTACTTACAGATATTGCTTCCCGTGATAAAGAGCTGGAGAATTTTGAAGTGCACCATAATTTCCCTGGCATTGGTGAGAAGTACATGCTGCTGAATGGAAAAAAAATCATCCGTAATGGACAGCAGTTGATACTGCTTTCCATTGAAGATATTACAGAGCATAGGGACGCCGAAAAATTAATTACCGAAAGGGAAGCATGGTTCCATAATATGGCGGACAATGCACCGGTAATGATATGGACAGCGGATGCTGAAAAGCGCAGAACATTTTTTAATAAAACCTGGCTTCATTTTACCGGGCGAACAATTGAACAGGAAAGGGCAAATGGCTGGACAGAAAATGTGCATAAAGACGATCTTGATCGTTTGCTTAAAGTGTATTATTCCAGCTTCGATGAACAAAAACCTTTTCAGGCCGAATACCGCTTAAGACGACATGATGGTGAATATATATGGGTGATGTCCATTGCCAAACCCACATACTCACTGCAGAGAGAATTTACAGGGTATATCGGGACCGTTACTGATATCCATACGCAAAAATTGCTGGCTGAAGAATTGGATAAGCGAGTGCAGGAAAGAACAAGATACATTGCGGAAATGAACAAAGAACTGGAGCGTTCTAACAATGAACTGCAGCAATTTGCTTATGTAGCCAGCCATGATTTGCAGGAACCTCTGCGTAAGATCATGACTTTTTCTGACCGGCTTGAAAGTTATAAGGAAAACCTGCCCGACCAGGCGAGAATTTATATTGAAAAAATTGCTTCCTCTTCGCAACGTATGGCGCGGCTGATTGATGACCTGCTCAATTTTTCAAGTACTATACGAGACACCAAAAAGTTTATAAAAACTGATTTGAATGAGATTCTGAAAAATGTGCTTGCGGATTTTGATCTTATCATTAGTCAAAAAAAAGGAAAGATTAATTATAATAATCTACCTGTGATACGCGCTATTCCTGTTCAGATAGAACAGCTTTTTCATAACCTTATCAGCAATGCGCTGAAATTTTCAAAAAATGGTGAATCGCCTGTAATAACAATTACAACAAAGAAAATTTCCCGTGAAGAAATAGACAGACCACTTAATATTGAAAAATCTGATGCTTATCTTGAGATTATTTTCCGTGATAATGGCATTGGTTTTAATGAAGAATTTGCGGACCAGATCTTCGTAATTTTTCAGCGTCTTAACGATCAAAAAAATTTCCCTGGCACCGGCATTGGTTTAGCCCTTTGCCGCAAAATCGTTAATAATCATGGCGGAGAAATTTATGCCGAATCTAAACCAGATGAAGGTGCGGAATTTCATATAATACTTCCTCAAAAAAATTCCCCCCCGCCGCATAAGGAAAATTAATAGTGAAAATAATTATGCGCATTCATTTATTGTTATATTTTTTGAGACGAGCTTTATGTTCTTTACTCATCTTAGTTGTGTCACTCACTTATACGCCTTTATCGCTGCGCAGCATTCCGGATTCTGATCTTTATTCAGGAAATGCAGATATGAAGGTGGCCTGCACTTTTAAGGCAGGCCACCATTACATATCTTTATTCAGCAGTCCTTGAAAAAAAATGTATAGTGAACCTATAAACATAAACCTTATCGCAGTCAATCTAAAATGTAATTCATTCACCGCATCAATGATCTATTTCTTCCAATTTTCCTTTTAAAACATCTGAAATAATTTTTACTATGCCATGAAATGAGTTTGGCTTGGTAAGAAAATGTGTAGCACCCAATTTATACACTTCTTCCATATCTGTTTTAAGTTTTGAAGTGCTGTAAATAATAACAGGGATATCAGCAAATCGAGGTTTCTTTTTTATTTCCCTCAAACATTCTTTGCCATTCATAACGGGTAAGTTCAAATCCATAAATATGTAATGAGGTTTTACAATTGCATTCTGCAGTAATTGCAATGCTTCTTTACCGTTAGAAGCAGTAATGCAGCGATAACCTTTATTAATTTCATATACGGCTTCGGAAAATAACCACAAATCATCGGGGTCATCATCTACAATCAACAATGTAATCTGCATACAATAGATTATAGGGTTTAATAAAAGCTAACTTCCCTAAGGTTAAGCAACAAACAGTAGTTTATCAGGACAATTGGAATTAATGATAGAAGGACGAAATAAAAGGTTTAAATTGTTTCCTTTAACCGGGTTCAAACGTAGGCATTTATATTTTCCATCTTTTAAAAAAACCTGATTGGGATAAATAAAAACCTTTTGGCAGCAAAAGTAATATTGAACATACAAAATTGATGTATAAAGGTCCTTTAGGCACAGGTTGGCGGTAAATGATGGAGATTGATTATTGCTCTGTGGTGAGATTAATAGTTTGCATTGAAAATAAAGCTTCTTTCAGCTTATCAATATGTCTTTGCAAGTCTTCCCTTTTTTGACGATGATCTTTTGATATTCGTATAAATCCCTTTCTTATTGCGTCTTCTTCTACCCGCTTAAGAAGATTTCTGCGCTCTTCCATCATGCGCAAAGCAACCCAGAGCGTTGCTTCCATATTTTCGGCTTGCTTAACCACCAGATCACTTTCGGTATAAGAATGACCTGTGAAGCAACGATACCTCCGTAATTTTTCGTCGGTAATTTCCCAAAGACCACCACCGCAATCAGGGCAGCTATATACGCTTTGCTCACCAAGCTCTTTTACATTATCAATACCAATAGCTACTTTTTCCGCAATCTCACTTTCTGCTTTTATATCATCAGGAACGTGAAATTCCTGCTGCACCGGATTGCTTATTATTTCTGCAATAACATCACCAATCTCCGCAAGAGAAATAACAAAATGCACTTCCATATTATTAAGCACAGAAAGCGGCATATCAGGATATTCTGCTTCATTGGGATCCTGTGCGATGCAGACTCCGCCGCATCTTTTAATGGCAAGCATGCCCGCAGTGCCATCATCAAGGAAGCCGGTTAATATAATGCCTATTGCTCTTGTATTGAATGCAACTGCAGCAGAACGAAATAATACATCAATAGAAGGTCTCCACCGGTTTTCGAATGCACCTTGCCCAATTACGATGCTATCTTTTTTCACCAGCAAATGCCTGTTGGGTTGGGCAATATAAATAAAGCCTTTTTGAATTTCTTCGTCATTCACTGCCTTTTTGCATGTTAATGAAGTATATGATTGTAGTCGCTGAACGAGATAATCACCAATTGCTGTATTTGATAAATGCAGTACAATAAAAACTGCAATGTCCATATCATTATTCAATTGACCCACCAATTCAGTGAGAGCATTTAAACCTCCTGCGGACGCACCAATCACAACCGCAAAAGCTGGCTGGTTATTTATATTAGTTTGCATTAATGCATTTTGCTGCAAATGTGATGCCTGCAAAATTTTTTCAGAAGAGATTCGAAGTATGGTGAAATAAAAAAGCCGCCCAGCAAAAGCCCGGCGGCCGAAAGTGGAGAACAGGGGAGTCGAACCCCTGACCTCTTGCATGCCATGCAATATTTTTACCGCCCAGAAATTGAACTCTCATTTTATTAATTATAATTTGAAACTCAATACAGATAAACATTTCAGCAATTTTTTATTTATCAAATAATATCAAAGAAACTCATCTGTTAGTTTTAAATTAGTTTTAAAAATACCAAAAATAGCATTCGCACGCAAGTGGTCACAGAAGCGATACTTTGGAAGTATCATATGTTGAAGAATGGAGCTTATACGGTAAAAGTGCGTATTACCAATTACAGAAATGTTGAGTATATAAACACTAAACTTACCTCCCTGGAAAATCATTGGAACGCTTTACTTGGTCTGCCCACGCGGGCACATCCTGAATTCCGAAAGTTGTTCAAAAGGATTGAGGACATAAAGGAAAGTGTGGAATTTGAATTAAAACTTGCAAAAAGAAATCATGAACTTTTGTCAATGGCTGAGTTAAAACAGAGAGTCGAACAAAAGGATCAGGTTGAAATTTCACAAGGGGCAAAAAAAGCTTCTCGAATTTTATAATGAAGTGATACAAGAAATGGAAAATCAGGGACGGCCGGGATATGCTGATGTTTTCGAGAGCAATAAGTCATTTATTTCCAAAATAATTGGTGGAAAGGATAAGGCTTTTTTAGCATTCAATGACAAAGACTTCAAAAAAATTGAAGAATATATTCATATACTGGAATCTGAAAGTACAAAGAGTCTTCACGGTTGTTTAGGTCTCAACAATACTTTGTATTCAGCTATTATGCAAGAGGAATTAATTTTAGCGATTTCGCTAAACTAAAAAAGGTTTTAACATAAATAAAGGATATATTTATTAGAAGGTGAATAAGAATCCGTTGAGGTGAATAGTTTAATTAACACAGCATTAAGGTGAGGTTCTGTATCACTCAACGATTTTTCTTTTAAGTTAATTCATTATTACCAGGTTCACTGAGAAACTGCTATTTACTTGCCAAAAATTTAGTAATCTTTAAAGTCATACTTCTCAAAGAAAATCTCGGTGCATTTGCCAAAATTTTATTTTGCAGCCCAATAATTACAGTTCCTTTTCCTTTTAGTAAAGCATCAACACCTTTTCTAGCTACTTTCCGGGGCTCGGAAAGTTTTAAGCGTTTGTAGGTCTTTGTTTTCATCATTTCTTTTGTAGTAAATTCAGAATCAGTAGGCCCGGGGCATAATGCAGTAATGGTAATTTTAGTATTCGATAATTCCGCCCTGATTGCTTCAGTAAAGGATAATACAAAAGCTTTTGTAGCCGCATAAACTGAAAAATAAGGGAATGGAAAAAATGACAGCAGAGATGCCATGTTCATGATTCTTCCGTAGTTTCTGTCCTTCATATCCTTTAAGAATAGTTTTGTAAGTACCACCAAAGAAGAAATATTCAGCTGAATCATCCGTATTTGTTTTTCAAGTGATATCTCAATAAACTCTCCGTATTCACCTGTACCAGCATTATTTATGAGTATTGTTATATCCAGCCCCTTGGCTTTAATTTCATTGTACAAATCCACCGCATTTTCGGGATTAGACAAATCGACTGAAGATATATATACTGTTATACCGTAATTATTTTCAAGTTCAGCTTTTAAGGCTTCTAATTTATTCAGTTGCCTTGCAACAAGTATTAAATCATATTTTTTTGCGGCAAATAGTTTCGCCATTTCATAACCAATACCTGATGACGCACCAGTAAGAAATACCAGCTCTTTCATTTTTTTCATTTTTTTTTTGAATGAAATTTAATTTCCTATTAAATAAAATTGTAAGAACGAATTATTGTAATCGGACTTACAACTGGAAGTTCTTTTGATTTTAATTATATAATTGTCATGAAATATTTATAATGTTATCAGCTTTCGCCTGGCTTTTTATGGTCGCCAAAAATCCTGTCAACTAATTTTCTTACTATGGGCCCCGTAATTAAAATGAACGGTAATATGATGATGTATGCTTTTGGAATTAGTCTTAGCCAATTGATCCAAAAACCATCCGTCAAAAAATCCCTGCTTCAAACCTGTTCCGAGAAAGGTTACATAAGCAGAAGTGAGTACTGCTATGATAATTCCAAATAGTGCTAATTTTTTAAGTTCCCTGGACATAGTTTATTGATTTTGTTGTTGTGTTTTTGCTTCAGCTATTCTTTTTTTAGTAGTTTCCAAAAGTTGCTTAACAATAATTTCACGACTCTCAAAACTTGTGAGGGGAATGACCGTAGTCTGCATTCTTGACCAAACCGGCAAACTGTCAATGATCCCGTCCAGTTCCTGCGCTGAATCTGCTTTTATGATCATTGCAATACCAACCTTTCCCACCATGAGGCCGCCGGAAATAATTTTGTTTTCCTGTTTTAGTTTTTTAGCAAGCGCCAGTGTTGGTAATATATAAATTTCCATAAGAATAATGCCCTCTTCAGGTGTCTTGGGGAGTGCTGCCAGTGTCATTTCAACTAAATATTCCATTTGTTTATTTTTTTATTAGTTAGAAATTATTGTTTCATATTATTTATTGGTTGTTTCAATTTTTGGAGGAAGAAGTTTATAAACAACCGGTGTTACAATCCTTGACAATATTGTTGAACTAATCAATCCCCCGATAATTACCAACGCCAACGGAGAAATAAGCGGATTAGGATTTAATGCAATGGGTAATAAACCGCAAATTGCAGTAAGCGAGGTTAACACTACCGGCAAAAACGGATTTCACCTGCTTTCTCAATTGCTTCATTTAATTCCATTCCCTGTTGCCTGAATTGATTGGTGAAGTCAACCAACAGGATAGAATTTTTAACTTCAATGCCGGCCAAACCGATGAAACCAATGATGGCGACATACGACATAGAATTACCGGTGAGAAATAAAATAATTGCCCCACCCACAACGCCAAGCGGAATTACTGACAGCACGATCAGTAACCCCTTGAATGTTTTAAATTGTAAAAGCAAAACAACAATGAACATAAAGACAGTGGCAATAACTACAGTTAAAAAACTTCCACCAAATGCATCTTCTTCGCTTTCAGCTTCACCAGCCAGTTTGTAATAATATCCCCCAGGCATTTTAAGCTTATCAAGTTCAGGTACTATTTTTTTCAATACATTATTTGCTAATATTCCTTCGCTTGTTGATGCAGTAATTTTTGCAAACCGGTTCTTATTAAAATGATTGATGGCAAGAGGCGAACTTTCAAAAGTCAGTTCTGCTACCTGGTTCAGTGGAACAGGTGTACCAATCGCATTGTTGACAAATAAATTTTGAAATGCATTAAGTGTGGCAAATTTATCTTTTGGTGCATTAACTATAATATCATAGTCATCACTTTTTTCATCTGTGTACGAGCCTGCGTTTAATCCGGCAACCGCCAAACGTATTGTTCTGTCAATATCCACAGTAAGTATTCCAAGCGTCCTTGCTTTCTCTTTATTGATCTTTACCTTAAGGTCTGTTTTCAATGAATTCAAATCGTTATCTACATTTACCACTCCTTTGCTTTTAAGTAATGATTGTTCTGCTTGCGAAGCCAATGGCCTTAATGTATCAATGTTATCACCAAAGATCCTAATAGCGATAGGCGCTTCGAGAGGAGGGCCTTGCTGAAAATCGTTTATTTCAATTTTTGCAAAAGGAAAATTGTTGAACTGTTTCCGCAAGTCTTCAATGATACCGGTTTTCTTCGCAGCCCTGGTATCTGTTTTTAATTGAACGAAGAATTGAGCAAAGTCAGCCTTTTCATTTTGTGGTGTGATGTTATAATAAATGCGTGGATTGCCTTTGCCAACATTAGTTGTAAAATATTCAATCGCTTTATTTTTCTTCAAACTGTCTTCTACCATTTTTGAGATTCGGTCGGTTTCATACAAATTACTTTGCAATGCAGGTTTTATAGTTAAAAAAAACATCGGTTTTTCAGAAGATGGGAACAGGCGAAACCCCGTTAGCCTGAATAAAAAAAGCGAACCGGCAAAAATCAACAGAGCAATGAGTAAAGTAAGCCTCGGGTGTTTGAGTGCTCTGTCTAAAAGCGGCGCATAAGTTTTATGTATGCCTTTTTTTAATCCACGAAGAAAAATATTGCCTTCAGGATTAGTATGTTTTTCTGAAACACGGCTTGCCAAAAACGGAACAATAGTTAATGATACGAGCAAAGAGGCAAGAACAGAAGTAATAACTGCCAGTGGTAAACCCACTGTAAACTCACCCGGCGCCCCGGTAAAAAAACCAATGGCAGAAACGCAATAACCAATGAAGCGGTACATCCCAATACTGCCAGCCCGATTTGCTTTGTGGCTAAAACTGCCGCTTCTCTTTTGTTGTGTCCTTCCCTGAGCCAGCGTTCAATATTTTCAATTACCACAATGCTATCATCAACCAATAAACTGAGGGCCACTACCAAACCAACAATGCTCAACTGATTAAGTGAAATATTAAAATAGTTTAACCCAACCAGGCCCAATGCAAGTGAAAGCGGAATAGCAACCATCACAATTAAAGACGAACGAAAGCCAAGTGGCAATAAGGTTATCAATACTAATAAAATCGCAATAAGAAAATCCCTTCCCAAACCTGATAAGCGGCGGGAAACATTATCAGCCTGGTCAAAATTTTTAATAAGCTTAATATTAGGCGGAAGCGTTCTTTTAAATTCATCAATCACGGGATTAAACTTCTTTTGGGTTGCTGCAATATTTACTTCGCTCTTTTGCGCAGCATTTACCAACACACAGCGATGCCCGTTAATGCGGGTGATATGTTTTTCTTCTTCATACCTGAAACCAACCTGTGCAATGTCTTTGAGATAAATAATTTTACCATTGGCATTATAGACAACTGTATTGGCAATATCATCAACACTCTGATACTTGCCGCTTGTTTTGATATTAAAAGCTTTGGATACAATGTTAATGCTGCCGCCCGGAATATCGGCTGCTTCACTTTGAATACTCCCTACAATTATATTGAGTGGAATTTTTAATTGTGCAATTTTATCTAACTGAATGTCCACTCTTACCTCTTGTTCAGGGAGGCCTGCGTATTCGACATTTTTAAGTTCAGGAATTTTTTCAAGGTCGTCTTTCAGATCATCTGCATAGTCTCTTAAAGTTTTGTATGAAGCGTTTTCAGATACCAAAGCAATTTGTAAAACACTTACTCCGGATGGGTCAAACTTATTTATCTTTAAACTGTATAAATCTTTTGGTAATTCTGACTGAAGACCATTTACTTCACGAACAACATCCTGGTATTTCACTTCCCAATCTGTATTGTAATCAAAATCAACACGTGTTATTGAAAGGCCATCTTCAATAGTTGTGGTTAGCTTGTCAACATCTTCGAGGTCATAAATTTTTTTTTCAATTGGCTTTGTTACCAGTTCTTCCATATCCTTTGGACTTGTTCCCGGATAGACAGCAACAATAGAAAAACTGGGGGGATATATTTGCACAGCAATATTGCCCGGAGGGAAAAAATTTACTCCTGTTTTCGCCAACTGGCATATGCTCAATGGAAACGGAGATATGACAGGCACACACTGGATAACTGAATCTGGTTTTTTAGAAACGCCCATTCTTATTACTAATACAAGCAGCGTGGGAACAGTGCGTGACGCTGCTCAGGAATGGATGGATAAACATCACTATTATAATGCAGATGAAGATGGATTCTGGTATAGTTATCCTTTGGTTGCAGAAACATGGGATGGAATTTTAAATGATATCAATGGTTTTCATGTAAAGAAAGAAGATGCGTGGGCTGCCCTGGACAGTGCAGCAAGCGGCCCTGTAATGGAAGGCAATGCTGGCGGCGGAACTGGAATGATCTGTCACGGATTCAAAGGTGGCATTGGCACAGCATCACGTGTTGTTGATAAAAAGTATGGAGGCTATACGATCGGTGTTTTAGTGCAGGCAAATTATGGAAGCCGTTCACAGCTTACCATCGCAGGTGTTCCTGTTGGAAAAGAATTACTCGACACTTTGCCCTTGCAAATAAAAAGCCAGGCAAGTACAAAAGTGAAAATGGGGAATGATATTAATAATGGAACAGGTTCAATTATTGTGATTGTTGCAACAGATGCACCTTTGTTGCCACATCAGGTAAAAAGAATAGCACAAAGGGTTTCACTTGGCATTGGAAAAATGGGCGGCATTGGTGGCAATGGTTCCGGTGATATTTTTCTCGCATTTTCCACGGCGAATAAAAATGCATTTGACAGAAACAAGGAAGAAACTGTAACAATATATCCAAACG
>Ga0137366_10003443_pt1 | contig 12332 bp, 8 predicted proteins | sample SagtaG_8_FD_104938 | JGI IMG/M metagenome (GOLD analysis project Ga0137366, IMG submission 104938) | Vadose zone soil microbial communities from Sagehorn Ranch, Mendocino, California, USA - Sage1_L_60_16 metaG | ecosystem: Environmental > Terrestrial > Soil > Vadose zone | place: USA: California... | reverse complement strand
GGGCCGAGACGACGCAGCCGGCCCGTCGTTGTACTCTAGAGTGTTGTTACTCGCCGGTATTTTCGGGGCCGCAGCAACACTGTGGAGTACAAAGAGGTCGCGGCAGGCCTCGGCGCACCGCCGACCAGCGACGTTGACGCGCCTAGGACAATTACAACAAATCCCGTGGCCCCCTAGGTTCACTGAGGGTTATACGAGTCACAGGCTCACTGCACCTCGTCCGCCCCGAAGCGGTTGGCGGTTCCCGTAGCGCCGTGCACCCACGCCAGCGTCTCAACCGGACTGGCCGAGACGCTGCAGTATGAGTTCGCGCGCGCGTGTGGCGTCCGCCTGGCCACGCGTCGCCTTCATCACCGCGCCGACCAGGGCGCCTGCCGCGGCGACCTTGCCCGCCCGCACCTTGCCCGCCACGTCAGGGTTCGCCTCGATCGCTTCGTCCACGACGGCCATCAGTTCGCCCTCGTCGCTCACCACCGCGAGACCGCGGGAAGCGACCACCTCATCCGGGTCACCCTCACCGGCGATCACTCCCGCGAGCACCTGCCTGGCCAGCTTGTCGTTGAGGGCGCCCGAATTCACTAGCTCGGCCACCCGCGCCACCTGCCCGGGCGTCACCGGCAGTGCGGAAAGCTCGGTCGCTGTCTCGTTGGCATGGCGCGACAACTCGCCGAGCCACCACTTGCGCGCGTCGGCCGGTGACGCGCCCGCCGCCACGGTCGCAGCGACAAGGTCGAGCGCTCCGGCGTTGCGTAGCGCCGCCATGTCCGGGCCGGAAAGGCCCCATTCCGCCTGCAGGCGCGCGCGGCGTGCCGCGGGGAACTCGGGCAGCCCCGCGCCGAGCCGCTCCACCCAGTCGGCCGAAGGCGCGAGCGGCGCCAGGTCGGGCTCGGGGAAGTACCGGTAGTCCTGCGCCTCTTCCTTGCTGCGGCCAGACGTCGTCAGCGCGCTCTCTTCGTGGAAGTGCCGCGTCTCCTGGATGACACGCCCTCCGGCATCAAGCACCGCGGCCTGGCGCTGAATCTCATAGTGGACGGCCCGCTCCACCGATCGGAGGGAGTTGACGTTCTTGGTCTCGGTCCGGGTGCCCAACCTCGCCGAGCCGCGCGGCGCGAGAGAGAGGTTCACGTCGCAGCGAAGCGACCCCTCCTCCATCCGAACGTCCGACACCCCGAGCGCGCGAATGAGATCGCGCAACTCTGTGACGTAGGCCCTGGCAACCTGTGGTGCGAGCGCGCCTGTGCCTGCGACGGGCTTGGTCACGATCTCGACCAGCGGGATGCCCGCGCGGTTGTAGTCGACGAGCGAGTAGTCGGCGCCATGGATGCGCCCGGTCGCCCCGCCGACGTGCGACGACTTGCCGGTGTCTTCCTCGAGGTGAACGCGCTCGATCTCGACCCGGACGAGTTGCGGCGCGTCGGCCCCGCCCGGGTCATCAACGGTTACGTCGAGCCAGCCGTTGGTGCACAGCGGTTCGTCGTACTGGGAGATCTGGAAGTTCTTCGGCATGTCCGGATAGAAGTAGTTCTTTCTCGCGAATCGGCACCATGACGCGATCGAGCAATGCAGCGCCAGGCCAATCTGGATGGTGTACTCCACTGCCGACCGGTTGGCCACGGGCAACGATCCGGGCAGGCCGAGGCAGACCGGGCAGACCCGGGTGTTCGGCTCGCCGCCGAATCCGGCCGGGCAGCCGCAGAACATCTTCGTCACGGTGCCAAGCTCGACGTGGGTCTCCAGGCCGATCACAGGGTCGTACCTGGTGATCGCCTCGTCGTAGGGGGTGAGCGGTGGTCTCGCGGGATCCGCGGCCGCTCGCGCCGCCGTCTCGGTCATCGTGTCTCCGCAAGTTCGGGTACCTCATCGGCGAGCACATGGCCCCAGCGCTGCGTGAAAGCTGCCTCAGCCGTTGCGGCGACGCGGTACACGCGGTCGTCGGCCAGCACAGGCGCCATGATCTGCAACCCCACCGGCAGACCATCCTCGTCGGCAAGCCCGCAGGGTACAGACAGTGCGGCGTTGCCCGCGAGATTGGACGGGATCGTACACAGGTCCGCCAGGTACATCGCCATCGGGTCGTCCGCACGTTCGCCGATGGGGAAAGCGGTCGTCGGTGTCGCCGGTGACACAAGGACGTCCGCTTGGCAGAACGCAGCCTCGAAATCACGCGAGATCAGCGTGCGCACTTGCTGGGCCTTGCCGTAATACGCGTCGTAGTAGCCGCTCGACAGGGCGTAGGTGCCCAGCATGATCCGGCGCTTGACCTCCGCGCCGAACCCCGCCGCTCGGGTAAGCGACATGACCTCCTCGGCGCTGCGGGTTCCGTCGTCACCGACCCGCAGCCCATACCGCATGGCGTCGAAGCGGGCGAGGTTGGACGAGCATTCGCTCGGCGCGATCAGGTAGTAGACCGGCAGAGCGTAGCGGAAGTGCGGGCAGGACACTTCAATGATCTTCGCGCCGGCGGCCTCGAGCAGCTCGACAGCCTCCTGGAAGCGGGCTAGCACACCGGGCTGGTAGCCCTCGCCGCGGAACTCCGCGACCACACCCACTTTCATGCCGCTCACGTCGGGGTCCTTCGCCGCCTCGACCACCGGCGGAACCGGCCCGTCGATCGATGTGGAATCAAGTGGATCATGTCCGGACATGACCTGGTGCAGCAGAGCGGCGTCCAGCACCGTGCGCGCGAGCGGACCGGGCGTGTCGAGGGACGAGGCGAAGGCCACCACACCGTAGCGCGACGAACCGCCATAGGTCGGCTTGACGCCGACGATCCCGCAGACGGCTGCTGGCTGGCGAATTGAGCCTCCGGTGTCGGTGCCGATGCCAAGCGGCGCCTGCCGGGCCGCGACGGCGGCCGACGAGCCGCCTGACGAACCGCCAGGAACGCGACTGGTGTCCCATGGGTTCCTTGACGGCCCAAAGGCAGAGTTCTCGGTGGAGGAACCCATGGCGAACTCATCCATGTTCGTCTTGCCGAGGATGACGATGCCAGCTCGCCGTAGGCGCTCCGTGATGGTCGCGTCATATGGCGGTTGCCAGCCGCCGAGGATCCGCGACCCGCACGTCGTCGGCATGTCAGCGGTGGTGAACACATCCTTGAGCGCCAGCGGCACCCCGGCGAGCGGGCCGAGCGCCTGTCCGGCCGCGCGCCGAGCGTCCACCGCACGAGCGGCCTCGAGCGCCTTGTCGGCGGCGATGTGCAGGAAGGCATGCAGTTTCGGCTCGGTGGCCGCGATCCGGTCCAGGTGAGCCTGCGCGACCTCGACCGCGGACGCCTCGCCTGAGGCGATCAAGGTAGCGAGTTCGGAAGCTGTCATCCGCGTCAGAGCGGTGTCCATGATCAGTCTTCCTCCAGGATCTTCGGCACGCGGAAGCGCTGGTCCTCCACCGTCGGCGCCTGCCCAAGCACCTCGGACGGGGTCAGCGGCGGAACACATTCGTCAGCGCGCAGCACGTTGGTCACCGGCACGGCGTGCGAGGTTGGCGGGATGTCCTCCGCGGCGACCTCCTGCACCCGGGCGACGGCAGAAATGATCACATCGAGCTGCGGCGCGAGGTGATCGAGTTCGGCGTCGTCAAGCGCGAGCCGCGACAGGCGGGCAAGATGTGCCACCTCAGCACGGGTAATTGGCATGGGCTCAATCGTAGTGTTCGGCGCCGCCCGCCATCGAAGCGTTAACCCCCGCCACGTCAACGGGCAGCCGACCGGGTGGGCAGAAGCGGTGCCGCGGGGGGTGGCGGCGCCGTCGGCGCGGTCGCGGCGTGTTCGGTCAGCCATGCGGTCGCGTGCGCGGCATCAAGCGGGCAACTGACGTGCGGACCCTGCGCCGCGTCGCAGCCCATCCCGCGCAGGGCGGCGGCGACGTCGCGGGCGGCCACACCCGAGGCGACCGAACGAATCCCGAGCGCGTGTACCAGGCCGACAAGGGACTTGACGATGAGCCTGTCGTCCGGGTTATGCGCCATCCGCTGGACGAAGGAAGAGTCGATCTTCACCTCGGACACCGGCGGCCGCCTGAGCCTGACCAGGGACGAGTACCCGGTGCCGAAGGCGTCCAGACTGAGCGGGACTCCCATCCTCGCGAGGGTCTCCACGGACCCGGCGGCGTGGGTCGGCTCGCTCATCAGCACCCGCTCGCTGATCTCCAGGAGCAGCGCGTCCGGCGGCAGCGAGTGCCGCCGTAGCCCGGCCGCGATTGTCTCGGCGAGCGCGGGATCGAACAGATCACTCGCCGACACATTGACCGCCACCTGCACGTGCAGGCCCGCTCGCCACCAACTCGCCGCCTGGCCCAATGCGGTGTCGATTGCGTAGCGGGTCAGATCGCGCATCAGGTACGACTGCTCCGCAAGCGGGATGAACTCCTCTTGCCCGACCATGCCGCGGACCGGATGCCGCCACCTGAGCAGCGCCTCCATGCCGATGGGACGATGGTCGGCGAGCATTACCTTGGGCTCGAATATCAGCTCGAGCTGACCCGCGTGCAGGGCGCGGCGCAGCTCGCCAAGCAGGCCGAGCCGCGCGGGTGAGTTGCGGTCCTGATCGGCCACGTAGGCCTCGACCCCGCTACGCCGCTCCTTGGCCAGGTACATGGCCACGTCGGCGCGCTGAAGCAGCAACTCGAAGTCCGGCGCGTGATCGGGATGCAGCGCGACACCGATGCTGGCGTCCATGTCGAAATTCCTCGCGTCCAGGCGAATCGGGTCCGCAAGCGAGGCGCGCAGCCGCGCGGCGACCTCGCGAGCGGACGCGGCATCGCGCACCCGCGGCAACAGCACCGCGAACTCGTCGCCGCCGAGCCGTGCCACGAGGTCGCCGGGCCGGACGCTATGCACGAGCCGGTGCGCGACGATGCTGAGCAGACGGTCCCCGACTGGATGCCCGAGCGTGTCGTTGACCTCCTTGAACCGATCGAGGTCGAGCAACAGCAAGCCGACGCGGTGACCGCGCCTGGCCGCCTCGGTCAGTGCGTCCGCGGTCCGCATGATCAGGAATTTTCTGTTGGGCAGGCCAGTGAGCTCGTCATGCATCGCCTGGTGAGCGCGGTTAACCGAGATGGCGGCGTTGGTGTAGACGGCGGCGAGCGGGAGGAGAAACAGCGGGACGAGCGCGGCCGAGTGGCTCATGACCACGGTCACCAGCGGCGCCGCCGAGAGCAGAGCGAGGTTCACCAACACCTGGTAGGGCAGGTCAGCGCGGATTGTGGCGAGCACGGGCACCCGGGTGTGCAGTGCGACGGCGACGCTGACAAGTACGAGGTTGCAAAGAAAGAACGTCGCCGCGCCGAGCGCCACCTGCGCCAGGCGCCCGCCGACCGGGACCCACGGACTCGCCGGATCGGGATGCACCCCGCTGACCGCCAGGGCCGCAGCGGCCGCAGCCAGGCTGATCGTGAGCTGGGCGGCGTTGAACGCGTTGCGATATGGCGCACGCCGGGCGACGGTCCCGGCGATTACCGTCGCCGCCGCCTGGAGGAAGGCGGCAGCGGGCAGCCCCCAGTAGAGCAGCGCGGCGAAGCTAAAGGTCGTCGACGCGGCCGCCGCATCAGCCACCGACTTTCCTGGGGTGACGATGGGCCGGAGCTCGCCACAGACGACCAGGAGCGCGAGCATCCACCACAGCGGGCTGGTTGCGAGCATGCGCAGATCCGCCGTGCTCACCGTGGCCAATGCCGACGCGAGGAGGGCCGCGCCCGCCACTGTCACCGCGGCCACGTAGACCCACAGCGGCGAGCCGATCCGTGGTCCGGCGTCGCGGGTGTCGCGGGTGTCGCCGCCTTGCTTCATCACGTCCTCGCGCGCAGGTCTCGTCGGCACATCGGCACACGGCCGGGCAGCTCATGGCTGCGCGGCGGCGCGTCGCAGTGAAGCACCTTGCCGCGCGGCTCACGGCCTGGTGGCATATGCCCGCAAAGCGCCGGGCGGGCACGCAGTGCTGCTAAGAATCTGGCCGGGAAACCAGAATCGCCGTGGTGCGGCGTGCCCGACGCGCGCACCATCAGCCGAGGCCGAAGCGCAGGGGCGCCGCGCAAGCGCCGCGCAGACGGCTGATTATCCACGGGACACCCCCTCGCGCGGCGCTGGCGTGGCACAGCACTGCGGGATGATTCATGGCCCGTCGGAGGATCCCTCAGACCACTAGGCCGAAAATAGCACGTCCTGAAATCGATTGCGTACTTTCCGTTACAACAACGCGGTTGCCTCTTGAGTCCGCGCAGGTTAACCGCGCACAGGGTCTTGCCGACGGCGCTGGGCACCGGTGAGACCCCCGGGAAGGCTAGCCGCCGCTGAGATCCTCGGGAAGATTGGTACCGTTGAGATCCTCTGGTAAGGATGGTACCGATGAGACCGCCGGGGAGGCTGGCCGCCCACGAGACCCCCGGGCAGGCTGGCCACCGATGAGACCCCCCGGGCAGGCTGGCCGACGGTGAGACCAACTAGCCGCCGTTCGCGTCTCCGCCACCTACCTTGGCCGAAGCGGCCACCGCCCGGGCCGCGTCCGGGCCGTGGGAGAGCAGCTCCGCGAACCCCTCCTCAGAAAGGACCGGCACGCCCGACTGGACTGCCTTGTCGTATTTCGATCCCGGGTTTTCACCAGCCACGACGAAATCAGTCTTCTTCGACACCGACCCGGTGACCTTTCCGCCCTGCTCCTGTACCGCCTCAGTCGCCGAATCCCGGCTGTAGCCCTCCAGCGACCCCGTGATGACAACGGTCACCCCCGCCAGCGGGCGCGGCCCACCCATCGTGTCCTCGGCCATGCGCACTCCGGCCGCCCGCCATTTCCTGACGATCTCGGCGTGCCAGTCCACAGCGAACCAGTCCACGACCGAACGCGCGATCACCGGCCCGACGCCTTCCGCCGCCGCAAGCGCGTCTTGCCCCGCGGCGGCGATCGCATCCAGCGAGCCGAACTCCCGGGCGAGCGCCTGCGCCGCGGTTGGCCCGATGTGCCTGATGGACAGCGCCACAAGCACCCGCCACAGGGGCCGCCGCTTCGCTTCGGCGAGGTTGCCGACCAGCTTGCGCGCGTTGACGGTGAGCTCACCGCGCTGATTGACGAAAAACCTGCAGCTACGCAAGGCGTCCTCGGTCAGCGTGAACAGGTCGCCCTCATCGGTGATCAGCCCGCAGTCGAGCAGCGCGACGACGGCCTCATATCCAAGGACCTCGATGTCGAGCGCGCCACGTCCAGCCAGGTAGAAGAGCCGCTCACGCAACTGGGCGGGGCAGGACCGGGTATTGGGACAGCGCCAGTCGACCTCGCCCGGCTCGCGGACAAGCGGGGTCTGGCACGCCGGGCACTCGCTCGGGAAAACAAACTCGCGCTCCGAGCCGTCCCGCAGATCGACGACCGGCCCGACAATCTCGGGAATCACATCCCCTGCCTTGCGCAGCACAACGGTGTCCCCGACAAGCACCCCCTTGCGCCGGATCTCATCCTGGTTGTGCAGGGTCGCCTGGGTCACCGTTGAGCCACTCACCTTCACCGCCGCCATCACCGCGTACGGCGTAACGCGCCCGGTGCGGCCGACGTTCACCCTGATCTCAAGGAGCTTGGTGTTCACCTCCTCGGGCGGGTATTTGTAGGCGATCGCCCACCGGGGCGCCCGGCTGGTTGAGCCGAGGCGTCGCTGCAGCGCAACCTGATCCACCTTCACGACGACGCCGTCGATCTCGTACACGCCGTCGTGCCTGTGCTCGCTGTAGTAAGCGATGTACTCTCGCACGCCCTGCAGGTCAGGCACCACCCGATAGCGATCGCTCACCGGCAGGCCCCACGCGCCGAGCTGCTCGTAGGCATGCGCCTGGCTCACTGGCTCGAATCCGCGGCACTTACCGATGCCATGCACGATCATGCCGAGCGGGCGGGCGGCGCTCACCCGCGGATCCTTCTGCCGCAGCGACCCGGCCGCAGCGCTGCGCGGGTTGGCGAACGGCGCCTTCCCATCCGCCACAAGCCGCTCGTTAAGCTGCTCGAACGCGCGGACAGGCAGGTAGACCTCACCCCGCACCTCCAGCAAATCCGGCACGTCTGCGCCGGACAGCCGCATGGGCACAGCACCGATCGTCCTGATGTTCGGCGTGACATCCTCGCCGACTCGCCCGTCGCCCCGAGTCGCGCCGCGGACCAGCCGACCTCCCTCATAGACCAGCGCAACGGCGAGTCCGTCGATCTTCAGCTCGCACAGATAGTTGCCGGCGTCGCCCACCTCGCGGGCCACGCGAGCTGCCCAGGCGGAAAGCTCGTCGTCGGAGAACGCGTTGTCCAGGCTCTGCAGCCGCTCGAGGTGCCGGACAGGAGTGAAGTCGGTGCTGATCTTCGCGCCGACCTTCTGCGTCGGTGAATCGGGCGTCCGCAGCTCGGGATAGGAGTTCTCGAGGTCGCGGAGTTCGGCCATGAGCTTGTCGTACTCGGCGTCGGAGACGACCGGCGCGTCGAGGACGTGGTAGCGGTAGTTGTGTTCCTCGATCTGCTGGCTCAGCTCGGCGTGCCGCTCCCTGGCAGCGGCCGGCGCCTCTGCTGGCTCGGCTACCTCTGCCGCCTCGGCCGCTGGCATCTCGGACTCGGCCGCATCCCCACTGGCCTGGCTGGTCATCGGACCCATCCCTCCTGTCAGCCTTCGAGCTCTTCCCGAACTGCCCGCGCGGCATCGCGGCAGCTCGCAAGCGCCGTCCGGGCGTAGCTTTCCGGCGCACCGGCAAGCCCACACGCGGGCGTGAGCACGACCCGCTCGGCGCACCACTGCGGCGGCAGCCCGAGCCGTCGCCACAGGCCCGTTACCCGGGCGGTTACCTCCGGCACCGCGATCGCGTCGCCAGGTCCGGCCGGCAGGGCCGGCAGGACTCCGGCCAGCAGGCCCTGGCCAGAATCCACCGCCTCGCCGATCGCATCCTCATCGCCCGGCCGCAGCAGGCTGAGGTCGAAAGACACCGCTCGCGCACCCGCGCCGCGCAGCAGCGGCAACGGCAGGCCAGCGGCCCGAGGGGACGGCCCCCCGTACCCCACGTACCCGCCGATGGGAGCGCAGCAGTGAATGATCCCGAACGACTCCGGCACCGCGTCGAGCACGGCCCGAATCGTCTCCTGCATGGCGTGTCCATCCACCGCGGAAAGTCGGCCAAGACCGCTCGCCGTCGGCACCGTCCCTGCGACCACCGCCGCCAGCGCAGGCTCGTCGAGCTGAAGCAGCAGGCGCGCACCGGGCAGGCGCCTGGCGACCTCGGCGGCGTGGCTTGCCGCGCCCTCCGCCAGCGACGCGGCGAGGTCGCGCACAGCGATGGCGTCGGCGAGCGCGGGGTTCTGGTCAGCGCCGAGACCTATGGTTGCCGCGAGAGTCCACGGGCCGCATAGCTGGATCTTGAACGGTCCCGCATAGCCGACCGCGATCTCGGCGAGGGCATCGAGGTCGCGGGCCATGTAGCCGCGCGCCCGCCGCAGGTCGCGGCCGGGCCTTGAGGCAAACCGCCAGCCGGACGGCGTGGTCTCCACAGGGAGGTCAACCAGCAAGCCGGCGGTCCGCCCCGTGAGGTCCGCGCCTGGGCCACGGCCCGGCAGCTCTGGGAGGTGCGGTAGGTCCGGCAGCTCACCAAGGACGAGCCGCAGGGCCTCGGCCACGTCGGTGCCCGGCATCGACCCCACCCCGGTGGCACTTGCCGACGGCCACGGGAACGCTGCATGCTGATCTGCCACACCGCCGAGCTTAGAGTCTGTGTAGGTCAGTTTCGGACCGGGCAGCTGGGGGCGCAAAGAGGAGAGAGCCGCGCCCGCGGCTCTCTCCCCCCGATCTGCTGCGGCAGGTCCGTTACGGGTCGATGGTGCCGAACGAGAAGGTCAGCAGATCCGTGCCCGGAGGCTGCTGTATGTGCAGCACCACGTTGCTATAGGTCAGCGACGTGAGCTGCACAGTCCAGTTGCCGTTGGGGCACTCGGTCTTGGGACTAGGCGGAGTCGGCGCCGGAATCGTCGGCGAGAAGGTGATCTGGCCGTTGTGCGGCGTGATCGCCTGCGCGGGGCCGGTCACGTCCTGCGTGACGACTGGTTGACCAGGCGCGACATTGCCGCCGTGGTTGACACAGTTATAGGTAGCTGTCACCGAGCTTGCCGTCAGGAACGCCGCGCTGGGGCTCTCGCCCAGCCCGGCTGCCTTCCCGCTGCAGGTCAGGCCGCCGGTCAGCGACTTGGTGCAGGTCGGGGTTCCGATGAAGTGAGGGCTAACAGCCTGTGCGACCTGCGTGGACAGGATGAACGCCAGCAGCATCGCGGGCAGCGTGAAAATGAAGAGGATGCGTCGCCGCATGCTCATCTCCTCCTAGGAATCTTGAGAGTTGACTATTCCCCCCATGCACATTGGGTAGGCTGCAACTCGCCTCCCGTGCGGGCGGGTATGGGCATCATGAAGTGAGCGCTTCGTGAGATCGCAGAACGCGCGCACGGGGGGCCGCGCGCTCGCGGCGGCCCGGGAGGCCGCTCGGCTGTCCGTTTGTTCTGACAGCTCGCATCTCGAACTGATGGCTGGCGCATTATTCTTCGCCTCCATGGAGTGTTGCTCCTATGGAGCAGCGCGTGCCCCAAGCGCCACGTGCCGGCGCGGGTCAGTCTCCCTATGGCCCTCGCCGCGGATTTTCACGCTAACATCCGGCCATCCGGTCGTCGAGACCCATAATCGAAATCGGGCCGGAGATTTCGGTAACTTTATGTCATGTTCCTACCCCGTTGCGTCGGCACGCCGACGGCTGCCGCGGTGAGGCGAAGGCCCCAGGTTAGGCACTAAAAGTGCGGCTGGAGTGACAGGAATTGGCCGGAGCCTCTGCGCTCGTTGGCCGCCGTCGAGCCGGCAATGTGTAGCCTGCTCCATGACCGGTCAAATGTGTCGCCGGTTTGCTCGCCAGCGGTTCGCAGGTATCTTTGCGAGATGTTATGCCGGCATTTGCCTGAAGAACACATTCTATTGGTGCCCCTCGTTTTGCACAATCGGGACCGCGCACGGCTTTGTACTCCAGAATGTCGTTACCGGCCGGGTATTTCGGGGGCCGGCGCAACACTTCGGAGTACATGCTCTCCTACGCTCCGTCCGAGACTTCGCCCGGTCGGAGAAATGCAAGCTCCTAGCCCGGCGCCGGGCCGCCATCCGGCGCGTCAGGCGGGCTCGCCGTCCCAGTCGATGCCGTTGTCACGCAGCCACCGCCGCTCAGCGCTCGGCATTTCCGTGGCCAGCGTGCCAGTCGCCAGCGCTTCAGTGGCCGGCGCGTCTGTGGCGGGCGCATCAGTCGCCGGCGCGTCTGTGGCCCGCCCGTCCATGGCGGACGGCCCGTCCGTGGCGGCCGGCGCGGGCGCGAGCACGACCTCAGTCACCTGCACGCCGCCCTTCCCGCCGACGTGTATGGCGGTTACGTCGCCACGCTCAAGCACGAGCTTTGGTAGTCGGGCGGCCATCGCAGCAGGACCCGCCGGGCACAGCTGGGGCAGACCCATTCCTCGGCACCGGCCTCCGCGCAGCCGTTAAGGATCATCTGGTGTCTGTCTGGCATTCGGCGTGTCACCCACCCAGCTTCCCGAGGCATCCGCGGACCAGGGCAGAGCCGGGAATGCCTTCCGCTACCAGCGTCTCCTCGGCGTACATACCCGGGCAGGGCGGCACAAACAGCGCGGGCGGCGTAGCTCGCCGCGACGGTCGCGGCCGGCTACGCCGCCGCGACCGTCGCGGCGATCGTGCCGGCGCCGAGCACGGTGTCGCCGTCGTACAGCACGGCCGCCTGGCCCTTGGCCACTCCCCTGGCCCTGGCCGGCCCGTGCAGCGCGATCCGCAGCGCGGCGCCTTCTGGGCGCGCCGTGCATTGATGGACCTCGCCGTGCGCGCGCAACTGGACGAGGCAGTCGCGCGGGCCGTCGAGGGGCCCGCATCCGGTCCATACTGGCCTGTCCGCGACGATCTCCGTCACGTCGAGCGCGGCCGCTGGGCCCACCGTGACCGTTCCCGACACCGGCTCGATGTCCAAGACGTAGCGCGGGGCGCCGCCGGGAGCGGGCCGGCCTATGCCAAGCCCTTTGCGCTGACCGATGGTGAACCGGTACGCGCCGTCGTGCCTGCCGAGGACCGTACCGCCGGTGTCCACGATCTGCCCTGGCGCCGATCCGAGCCGCTTGGCCAGGAACGCTCGCGTGTCGCCGTCGGAGATGAAGCACACGTCGTGGCTGTCTGGCTTGCCCGCCACGGCGAGCCCGCGCCGCGCCGCCTCTGCCCGCACCTGCGCCTTGGTGCTCGCGCCGAGCGGGAACATCGCGTGGACCAGTTGATCGTGGGTCAGCACCGCGAGCACGTATGACTGAT
>Ga0137366_10003438_pt1 | contig 12347 bp, 11 predicted proteins | sample SagtaG_8_FD_104938 | JGI IMG/M metagenome (GOLD analysis project Ga0137366, IMG submission 104938) | Vadose zone soil microbial communities from Sagehorn Ranch, Mendocino, California, USA - Sage1_L_60_16 metaG | ecosystem: Environmental > Terrestrial > Soil > Vadose zone | place: USA... | reverse complement strand
GCTACTTCATGGCGCTGCTGGCGGCCAAGCGGCAGCAGCCCGGCGACGACCTGCTGTCGGCGTTGCTCGCGGCCCGGGACGACGAGGACAGGCTCACCGAGGACGAGCTGGTGTCAATGGCGTTCCTGCTCCTGGTGGCCGGGCACGAGACCACGGTCAACCTGATCGCCAGCGGCGTGCTCGCGCTGCTGCTCAACCCGGCCGAACTCGCCCGGCTGCGCGCCGACTCGGCGCTGATCGCCAGCGCGGTGGAGGAGCTGCTGCGGTACGTGAACCCGGTCAGCAACGCGACCTTCCGGTGCGCCACCGAGCCGGTCCAGCTCGGCGGCGTGCGCATCGGCCGGGGCGATCCCGTGCTCGTCTCGCTGAGCGGCGCCAACCGGGACCCGGCGCGGTTCGGCGACCCGGACCGGCTGGACCTGGGCCGGGACAGCTCCGGGCAGCTGGCGTTCGGCCACGGAATCCACTACTGCCTGGGCGCGCCGCTGGCCCGGCTGGAGGCCGGGATCGCCATCTCCGGCCTGCTGGCGAGGTTCGGCTCGATCAGCCTCGCGGTCCCGGCGGCCTCGCTGCGCTGGCGGCCGAGCACGCTCATCCACGGCCTGGAGGCGCTGCCGGTGCGGCTCGCCCCGTGACCGGCCAGTGTGGCCCGCTAGGCCGGCCGGTGGTATACCGGTTCGGTGCGGAGCTTGACTGAGGTCGCGCCCGGGGTGCTGGTCGCGACCAGTTCCTACGCGATGACCACGAGCACGGTGGTGGTCGGCTCCGCCGGGGGCTGCCTGGTCATCGACCCCGCCGTCACAACGGCCGACCTGGCCGGACTGGCCGCCGAGCTGGCCGCGAGGGGGCTACGGCCCGCGGTCTGCTGGTCGACCCACCCGCACTGGGATCACGTGCTGTGGAGCCGGGAACTCGGGTACGCGCCGAGGTACGCCGCGCCGGCCGCCATCACCGTCGCCGAGGCCCAACGGGACGGCATCCTCGACGGGGCGCGGCAGGCCGTGCCCGATCTCGACCCGGAGCTGGTCGGGCGGATGAGATCACTGGACGCCTCCGCCATCCCGTGGGACGGGCCGGAGGCTCGGCTTATCGTGCACGACGGGCATGCGCCCGGCCACGGCGCGGTGTTCCTGCCGGAAAGCGGTGTCCTGATCGCCGGGGATATGTGCTCCGACGTGGAGATACCGCTGCTCGACACTGCCGCGGCGGATCCGCTCGGCGACTATCGCACCGGGATGGAGCGGCTGGCGTCCGCACCCGGCGTCCGCCGGGTAGTGCCCGGCCACGGGAACATCGGGGACGCAGCCGAGCTCCGCAGGCGGCTCGCCCTGGACGCCGCCTACCTAGATGCCGTATCGGCTGGCCAGCCGTACGACGATCCAAGGCTGACGCCGGACAGCCCGGACTGGATGCGGGCCATGCACGAAGAGCAGGTGCGGTACTTCAAGGGCTAGCGTCCGCTCTCGCGCCGCAAAGATCGCAGAAAATTGACCCCGAACGGGCCGGCTGCTAAGCCCCCGCGACCGGCAGCAGCAGGGCCGACGAGTGCGCCGCATCCAGGCCGATGTCGTACTGAGTCGGCACGAGGTCGGCGGCGGTCGCGTCGAGCTGCCCGTTCCCAGGGTTGCGGGCGAAGCGCGGGAACGCTCCCCCGGCGACTTGCAGCCTGATCCGGTGCCCGCGGCCGAACCGGTGCGCGGCGCCGACCAGGCTCACCCGGACGGTCCCGGTCAGCGGGTCGGCGTCAGTGAGCCGCACGATGCCGTCGCAGACATTCAGCGACCGGCCGCGCGGGTCCACGTCGCACAGCCGCACGAACAGGTCGGCGTACGGGTTGTCGCGGGTGAGGAAGACTTCGGCGGCGACCTCGCCGAGGATCTCGACCGGCTCGCCCAGCGGATCGCTGCTGAACACCAGCACGTCCAGCCGGCGCTCGACGGGCCGGTTGTCCCGGCTCCCCGCGTTCATCGCCATGATCGCACCGCCCGGAGACGGCGTGGGGTCGGCCGGGTCGTAGCGGAAGCTGGCGACCGGCCCGCCCGCGGCCGGCTCAGGCCCGGCCGGCTCAGTGGGGCGGAGCGAGCCGCTGGGGCCCAGGTACCAGCGCTGCTCGGCGATGCCGGGCGGCGGCCAGCCACCGATCTCGCGCCAATGCTCCGCGTCTTCGCCGCCGACCCAGATGCGCACCGGGTGATCCGGCGGGGAAGGTGGCCGGCTATTAGGGGTCATACGACTCTTAGGGTCCAGGCCGGCGTAGCGGTCGAGCCAGGCCAGGCTCTCGTTGATCGCGATGGAGCCCTGGGAGGTGAGGTCCAGGTGGGCCCAGGGGCCGACGAGCAGCCGGACCGGTACGCCCCGGCCGGCGAGCGTGCGGTACTGATCCAGGGTCTGCTCGATGAACAGGTCCTGCCAGCCGCCCACCAGCAGCACCGGGACCGTGATCCGCTCCAGCGCGGGACCGCACTGCATCGGTGCCCAGAACGGGTCGCTGGCCTGCGGGTGCTCCATCCACCGTTCGGACCAGGCCGGCTCGCGGCCGATCACGTCAGCGAATCGGGCCGCGACCGGGAGGCTGTCCAGCACCCGGCGTAGCCGCCGTTCGGCCGTGGTCATGCGCGCCATCGCGCGCAGCATCCCGATGCTCTCCTGGTGGGCGACCAGGTCGCTCCACATGACGTAGTTGTAAAGGTCGAAGGCGCCGTTGCGGTACGCGGACCGGCTGAAGTCGTGCGGGCCGACGTGCACCACGGCGGCGACCAGTTCCGGCGGCGGGGCCATGGCCAGCGCCCACTGCACGAAGCCGAGGTAGCTCGGACCGTAGGTGGCCAGCCTGCCCTCGAACCAGCTCTGCTGGCGCAGCCACGTCACGGTGTCCTGCCCGTCGGTGATCTCGTGCCGCATCGGCTCGAAGTCCCCGCCCGACCCGAACGTGCCGCGCACGCTCTGCAGCAGCACGTGATAGCCGCGCTCGGCGAGGATCTGCCCGGTCTGCAGGGCAAACACGCCGGTCCGGCCGTACGGGCAGCGGACCAGCACGGTGGCCGCGGACGCCACGCTGACCGGGATGTAGTGGGTGGCCAGCAGCACCGTGCCATCGGACATCGGTACCTCGACGTCGTATTCCACCGCGACCCGGTTCCGCCGCGGCGGCAGCGACCACCCCCGGGCCGCCGCCCGGCCAAACGCGACCGCGCCCCAGCTCAGCGGGCGGGCCCCGCCCGCCTTAGGGTCGCCCGCCTTGGATTCGCCGTGCTGGCCCGTCAGGCTCCGCGGGCGCGTCATGCTCTGCTGGCGCATCATGCCGTCCTTTCCGCCTCGACGACCCCGGCCGGGAACTCCGGGTTCTCCGGGGACTCCGGTTCCGGCTCGGCGTAGAGCACCTCGACCAGCGCGGCGCGGTTGGCGAAGACCTGGCCTGGTTGACGTAACCCTTGTCGGTGATCTCGCCGGAGTCAAGGCCGGCCGGGCGGATCAGCCCGGGCCGTCCCCGTCGCGGGCACCGGTCGTGGCGTGGTTGGCGGCCGCGGCGTGGCTAGCCTCCGTCCCGGCGTCGGTCCCCGCGGTATCCGGCGTCGCTGCGGCTGGCATCGCCCCGGCCGGCGTCGCCAAGACGGGCTGCGGGGTGAAGAGCATCCACGCGCACGAGACGATCAGCGCGATGAGGAACCCGAAGTAGATCCAGAACGCAGGGGTGAGGCCGGCGCTGATCGTGAGCCCGAGCTGCCGGGCCGTCGCGGGCGGGACACCGAACTGGCTCGACCCGTGAGCCTCGCCGACCTGGACGAGCGCCGAGATAGCCTGGGCCGCCATCGCGATCGTGGCCCCGGCCAGCAGCACCGCCCCGTGCCGGGCCGGGCGCCAGAGCGCGGCCGCGATGACGGCCGCCGCGAACGCGATCATCACGACCACATCCCCGGTGATCACCAGGGCGGGATTGGAGAAGGCGTTGCCCGCGGTCAGCGTCTGCACCTGCCCGGCCGCCGTGCGCAGCGTGAAGCTGTCCCACGACGGGGCGAACGCGGCGGCCGCCCCGAGGCCGGCCAGTATGACCAGCACCACGGGACCGAGCGCGGATCCGCGCGGCCGCGCGAGCGCGCCCGGCGGGACGGCGGGGGCGGCGGCGCGGAACCCTGACCCGAGGCCGGCCAGGCATGCGACCACCGTGCCCGCCGCGCAGGCGACCCAGCCGATGAGGGAGAGCACCAGGCCCGGGCCGCCGCCGGCGTTCCCGCCCGCTGAGATGGCCGTGCCGGCGTCGGCGAAGAACAGGCCGAACGTGACCGCGCTCAGCCCCAGGCTCAGCAGCGCGCCGAGCCGCAGGCGGGCGCCGCCGAGCAGGATGAGCGCAGCGCTCGCGGTCCAGGCGGCCAGGTAGATGGCGTGCGGGGTGACCTGGTCGGGCTGCTGGGCGAGGCTGTTGCCGCCGATATAGGCAGGGAAGAGCCCGGCGATCCCCAAGATGACGCCCGCGCCGAGCAGCGCCGCCGCCATGATCCGGCTGGCCTTCCCGCTGAGCGCAGCGCCGGCCGGGGTCACGGCATTGCCGCCGAACGGGCCGGGTTCTGCGCCCTCCCGCAGGGCACCCGCGCCAACCGGAGGAGTGTTCCGGCCCACCGGGACGATCGTGTCCGGAGCCTCGATGCTCACGAACCTGGTCCACGCGGCCGTCCAGCCCTCGGGCGTCTCCGGCCATCGCTCGAGCGGCCGCGACCTCGGGCCGCCGACGGTCCAGACGCCGTAGAAGCCCCAACCGCGCCCGATCTCGTAGGTGGCCCCGCGGTACGTGATGGTCACGTTGTCAAACACGATCCCAGCCCTTCCTTAGCTCCGGCCCCAGCCGCCCCGCCCTGCTTGTCCTGTCCGAACCTAACCGAACCGCCTGCAGGCCGGCTGGGCACTCTCTCCAGCCTTCCTGACACTTTGATCCGAGCCCAGGCGATTCCTTTCCCCGCGCCCGGCGGTCTGCACTGGGTAGAACCAGCCGTGGAGGAGGCCGAGGATGCCGCGACAAGCGCCGACCGTACCAGGCCGGGATGAGTTCACCCGCAGCACCGAGCCGTTCCGGCGGGAGTTGCTGGCGCACTGCTACCGGATGCTCGGCTCGCTGGACGAGGCCGAGGACCTGGTGCAGGAGACCCTCCTGCGCGCCTGGCGGTCGCACGCCGGGTTCGAGGGCCGCTCGTCGCTGCGGGTGTGGCTGTACCGGATCGCCACCAACGCCTGCCTGACCGCGCTGGAACAGCGGGGCCGCCGTGCGCTGCCGTCCGGCCTCGGCGCGCCCAGCGACGACCCAGCCGGAGCGCCCGTGGCGGCCGGCCCAGAGGTCAGCTGGCTCAGCCCGATCCCGGACGCGCTGGTCACCGGGCCGGCCGAGGATCCCGCGGCCATCACGGTCGCGCGCGAGAGCCTGCGCCTGGGCCTGATCGCCTGCTTGCAGTACCTGCCCGCCCGGCAGCGGGCCGTGCTCATCCTGCGCGACGTGCTCGCCTTCCCGGCCGCCGAGGTCGCCGCCATGCTCGGTACGAGCACCGTGGCGGTCAAGAGCACGCTGCAGCGGGCCCGGGCGCGGCTGGAACAGGTGGCGCCTTCTCCCGAGGACGTCAGCGAGCCCGCCGAGCCCGAGGCCAGGGCCCTGCTGGACGCCTACATCTCGGCCTTCCAGAACGCCGACCCGGCCGCGCTGGAGCGGGTGCTGCGCAAGGACGCCGCGCTGGAGCCGGTCGGCTCGCTGACCTGGTTCTCCGGCCGCGATACCTGCATGCGCTACGTTAGGCAGTTCTTCGGTGTCCCGGGCGACTGGCAGATGGCGGCCACGGCCGCCAACGGGCAGCCCGCCGCGGCGGTGTACCTGCGCGGGACCGACGGCGTGCACCGCGCGTTCGGCCTGGCCGTGCTTACCGTGACCGGGACCGGCATCGCCCGCATCGTGGTGTTCGGCGATCCCGGGCTCGTCACCAGGTTCGGATTCCCGCCCGAACGCTGATGTCGAGACCGGGCGCCCGGCTCCGACCTCAGGGTAGAGCGCCGCCACCGGGGCGGTGCCCTCGGCGCCCCGCAGTGGCCCTGGCGCGGGCTGCAGGTGTACGTCCTGACCTCCGGTCCGCTGCCGGCGGGCACCCCGGACGACGTGGTCGCGGTGGGGGACGGACCGGCCGCGCTCGTTCGGCGGCTTCGATCTCGCGGCTCCGACGCCGACGTCCACCTGGTCGGCGGCCCCCGGACTATCCGGGCGTTCACCGAGCTCGTCTACGAGCCGGGCCCGGCCGCGCTTCGCTGACCGTGAACCCGGCCGCGCGCCGCCGCGGGCAGGTGCTGGACTTGGGCCATGGAGATACTCGTACTCGGCGGGACGGCGTGGCTGGGTCGGGAAGTGGCCCGGCAGGCGGTCGGCCGCGGGCACGCCGTGACCTGCCTGGCCCGCGGCGAGAGCGGACCGGTCGCCGACGGCGCGGTCCTGGTCGCCGCGGACCGGCGCCGGGAGGACGGCTACGACGCGGTGCGCGACCGCGGCTGGGATGCGGTGATCGAGGTTTCCTGGCAGCCCGGAATGGTCCGCGGCGCCCTGGCCGCCCTGGGCGGCCAGGCGGCACACTGGACGTACGTCTCCTCGGGCAGCGTTTACGCGTCGCACGCGGTCGTCGGCGCGGACGAGTCCGGGCCGACGCTCGCGCCGCACGACGGCGACGAAGCGGACATCGAGCGCTACGGCGGGGCGAAGGCGGCGTGCGAGCAGGCGACGGCCGCAGCGGTCGGCGGCCGTCAGCTGATCGCGCGCGCCGGGCTGATCGGCGGCCCCGGCGACCACAGCGGACGATCCGGCTACTGGGTGGCGCGGGCCGCACGGGACCCCAGGGGGCCGATGCTCGTGCCCGCCACCCCGGCCATGCCGACGCAGGTGGTCGACGCTCGCGACCTGGCCGCCTGGCTGCTGGACTGCGCCCGGGACGGGACCACGGGAACCTACGATACGGTCGGCCCGGTCGTCCCGTTCGGCCACTGGATCGAGCAGGCCCGGGCGCTCGGCGGGCACACCGGGCCGGTCGTCGAGGCGGACCCGGCCTGGCTGCTCGGCCAGGGCGTGGCCGAGTACATGGGCGCCGAGTCGCTGCCGATGTGGGTCGCCGAGCCCGGCTGGGAGGGCTTTTCCGCCCGCAGCGGCCGGGCCGCGGCGGCCGCCGGGCTGCGGCACCGGCCCCGGTCCGAGCTCCAGGCCGACGTGCTGGCCTGGGAGCGCGAGCAGGGCCTGGACCGGCCGCGGCGGGCGGGGCTGAGCGCGGAGCGCGAGCGCGCGCTGCTGGATGCACTCGGGGGTTCCTGAGCCCTCGAAGCGCCGTCAGCATATGTTGACGATCCCTCGCGCGTCAGCATATGCTGACGGGCATGGAACCAGTGGTACTTGAAATCGCCGAGGGCGCCGCGAGCAGCGACCCCGACACCGGGCTGCGCGCGGTGGCGGCGCTGCGCGTACTGGCCGAACGGCTCGAGGTGCTGCAGGTGCAGACCGCGCGCGAGCTCGGCTGGTCCTGGCAGGACATCGCGGAACGCCTGGGCGTGACCAAGCAGACGGTGCACCGCAAGTACGGCCGGCGCCTCGGGAGGCGATGATGTTCGAACGCTTCACCGACGAGGCTCGTGCCCTCGTCGCGCTGGCCGTCGAGCATGCCATCCGGCTGGGACACCGCTACGTGGGCGGCGAGCACCTCCTGCTCGCCGCCGTCACCGCCGGCCAGCCGGCCAGCGCGGTCCTGTCAGCGCACGGCGTCACGCCGGAACTCGTCGAGGAGGAGATCGTCCGCCGGGTCGGGCTGGGCGCGGGGGCCGGCCTGTTCGGCGGCCTGGACAAGGACGCGCTGGCCACGATCGGGATCGACCTGGACGCGGTGCGGGCCAGGATCGAGGCCGCGTTCGGGCCGCAGGCGCTCGCCCGCGCCGCCCAGGCGGCGCACCGGGACCTGCGCCGGCGGCCGGGCCCGCGGCCGCCCTGGCTGGTGCGCGAGTGGCGTCGCAGGCGCCGGGCCCGGCGGGCCATGACCACCGTGCCCGCGCCGGGTCCCCGGCCGCCCGAGGCGACCGGCCGGTACTGCGCGCCGGGCCCGCGGCCCAGCGGGCACATCCCGTTCACCCCGGCCGCCAAGAAGATCCTCGAGCTCACCCTGCGCGAGGCGGTCGCCCTGCACGACTCGCACGTCGGGGTCGAGCACGTCGCGCTCGCCCTCACCACCATCAAGCAAGGGCTGGTGCCCCAGATCCTGTCCGCGGCGGGCGCCCCGCCGGCAGCGCTGCGCACGGCGATCCTCGACCGGTACCGGCAGGCGAGCTGACCGCTACCTGGCCGGGTGGCGGAACAGGCTGGTGAGGAGCCCGACAGCCGCCGCGGTGGCCGGGTGCGCGTCGTCCCGCCACCACACCAGCCGGACCGGGACGGGCGGGGCGTCGCGCAGCGGCCGGTAGGCGATTCCCGGCCGGGGGTACTGCGTCACGGTGGACTCCGGGGTGATGCCCACGTAGCGCCCGGTGGCGATCGCGGTGAGCCAGTCGTCGATATCACCGGTGTACTCGATCGCCGGGCGCGCCTCCGGCGGCCACAGGTCCGGGGTCGTCGTGCCGGTGCGCCGGTCGATGACCAGGACGCGATCGCCGATCTCGGCCAGCCGCAGCGAGCGCCGCGCGGCCCACGGGTCGTCGGCGGCCATGGCGCAGTACCGGCGCTCCAGGCCGACGATGGCGTCGCGGAAACGGCGCTGGTCCGGCTCGGTGCGGATGACCGCGATATCGCAGGCGCCTTCGGCCAGGCCGGCCGTTGCCGAGTTGGTCCGGATCAGCTGGAGCCCGATGTCGGGGTGCTCCGCGGCCCACCGGCGCTGGAAGGGCGTGGTGTGCCGGCCCATGGCCGACCAGGCGTAGCCGATGCGCAGCCGGGCCGGGCCCGCGGCCGCCTCCCGCACCACGTCTTCGGCCGCGGCCAGCGCCCGCCGCGCGTGCGCCAGCACCCGGCCGCCGACCGCGGTGAGGGTGACTTCCCTGGTGGTGCGGCGGAGCAGCCGGACGCCGAGCGCCGCTTCGAGCGACGCCAGCGTGCGTGACGCCGCCGCCTGGGAGATGCCCAGGTCGATCGCTGCGTCGGTGAAGCTGCCCGCCTCCGCGATGGCGACCAGGCAGCGCAGGTGACGCAGCTCGACTTTCATAATCAGATCGTATAGATGTCTTCCTTCATGCATTTTACGCAATCGGAAGCAAGGCGCACGCTAGCCGTATGCCTACCACGTACCAGGTTCAGGTCAGCCACGATGCGCGTCCGCCTGCTGGTCGCGGGGCGGCCTCGCCGGCGCCCGCCGGGGGCGGCGCCGCCCGTCCCGGATCCCGCCCGTGGGCGGGCCCGGCCCTGATGTTCGGCGGTGCCCTGTCCAACCAGCTGGGCGCGGCGACCGGGGCACTGGCGTTCGGCGTGATCGGCCCGGCGGGCGTGGTCGCGATCCGCCAGTGGATCGCCGGGATCGTACTGCTGGCCGCCGGGCGGCCCCGGTGGCGCTCGTTCACCCGGGCGCAGTGGCGCCCGGTGGTGCTGCTCGCGGCGGCCTACGGCACCATGAACCTGTCCCTGTACACCGCGATCGGCCGGCTCGGCCTCGGCCTGGCGGTGACGCTGGAGTTCCTCGGCCCGCTCGCCGTCGCCCTGGCCACGTCGCGCCGCCGGGCGGACCTCGTGTGCGCGCTGGTGGCCGGCGCGGGCGTGGTCGCGCTGACCCGCCCGCGGCCGGCCACCGACTATCTCGGCATCGGCCTGGGCCTGCTGGCCGCCGCTTGCTGGGCCAGCTACATCCTGCTCAACCGGGAGATCGGGCGACGCCTGCCCGGCGCCGAGGGCTCGGCGGCGGCCGCGGTGCTGTCCGCGCTGGTCTTCGTGCCGGCCGGGATCATGGTGCTGCTCCGGCATCCGCCGACGCTGATCGCGCTCGCGTGCGCAGCAACCGCGGGCGTCTTGTCCTCGGCCGTGCCGCTCCTGGCCGACCTGCTGGCGCTACGCCGGGTTCCAGCCGGCTACTTCGGCATCTTCATGAGCGTCAACCCGGTGCTGGCCGCGCTCATCGGCCTGGTGATCCTGCACCAGTCGCTGTCGTGGGAGGCCTGGCTGAGCATCGTCGCCATCGTCGCCGCCAACGCGGCCGCCGCCGCGATCCGCCTGCACGGTGAGGATCACGGCCGCGCCGATGATGGCCGCGCCCGCGATCCCGGTCGCGCTCAGCCGCTCGCCGAGGAGCAGCGCCGCGAGGATGGCGCCGGTCAGCGGTTCGAGCAGGGTCAGCCGCGCGGCCGTGCTCGCGGCGACGGTGCGCAGGCCACGGAAGTACAGCGTGTAGGCCACGGCGGTCGGTCCGGTGCCCAGTGCGACCAGCAAGCCGATGGCGGCGAGTCCGGGGCGGAACGTGATGGCGCCCGCCGCTAGCCACGCCAGCGGCATCAGGAGCAGGCCGCCGACGGTGAAGCCGAACCCGGTCACGGTGGGGTCGTCAAGGCCGGCTACCGGATGCGTGCTGACCAGGGTGATCGCGGCGAAGCCCGCCGCGGCGAGCACGGCCATGCCCGCGCTGGCCAGGACCGCGGTCTCGCGGAACCCGGACGGCAAGCCCACGAGCAGCCCAAGGCCGGTGACGGCCAGTCCGGTGGTGAGGACGGCGAGCCGTCCGGCCGGCCGACCAGCCAGGCGATCCGCGCCGAGCACGATGACCGGGGCGGTGCCGATCGTGATCAGCGTGGCCAGCGGCACCGAGGTCAGGGACACGGCCGTGAAGTAACAGCTCTGGTAGCTCGCGGCCAGCAGCCCGATCACGGTGATCCGGGCCCAGGCCGCCCGGGCGGACGGCCAGGCCCTGCGGGTCCCGGTGAGATAGCAGACGATCAACATGCCCCCGGCGGTAAGCCGGCAGGCCGCGACGGCGATCGCGGACAGGCCGGCCACCCGGCCGAGCAGGCTGCCGGCCAGCCCGCCTGTCCCCCACAGCAATCCGGATGTAACCAGGCAGACGAGGCCAGCAGAGGGCCGGGCGGTGAATGTGCGCATTTGGGAATCGCTCCTGCGACGAGAAGGGAAGGGTCGCGGAAGCGGGGCGCACCGAACTCATCCAGGCGACCAGCACGACAGTGCCCGCCGGGTACGAGAAAACGCGTCAACTCAGCTGGCCGGGTGCTCGGCTGAGATAGCTCGACGCACCGGGCCGGACGCGCGCGGACCAACGCCCCGCTAGGAGCGGGTCGGCGGGGTGATGGGGAAACACCGGTGCACGAAGAAGATGCTATCTGCCGCGCCCATGTCCGCGCGAACCGGTTTACTCACTCCCCGTCCTGGACCGGATCGGCCCCGGATCTGCCCCGGACCGACGGGCCGGGGCATCGGCCAGTGCGGTGTTCTATGCGGCTCGATGTCACATCGTGCCGGTACCCGCCGACGCCGCGCTGGTGTCCGTGCGCCGGCCGGGGCTGGAGTGGTGCCAGGCCGCCGCCCTGGCTCAGCCCGCCATGGCGCCGACGGTCAGGTTCGCACCGCCTGCGCACTCCAGCACGGTGCCAAGCTGGCGTCCGCCGCCGTCCGCGACGAGCACGTGGCCGAGGTCCTCACCGAATTCACCGCTCAGCGCCGCGCGGCCCTGCGGACCCTGCTCGAACGCGGCGTCGCCAGCGGCGACATCGCCGCCAGCGCGGATCTGGATATGCTGGCCGACCTGGCATACGGCGTGCTGTGGTACCGGCTGCTGATCGCGCACGCGCCGCTGGACGCCGACGCGGCTCGCGGCCTCGCCGCTCACCTGATCGCGGCCGGGCAGGCCGGGAGCGGGCCGGCGTAGGATCGCGCTGAGATGCTGCTGACGTTCGGGCACGGGACGGCCACGGCCGAGCGGATGACGGAACTGCTCCGGGGCGCCGACGTGGCCGTGCTGGTCGACGTCAGGACGGCACCGGGCAGCCGCCGGCATCCGCACGTGGCGCGCGCCGAGCTGGAACGCTGGCTGCCCGAGGCCGGCATCTCCTACCGCTGGGACAAGCGGCTCGGCGGTTTCCGGAAAGCCGCCCCCGACTCACCCGACACCGCCTGGCGCGAGGACATGTTCCGCGGCTATGCCGCGCACATGCGGACCGAGGGATTCCAGGCCGCGATGGACGAGGTACTCGCCCAGGCCGGCGTCGACCGCACGGCGGTGATGTGCGCGGAGAGCCTGTGGTGGCGGTGCCACCGGCGGCTGCTCGCCGACTTCGCCGTGGCCTCCCGGGGCGTGCCGGTCCGGCATCTGCTGCACGACGGGCGGATCGAGGAGCACCTTCTCTCCCCCGGCCTGCGGCGGCGCGACGACGGC
>Ga0137366_10003430_pt1 | contig 12362 bp, 19 predicted proteins | sample SagtaG_8_FD_104938 | JGI IMG/M metagenome (GOLD analysis project Ga0137366, IMG submission 104938) | Vadose zone soil microbial communities from Sagehorn Ranch, Mendocino, California, USA - Sage1_L_60_16 metaG | ecosystem: Environmental > Terrestrial > Soil > Vadose zone | place: USA... | reverse complement strand
GGCGGCAAAACCAAAGAGGACACGAATCTAGAGCTGTCGGGCCAGCTCTCCAAGGGCCAGAAGTTCTCCGCCGATTGCATCGAAATCCGCATTCGTCCCGGCTCCGCGGCCGGCGCGGCCTACGTGCGTCAACAACCGTCGTTGCTCGTCGTGGCGCTCGCCGTGCCCAACTTCATGAACGATATGTGGGCGCTCGGCACGCGCGGCGTGCTGCGCTTCAATATCGGTTCCGGCAAGACCTATCTGGAAGATGGGCCGCTCGAAATCTTTCCGCCTGTTTCCGGGCTGCTGTCCTTCCCGGCAGCCGCGTTCGGCACGGCGGCGGCGGCGACCAACGAGTTCACGTCCGACTATGCGCGCTACGTCGGCCGGCCGTATTTCCTCGCGCCCGAAGTGCCCATCGAGGAAAACAGCAATTTCAACGTCGAGCTGGGCTGGGATGCGGGAGCGTTCGCGCTGCCCTCGGGCTTCACGGCGCAAATCCAGGTCCGCCTGCTCGGAATCCTGTTTCGCAACTAGAAGCGTGTCCGCGCGCGGGGGCTTCGGCTCCGCGCGTGTCACGTCCCGGTGCCAAGAGGGAAAACATCATGGTCAAAGAACGGTTTCATAATTATGTGCTCTCATCCGCCGCGATTGCGGCGGGGGGGCAACAGGTGCTCACGTTCCTCGTCGATACGGGCTACGATTTTATCTGGATGAAGTCGCAAGCCTTCGTCTATGACGCGAACGGGCTTCAGGTTTCCACCTTGCTGATGCCGCGCCTCACGGTGAACCTGCAGGACGGCAGCTCCAAGCAACAGGTCAACGATGGCGAAGTGCCCATCGCGGCGCTATTCGGCACCGGGCAGATCCCCTACATTCTGCCGGTACGCCATCGCATCCGGGGCGGAATGGTTTTCAACGCGACGGTGTTCAACCGACACGCCGCTACCGCGTTCTCAGTCGATCTCGTGTTCTCGGGATCGCACGTCGTGCTCGGGCAGGCGGCGGGCGGGTCTTAAAGGGAGCGCATCGGTGCCGCTTTTCCGGCGACCACGGCCGCGCCTCGGGGATTTGCCCGAGGATTTGGACTCGCGCCGCAAGGCCATCGGTTCGGGTGAAGCGCGCGACGCTCAAGGGGTCGCTGGGCAGCGCGGGCCGGTGCCGCGTCCGCGCTTGCGCGTCTCGATGGGGGTTATCAATGGCGAGACGATTGCCGGCTCCAAGCAGATCGTGCCGGCATTGGGCACGCGCGAGTATCTGGAATTCCAAAATCAGAGCCTCTTGAACGACATGATGCTCAACTTCGGCGCGGGGGCGGGCGCTAAAGTCGGGTTGCTCGTGCCGGCCGGGGGCTCGCGCATTTGGGATATCAAGGTGCCGGTCAATACGATCCACGTCTGGTGCGCGGTCGTGGGACAGGCTTTCGCCGTCTCCGAGGGCGTCGCGGTCGATTCGGGCGAGTCTGCGCCTGAGTCGTCAGCCGCTAGCCCGTCTTCGGCTGCGCCGGCCGCGTCTTCCGGTTCGTTCCTCAGACCTTTCGGCTAGTCGACTTTTCCCAATGGGCTACGCCTCCGCGCTCTTGTTGCGCGATATCGTGGTCGCGCGCAACGCCAGCGCCGCCCCGCGGAAGCTGCGCAAGTGGTTCACCCAGTCTATCGGCGCGGGGTCCAACTACCTGACCTGCATCGCGGCAAATAAAAAGGCGCTCGTTGCCGTGGGTTATCCCCAGTTCGGCTCGGGCGGGGTCTATTCGCGCGATGCCGACACGTGGATTTTTCGAGCGAACCCGCAGAATGTCCTGCTCAACACGGTCGGCGCTCTGCCCAGCGGTCGTTTCATTGCCGGGGGTGATCCGGTCGGGGCCAATCGTTACGTGATTGTCTCCGACGACAACGGCAAAACCTGGGCGCAACGCCTGGTCGGCGATGCCACGGGGGGAATGCTCTCGTCGGCGCATGATGGCACGGTGTTTTGTTTCGGCTGCGCGAATGTGATGTTCACTTCGCCCGATGGCGATGCCTGGACTCAGATTGCGCATGGCATGGGGGGGTTTGTCGTGGGTCTGTGCTCCGTGGGGGCTCGTCTTGTGGCGGTGAATTCCCAAGGGAATATTTTTACCTCGGACAATCACGCGGTGAGCTGGACCCAGCGCCTCGCGCCGGTCTTTGTCTCTTTTCACGAGTGCGCTGCCAATTCAGCGGGCGTTGTCGTAGCGGTTGGAGACACACTGGCCGGACAGGCTCTCTTGTACACGTCGCTCGATGCGGGATTGACCTGGGCACCGAAGGCAAACCCGCGCAACCTCGCTCTAATCTCAGTGGGCGCGTTCCCGAGCGGAAAATTCCTGGTCTCGGGTGCGCAGCGCCCCGATAACCTGCCCTATACGCTGCTCGGTGATCGGACCGGGAGCAATTGGACTGAGATTGACGTGCCCGTCGTCGGATCATTCGCGAAAAAGCTGCTGCACGTCGGCGGGCGCTTGTGGGCAGCGGGAAATCCCGGTGTGGCCGGGGCCTTGATGACGAACACTCGGGATTTATTTTGAGTAAGCGGCGCTCGCCCTGGTTGTGGATCGCCGGGGCGCTCGCGGTCGCTGCGCTGGTCGTGTCGCGCTCGATCAAAGCGCAGAACATTTATCTTGATCTGACGGGGCAACGTATGAACATGAGCATTCCGGGAATGGACGCACTGAAAAAGCACGAAGGCTTTTCGGCTACCGTGTATCTGGACGCGGCCGGCCTGCCGACGATTGGCTACGGGCACAAGCTGAAACGCGGGGAGTCTTTCCCCGATGGCGTCGATGAAGCTACGGCAATCGGCCTGCTCGCGGGCGATATCCAGGATGCCGAAGATGCGGTCAATGCCGGGGTGATCGTGCCTTGGGGGGCGCCCCTCTCTCAAGCTCGGTTCGATGCGCTCGTGTCCTTCGCCTACAACGTGGGCGCGGGGGCGTTTGCCGGCTCAACGCTGCTAAAGAAATTGAACGCGGGCGACTTGGACGGGGCGGCGGCAGAATTCGCGCGCTGGAACAAAATCCACGTCGCCGGGGAACTGGTCGCCAATGCCGGGCTCTCGGCGCGGCGCGATGCCGAGGCGCGGCTTTTTTCAACGGGCGAGTATGCCTAGCGTGACTCAGCTGCTATCCCTCGTTGCCGGCGTGACACGGCCGCAATCCGTGGGGATCGATCTGTCACGGCGGCAGATCCTCCAGCGGCGGAAGTGCCGAGGCCGGCCGCTCGCGGCGGGCCTGCCGATGGGGCCTGGTCTCGAGCTCGCATCGTCAGCGCTGCCGCTGATCGATCGCCGATCGGCGGAAATGCCGATGGGGTCCTTATCGGCGGAAATGCCGATAGGATCCTTGCGGGGGTGTTTGTGGACGTGACCGGCATCGGTTCCGTGCTCGATTTTGGCGGCAAACTGATAGATCGGCTCTGGCCCGATCCCAAGCAGAAGGCCGAAGCGCAACAGAAGCTCGCCGAGCTGCACGAGAGCGGAAATCTGGCCGCGCTGGCGGCGGAAACCGGGCTCGCTCAAGCCCAGCTCGATATCAACAAGGTCGAAGCCGCGAGCCCGAAGATGTTTATTGCCGGCTGGCGTCCCGCTGTCGGCTGGGTGGGCGTGATCTCGCTGGCGCTCGTGTATTGGCCGCGCGCCATCGTCCTGTGTGTGGTCTGGTGTATTCAGGCTTACGCCGCGTTGAAAGGGGGAGGGGCCATCCCGCCCTATCCCGATCTCGGGCTGACTGACATTCTCGGGCTGCTGGCAAGCCTGCTCGGCATGGGGGGCCTGCGCACGGTCGAGAAAATCAAGAATGCGGAGGGCAACCGATGAGCCTCTTTGATGATATCGCCGGTCGCGTTTCGCGCGTGCGCGTTGAAAGTTCGTTCCTGCCGACAATCGAGCTGGATCATCCCTTTGAGCCCGGCCCGCCGAGCCCGTTCCTTCAGGCGCTAGCGCCAAAAATCACGGTCGAATTCGAGAATGACGTTTTCAAGCCGGTCATCATGGCTCCCTACGGGGAGCCGGCTGCGCGCGGCTGGATGGTCGCGCTCGCTGTGACTGGCTTGGTGGTGGCGATTGCCAGCGGGTCACTGCTCTTGCGCCGCCGCCGTCGCCGGCTCTCCCGATGAGCGATCAGACCGTCATCCTGTTGGTCGGGCTCGCGTTCAACTTCGTCGCCATGATGATCGGGGGCTTGGCGATGCTGTTTTCGGGGTGGCGCTGGCTCTCGCAGATCGTGGAACGTCTCGCTGCCGTCGAAGTCAGCGTCAAGTATCTGATGGTCTCGCGGGAGCGCGATGAGGCTCGCCGGGTGTCCCATAGCGACGCTCGAAAAAGGCGTTCGCCACAGCCTCCAGCAGCGGCTCGAAATCCTCCGTTGAGTTGAACGCGGCGCGCACGATGAAGCCGAGGCGGGTGACTGCCTCGGCTTTTTTGTCGCGCTGGTGCGGCCGGTTCAGGTCGCGTACAAACCACGCCGCGTTATAGATCGCGGCGACGTGCTCGGCGAGGGGTTCGGGTTGCATGGCACCTGTGAGAGCGGCCAGCAACCGGGAGACTTTCTGACTTTCTGCTGATATTTTTTTTCATCGAGCTGCCGGGTCGGCAAAAACCCGGATGAAGGCCGCTTCGGTGTTGAGTTGCCTGATGATGGCTTGCCATTTGGGCTGTTCGGCGCGCTCGCCCAGCGCTTCGCTTAACTCCATCGCCATGCCGTGCAGGTCTTGAGAGAATTGCGTTAGAAACTCCGTCAGCGGGTCGCTTCTGCGGGCAATCTCCTGATCGGCCGCGCGCTGCGCCGCGAGCCCCTGGGCAATGAATTTCTTGAGCGGATCGGTCATGATTTCTTCTCCTTCGCCTTTTCCCAGCGCGCCTGGGCAACGCGCCGTTTCACGGCGAGGTCGTAGCAGCTCGCAAGGTCGATGCCTTCGCTTTGTTGGCGTCGCAGCGGCCTGATGTAGAGCACGTCGCCCGGCCCGAGGGTGCAGACCAATCGCCGGCCCCGGTGCGTGCCGAGGGTGACGCGGGTAACGGGTTTGCTCGTCGGGGTCATGGCGCTTTCGGTTTGAACATGATGCAGCGGAGTTCGACGCTGCTGCGCTTCCCCGAGGCGTCGTATATCGCTCTTGGCTTGCCAAACATCGGGCACGCGAAGGCCGCGTGAAGCGTTTCAGAGAGATTGAGCGCGCAGTCGTCGCAACGGCGTAGTGGAGCGGACGGCGAGATTGCGTCCTTGAAACCGGGCCGGATGCAACTCATAGCGTCCCCGCGAGGCTTAGGGGGGTGCTGAGATACCGGGCGAGGGCCGATAGCGCCTGGGCGGCCCGTTTCCGCCAGCCGCGTGCCCTACGGCGGCGATTGTTGCATATGTATAGTTTGGTCGCGTTGGTGCCGCAATTCTGGTTATGTAAACTCCCGGCCGGGGCAGGGGAAGGGGCGATGCCGAGCACCAGTAGGACCACGGCGGCGGCGGGGGCCAGCTTGGCCGCGATCCTCGCCCATGCTCTACGGGTTGCCTCGGACTTCGCGCGCTGCATTGCCATGCACGCCATGATGTAGTCGGGCTCGATCCCGAGCGCGTGCGCTACCTTTAAGCACGTCTCGTCGCTGAACGTCTCGCGTTTCTGGCGATAGCGCGTTAGTTGCGCGCGCTGCCATTCCATTCGCAAAGCCAATTTGCCGTCTGAGGGCACGTTGAAGTGCCGTCGTAGGTCGTCGAGGAAAGCTGCGGTGGTTTTCATCGTTCCCTGTCTCAGGTCATGGAACAACGGGATAAACGCCGCTGACGCTACTCCCGTTGACCGGATCGGTCAAGGCCCATCGGCCACGGGAGTTGATTTATTGGACTATCTGGGTCTATAATCTCTCCCCAGTCTCAACCTGTTGGGAAACCTCGCAAGGGAACCCCAGCAAGTTGAGGAGTCGGGGCCGGTCCCTTTGTTCACGCCTTCTCAGGGGCCTCCTTCCTAGGGGCCGCGCTCCCGGCGAATTTTTAAGGAGTCCTGAGCATGGAACCTCTCGTTAGTTTCGAGCTGACCCCAGCCGAGGTCGAGCAGTTGCGGCGGGAAAACTGGCGCAACCGCAGCGCCGATCTGCAAGCGCAATCCATCGTTCGGAATCATCTGCTGCGCGCGCGGTTGAAGGCCGAGCGCAACGCGCGCCGCGAGAAAAACCTGCGGGATCGCGGCTTCATCAAGTCGCAGCATGGGCAAACCTGAGCAATCCAATTTCCCCTTCGTCGCCGATGAGGCGATCCGGCGATGTTTCGATATTCTCTGCACGGAGCGGCCGGTTTTTGCCTGCGGCGCTGTATGGACTCAGGCGAGCGCGTTGTACCGCATCCTTTGGCTCCATGCAGCCCAGCTCGATGGCGGCGAGTGTATAAAACACTGGCCGGAATTGACGGCGGATGAGCGCGTGCAGCTCATGCTCGCCCTGGAACGCATGGTTGATTTTTTCCAGCACGTGGGGCAGAGCCCCTCATTTTCCCGGAGGTAAGTCATGTTGAACGCAATGTGCTCCAAGACAAAACAGTTTATCCATCGTGAAGCCGATGAACCTGTCGAGAAGGCGAAATGCGCCTGCGGCGCGTCGTTGCTGCCCGCTCTCTGGAATGGCCGTCATTGGGTTGTCGCGCCGGTCGCTCCGAAGAAAACCCGCCGTTCTGCACGTGCCGCATCGCCTGATTAAATGGCGCGTTCCCTGGTCCACTACTACGCGGACCCGAATCTTGAGCGCCGCCGCCGTTGCATCGCGTTCTTGTTTGGCCTTTTCTTCGGCGCGTTGGCGGCGTCGCTGTTTTTTATCCTGTAGCCCGTCCCTGAGAGCGGAGAACCTCTGACGGTATAACTTGCCAGCGCAGAAGGGGGCCATGACGCGGACTAGCTTCGCAGGGATGAAGCGCCGCCAGCCCGGAATCCCTGCTGGTGGCGGTTCCTGGTCGCGGCGATCTCGCGCTCGGACTGATCGCGCGCCGCTTTGCCTCAAGCTCCTGTGGGAACTTGCCTGTCCGCAGGTCTCCCGATGAGATATCCGGGCGGCAAAAACGGCGTGGGCGTCTTTCAAACGCTCATCAATCAAATTCCGCCGCACTCGTTTTACATAGAGGCTTTCGTGGGCTCGGGAGCGGTGTACCGGCTCAAGACCCGCTGCTCGAGCATCGTCATCGATGCCGATGTCGACGTGGCGGCGCACTGGGCTTCGGTCGCTGATTCGCGGCCTGATCTGATTGCGCTGCACGGCGATGCGACGTCGACCCTCGGCATTTTTACCGAGCGTGAACTGCTCTCGTCGCGGGTCTTCATCTACTGCGATCCACCCTACGTGCGCTCGGCGCGCCGGTCTGCCGCGCCGATCTACCGGCATGAAATGACGGACCACGAGCACGCCGAGCTGTTGTGCCTGCTGCGCATTCTTTCGGCGACGGTCATGATCTCTGGATATCGCTGCGAGTTGTACGACCGGCTGTTGTGGGACTGGCGGCGGATTGATTTTGCCGTCATGACCCGGGGTGGGCCTGCGCTCGAATCGCTGTGGATGAACTACCCGGAGCCGGCCGCGCTCGCCGATTATTCCTATCTCGGGGCCAATTTCCGCGAGCGTCAGGACTTCAAGCGCCTGCGCGAGCGCTGGGGGGCTCGCCTCGCCGGAATGTCCGCGTTGAAACGTCAGGCTCTCATGCAGGCGCTGGCGGATATTTGCGACGGCAGAAGCACCGATGCCGCCTAGTGGTGGCGCTTTCGAGCTCGCCTCGGCGGACTCGCCGGTGAGGACCGCCGCTCGGCATTCTCGCCTAGGGGATCTCGGCGATGAGGAGCGTATTCGTAGAGCGTTCCCGAACGGTGTGAGGGAACGAGGTCGCGGCGACGTCGCCATCGGCGGACCTGCCGAGGGTGGCGATCGTGTCATCGGCGGAACTGTGGCTGCTCGAGCAGCGTCATGAGCGCCGATGTCACGCTTCCGGGGGGCTCTGCTCCCCTCTCGGTAACCCATGCGAAATCTGCCGCCACGCCCCGAGAGCAGCGCAGCAATGGTGTGACGCCGCGGCCCTCGGCTGAAGCGCCGATGAAGGCCCGGGTTGCCCTACCCTCAAGGGAGCGGACTCGGCACGAGCTGGAGCGCCGCAGGATCGCCGGGACGGTCCTGGACCCCAAGGGGGGCCGACGCTGGGATTTGCAGCTCAAAGCCGGCCAGATCATGCGGGAGGTCGAAATCGTCCATTCCGCGTGGAAGGGCGATTATCGGCGCTACGTGTACCGGGTGTCCCTGTGCAATCGGGGCATCAACGGCTTCGGTACTGAGAGTCGCGGCCTTGAGGTCTTCAGCTCCCCCGATCGGCTGCGCGCCGAGTTCCGGGGAATTCAAACCTGCGGCTCGGTGTGGCACTGCCCGGTCTGCTCGCCCAAGATCGCGCGGGAGCGCGTCGGGGAAATCAACCTCGGGATGAAGCGTTGGCAAAACGGCTACAAGGGCCGGCGCGGCCGGATTTTCTTCGGCACGTTCACCTATCAGCACGAGCGCCACATTGCCGGGCAGGGCAAGCTTGCCGCGCAGTTGAAGCAATTCAGCGCGGCGCTCTCCGATCTCAAGGGCGACCGGGCTTACCGTCGCATCGTTGCGCGCGTCGCCTACAGGGGCGCGGTGCGCGGACTCGAAACGACGTTCGGCGAGTTGAACGGCTGGCACAATCACACCCACGAAATCATGTTTGTCGGCTCGGGGCTCGGGCGCTCGCTGCGGGAGCTGCGCCGGCTCTACTACGCTCACGCAACGCATGGGCTGCCGGCTTTATCTCCGAGGTTCGCCGGTGCCCGGGTCCGTCAGTGCATCAAGTGGGCGGCGTTCATGGCGAGCCTGCACGTGCTACAGGGCATCCGCAAGGTGTGGGCGCGCAAGCTGATCGCCTTGGGGATGTCCGGGCTCGATACTCTGGACACGCCGCTTGAGCGTCGCAAAAAGCTGCGTGCCCTGCTCAGGCGCTGCTATCTCGTTCAGCATGGGCAATTCGCCTGCGACTACGTTGCGAAGTTCGGCAGAGAGCCCGAGGCCCAACGCGGCCGATGGGGGCTCGCCTCGGAGCTGACGCGCTCGCATTTGAAGACTACCGCCGGCGCGCGTTGCAAGCACGCCTCGCCGTGGCAGTTGCTGAACGATGCGCTCGATGGCGACAAGCGCAGCGCCGAGCTATTCCGGGAATACGGCGAAGCCTTCCACGGCAAACGCCAACTGTACTGGTCGCCCGGACTGAAAGGCTTCCTCGATGTCGATGAGCCCACGGATGATGAGCTGGCGGCGAAGCCCGATCAGCGCTGCACCCATTACGTCGGCGCGATCACTCATAATCAGTGGCGCGCGGTGCTCGCCGCGGGCAAGCGTTGGACTGTTCTGTGTATCGCTGCCCGCGATGGCCGCGAGCATCTGATTGAGTACCTGAAATCGTTGGAGCGCTCGCACCGGGCGCTCGCGGTTGTTGAAGAGGATGATGACCCATGAACGGAAAACCTGCTGCTGTGACGGACTTGGAGCGCGTGAACGGAGCTCAGTCACCAAAAACGTGCGGCCAGTGTCTGCATTCTGAGGACGTGCCCGAGTCCCTGGGCCGGGCCGTGCGCTGCATCGAGGGGCCGCCCGGCCCGATCCTGACACGCGACGGCGTACTCTTCGTTTTTCCGCTGATGCAGGTCGGCGCATCGTGCCATCGTTGGGCTGCGCGGGTTTCCGCTCCATCTCCGGAGGTCCAGTCATGACCAAGCCGCCGAAAAAAGCCGCCGAAACACCGACTCCTGAAGTGCCGGATTTGCCCGGTGAAGATGATCCGGGGGAAATAGTCGAACAGGCCGCTGCCGAGCTGATCGGCGGCGGCGGCGGCACGGTGCGCATCGAGCGCCTGCTCAAAAGCGGCCAGTGGGAATTTGTCGATGAGTGGAGCGCCGAAATCTTCTCGTTGCGCGAGGTGCAGCAGAGCTTCGGCGGCGGGGACTATTACTTTCGGGTGCGTGATGCGCAAAAGCGCTACCGGAAACAGATTCGCAAGCGTCTCGCTGAGCTGCCGGCGTCCGCGAGAAAAGAACCCGCTTCCGGCGTTGCCGTTGCCGATCCGATTGCGGCGGCGCTCGCCAAGCAAACGGAGCTGCTGGGTCAGTTGGTCGCAAAGCTCTCAACGCCGCCAGCGCAAACCGACGTGCGGGCAAGCGTGCTCGATGATCTGGTGAAGTTCAAGGCGATCCTCGGCGGGGGAGAGCGCGGCGGAAATAGCTTCAAGGATGCGATGGATATGGTGACGACAGCGCTTGAGTTCTCCAAAAAAATCGGGGGCGGCAGCGAGACTTCCGGCTGGGACGTGTTGCAGGAATTGATCGCGCAGGCGGGCCAGCCGGTAGGCCGCGCCATCGAAGCCGCCGTGCAATCCGTTCGCGAGCGTCAGTTGACCGGCGCTCCGCGTGTTCTGCCCAAAGCAACCGAATCCATTGAAGGGGCTCCTATGAAAATTCCGCCAAAGTACGTTGGGCTGCTCGTTGAAAAAGCGATCGAGGGCTCGGACCCGGCGCTGTATGCCGATCTCATCATCGACAACGTGCCCGAGGACATGATCCGGGGCGTCATTGATAGCGGGATTGTCGCCGTGCTGGGCGCGGTTGACGCGCGGGTGAAGGATCATGTAGACTGGTTCGAGCAGTTGGGGGCCGTCCTGAGCGAAGCGTTAAAGGGCTCGGATGTTCTTGAATCTGGCGGAGCTGCCCCCGGCGACAGCTAGGCTCGTTTCTCTCCCCGATGGTCTCGCGGGGGTCCGGCGCACGCTGCAAATCATGGCACGCTTCGTGCGCGCCGGCCGGCTGCATCTCAATGTGCGGCTCGCTGCCGTGCAGATTCTCGAACAGGCCAATGTTCCGCAGCGGGATCGCGCGAGCATCATCCGCGCGCTGCACTCCTTCGTGCGGGACCGCATCCGCTACGTGAACGATATCCGGAGCGTCGAGACATTGCAGACTCCCGAGCGCACCCTTGAGCTGCGCGCGGGCGATTGCGACGACAAATCTATTTTGCTTTCCTCGCTGCTTGAAGCGCTCGGCTTCAGGACGCGGTTTCACGCGGTCGGGTTCAAGGTGGGCATGCTCTCGCACGTCTTTCCCGAAGTCTCGTTCGGCAAAGTCTGGTTGCCGCTGGAAACAACGGAGTTTTGGGAGCCCGGCCGCGAGCCGCGCGCCGTCTCCCATATGGTGCAGCTTGTCTAGGAGGGTCTCATGCTGATGTCTGTCAGAGAATTGAACGGGCTAGGTGATCTTGGCCGCCGCTTCAGCCTGAAAAAGGCCGTAAAGCGCTTGAACCCGGTCGCCCTCGCAAAGAAGTCGATTCAATTGGCGAAGCATCCGAAAGAGATGATCAAGGTGCTCAAGGCTTACAACCCGGCCGCGCTCACTGCGAAAACTGTCATCCGGTCCAATCAGAACGTGTTCCGCTTCACCAAGAAGTTCACGCAGAAGGCGCACAAGCGCCACATGGTGTGGTTGCGCAAGATCGAAAAGAACAAGATCGCCGGCCCTATTTTTAACGCGGTCGTGATGGTGGTTGCCACCTATTTCGGAGTCAGCGGCATCGTTGCGCCGGCCATGAAGGTTTGGCTCGCGTCTGAAAAGCAGCGCTCGGCCGCTATCGCTGCGGGCGAAACCGAAAAGCACTCGGCCGCTGATGTGGCTCAAGCGGAAGCGGACCTGCACATTCAAATCGTGGGGGCCGGGTATTCGGCTGCTGAAGCCGATCAGATCATTGCTCAGTTACGGCAGGGAGTGGACCCCACTGTGGCGATTCAGAGTATCGGGCCGCCGCACCCCCTTGCCGCTGCATCCGTCCCGGAGGCAGCGCCGATCCAGGCAGAACGGCCGATGGGCGCGCCGCGATATTCGGGGAATGCCACGCAAACAAGTCAAGCCAGCGCGCGCGATCAATTTCTCAAGTGGTTCAGCTCGTGGAAGCCGCAAGAGGCGGCGGCATTGCGCGCATCGAACCCGGAGCTATTCGCGCCCCTGGTGAGTGCGCCTCTCGCGCTCGCCGATCACGATGCTCTCGGCGCGATGTTCGGTGAAGTCGCGGGCCTTGGCCAGGATGAGGCAGAGGATGGCGGCTGGGCAGCTGCTTTTTCTTCGTGGGCCGACACGGCCGCGAAGATCGTCCCGAGTGTGCTGAATAATCTGACGGCGGTGAAGACGTTGCAGCTCCAATTGCAACGTTCGCGGGCGGGCTTGCCTCCGCTGCCCACGAGAACGGCGCAACAGGTCGCGGTGACGGGGCGGGCTCCGCTCTCGTTCTCGCTTCCGCTCGTGATTAGCGGGGTTCTCGTGCTTGCGTTGGGCGCGGTCTTCGTCGCTCCGCGCTTTTTCGGTCGT
>Ga0137366_10003429_pt1 | contig 12362 bp, 9 predicted proteins | sample SagtaG_8_FD_104938 | JGI IMG/M metagenome (GOLD analysis project Ga0137366, IMG submission 104938) | Vadose zone soil microbial communities from Sagehorn Ranch, Mendocino, California, USA - Sage1_L_60_16 metaG | ecosystem: Environmental > Terrestrial > Soil > Vadose zone | place: USA: California... | reverse complement strand
GACATGGGATTGATAGCCGGAGGTGTTACAGCGACTGATATCCTCGACGCCAGTGGGGATACAGTACGAGCCATGTACATCGCCGGCAGTTTTCTGCCAAAGCATTTTCAAGGCCGAGAGGAGGCGCTGGGCCGACTCGATTTCCTCGTGGTGCAGGAGCTTTTTGAAAACGAGACTACCAGGTTTGCTGACGTGGTGTTGCCGGCCGCTTCGTTTGCTGAAGTAGATGGCACATTTACAAATAATGATGGCTTTGTGCAACGCGTGCGACAGTCAATTCCTCCGGTGCACCAGGCGAAGCCTGACTGGATGATCACCACGCAACTTGCCATGGAACTCGGCGTGGATTTTGGTTCCGAGCTGTCGGCGAGTGCAGTTTTTCGCGACATAGCAGAACACGTACCGTCGTACGCAGGGCTTCGCTACCCGCTGCTGAAAGACGAGTCGAAACCCGTGCAGGCCAAATACCGGCTGGTTGAGCGGCGCGATATTTCTCGAGAACTAAGTGATATCCGTCAGCGGGTTCAAAAGCTGCCTGACGAAGGGGAAAAGTTGAGCGACACGCCGAAGGTAGGGCACGATCTGTTCAAGATCGGGACGTTGACCGATAAAGTTGCGCAGTTTCATCTGCTCGCGGCAGGCAATCCACGACCGGGAACGGTCGCGATTTCTCCGCTGTACCAGATAACGGTCGACGCTAGCTTGCAAGCAAAGGCAACGGCGACCGGAGACTAGGTAAATTGGCCGTTGCCGATTTCAAAGGGTTAAGGATTTGCGAGCGTTTCGACTATTGACAATCTTATCGATGGACTGGTCCACAATCATAGATATCGGCCTTAAGTTAGTGGCGATCACTGTCGCTTTCACGGTGGTGCTTTTGATAGTCGCTTACACGGTCCTGGCTGAACGCCGTGTGCTGGCCCTTATCCAGGGCCGGCTGGGCCCCAACCGCGTAGGCTTCGGCGGCTCTTTGCAACCGTTTGCCGATCTGCTGAAATTCATTCTCAAAGAAGACATCGTTCCAGACAAATCGACGCGCTTTGTTTACTTTCTGGCTCCGGTAATTGCCACGATGGCCGCGTTGATGACGATGATCGTCTATCCGTTCGGACCGGAGATCAATGTTCCTTTCATTCATGTCACCATTCCGCTGGTGATTGCTCGTTTTGACGTCGCATTGCTTTACGTACTGGGAGTTACCTCAGTTGGGGTCTACGGCATCGCCCTCGCAGGCTGGTCATCAAATAACAAGTACAGTCTGATGGGCGGACTGCGATCTTCAGCACAAATGATCTCTTATGAGCTGGCTCTGGGCCTCTCATTGATTGGAGTCATCCTGCAGGCCGGAACACTTGATCTGCAGCGGATTGTCGAACTCCAATCGCGTGCACATGGCGCCGGCTGGTTCATATTCTGGCTGCAACCGCTAGGCTTCATCATTTATCTGATCTCAGCGATTGCGGAAACTAACCGTGTACCATTCGATCTGCCCGAAGCGGAAACTGAGCTGGTTGCTGGCTTCCATACAGAATACAGCGCTATGAAGTTTGCGCTCTTTTTCATGGCTGAATACATAAACATGTTCACGGTTTCTATGCTCGCCACCACGCTCTTTCTCGGCGGCTGGAATGTTCCCTTTGCTGAAGATCTATTTGGCCGAGGGACACTCTTGTTTGGTCTTGTCAGCGCGATCGGTTTTCTGGTGAAGGTATGCTTTTTTCTTTTTGTCTACATTTGGCTCCGCGGCACGCTCCCGCGCTTCCGTTTTGATCAGTTAATGAACTTTGGCTGGAAATTTCTACTGCCACTGGCACTCGTGAACATCTTTATCACGGCCACGCTGTTGTTTTTCAATGTGCTTTGAGCGCTGTGAACTGTAGGCCTCAGTCCTGATTCGATGCTCGCTCTTCTTTTCATACTCTTCGCCGGAATGGCTATCGGCTGCGCGATCGCGGTCGTGGCCCAACGCAACCCTCTCTATAGCGCCATTTCGCTGATCGGCGTCTTTCTGTCGCTGGCTTGTCTCTACGTGATGTTGGCAGCGCCCTTCATTGCGGCGGTGCAGGTAATCGTCTATGCAGGCGCAATCATGGTGCTCGTTGTGTTCGTAATCATGTTGCTAAACGTGGATCAGGAGGAACGACGACGTCCGCATCTGGCTTTTCTGGTTCCCGCGGCAATTGTGCTGGCAGCTGTGCTGATTGGTGAAGTCGCTTTCATTCTTTCTTCGGTCCAGCTTTACCCTCATACCCCAACCACAAACATTTCAGACATCGGCCTGACGGCCTCAATTGGCGCCGGGTTGTTCACAACCTATCTTTTGCCGTTTGAGATCACCTCTATCCTGCTGTTAATGGCAATCGTCGGGGCTATGACATTGGCCCGCCAAACCATGATTCCGTCGGCAAGCACTCGTATTGTTCCCGGAGCCCAGTTACTGGCGTTGAACATCATCGATCCCAAAGTGCCGCTTGACGACACTACTACTGTGTTGACACACACGACTGCGGAGGCAGAAAGAGTGCTGGGAATCGTGCACGATCACGAGTCAGCGCCGCGAGAGTGAATGAGATGACACCACAACTTTCATGGTATCTGGCGCTCTCTGCCGTCCTTTTCACTATCGGTGTGGCCGGCGTAGTGATCAAGCGAAACGTCATCGCTATGTTCATGTGCATAGAGCTGATGCTCAATGCCGTAAATCTAACGTTTGTCGCCTTCGCGAGTTTCTTTCAGGATGTTACCGGACAGCTCTTCGTCTTCATTGTGATGACGGTAGCAGCGGCAGAAGCGGCGGTCGGTCTGGGCATCATTATCGCCATCTTTCGCAACCGCGAGTCGTTGGATGTGGATGATGCGAGTATTTTGAAACTTTAGCTTGCCCGTTGTCAGTTGTCAGTTGATGATTTGCTGCGATTGACTTAAGGAATTAGCGCAACGGGCTACTGACAACGGACCACGGACAACTGACTGTTCCCTGAAACATTCGATGGAAAACAACCTCCTCAGACTGATTATCTTCGCTCCAGTCGCAGGCGCGGCCATCAACTGGTTCGTTGGCCGGCGGCTGCGCAGTGAGAAGTTTATCGGGACAGTGGCCTGCGGGGCCGTAGGCATCTCTACGATTATCGCTTTCTATCTCGCCTTCAAGCCTGACGGCGCCCTACAAACAACTACTCCGATATTCGATCATGTCTGGACCTGGATACAGGTTGGCAAGTTTCGGGCTGACTTCGGATTGGCGATGGATCGTCTCAGCGGTGTTTACGTCCTGTTCGTGACCTTCGTCGCGTTCCTGATTCACGTTTTCGCCGTCGGTTACATGCACGACGACAAAGGTTTCTATCGTTTCTTTGCCTATTTGAATTTGTTCATGTTCTCGATGTTGACCCTCGTCCTGGCCGACAATTTCCTCCTGATGTTTGTCGGTTGGGAAGGCGTCGGACTTTGTTCTTACCTGTTGATTGGTTATTACACCGACCGCAAGGAACCCGGCGACGCCGCGAAGAAGGCGTTTATTACTAACCGCGTTGGCGACTGGGGTTTTGTTCTGGGGATCATGCTCACTTTCTATCTCACCTCTTCGGTTGGTCAGGCCTCAATAAGTCTTTTTTCGACGCCCCAAGGTGTCACTAGTGCGTTGCAGACCATCGGCCACCTGAGCGTTGATGCCTTTACGTGGCACTCAATCTTCGCCGGCGGCGTCACGTCGATCGCCGTACTTCTCTTCATCGGTGCAGTGGGAAAGAGCGCACAGATACCCCTGTATGTTTGGCTGCCCGATGCCATGGCCGGTCCCACTCCAGTATCCGCTCTAATTCACGCAGCAACGATGGTCACTGCCGGCGTTTACATGATTGTGCGTTGCTCGGCAATTTTCACGCATGCGCCGACCGCGATGTTTGTCGTGGCATTAATTGGCGCGGCCACTGCGCTCTTCGCTGCGACAATCGGATTAGCACAAAACGACATCAAGAAGGTGCTCGCCTATTCGACGATCTCCCAGCTTGGTTACATGTTTCTGGCCTGTGGTGTTGGAGCTTTTGTCGCCGCGATTTTTCACGTCGTTACCCACGCGTTCTTCAAAGCGCTACTGTTCCTCGGCTCCGGCTCGGTGATACAAGGAATGCACCACGAGCAGGACATGCGACGGATGGGCGGGCTCAGGAAGTACATGCCGATTACGTTCGCCACAATGCTAACCGGCTGGTTGGCAATATCCGGAATTCCAATTTTCGCGGGCTTTTTCTCAAAGGACGAAATCCTTTGGAAGACCTGGAGCGCCGGTACCTTTAGCATGCCGTCTCTCGGGTTTAGCAAGGTCCTTTGGGGTATTGGCGCATTGACGGCCTTGCTCACTGCCGTCTACATGACACGACTGATGGTCATGACGTTCTGGGGAGCAGAGCGATTCCGCGAGATTCCAGCCGGAGGGCAGGCTGACGAGGGGCACGCGCATGCCGTCGACGTTGATGACGCGCCACACGATGCGGCGCTCAGTTCGGCCGGAGATCGACCGAAACACAAACCCGGTCACCCTGGCGCCCGTCACGGTCATGCTGCACCTGACCCCCACGAGTCGCCGTGGCTGATGACTGCCCCGTTGGTGGTCCTCGCCATACTTTCAACGTTTGGTGGTCTCATCGGCGTTCCGTATGCCATCAGTTCATTCTTCACTGACCGTCCGTTGAATTACATCGAGCAGACCCTCGAACCTGCCATTGCCAGGCTCCCCGACGAAAAAGAGACAAGCGGATCGGGACCGCAATTGTTGTCACCGGCACCGCAGGAAGTGGACAGTGGCTCGCCCTTGCATCCACTAAAGGAATTCGGGGGCGCTGAACTGGCATCCGCGGAAGAAATAAAAGAAGAGCGGCTGTTCGCGTTGATCTCTGTGCTGATTGCTATGGCCGGCATCGGAACGGGTTGGTTAATCTTCGAGAAGCGCCCCCTCTTGCAGATGCCACGGATATTAGAGAACAAGTATTACATAGACGAAATTTACGGCGCGGCGGTAATTCACCCGATCGAAGTTGGCGCGCGCGAGGGCTTCTGGAAGATTCTTGATATTGGCGTCATCGATGGAATACTTCACTCGCTGGGCGAAGTGGTGACCGAAACTGGACGTGTTGGTCGCTATCTGCAAGGGGGCTTTGTGCGAGGCTATGCCGCGATCATCCTCGCCGGCGCCCTGATATTAATTGGCGTGTTCGCTTATTACAGCGTTCACGTGATCGGCCTGGTTCCCTGAAGTCATGCAGCAACACCTATTAACTGTGCTAGTGCTTTTGCCGGTGGCCGGTGCTTTGGTAGCGGTGATCTATAGCCTTACGCCGGGCCAACGCCAGGAAAACTACAAATGGATTGCGCTCCTTACTACTGTCGCGACGTTTGGTGTTTCCCTGTTCCTTATCCAGGGCATCAGCGCCGGCACAGCCGAGTTCAGATTTGAGGAGAATGTAAGTTGGATCGGGTCGATTGGTGCCCGATACCACCTGGGTGTCGATGGCATTAGCCTGTGGCTGGTCTTACTCACAACGCTCCTGATGCCAATCGCCATAGTTTCGAGCTGGACCGCCATCAAGAAACGCATGCTTTCGTATTTCGTTTTCCTGTTGATTTTGGAAGCCGCAATGATCGGCGTTTTTGTTTCGCTCGACCTGTTGCTTTTCTATCTGTTCTTCGAGGCGTCGCTGATCCCAATGTTCTTCTTGATTGGAATCTGGGGCGGCGAACGAAGAATCTACGCGGCCATCAAATTTTTTATCTACACCGCGGTTGGTAGCCTGCTGATGCTGGTGGCGATCATAGCGCTCTACTTCGTCTACAACACTTTTGACTATGTCGCCATAATGCAGGCGATGTCTAGTGGCGCGACTCTGGCTGCACTGCGCTCACCACGGTATGAAATGGTGATCTTTGGCGCGTTTGCGCTAGCCTTTTGCATTAAGGTGCCGCTCTTCCCTTTTCACACCTGGCTGCCAGATGCGCACACCGAAGCTCCCACTGCCGGATCAGTGATTCTAGCCGGCATCCTCCTGAAAATGGGAACTTATGGGCTGCTACGATTTAACCTTGCGCTGTTTCCGGCGTCAGCACGTGCGGCCGCCTGGTTCATCATTACGCTGTCGGTAATTGGTATTGTTTACGGCGCGCTAGTGGCGATGGTCCAGCCCGACGTTAAGCGCCTGGTCGCCTATTCATCAGTTAGTCACATGGGATTCGTCGTGCTTGGGCTGTTTTCGTTTACCGAACTTGGCATGCAGGGCGCCCTTTATCAAATGCTAAGTCATGGTGTTTCTACAGGCGCGCTCTTCCTCTTTGTGGGTTTCATCTATGAACGGCGGCATACGCGTTTGATTAGCGAGTTCGGCGGCCTGTCGACTCCTATGCCATGGTTTTCCGCGCTGTTCGTCTTCGCAGGTCTATCGTCCATCGGCCTGCCGTTTCTTAACGGCTTCGTAGGCGAGTTCTTGATAATGATTGGCACCTGGACGTCGACGACGGTCTTCCACTCGTGGATCGTGACAATGATCGCGGCTACCGGCGTTATCTGGGCTGCCGTCTATATGTTGTGGATGCTGCAACGGGTTGTGTTCGGCAAGGTATCCAATCCCGAGAACGCCAGCCTGCAGGATCTCAACGCCCGCGAGCTGGGGCTCCTCGTCCCTTTGTTGGTGTTGATGCTTTTCATGGGAGTCTACCCCCGAGTTTTTTTGGATCGATCAAAAGCAAGTGTTGAAGCGGTGCGGGCTCACATTGCGACGCCGCCGGCCGGCGGTTCGTTTGCCTCAACAGAGCCGCCTGCCAGCACCCGTAGTAGCAACTAAAGATCTCCGACAGACGGCTGGTTACGGGACACAACGAATGAATCTTTTTCTTGCGCAGACATTGTTACCAGGCGTTAACCTCTGGCTCATTGCTCCCGAGTTGATCGTCTGCTTGGCTGCGGTAATCGTAATGATGGTTGATGCTTTCGCTCGGCCTTCGCAACGCTGGATTTCCGGAAGTGTTTCGCTGGCGGGGTTGCTCGTGGCGGCTCTCAGCTTTATTTGGCTCTGGTCGTCATCGTCTGGTCCCACTGAAGCTTTCAACGGAATGATTGTGCTCGACCAGCTGCGCCTCGGTTTCACGATTGTTTTTCTGATCGTCTCATGTCTGACGGTGTTTATATCAATCGCCTGGGTTGAAAGTGAACAGCTGCCTGCCGGCGAGTTTCATTCTCTCCTGCTCTTTGCAACAGTAGGGATGATGTTGATGGCCTCAGGCGGCGACCTGGTGATCATATTTCTGGGTCTGGAGATCCTTTCCATCGCCACTTATGTGATGGCCGGATTCCGCCGCACAGACGTTCGGTCGAATGAGTCTTCGCTTAAATACTTTATTCTCGGGTCGTTTTCATCCGCCTTTCTGCTTTATGGCATCGCCCTGACGTATGGCGCAACCGGCACTAACGGTACCGCCGGCACTACCAATATTGCCGAGCTCGCGAGAAGCATTAACACCGCGCAGTATCCGGCGTTGCTTTTTGCAGGCGCCGCCATGATGCTGGTTGGCTTTGGTTTCAAGATCGCCACCGCGCCCTTCCATGTATGGACTCCAGACGTTTATGAAGGTGCACCCACGCCGGTGACGGCGTTCATGGCTGCCGGTCCAAAGGCCGCCGGCTTTGCCTCGTTTCTGCGGGTCTTTGTTTTTGGGTTTCCGTTCGTAGTGGCCACCGCAAATACGGCAATCGGCGCCGGCATCCACACAGCATGGCTCAATGTCCTGGTGGTTATGGCGATATTGACTATGACAGTCGGCAATCTTGTGGCAGTCGTGCAAAACAACGTCAAGCGAATGCTGGCCTACTCATCAATCGCACACGCGGGATACGCGCTCGTAGGTTTCGTGGCCGCCGGGGCCGCAACGGATCTTGTGCAGCGAAATTCCGCGCTTACCGCAGTTACCTTCTATCTGCTGACTTATGCGGTGATGAATATTGGCGCGTTTACGGTCGTGCAGTTAATCGCGCGCGGCGGTGATAGGCGGACCGCTGTGGAAGACTACAACGGTATCGGTTTTGAATCCCCGGTTCTGGCCTTTTCCTTGATGCTTTTCCTGCTGAGCCTTTTGGGGATCCCACTCACCGCAGGTTTTATTGGAAAGGTTATGGTGTTCCGCGCCGCTGTTGACCAACGCTTCTACGGTTTGGTTGTGGTTGGTGTGCTCAATACAGCTGTTTCCGCCTACTACTACTTGCGGCTGATCATAGTAATGTTTTTCCGTGAGCGGACGACTGCATGGAGCGCACCCAGAATTCCCGCAAGTCTCGTCTGGGTCCTGGCCCTGACTGCCATTGGTGTTCTTTATCTCGGCCTGTTTCCAGGTCGAGTAATCAATGCGCTGCAAACAAACCCGGTGATTTCAGTTTCACTTCGTTAGCTTGGTGTTCATTGTCAAACTTATCTGTGCCTGTAGAAAACTACGCCCGACAGATCAGGGAACAACTAGGGGCTGGCTGGCTTCCCAATATCTATCGAGACCGCATACTGAAACTACGCACTCGGTCCTATCACTTCGAAGCTTTGAGCCCGCGTTCTGAAGTTACGATTCAACACAGTCTCCTGGGAGTGGAGCTAAAGGTGGGTCGCCGACGCTTGTTGTGTCCGGATCTCGCTACTGCCAGATATCTGTCAGTGTTTGCGCGAGCAGGCTGCAAGGATCTGGCAATTCCCTACGACATCACTAAAATCTCGCGATTGGCAGATGAACTCGATTCGTCGTGGTATAGAATGTTGGTGCTGGCTGACTACAAGGCCAGGGAAAAGAGCGAACGGTTCAAAACGAGATTGCGCGGCCTCTTATTTGCTATGATTCGTGCGGAGATTTCCGCATCCGGTTTTGGGACTAAGAGTCCCGAATTTAGGCAAAGCACGAAGCAAACCCGGACTTGAATTCCTGGAGGATTAGACGTTTAGAATGAGACAAATGACTCAAGATACTCTTGAAGTTGCTCCGAGGGACCACGGCCAGACAGAAACTAATACCTCGCTTCCCTTCCCGTTTAATCAGCAAACCTTTTGTCGCTATGAAGCTGTTGAGCAGCGCATCGACCTGGCGCGGGTGCTGGTCGTGGATTGCCTGCTGCGCGATGAAAAGGACGCTTCCTCCGTGGCCCGCGATGAGTTGGGCGATCTGCTTGCCGGCCAAATGAAGCGCGAGCGGCTTATTGCGAGTATGGCAATTGAGAATATTCTCAACAATATCTCGCGGCTGGTAAAACGTCCGGCTACCGAGGTAGCACACCTTTCTGAAGTAGAGACGGCCGCCGCTCAATTCCGGCCCGACGCCATTGTCCTCAGTGGCACGCTGCGAGATTTTGACTATTATGACTCGTCTCTCCTGAATAGGTTTGGGACGTTCATCCGCCGTACCACTACTCCTGTGCTCGCCATTTGCGGGGGGCACCAACTCGTTGGTCTGAGCTTCGGCGCTCGGGTTATCACGCTCGACAAACTCGAGCAACACGAACAGCGTGAAAATCGACCTCAGGAATATCAATATCGCTTCATTCGCATTACCGATCCAACGGATCCAATCTTCCAGGGCATTCACCAGGTTGATTCCGGTATCTCTCCTTACTACTCAAAAGGTGCGCGCATTCTCCGAGTCTGGCAAAACCATGGCTTGCAACTCGACCGCGTGCCGCAGGGCTTCAACCTTTTGGCGACCTCTTACCTCTGCAGCAACCAGATGATGGTGAAACGCAGCGCTAACCAGCTTATCTATACCGTTCAGTTTCATCTTGAGAAATCATTTGAAGACTGGAACAGGAGCCGCACTCGTTGGGAACACCCAAACGAATCTCGTGACGGGCGATTGCTGTTCGAGAATTTCCTGAGTCTCGCCTTGACCAAATAACGGAAGCCAGGACTTGGACGAGAGCCGATCTGCATTGGTGACCAGAGAAAGCCTGGAACTGGCCGCCACTTACCTGGCCCGCCGCGATAACGACCTCGCCGGCATACTCGCAAACCACGGATATCCGCCCCTTTGGCGCAGACCTTCCGGCTTCCCCACGCTAGTCCGCATCATTCTCGAGCAACAGGTCTCTTTGCGATCCGCCGCATCGATGTTTGCACGTCTCACGAATTCAATACATCCGTTTGAGCCGAAGCGTTTCGCAGAATTAGGTGAAACGCATTTGCGTTCCCTCGGGGTTACTCGCCAGAAGGCCGCCTACATGCTGCATCTCTCCTCATCAATCAATAGTGGCGAATTGAAACTCACCCAACTTTCCAGAATGAGCGACATTGAGGCTAAGCTGACGTTGACGCGCATCAAGGGTATCGGCTCCTGGAGTGCTGATGTGTATTTGTTAATGGCAATGCGGCGAGCAAATATCTGGCCTGCGGGCGATCTCGCATTAGCCCTCGCCGTAAAGGATCTGAAACGACTGTCAATCAGACCAGGGCCTGAAGACCTCGAAGAACTGGCTGAGAACTGGCGTCCGTATCGCGCGGTGGCAGCGAGAATGTTGTGGCAGTACTACCTGCGGCCGAAAGCAGGCTAGGAATAGCGGATCTGGGCCAGCTTACTTTGAGATGGTTGAGGCAGTTTTGACCGGAGGCAAGTCGCCGACCTCCACTGTCCGCGGGACGTTCTCCATGGTCAACTCGATTAATTGGTCGACAACGGCCCTGAGGTCATTGGTCTCTTCGTAGACCTTGAGCTGGCTATCTGCGGAAGTGCCGCGTTGCAGAATCGTGTGCACGTGTTCGATTTCCTTTCTCGATCCGAGCTCATCAACAACATCGTCAATAAACTCCAAGAGCTCGAGAATCAGGTCGCGCACCGGCACTTCCTTCTGCTTGCCAAAATCGATCATCTTGCCATCGAGGCCCCAACGCACGGCGCGCCACTTGTTTTCCTGGATCAGCATGCGACGATAAAGTCGGAATCCCAGGTTCTTGTCGATGAGCTTGTTGAGCTTCGCAACTATGGCCTGGAAAAGAGCGGCAATTGCTATGGTATCGTCGACACGCGTGGGGATATCGCAAATCCGAAACTCAAGAGTGGGAAAATACGGATGAGGTCGAATGTCCCACCAGATTTTCTTACCGTCATTAATGCAACCTGTCTTAACAAGCAGCTCGACATACCGTTGAAAGTTACTGTATGAGTCGAAGTGATCGGGGATATCGGTCCGGGGAAATTGTTTGAAGATTTCCGTGCGATACGACTTAAGTCCCGTGTTGTGTCCCATCCAGAAAGGCGATGAGGTTGAGAGCGCCAGAACATGTGGCAGGAAATAGCGGGCAGCATTCATGATGTGAATAGCCCGCTCCCGATCGGCCATTCCGACATGAACGTGGAGTCCGAAAATCAACAGAGAGCGAGCCACGGTCTGCAGCTCCTGCACCAGCAACTCGTATCGTTCATCGTCAAATATCTTCTGATCCTGCCAGCGAGAAATCGGATGGGTGGACGCCGCAGCTATCGCCAGACCATTCTTGTTTGCAAGGCCCGAGATGATGCTTCGCAGCCGGGTAATATCAGTGCGTGCCTCCTGGATATTTCGACAGACACCCGTTCCGACCTCCACCATTGACTGAATCATCTCCGGCTTGATTTGCTCGCCCAGGAGCATCTTGCCTTCTTCGAGAATCTCAGCCACATGAGAGCGCAGTTCACGGGACTCGGGATCCACGATCTGAAACTCTTCCTCAATGCCTAACGTGAATTGATCAAACATTTGTGTATTCCTTAGCTCTATCTGAGCGGGAAAACAGTCCAAGTCTATTTACCGGATTGGCCGAGCTATATCTTGCCCTGCTAACTTCAAGGATTCAAGCATTTTGCGATCGTTCGCCAGTCCGGCTTCAATCCGCCAACAAACTCATGACGCAGATGCTTGAAGATGCTGAGAGGCGAATGCACCGGGCTGTAACGGTCGAAATGGACGGACCACTGTCGTGGGTCGCCCTCCTGAAAAAGAAAGTGCAACACCCCGTCGCTCCGCCCTTTCTCATAGAAGCCACCACTGGTGCCCCGGTGATTAGCGAACCTGCGAGTGAAGTCCCTGCGCCGCGACAGTGTCGATTCAATCGAAGGCCACGCCAGGAAGGAAATCCCCACCCCGCCTTCTCCGTAGACATTCGTTACTTGTTTCACGAGATGCCAAAGATGCTTGGCATGCAAGCGACCGAGAATCAAGAGCATGGCGTGCTGCTTATCAGTTGGCCAGGAATCGAAAGCAGCAGCATCAGTGGGAGATTGCCAGAGACCGGCAAGCTTTCCCGACAGTAATTCCCTTGTGTCCAGAGCAAGATTGGACCAGCCCAATCGCATCCCGCCCGGCTCCGAGTCATACATTT
>Ga0137366_10003426_pt1 | contig 12368 bp, 15 predicted proteins | sample SagtaG_8_FD_104938 | JGI IMG/M metagenome (GOLD analysis project Ga0137366, IMG submission 104938) | Vadose zone soil microbial communities from Sagehorn Ranch, Mendocino, California, USA - Sage1_L_60_16 metaG | ecosystem: Environmental > Terrestrial > Soil > Vadose zone | place: USA... | reverse complement strand
TGTTCTCTCAAGAACCTCGGCAGAAATGGAAGTCAATCTCTATTTCAGACTTTGATCAAGGCGTCCTTAAAAATCTACCGAAGGAAGTAAATTTTATGGAATAGCCTTATTAAATGCCTGCGTATGCCCTCGACAGAACAATCGAACTTTGTATCTTGCGAAATGCGCTTCCCATTGGAGCGCTAGACATTTATGGTAGTTAGTCTACGACGGTAAGTGCTATCGATAAGGCTATTGTAAAGTAAATGTGGTGACGTGATTGAGTTATCCTTTAAAGAGACCAAACATAGATTATTCTAGATAAATCAGACGCAGCCAAATGGTTGCAAGGGCAGAAGCTGCAGAAGGAGCAGATGCCACCTTTATTTCTAATCTGGCTAGACTTACGATCCACATGAGTCGCTGACCACCACCCCATACCAATACCAACAGAAACTATGGAAGGATCGCAAATCTGCAGCTGACATGCAGATATATATATTTCAAAAAGAACTCTTTTACAAGACAGATGGTCGAGAGTAAAATTTCTACAGTACGTCTAACGTTAGACGGGAACAAATTTGAGATTCTTGTCAAACCCGATCCTGCTCTAGAGTATAAACTTGGCAAAAGAACTGACCTATCAGGCGTGCTTGTTTCTGATGAGATATATTCTGATGCTAATAAAGGTTCTAGAGCGGCGAGTGAAAAATTATCCAAGTACTTTAAGACAACGGATCCAATGGAAGTTGCCATGCAAATACTATCCAAAGGTGACCTCAGCCTCACAACAGACCAGCGCCGAAAAATGGTTGAGGAAAAAAGGAAACAAATTATTCAGTATATAAACAAAAGTTTTGTAGATCCTAAGACGCATATTCCCCATCCGGTAATGAGAATCGAAAGTGCAATGAGCGAGGTGAGACTTACAGTCGACCCCTTCAAGCCAGCTGAAGACCAAGCAAAAAACGTAGTTGATGCTCTCAGAAGGATTTTGCCGCTCAAATCAGAGAATTTATTACTGACTGTGACTATTCCTGCTCAATTCTCGGCACAATCCTATAACTTATTGAAAACTACCGCTAATTTTAAGGAGGAGCAGTGGCTCGCAGATGGCTCTTTACGGGTTAGATTAGAAATAAACGCCGGAATGAGGAGTTCTTTACTGGATAGGATAGGATCAGTATCAAAAGGGACGGCTCAAGTAATGGAAGGGTAAATTGGATAAGATGGGCTTCGACACTTAAAATATAAGTCTGTCTTATCCACCCACGGGTAGAGACAAAATGAAAATAGAGCTTTTGACTGATAAGGCCCCAATTGAAGGGGTGAATTGTTAAAACATGCAAGAAATTAGAAGGAAGTACGTCGTTCCTGGTGACAGAATCATAGAAGGAAACTTCAGGCCCTTATTTAACGTAATTAAAGCAGGCAATTCTATTATTGCTACGAGGATCGGGATTGCGGAAGCTGGGCGAGAAGGTGTCAAAGTTATACCATTGTCTGGTGTATACATTCCCAGGGTGAATGATATTGTAATAGGCAAGATTATGGATCATTCTTCCCTGTCCTGGGAAGTGGACATCAACTCATTATTCTCTGCACACCTGCCTGCGCAAGACGTTTTTGGGAGAGATTTTTCTCCGGCCAGGGACGATATGGGGAGAGAATTGGCTACAGGTGATTTAATTACCGCTAGGATTGTTGCCTTTGATAGAACAAGGGATCCGATGATAACGATCCAGGATAAAGATTTAGGCAAGGTTCCTCGAGGAGAGTTTGTCAAGATTTCTGCTACCCGCGTTCCGAGACTTATTGGAAAACGCGGTTCTATGATACAGACGATTGAACAGGCCACACATACTAGGGTTTTAATTGGTCAGAATGGCATCATAGTTGTAACCGGCAGAAATTCAGAGGGAATAAAATTGGCGGTTAGGGCAATCAGGATGGTCGAGGAAGAAGCGCACACAGCGAATCTAACACAGAGGGTGAAAAGTTTGCTGAGTATATCCGATTCCTCATCAGCAGAAACGTCTCAATCTCAACCACAAAATGTACATAAGAATGCAGAATCACAGTCTACTATTCAGGAAGTCGAGGAAGAACTAGAAGAAGAAGCAGAAAAGGGCGAAAAAATATAATGACACAAACTAGAAGTCTGATCGACGAAAACGGAAAGCGAACTGATGGTCGCACCGGAGATCAGTTGAGGGATATAAAAATCACAGTCGGAGTGATAAAAAATGCAGATGGTTCAGCGTTCATAGAATTTGGCATGAACAAAATTGTGGCAGCAGTTTATGGTCCGAGGGAAGTACATCCGAAACATATGGCCCTTCCTGATAGCGGCGTTTTAAGATGCAGATATCATATGACACCATTTTCTACGGATACACGCAAGAACCCTGCTCCTTCTAGGAGGGAAGTTGAAATCTCGAAGGTGATGAGGGAGGCATTGGAACCTACCTTGATGTTGGAAGATTATCCGCGCGCAGCAATAGATGTTTTCGTCGAGGTGCTGCAAGCAGATGGGGGGTCCAGATGTGCTGGGATTACAGCGGCATCTGTAGCCTTAGCTGATGCTGGGATTAACATGCGAGATCTCGTGTCGGCGTGTGCAGCAGGTAAAGTCGACGACAGAATCGTCATAGATATTAACGATACTGAGGATAAGGAGGGAGATGCAGATATGCCGGTGGCGTATATGCCACATCTCGAACAGGTTAGCCTCTTACAACTTGATGGCATTTTAAATGAAGAACAATTCAATCAATGTCTTGACGAAGCCGTAAAAGGCTGCAAGATTGTCTATGAAGTTCAAAGAAAGGCGTTGATGCAAAAGTATTTCGGCAACGAAACGGAGTTGAAAGAGGAACAATGAGCTCATCAAAACGTTCAACGATAATAGTAGAACACTTGCGCAAACAGCAAATGTGGGATTCCATCTCAAAAGGAAAAAGACTTGATGGAAGAAACCTTGATGAAATAAGACCTATCGAGATCGAGGTAGGCTTAATAAGGAAAGCGAATGGATCAGCGAGGGTCAAACTCGGTAATTCAGAGGTGGTAGCCGGAGTAAAGGTCGAGACCGGTGAACCATTCGAGGGGCTCGAAAATAAGGGGGCATTAATTCTGTCCGCAGAGGTGCTTCCAACCGCTTCACCCTATATCGAACCTGGTCCCCCTGATGAAGAAACGGTGGAACTAGCAAGAGTAGTAGATCGCGGTATAAGAGAATCCGAAATGCTCGATTTAACTAAATTGGTTTTAATTCCCGGAGAGATCGTCTATGTAATATTTGTCGACTGCAGTGTTATCAATGCCGATGGGAATCTGTTTGATGCCACATCCTATGCAGCAGTTTCGGCGTTGATCAATAGTAAACTTCCAGTCTTTGAAATACGGGATAGGAAAGTCGTTGACACCGGAGAAAAACAAAATCCACCACTTACCACGTTACCTGTTTCAATTACGGCAGTAAGAATAGGCGAGTCAGTGATTCAAGATCCAACCGCAGAAGAGGAGGCATGTATGGACGCAAGAATCACCATTACTACAAATTCAGATCGTAACTTTGCCGCTGTGCAGAAAGGATCAACAGGTACCTTTACAGTAGAACAACTAAAGAAAGCGGCGGCTGCGGCAAGAATTAAAGGTGAGGAGATAAGAACGAAACTAAGGGAGTTGACCAAGGCTGGTAAGTAGAAGAAAACAAGGGCAAACTGTATTAAAAGGTCTTGGTATAAAATTTGGAGCGACTGTACGCAAGAGGTACAGTATGGCATATCGAACGCTCAAGCAAAAAAGAAGGTGCCCTTCGTGTGGTTCGAAAAAATTTTATCGAATCGCATCAGGTGTTTGGTACTGCCCTAAATGCAGCTACAAAGTTGCCGCGGGGGCCTATGATGTCGATACCGGCAAATTGCAAAGCCCAAATAGAGATTTCCTTTAAATCAATAATGCTCTCTGGATCCGGCAATCTCGCCAAGTCCATTTACGCTGCGATAAGCGCGGACACAAAAAGTCATGAGGCTCAAGCATCAGGCCCCGAAACGAAAATTACCCTCATAAATGATGAGGGTACTAATTCCAGTATTTTATTGGAACTAGGGAGTCCAGATATTCCTGCATTGAGGGCAGCAATCAATTCCTATTTGAGGCTTATTGATGCATCGTTAAAAATTTGCGAAGAAAGCGTCACAATCAGTCGTGAACTACAATAGCTAGTTGTTAACTAAGCAACTATTGCTTGCACCGCTGCAATTGATTCGCAATAATTGATGAAATAAATAAGAAGATTTTCCTCCAGACTACGGTACGGGGAGCTTCAGTGGATTCGGCTGCGAGCTAGGGTGTGTACCAGCAGGTTGCGGACCAGAACCCCGGATATTAAATGTGAGCACTTTCAGAATACTATCGCCAATAGGGGATTTACCAGTTATGGCTTCAACTCCATATTTGAAAGTGATTGTTGCGTTGGTCATTCCTGGAGCCGTGGCCCTATAGGCTACACCAGAAAGATTTGGACTTAGAACAGGCGACTGTTCTCCAGGCTTTAGAGCAATCGATTGCGGAGGTGCTTTACACGAGGCAGCTGCTGGCTGAGGTTCTATCATGACATTCTTATTAAATACGATAGATAATGGTGAAACACATGTTCCATTGGCAAATGTAATTGTAGCTGAAGAGTTGTTAAATGCAATGGCCCGTATACTGAATGTACTGCCAACGGCTACGATTGACGGCTTGTATGTATGAACATGAAGAAGCTTTACACCTTTAATATGATTAGCTGCAGTGAGGGTCGTAGTACTTTTCTTAACAGCTAAGGCTGGTCCAGCTCCAGCGAAGGTTGCGCCTGTCAGAAGCATCAGGGTCATCGCAACAATGGCGAAGACTGACCATTTTGCGTCTAAATTTTTCATTACAATTAAAAATATGCTATTGATATAAATTCGCTACCCAGCAATGCCGGACCATTTGGTAATCTTGGACTAGCTTGTGACGTGTAATAGGTCGTTGGATTTGGGATAGTAGTAGTGTTAATGGCTTTAGACTTGTTTTTTCAAATTATGAATTCTATACTGCTTCCTTATTGCTAACATAATTTATAGCAATCACATTGTTGACTCACTAGTAAAGAATTTGAACGTAGGTTTAGGATGTAGGCATCGTATTGAGTACAGTTCTCTAATGATAATAAAAGAAGTAGAGGATGGGACATCTGATATTAGAATGACATTTAGACAACTGTACTACTACTCGTACTTCATTTTCTAACCAACATCCCTCATTTATTCGCAGATCTCTGATACATATGGCCGTAATAAAATTGGAGAACCATTCGGAAATGCAAATATATCGAGTTAAAATGAGATTAATTGTAAGTCTCTTCTGAGTAATGGTTATTACATCTGTTCCCATCTACGTACCCTATCTTGTCAATTCTTGAGAGAGGTGCAAATGCCCGGACATTGTATGGCATTGTCGTCATCATCACCGTTGCAATGATGCTAATTATTGGTAGTGGTCCTTTGCCAATGGCTCTAAGTAAATCATCCTCTCATCAAAACAACAAATCATCCTTGTCTGTGCCAATATTACCTAGTTGCGGAATACCAGGTAATAGTGGTTTATCAAATTTAACTGGGGTTCATAACCAATCCTCTTCTACTTCTCTTTATTCAGCCCCGCCACCATCCGCCTCCTCTTCAGGCGGTAATATCAGCAATGGTGTTACTAGCAGTAACAATAAGGTTGTTATGATAGGCTTTGACGATGGCTGGAAAAGCCAAATAGCATATGCAAAACCAATCTTAGACAAGTATGGTCTTAAGGCTAGTTTCTTTGTTGTGTGTAATTATGTTAATTCTGGGGATATAAGACGCATGAACTGGAAGGATATTGCGACATTACAACAGGATCGTATGGATGTAGAGTCTCATACCATGGATCATAAACCACTTGATACACTCTCAACGAATGCTTTGATCTATGAAATAGCTGGCTCTAAACAGTGTCTTGCAAGCCATGGGATTGATTCATCTATCTTTGCATACCCTTTCAATCTGGGATCGAATAAGCCTTCAGTTGTTAATTTAGTAGTTAAATATTACAATTTTGCCAGGACCGGTACGTATCCTCTTATGTCGTTAGACTGTAGGGGATTTGCCAATAAGCCACAACAAACGGATTGTAGAACATTTTTACCTGATGGCAAACTAACTTTTGCAAATAGATATGATATCCGAAGTGACAGCTTTTTTCATATAAGCAGCGGTCACAATTATGGCCCTTCTGAAATGTTTCAACAATTTATTCAACAGGTTAACAGTCAGGTGCCATATAATAATGGCAAAATAAATGCTATTCCTATAATTACTTATCATCAACTTACGTATAACATCCAAGACTACAATAAAGCTGGTACTGCTATTACCGTTCCCTTGTTTGATCAAGAAATGCGATATCTACATGATAATGGATTTAAGGTATTATTATTAAATCAATTCGGTTTTAATCCAACCAACAATGTATTTTATTTAAAGAATGTTCCATCCTATAATGGAACTATAACTAATGCCGCCACTTTACTAAGTGGATCTCCGACTTATTCTACCGCTCACATTAAATAACGAAGTGGATCTGGTGTGATGGATGTGATGCATTCTTCTCCACCAAAAGAACTAATTAACGTCGGGGATGCGATAAGCCCCTGGAACTATAATCTTCATGACGCAATAAAACAGCGCAAGATTCAACAGAACAGAAAATGGTAGTAAGGCTTTTTAATTTTACAAAATATTTTGTACTTTCCTTTATCATAGCGTATGCATCGCTCTCAAGTATTATTATGTCGCATATTGTTCAACAAACAATGGGACAGACAGCGACAACCACGCCAGTGACTTGTGACTGTACTAATACAACCTATACAACAAGCAACTCCTTCTTTACGTACCAAAATAATTCAACTTTAGGAATAAAAATACAATATCCATCTAATTGGAAAAACCAACAAGTTGATGGTGTAGGTGTCGTATTTATTTCGCCTCCAGAAACCAATTTAGATAGATTTTTGGAAAAATTAACTATAGCTTTTTTTCCTTCAAATAACAATACCTCCGTAAATGAATTAGCGAATCGAGCAATCAATAATTACAAAGAACATTATACAGATTTTCAGCTTATTGAATCAAAGGTAATTACCTTCAAGACTAATCTAGCGTACACGATAGTATATTCATATACAGACCAGGAATTAAGAAAGGTTATAGTAATGGATGTTGGAATGGCTAAGGACCATAGAGTCTATGTTTTTTCATATTCCGCAGACCCAACAGAATATTCTAGTTATATGTCAACAATACTTAAGATGCTTAACTCGTTTGAAATTCTTCCTGTAAACCTCCCATATTCTAACAAAGTTTAAGATCTTAAACTTGATCTCACTTCGGAATGAAAGGAATTGATATTGGCCGGGTTGGAAAGCAGTCATAACAGCTATTAGTATGAATAATGGAATTATCATAATGAGACCTTAGTCAGATGGGGTAAAAAAATCCTGGATTTTGAAGTAATTGATAGTTGCAAAAGGTGGTAAAAGGTTGTACACTTCTATAAATGTGTGTAATATGAGGAGTAGAACTATCGTATGCTAAAAATTGACAATTAGATAACTGATCCACAGCTATTATATACGAAAAGATCATTTTCATCACAGACGATTGAAAATGAATACAAAAATAAAGATATTCCCTATGTTTGCTATTGTAGCAGCAACGCTTGCAGCTCAAACATACTCTCCAAAAATCGATATCGACCAGATTAAGGATTTGCTAAAAATATCAGGTACAAAGTCCTAAGGCCATAACGGTGAATTAATGTGAGCAAAATGAAAGGGTTACAAATAACTAGACAAAAAATAGTTGTGTATTGTGTGGTAGCTCTTATGATTAGTACAGCTATTTTATATTTAGAACTAGGAGCAAGAGGTCTAGTGAGATCGTCTCATTTTAATCAATCAGGTGTTGTGCGACATCATATCGAGAAAAATGATAGTAGTGGTCCAAGGATACCAGGGGGCCAAAATATATTTTTCATAATAGTTGGAATAGCCTCTATTTTAGTGGCTCTATGGATGCTAAAGAATAAACGCAATAGTAAAATACCATACCTCATAGCTGCTGTGGGATCCTCGGGCATAATCATTTTGTATATAATTACTAGAACTGTAAATATTCCATATCTTGGTTTAGAAGCTGAAGTTAATTCAATAGATATTCTTTCCAAGGTACTACAAGTTGGAATAATCATAGGCTCTGCAATTGTGATAAGACAACAACAAAAAGAACAACAACTAAAGTTGTATACGTAAGCAAATTTAGATGTCTAAACAAGATGTCAGGTTCCAAAAAGTAAGGATGTTGATATACCTGCAGATGGGGTCATTGATGCTAAAATAGTAATCTTACAACAAATCAGCGAATAAGACACAGGGAACTTCTGAGATATGCAATTGCATATAGAGTATCGTAGAGCGAGATCAGCTCATATTCTATCTCTCATGCAAAATAACTTTCTACATCGATCCCATTTAACACTCGAGGAAATGAATGGTTAAGAAAATGTTCGAGCACTTGACTAGGGGGCATTGGTATTGGCCTGGGCTAGGGGTGATTGAAGCACATCTCCCATTCCTGTGTTATTTTCTGAACATTTCTATTTGCCCACTACTAAATGGAAGGAAGAGTTTGCATTCACAACTTTTTCAAACGTAAAAATACATGGAGGAAAGTCGATTTCATATGATTGTAGATATAGTAAAGCTAGTTAAAATATCAGTCTATAAATCTTTAGTAACTGACAATATCAAAAAATGATAACAATAACCGAACTACTCGCTCCAATAGTACAATTCATAACCTCGTTTATTTCAAATCTCGGCTATGTCGGGATATTTTTTCTCATGATACTCGAAAGTGCACTAATTCCCATACCCAGCGAGGTCATAATGCCGTTTTCTGGTTTTCTCGTCTCAGTTGGAAAATTGGGAGCGGTAGGAGTGGTACTAGCAGGTTCATTTGGAAACCTGGTAGGTTCAGTTGCTACCTACTATCTTGGTCTACGGCTTGGAAGGGCTGTAATTATCAAATATGGAAAATACGTCTTGTTTAGAAAAAAACATCTAGAATACACTGAGCGATTATTTGAAAAATATGGTGAAAAAATTGCTTTTGTTGGTAGGCTTTTACCTGGTGTAAGGACTTATGTTTCTTTACCAGCCGGTATCGGATTGACTGGCTTTGTCAAGTTTGCTGTTTATACTTTTGCTGGTTCCCTCATTTGGAATGCTATGCTCACATACGCTGGAATAGAACTAGGAATTAATTGGAAGCACATCGATAAATATTCTGGATATCTTTATTCTATTGCGATCGTTTCAACAATTGCAATAATCTTTTGGATCCTTTGGGCGAGACGAGCAAGCAAATCAAAGACAACTACAAAAATCTAACAGACTAAATTAGCTTTGACGATCACTTTACGATGATCTGTTTGTTTTCGGTCTTATCCCTGGGAAGCAACGTGTGAGTAAGTTGTAACAATACCGCAGCAACACTGGTTTGCCGATAGCACATGCGTGGGTTTCGAAGTTAGTGCATTTGTGAGTGTTATATTCCACACAAAAGAAGAATCATATATCTATATTGAGAATTCTCATATAGCAAATTTATAACGGATATTTCATAATCTCAACATGAAAAAACGTTGTAAATCAAACGTTCGAACACTGGCATCCTTTGTTGGAACAATGATGGTGACCGCGCTTTTACTTTCTATATGGATTGATATCTCTTGGATTGACACTACATATGCTGCAGTTTTACCGAATAAGGCCGAAGTAAAAATTACCCTGCCCAGTAAAGGCCAACAAGTTCCACTAGGCGGAATTCTAGTTTCAGGTACTTCTTCTGCCAACGCAACTACCGACTGTACTGTTTCAATCGTTGTAAATGGTGTAAGGCCATACCAAAGAGCAGTACCAACAGGACATGGAGGAGCAAATGATTACACAAATTGGACTTTTACGGCTACTCAAAAATATGCTGTGATCAAACAAGGACAAAATAAAATAACTGCCAAAATGGCTTGTCCGCAAACCCTCAATTATACTAAATTTTATAGTGTGAATGTGACAGGTGTAACAGGAAAAGGACCGCAGCAACTATCCAATAATACTATTGGCACAGGGAATGGCTTTCCGTCATCTATTCCAAGTGTAGCAACGCCAACCAATACTACAATAGCCTCGTCATCACCATTTAGTGGTTCTTCGAGCCCTGGTAATAGCATTGGGGGAACAATGGTAAAGGAGCCTAAACACAGTAAGATTCTAAAGAGCTCCAAGTAATGCAGGTGGTGGTTGTCATCGCGCTATATATCGACAATTCCCGCAGAGGAGAGAGCAGGAATTGATTTGAATATTGGCGAAAAAATATAACTTGAGGGTGTATTTTTGATATCGCAGATCTTGGTCAGGTATCTAAAGGCTGGCTGGCACCACCATCGGCCTTTAACCCAATAACGGTATGATTTTATTCTGGTGATGTCCATCAGATTCACGGTATTATCATGAGCGAACAAGAACTCCCCCCGTGGCTAAAAGAACAGCTCTCACGTCTGCAGCAGCTTCAGCAGAATTTACAGGCGATTATGATGCAAAAACAACAGGTAGAAATAGAAATTGTTGAAACCGATAGGGCGTTAGAAGAGCTGAAAAAGATTGGGACGGATGATATAGTCTATAAAAGTGCAGGGCCTCTTCTAATTAAATCAAAAAAGGAAGATCTATTAAAGGAGCTCGGGGAGAAAAAAGAATTATCAAATACTAGAGCGATGGTTCTGGCAAAGCAAGAGACACGGGTGAAGGACAACCTTAAGGAAGTAGAAAACAAAATCAACCAAATGATACGCGGAACGCAAGGTACCGCCGGTACCACAGAAGCTAGTTCGAGATCGCGCAGTCAATAGATATAAAATTTTACAAGAAAATGAGTGCAACAAATACAAGCTTAAAAAAGCTAAGGAGAATGAGATAAGTTAGAACGGTTGTGCCCGTTAGGATTGTAGTTGACGAAAGAGAAAGACGTAGTAGGATTCCCGGTCTCCTGCGCCAAGCAGGCGCGGTAACAGATTTTGCCCATCTAAAAGTGGGTGACTATGTCATATCTCCGGAAACTGCTATAGAGAGAAAAACGATACACGATCTGTTGAATTCAGTATATGACGGTAGATTACTTGTACAGTGTTCGGAACTTGTTCAGCACTATACCAAACCCGTGATAATCATAGAAGGAAATATCCTAAATCTTTCTGACAGTGCTCCTGAAGGCATTATTGATGATAATGAAAGGATTTATTTGATAAGCGAAACACTAGCAAAGGTCGCATTGGATTTTAGAATTCCAATAATAAATGCTCCATATGCAGAATATACATCACAATTACTAGTAGCGATGGTAAATAAGGCGTTAGAAGAAGGTACGGCTAGGGGTCCTCTTTTAAAGCGGATAAAGAAGACGAACCCAGTCCAAATACAACAACTCTCAATACTTTCTTCACTCCCAGGTGTAGGCGATAAGCTTGCAGTCAGGATGCTTGAAAGATTTTTGACTCCTCAACGTGCTCTAACTGCATCAGCAGCAGAGCTTTCCAGAATTCCCGGTTTTGGCACTGCAAGAGCTTTTAAAGTGAGGAAAATCTTGGATTCGGCTGATGATAAAAGCGTAGACGCTTCTCAAAGATCCCTGTTAGATGCTGAGTCATAATTCCTGGTAACTTCAAATACCCTAATAATTTGATTTCAGTGATCACGAAACTGGTCAGACTCTTAAAATTCAAATTTCAGTTCCATTACCACTCTTTACTATAAACCAGCAAAGATTCAGCTATGAGGGAAGAAGAAGGCAGCTATTCCAATTTGGATTATGTAGGAGACCATACTTTCCAGCTCCCCACTAAGTAAGTCGTAGTAATTATCGAAATTTGCGCACTATCCATGTCTTAATTTCAGATGGCGATTCATTAGGACAAAAAGTTTAAGACTGGCCGGAGTGTTTTGTTTTTGATTTTACTTTACTAGCTGCTTCCTTGACCGTCTCTGTTGTGTGGGGTGCTGCCTCTGCTGTTTGTCGTGCGGTATCCCTTAATATCTCAGCTGTCTCACGCGCAGCCATGGTTGTTTGTTCTACAGCAGCAGCAGTATCTTTGATGATTCCGCGCTCTCTAAGATCCTTTGCAGCATCATTAAGTTCTTTTGCAGTATCTCGAGCCGCTACGGTTGCTTCGTAAACTGCTTGGGTAATATCATCAATAGCCCCGCT
>Ga0137366_10003423_pt1 | contig 12376 bp, 9 predicted proteins | sample SagtaG_8_FD_104938 | JGI IMG/M metagenome (GOLD analysis project Ga0137366, IMG submission 104938) | Vadose zone soil microbial communities from Sagehorn Ranch, Mendocino, California, USA - Sage1_L_60_16 metaG | ecosystem: Environmental > Terrestrial > Soil > Vadose zone | place: USA: California... | reverse complement strand
GAGCCCATGACCGGGATTGAACCGGTGACCTCGTCCTTACCAAGGACGTGCTCTACCAACTGAGCTACATGGGCCGTTCTTCCCGCAGGCGCGGGACGACCCGGTTTCACCTTTTGCCAAAGAGATAAAAGTCCCAAAGCCGCATCAAATTTGCAATTTGAACGACCAAGGGACCACCTCGTTCCAGCAAAAAGCGTCCGCAAGCTAACCGCGCGTATAAGTGTGTCAAAGAAATTTCTTTTGGTTAGCAGGGGTGCGTGACGCCATCGTGGACATCGCCGCGCGATGTCTCACCTATCGAATTCTTCCGCTGGTGGGCTCCCCCCTGCCCCGGGTCACTAGACGCGCGATCACCGCGATGACAATCAATATGCCAATTGCAATCCCGACATTGAGCGGCGTAATCAAACCCGGTTTTGGGGGAGTCGGTGTGGGCGTCGCCGCCGGAGGCGGCGCATTCTTCGCTGCCAGCATCGCCTGTACATATTGCAGGCGCTGGACGGTATCGTAATCATCCGGTTTTAGCTTTAGCGCGGCCTGGTAATCAGCAATCGCCTTCTCGTACTGCTGCATCGAGGTGTATGTGGCGCCCCGTTTCACTAAATGCTCGGCATCCGCGGGATTTTTTTCGATCAACACCGTGTAGTCTGCAACGGCCGCGTCATAATTTTTCAGATTTCGGTTCGCCCAGGCGCGGCGATCATAATTTTGCGGATCGTTTGGTTCCTTCTCGATCGCCTTTGTAAAATCTGCGACGGCCTTGTCCCACTGAGTGAGTCCAATTTCAGCAAACCCACGGAATTTATAGGCGTAGCCATCGTCAGGCTTCAGTTCAATTGCCTTGTCGAAGTCTGGCAACGCCGCATCAAACTGGCTTTGCATCACCTGCGTATTGCCACGCTCGCGATATGCGACTTCATCCTTGGGCGCGACTTCAATCGCCTTTGAAAAGTCAGCGATGGCATCTGGTAATCGGTTACTGGCACGATAAGCGGTTGCCCGGTTCGTATAGCCGCGCGCATCCTTCGGATTTGCCTGGATCGCCTTCGTAAATTCGGCGACGGCCGCGTCGTACTGCTTCTGCTGGGCTAACTCGATCCCTTTCTGCATATGTCCGGCACTGGCCGCTGGAGGTTTGCAGAAGCCGGTTCCAGCGGCTGTGAAACAAAAAAGTGACGCGATCGCGATGATGATTGTTGGCTTATTCAAAATATTCATTTCTCCTTCCAGCTTACTTTTTGAGCGATTTATCGGTTGTAAGCGAGCAAATTAACGCACCAAAAGAAGCAAAGCGATGCAGAGACCGGATTCCACCCAAGATATTGTCAATCTACGGGGTCGCACAAATCTCTCAGAAGGTTACGCGGCAGTCTTCGCCACGATCGTTATCTGTTCGACGCCATCGCTCTTTCAATACTACTTAAATCGTTATTACGATCCGTGGGCTCAGAATTTCTATCGGTATCTTGTCGCTTGCCTCGCCATCGCGCCATTACTGATTTATCGCATCCAACGCGGCGATCCACTGCTCAATTGGCGCGCAGTGGTAATCTGCTTTATCCCCTGTCTGCCTAATGTGATTCACCAGATCACGCAGGTAATGGCCCTCTTTTACATGGGACCAGGCGTTTACACGATTTTTACCCGGGCGTCGGTGATTTTCACCGCGCTGCTTGCGCTCGCGTTTTTCCCGGAGGAGCGCCACGTGATTCGTCAATGGCAGTTCCAATTGGGCACAGTGCTTGGGTTGATTGGCGCTTTTGGGGTGGTGTGGTTTCAACCAGGCTGGAAATCGGGACACATCGCGCTTCCTGGATTATTTATCGCGTTTACCGCCACATTCTGTTGGGCGCTATATGGCATCCTCGTGAAACGCCCGTCCGCGCAGCTTGGCTCGATTCGCAGTTTCGGGTTAATTAGTCTAATCACTTCAGTCCTGTTGTTTCCGCTCACCCTCGCGTTTGGGAAGGTTGGCACTCCTCTTCATGCCGGGGCGCACGTCAACCTGGTCTTGATCATCTCCGCCGTGAGCTGCATTACGCTGGCGCATATATTGTACTACGTCGCTATCCGAGAGATCGGCGTGGCGCTTGCGCAAACGCTTCAGCTTCTCTGCCCCGCCGGCGCGCTGGCGTTATCCGCCTGGATTTATGGTGAACGTCTCACTCATGCTCAGCTTTGGAGCGCAGCTATTCTGCTCCTGGGCGCATTCCTGGCCATGCGTGTGAAGCCGGTCGCCACGACCGAAGCGGCAGAGAATATCTGAGGCTGCTAAAGAACTTTGGTGCCGAAAAATAATGCGACGCTCACCGAGGACCGCTACAATCGGCATCCAGTATCGCAATGAATCTGAAAGCGTATCTCAGGTCCCGCCGAAAGGAGATTGACCGGGCGCTCGACCATTATTTGCCGAAGCCGAACGTCAAACCAGCGACGCTTCACAAGGCAATGCGCTACAGTCTCTTCGCCGGCGGCAAACGGCTGCGACCGATTCTTTGCCTTGCGGCCGCTGAAGCTTGTCGGGGTAAGGTCAGCAACGCGCTTCCCCTCGCGTGCGCGCTCGAATGCATCCACACGTATTCGCTCGTGCACGATGATCTCCCAAGCATGGATAACGATGATTACCGTCGTGGGCGTCCCACTTGCCACAGAGTCTTTGGCGACGGCATCGCCGTGCTCGCCGGAGACGCGCTGTTAACGATCGCGTTTGAAATTGTCTCGAGCGCGAAGCCAACGCCGCGCTACGACATGTCGATCTTGTTGCGCGAGATCGCGGTTGCGGCGGGAAGTCAAAAATTGATCGCAGGTCAAGTGGCCGATCTCGAAGCCGAAGGCAGGAAGGTCAAACGTAACCAATTGCGCTTTATTCATGGAAACAAAACGGCGGCAATATTGAAAAGTTCGGTGCGACTTGGCGCAATGAGCGCCAACGCAGACGCCAAGAAACTCCGGGCTGTCACGCAATTTGGGCACGGGCTCGGGCTGGCTTTTCAGGTCATCGACGATATCCTCGATGTAACGCAGAGCTCCGAGATATTGGGAAAAAGTGCCGGCAAAGATATCGCGGCGAAGAAAGCGACCTATCCCGCGGTGATTGGTCTGGAAAAATCGCGCGCCGAAGCCAGGCGGCTCACGCGCCAGGCGCACAATGCTTTGTCGCTGTTTCGCGACGCCGAGGCCGAACCGCTGCATTGCCTCGCAAATTATCTTTTAGAGCGCGAGTACTAGAGCAGCGCGACCGTCCCGTTGCGAAACCTTTGCGACGCAAACGAGACGCTTACGCTACTTTCAAATTGGGATCGATTTCCTCTGTCAACTTCGATTGAAATCCGACCTGCGAGCGCAACAACGCGGCAAACGCGATCATCGCCGCATTATCAGTGCACAACCACGGCTCGGCATTTTTGAATTCAAAACCTTCGCGCACGCATGCGTCTCGCAATTGCCTTTGTAATTCCTGATTGCAACTGACCCCGCCGCTGACCGTCACAAGATCGACATCGTACTTCTGCGCTGCTGAAATTGCCTTGCGCACCAGAACATCGACAATCGCCTGTTGAAACGATGCGCAGAGATCGGCGAGAAAGTCACCGTTCAATTTTGGAAGCAAATATCGCACCGCTGTTTTTAATCCGCTGAAACTGAAATTCTCCGAGTCAAGCATGCTCCGCGGCAAATCAAATCGATCCGGATCGCCAGCGCGCGCACGTTCTTCGATTTCGGGGCCACCGGGGTAACCGAGCCCGAGCATCTTGGCGACTTTATCGAATGCTTCGCCGGCAGCATCGTCGACTGTTCGCCCGATCAACTGGTAATCACCCAGCCCATGCACTCGAATCAACATGGTGTGTCCGCCGCTCACAATAAGCGAAACATTCGGTCTGATTTGGCCGCCATCTGCGCCGCCGAAAAATGGCGATAGCAAATGGCCTTCAAGATGATTGATCGCGAGATAAGGTTTGCCAAAGCCAATCGCCAATCCTTTGGCAATCGATGCGCCAATCATGAGCGAACTCGCCAGACCGGGTCCGCTGGTTGCCGCAAATACATCGACCATCGACATGTCGATCTTTGCATCACGTGTCGTTCGTTGCAGGAGTCGCGGCGCGTGCACGAGATGATTGCGCGCGGCAATCTCGGGTACGATCCCGCCATGTTTTTCATGCTCGGCGATTTGGGACGCGACTTCGCTTGCGAGCAACTCCGAGCTCGCCACGGGACGAGTCAGTCCGACTGGCAGACCGGAAGGGCCATTGCGCTCGCGCAAAATCGCGACGGCGGTTTCGTCGCATGAGGTTTCGAGTGCCAGAATCGTTTTCACGGCAAACAAAATACGCGGGTCATCCTGATCTCTCCACAGCGGGAGTAGAAGCTTGCGAAGCCTAATGGATCACACTCGATAGATTGCGTGAGATCTTCTGTTTGTGGGAGGTCTCTCGCCGTCTGTGCGGCTCGGGATGACAGCACTGTCTATTTCTTTACCGCTTCCGCTTTCGGTGCGTTCTCTTGCGCGTAAATCATCACGCCCTTCAGCGCGTCGATTGCGCGCAACATCTGTGGATCTTTAGCCTTGATAATGCTTTTCTCGTCCTCGGGCTTCACATTTTCCGCGTTGCGCAACGCAAAGAGCGCCCGCTCCTGCTCGGCGGTCATAGCAACACGAATATTCGGGGTCACGCCATTTCCCTGAATGACCTGCTTACTCGGCGTATAGTATTTTGCCGTGGTAAAACGCACCGCGGAGCCGTCGGGCAACTGCATCACATTCTGCACGGAACCTTTCCCAAACGTGGTTTCGCCGACGAGGATGGCACGATGCAAATCCTTGAGCGCGCCAGAGACGATCTCCGCGCCGCTCGCGCTGCCTTCGTTGATCAGGAGGGTCATCGGAAAATTCGGACGCTCTTTTTTCATGCTGGAAGTCGAGTAATCATGTTGCTGAGAAGCAATCCGGCCTTGCGTTGAGACTACCTTGGTGTTGGGCGGCAAAAATTGAGCGCATACATCCACCGCGCTATTCAATAGCCCCCCTGGATTGTTCCGGAGATCGAGAATGAGCGCCTGCATACCTCCCTTCTGCAATTCATCAAGCGCTTTCGATAATTCCTCGGCTGTCGGCTCGTTGAACTGAATCAGCCGGATATAACCGATCTTAAATGGGCCGGTCAGCTCCGCGTCCAGCAACCTCGCTCCCTTGACGCTTTGGACTTTGATCTCTGCGCGCTCCAGAGTGTAGTCTTTGATTTCCTTAGTCGAGGGGCGCAGCAGGGTGAGAGTGACTTTGCGCCCAGTTGGCCCGCGCAAGACATTAACGGTGTCCTGAAGGTCCATTCTATCCGTTGAAATGCCGTTTATTCTCAATATTTGATCGCCCGACAGAATGCCAGCCTTGGCCGCAGGCGTGTCCTCCATCGCGGTCACAACCGTAGGCAAACCGTTTTTCATCGAAACCTCGATCCCGAGACCGTTAAAGCGGCTGCGCGTATCATCTTGCATGTCGCGGAAATCATTTGGATCCATGAATTGGCTGTGTGGATCCAGCGACGAGAGCATCCCTTTCATTGCCGCGGTGACGAGATCGTGATAGCTCGTCTTGTTGCCATCCACGTAATCTTGCCGGATCAATTCGATCGCCTTTGCGAAAATGGAAATTTGCGAGTAACCGTTATCTTCTTCGTTCTTTCCCGGCTGCGCTTCCTGCGCGCGGACGCCAGACAAAACGCCAAGCACCAACAGACAAACCAACGATAGTATAACAATGGGGCGTCTCATATCTTAGCCAGGATTCGAAGCAACCTGATCATCGCTCATTCGGAAATTTTTGGCAACGCGCAAAGCGTTGCCTTAACTTTGCGCCGCGAATGAAACCTGCTACCGCGAAACCTTCCTCGTTCGTCCTTTCTCTGGTCGCGCTCTGTCTCTCCTGTGGAAACACCTCCGCCGTGCAAACAGAGGATGCCGAGTACGAAGCGGTGGCCGAAGAATACATCAAAACCTATCTCGCGGCCCACCCTCTCGAGGGAACCGCTCTCGGGCTTCACGAATATGACGGCAAAATTACCGATTACAGCCGTCTCGCGCTTGATGCCGAGCTTTCCCGGTTACGGCGGTTCGACGATCGATTGACCAAGTTCGACCCAGATAAGTTGAGCCCTCGCCAATCCATCGATCTGCGAATCCTGCAAGCGGCCGTTAAGAAGGAACTCTTCGAAATGCAGGACATGTCGGTCTTCGAACGAAATCCCATGGTCTACGCGCGCGCAGCCGATGTGAATGTTTACGTCAAAAGAAATTTTGCGCCGCTGGAGGATCGCGTTCGCAGTCTGATCGCAATCGAGTCTCAAATTCCAAATATCCTTATCGCCGCGAGAACAAACCTGAATGACGTGCTTCCCAGGCCGTATGTAGAACTTGCCATTCAGATCGCCAGAGGTTCCTCGGATTTTCTAAAGAAAGACCTCGTCGCCGCTGTCGCAGGACTAAAGGACGAACAGCTCCGGGTCGCGTTTCAGGAAGCCAATCGCAAAGCAGCCGGCGCGCTTACCGATTATGCAGCGTGGCTGGAACGAGAAAAACTTCCCAAAGCTTCGCTCGATTTCGCCCTGGGCGAGGAAAAATTCAGACGCCTGCTGGCCCAAACCGAACTGGTCGATCTTCCGCCACAAAAAATTCTCGAGATCGGCATGGCACAATTAAAAGCGGAACAGGAAGCTTTTGCCGATGCCGCAAAGAAAATCGATCCAAACAAACCGCCGATTGAAGTTTTCAAACAAATCCAGAGTGAGCATCCGACACCGGAAAATCTCATCCCCGATGTAGCCAAAGACCTGGACAAAATTCGGAAATACGTCTCGAGCCATCATTTGGTCACCATCCCGTCGGACGTTCGGGCCAAGGTTAAAGAAACCCCGCAATATCTGCGGGCTACGTCCTTTGCTTCAATGGACACGCCCGGTCCATTCGAGAAGCGCGCGACCGAGGCCTATTATTATGTGACGCCCACCGAGAACGACTGGCCGGAGAAACAAAAGCAAGAATGGTTGACCGCCTTCAATTATTACACCTCGGACATTGTCTCGATTCATGAGGCCTATCCCGGCCATTATGTGCAATTCCTGCACCTAAACGCATCGCCAGCGAGCAAAGTGGAAAAGATTTTCGGCAGCTACGCGTTCATCGAAGGCTGGGCGCATTATTGCGAGAAAATGATGCTCGACGAAGGCTACGAGAACCCGACCGGCGAGACTCCCAGTGAAGACGACGTGAAGCGCGTGGCCAAATATCGCATGGCGCAAGCCGATGAAGCGCTGCTTCGCTTATGCCGGTTATGTGTGTCGATCAAAATGCACACTCAGAAGATGTCCATCGGCGACGCAACGAAGTTTTTCCAGGACAATTGCTATTATGAGGAAAAGCCTGCGCGCCAGGAAGCAATGCGCGGCACATTCGATCCCGGCTATCTCAATTACACCCTGGGTAAATTGCAGATTTTGAAACTGCGGGACGATTACAAGGCGCAGCAAGGCGACGAATTCTCATTGCAAAAGTTCCATAACGAGCTGCTCAACCATGGCATGCCGCCGATTCGCATCCTCCGCGAAATAATGCTCAAGGACAAAACGAAATGGGACCAAGTCTTGTGACTTTTCTTACTCTCGCTCTTACTTCTGCTCCTGCTCATGCTCATGCTCGATCCGCCCCTGCCGCGGCATAGCTTTGGCGAAGGCGGGTCACCACGGAATTTCTTTTCGGTCACGCAAGAATTTGCCGGTAAGCTTCTGCGGCGCATCGGTGGCGAGCCAGACGATCGTGTCCGCACCTTCTTCCACCGAGCGGGTTGCATTTTTGCCGCCCATGTCGGTCTGCACCCAACCCGGGCAGACAGAATTCACCGCAAATTTCGGCAGTGCCGCCGCGAGCTGCGACGTAATCCCGTTGAGCGCAGTCTTCGAGATGCAGTAACCCGGCGCCCAGCCATCCGCACCACCAGTTAACTGACCGCCACCGCTGGAGACATTGATCACGCGCGGCGTTTTGCTTTTCGCGAGAAGCGGTGCAAATGCGCGCGTCACCCGTAGAGCGCCGAGCGTGTTGGTTTCTAGCGTCTTCAGTAATAACTCATCGCTGATTTCCAGAACTGCGCTGTCTCCGTCCACAACAATCCCGGCATTGTTTACAAGGACATCGAGATGATCCGCGATTTTCGAGGACTCGCGCGCAGCGGTAGTGACGCTGGCATTGTCTGCGACGTCGATTTCGAGAAACGTTGCCTTTCCGATGTTCTTCGCGATCGCGTCCGCTGCCGCACGCCCGGCGGTATGATTCCGAGCTCCCACGAAGACGTGAAAACCCTTGGCCGCAAGCTGTCGCGCGACTTCGTGCCCGATGCCTTTATTGGCTCCTGTGACCAGCGCTGTCTTCATGCCCTCTTTTGATGTCGCTTATTCGACGACACCTTCGTCGTTCTCGTTTGGCAACAAATCCTTGAGCAACGGCTGCGGATTGCTTGGCAACTCCTCAACATCGCGCAATTTCCTCGTGATAGCGCGGGAGCGAACATCGACATCTTCTATCTTCCGCGAGGCTTGGTCGATTTTCTCCTTAACGGCTGATAATGCTTCACCAAATTTTCCGAACTCGGTTTTCACACCGGCGAGCAGATTCCAGACTTCGCTCGAGCGTTTTTGAATCGCGAGCGTGCGGAAACCCATCTGTAAACTGTTCAGTAACGCTACAAGCGTCGTCGGACCGGCAAAAACCACACGGCAATCGCGCTGCACCTGTTCCGCCAACCCAACGCGTCGAATCGCTTCCGCATAAAGTCCCTCCGTCGGCAAAAACATGAGCGCAAAGTCCGTAGTTTTCGGCGGATTGATGTACTTCTGGCAAATATCTCTCGCAGACTTTTTCAATTGCGCCTCCAAGCTCTTCATCGCCTCGTCAATAGCGACTAAATCGCCTTTCTCCTGTGCGCCGAGCAAGCGGTGGTAATCTTCCGTCGGAAATTTCGCATCTATGGGCAGCCAGACCGGCGTCCCATTCTCCTCGCCCGGTAATTTGATCGCGAATTCGACGTTCTCATTGCTCTCGTCGCGTGTCTTGACGTTGCGCGCGAACTGATCGGACGTAAGCACCTGCTCCAGCAGCGCGCCCAGTTGCATCTCTCCCCAGCCGCCGCGTGCTCTCACATTTGTGAGGACTTTCTGCAAGCCGCCGACATCGCTGGCGAGCTGCTGCATTGCGCCCAGTCCTTGATGAACTTGCTCAAGTCTGTCGCTCACGAGTTTGAATGATTCGCCGAGGCGCTTCTCAAGGGTGCCCTGCAATTTTTCGTCAACCGTTGCGCGCATCTTGTCGATCTGCTTCGAGTTGTCCTCCTGCAATTGCTTCAGCCGAAGATCGACAATCGAACGCACGCTTTCGAGGGATTTGGTTAATTCCTCGCGCTGCGTCTTTGCGGCATTCGCGCCCTCTTCGCGGCCGCGTGCCATTTCCTCACGCAGCATCCGTTCTTCGCGCTCCTGCGCACGCTCAAGCAGCTCGATTTTGCCCAGTAGCGTTGCATCAGCCACTTCGCCAGGTCGCGTCAGCAAAAAGATAATCGCGGCCAACAGGCCGCCACCGATCAAACCGGCGATTACATACAGCAGCGGAGTCACAATGCGTGAATACTCGAATTACAACGCGCCTTCAAATATGCTTGTCGTCCCGAGCCGCGAAGACGGCGAAGGATCTCACACCGGATCTTGGATCGCACTTAAGCACCTTGTGTGAACTCCAGGCGATAGGCGAGGTCCCTCCGCGCGGCGGCGATTCGGGATGACAGCGGTGGAAATTAGAATCGCACTTTCAGGCCCCCATACGCCGCCCGCCCCAATGCCGGGAAACCGAAAACTTCTGCGTAATTCTCGTTCGTCAGATTGTCGATCCTTCCGAAGATCGACATGTGCGGGTTGATTTCATATTCAGCCGCGATGTTCACGAACGAATAATCTTCAATGTCGAAATTCGGTCCTCCGAAATTTAGTTCCTCTCGCGCATTCACGAACTTTGCTTCGACCGTCGTGCGCAATTTTTTGTACCAAAGATAGGAAGCAGAGGCGTACACTTCGTTCCGGGGTCGGCGTGGCAGACGCGCGCCTTGCAGCTGGGAAATATCTTTCGAGGACGTTTTCTCCGCGTCCAAATAGGTGTAACTCACTGTGAACAGAAGATCGGTGATCAGTTGCGCGCGCAGTTCGGCCTCGAGTCCCTGAGTCTCGGCCGCGCCGAGATTGAGCGTTTGAAAAAGACCGTTGGATCCAATCGCATTCGACAGGTCGTTGTGAAAATAAGTCAGGCCGACCGTGACGCGATTTTCCCAGAGCCGCTGTTCGATGCCGATGTCCCAGCCAAGATCTCGCTCCGGCTTTAGCCCGAAGTTGTTGCCGAAAATTTTGTCCTGACTGCTTGGCGGACTGAATCCCGTCGCCACGCTGGAGTGCAACGTCGTGTTTGTCTTGTCGATCTTGTAACTGCTGGCAAAACGATAGGTCCAAACACCGCCGAACTGATTGAAGTCGTCGAAACGACCGCCGGCGACGAAGATTAAGTTCTCGATTGGCCTGAGCGTCGCCTGCAAGAACTCAGCGATCTCCTCGGTGTAATCGCTCACGAACGTTGGCTGCGGCCCAAAAATTTGCAGGACAAACGGGCGCTCCTGTCCTGCATTGACTCGGCTGTAAAAAAATCCCGACGTAAGCGTGAGCCACGATGTTGGCCGCAAATCGTTTTGATAATCAATCTGGGTCCGTTCGAAAAGCGCGCGGGTCGGACCGACAAATCCGTCTTCATTCGGATCGTTTAGTTGCCTCTCGTGATCAAAACTGACAATGAGTTTGTGCTCCCACCAGTCCGCCAGTTTCCAATCAATATGAGGACCGATCAACCAACGTTCCGTGAGAAAATGGTCGATGGGACGCGGATCGAAAATTGTATTCGGATTTCCAGTGTCGCTGAGTGAATAAGTGAACAAGCTGCCGATTCGCAAATCTTCGCTCGCCACGGCGGAGCCCGTCCCCGACGAAGGCGGGTTAGGCGACCAGCCAATGTCCGTGATCGCCGCCGTGTTGCGGTAATTATTGTTCGGACGCGCGTTGTCCGTGTCGAAACGGCTTGCGCCAACTGAATAATCGAAATTGTCGATCTTTCCATCGCTCTGGGCCCATTCCCGAAAGCTATCATACGAACCGCCTTCGGCAGCGACCATTACGCCCGGCGTTCCTGCGCCTTGTTTCGTGAAAATTTGAATGACGCCCGCGAGAGCGCGCGGTCCGTACAAGGTGCTCTGCGGTCCACGCACGACCTCGATCCTGTCGATATCTTCCGTGGTCAGATCAGCGAAATTAAATGCTCCCTGCAAACCTTGATTGATCGGAATGCCATCCAGCAAGACCTGCGTGTGTTCGCTGCGCAAACCACGGGTGAAAACTGAGGTCAATTGGCCCGCTGTTCCGGTTTGAACAACGGCTAAGCCGGGCACTTCGCGGAGTGCGTCGCTCACGCGCTCGATTTGCTTTTGCTCGAGATCTTTCGACCTAATCACGCTCACGCTTGCCGGCGATTGATCGAGAGGAATATCAAAACGCGTTGCAGAGACGACGACCGGTTCGGATTCCGCCGTTTCCTCCTGATCAGCCGATGTCGATCTTACGGCCTCTTGCGCGAGGCAAACGACTGGCGCGAAGACTAGCAACGCAGCGAATCGGATTGGGTAGCGCACGCGTCTCGCGTGCTGGCGACGGTGTCCCGCCGTCGCGACCTTTTCTTGCGCCATACCGGCATCCGCGGTCGACGTTTTTAGGAAGGATTGTTTCGGCGCGACGCCCAAAGTCCGAGTCGGACTGGCGATTGCACGCGGGACGCGTGCGCTACCCGGACAAATTCGAATGAACCAAACTGGGCGATTTCGCATACAAGTTTCCTCCAACTCCGAGAGTCGGACTTGTTGGCCGAGGCCGCATCGCCCAGCTCTCATTCTTCTTTTCGCGAAGAAGTTTTTTCGCGCTGACCCGTAGAAAATCGGCGGTCACAGACCGCCGCTACAGGGCGACACGAATGAGGTGGACCGGACAAATATTCTGGCTCCTGGCTTTCGAAGAAAGTTGAGAGTCTTTAGCTCAGAGATGAGGTGCAGGTATTTCCGCCTCTCTCAAATCTCAACATTCAACTGGTCTTCACCTTCTTCCCGCCTTCACCCCCGAAAGCTTTCGGGGATTGGCCCATAGGGAAGTTGTATCCAGTTACAGCAGCGCAACTGCTCCCGATTCGCACGGGATTTCTTGCGCCGATCCACTTTTTCAAGCTCGCAAAGAACTGGATCGAGAAGTAGCTCCTT
>Ga0137366_10003419_pt1 | contig 12384 bp, 11 predicted proteins | sample SagtaG_8_FD_104938 | JGI IMG/M metagenome (GOLD analysis project Ga0137366, IMG submission 104938) | Vadose zone soil microbial communities from Sagehorn Ranch, Mendocino, California, USA - Sage1_L_60_16 metaG | ecosystem: Environmental > Terrestrial > Soil > Vadose zone | place: USA... | reverse complement strand
CAAATTTTTTTTATGAACCCGAAAAGTAATTGGTTAGCAGTAAAACCACTGTTAATCATATTTTGCGCAGTACTTTTTTCGTTTTCTCCAAAAACAGGGGGCGATAGCTTTGAGATCTGGCTGAACGGCAAAAGAGTCCTGCAACAATATGTCTATATAGCGAAGGGAGTCCAAACGCTCGAGTTAACATCGACTTCTGACAATGACAAGCTGGATATTTATTATAGTCATTGCGGACAAATAGGAAAAAGTCGATATATAACCATTAAGGATGAAAAAGAAAGGTCTTTAAAAGTTTGGAAATTTGCTGATGCTATGGATAAAAATGCAGCCATGTCATTTAAGTTGAAAGACATTTTAAGCCTGAGAAAAAATAAAACGGATAAATTAAACCTGTTTTATTCATCGTATGAACTACCAAATGGGCGATTACTTGTAACCATCACTTCGGGAAATGAAACCGGTATAGCCGGAAAATAAAAAGTCTATTTATTCGGGGCCTTCCAACAGAAGCCCCGAATTTTTATCGAAGCAGTTTATTAAATTTTTCCAATTCCGCATGTTCTGCTGCGGAAAGTGGCTCATTGTTATCATACTTTGATTTAAAAAATAAAACCCGTTTATGTTGGGGATACTTTTCAAGAATGGATAAAATCATCTGCCCGATATTTTCATCTTTTTCATAAAGTGGTGTTGGCGTTGGAAGAACGGATTTGTAACGATTGGGTCTTTTTAATATTTCAGCTTCTAAAGTAGCCAGCCAGTTTACAGGTATTGTCTTAATTTTTACAGCTTTTTTATACAAGCCATCTAACTGCTTTTTGCTAAGGCCTCCCCGCTCCTGGTATTGAAATGATAAGCTTTGAATAAACGATGAGTTTGGGTAAGCTTCCAGTGTTGCTTTTAACACGTCGTTAATGATATCTACATCTGGTTTTTTTCGATACATAAGTTATTCATGAATGATTCTTTTGCCGAACGGCATAAGAGAAATTTCTACAAGTTTAAAATGTTGCCTGCCCCATGGCAAACCAATTACGGTAATACAAAGAATAGCTCCCATTACAATATGCACGATCGCGGTATACAAACCCCCGCACACGATCCAGATAAGATTGCAAAAGATATTTAAGCAACCCATCTCACTGCTATCACTGACGACTCTTTTACCGAAAGGCGATAATACCAACCCCGCTAATTTAAAACATTGCAGACCCCAGGGCACACCGATTATAGTGATGCATAAAACAACCCCACCAATAATATAACCAAGAGCTGCCAACAGGCCTCCAAAAATTAACCAGATGATATTTCCGAAAAAATTCATTGCCTAAAAATACTTTTCTTAAAACTTCCGTGTTGCGCCAACAAGTCACCAATATCTTTTGCAGTTGTTTTTAAATTCTGATATGTTTGCGACAGGGCAGCAGCAAGATCTACAGGTTCCTTATTGATAGATAATAATACATCAAAATATTCGTCGAGCGCTTCAACAGTTCCAATCGGAACTTTCCCGGCTAATCCAATGACAGGTATACCTTTTTCTTTTGCTTTTTTGGCCACACCAAACGGTCCTTTACCCTGTAAAGTTTGCAGATCGATACTTCCTTCGCCAGTAATAACCAGGTCTGTTTTTTCAAGTGCTTTGTCAAAATGGGTAAGAAGAAGAAAATGCTCTATGCCATTTACAAGCTCTGCATTTAGTAATGCAGCTAATCCTGCTGCAACTCCACCCGCCGCACCGCCATGTTTTATTACCGACATATCTTTACCCGTTTGTTGAAAAACAATATCACGCAATTTTGTTAATGAGGCTTCTAATTTTTTTACACTGTCAGGAGTTGCTCCTTTTTGTGGACCAAATACGGCAGCGGCTCCTTCAGCTCCCAACAAAAAATTTTCGACATCACAGAGCACAATTATTTTACAATCGTTTATTCTTTTATCGACCCTTAGAAAGTCAATAGAACTTAATTCGACGAGACTTCCAGGAATATTGTTTAATTCTTTTCCATCTTTATTTAAAAAATGAAAACCTAGTGCTTGCAACATTCCGACAGCTCCATCAACCGTTGCACTTCCTCCTATGCACATAATGATCTTATTGACATCTCTGTCTAAAACACGCTCAATTAATTCACCAGTGCCATATGAACTTGCCCTCAAAGGATTGAGCTCACTTGTGTTCAATAACCGCAAACCTGAAGCATTTGACATTTCAATCACTGCAGTTTTTCCTTTATCAATCAATCCAAAAGATGATGATATTTTTCTTCCCAGCGGATCATGTACTTCTGCTGAAATATTGAGACCATTACCATGATGTAATATTAATTCGCCCGTTCCATCGCCTCCATCCCCGACAGGAAAACAGTAGAGCTTACACTGAAGCTTACTTTGCTCAAATCCTTCTCTGATTGCCAACGCAACATCTGCAGCAGCAAGGCTATTTTTAAATGCATTGGGTGCAATCAGAATTTGCATCATAAATTACAATAAGAATAATGACAAAATATAAACTACCAGCAATGTTATTAACCCCATCAGGATGGTTGCTACAGAATAGCTTTTCAGCATTGCCTTCATTTCTAATCCTGAAAATTTAGAGATGACCCAGAAATAAGCATCGTTGGCATGAGAGATCATCATTGAACCTGCACCCATTGCCAACACAGAAAGTAATCTTCCCGGTTCATTATCTAATCCCAACGCCGGTAACAAGGGTAAAACAATGGAGGATGCTGTAATAATAGCCACAGTAGAAGAACCTTGTGCTGTTTTTAAAATAAATGCAAGTAAAAAAGGAAAAAAGATCCCCATGCTTTGCAGGTTCATTGCCTGGCTGAAATGTTCTCCAATTTTTGCAGCAGCCAATACAGCACCAAACGCACCACCTGCGCCAATAATGACCAAAATCCCTCCCGCTTTTTCCGCTCCTTCCTGTAATAATTTACTTATATCCTGGTTTGTCCATTTTTGTACCGACGCAAAAACCAATATAATTCCAATGGTTAAAGCGATAGTTGGTTCGCCCAGCACGGTAAATATTTTTTGCAACCCATTATCGACATTTTTTTCAATAGAAAAAAAGGAATTGATTGCTATTAAAATTATAGGAACAATAACAGGCAGAAAAGCCATAAACACCGAAGGAGAAGGACCATGATGAATAATATGCTCTTGCGCTACTTCAACATGTGGCATTTTTTTTCCAGCATAATGGGCCCAGAGATGACCCGCTATCATCCCAGGTATCGCCACTCCAATCCCAATTAAAATTAATTTTCCGAAATCAACACCAATCGTAGCAGCAGCTGCTGATGCACCGGGATGTGGTGGTATTAAACAATGCACCGAATACGCGCCAGTAGCCAGCGACACTGCCATGATAACAACAGAAATGCCCGTTCGCTTTGCAAGTGACTGATTTAATCCGTTTAATACGATGTAGGCCGAATCGCAAAAAACAGGTAGCCCTATGATGAATCCTGTAATGCTCATTGACAATGCTGCTTTTCGTTCTCCTGTTTTTTTAATAATAAAATTCGCCATGATTCTTGTGCAACCACTATGTTCCAGCAATACTCCCAGTGTAATGCCCAGGACAATAATAAATGCAAGCGATTGCATAATGCGGCCAAATCCTTCTTTAATAGCTATAAGAATTTCAGAAAATGGTAACTGCACACCAAGCCCTACAACAAAACAGGCAATAAACAATGCAAAAAAAGCATGTACCTGATATTTTGCTGTAAGCAGTATTATTATCGCAATACCCGCTACTAAAAAAATTAATACCTGTATAAAAGACGGGGTCATGAAAACGATTTGACAAACTGTTCAGATAAAAAGCAACAAATAATTTCTAACATGCTAAAATAATTTTCATAGCCCAGGGCTTAAAACCCGGCTATGCAAAAAGATCAGAATCATAATTTTATTTATACTAATTCAATATCAAAATCACCAGCTCACGATACTGGGGTTTGCATTTTTAAAATTTAATTTTAACCGGCATAAAATTTTCTTGTTTGGAAATATACTAACTCAGAATCATTTTATTTATAAAATTCAGATGAAGGCGGCAGAGAAACCGATAGTTTTTGGTCAGCCCGTCAATGAATAAAACGTAAACTTGTTTAATCACTTTTTCCTTCTAACAGCTTTGCCGCCTCACCAGTTGTTTCCTGGAATCATTAATCACTCTTAGCTATTATGAAGAACTTAAAAATCGGAATTATTGATTTGGTCAGTAAAGGGCCCTCCAATACATTATGGGGCAGAATTATGAATGCTAACCTGGCGAGCATTATGCCGCAGGTAGTTGCTGCATGGTGTGAACAAGCAGGTCATCAGGTGAAACTGATCTGTTACACTGGTCGGGAAGACCTGAACAAAGAATTACCGCAGCAGGTTGATCTTGTATTTATCAGTTCTTTTTCACAAGCAGCATTGCTGGCCTATGCACTAAGCAATTATTTCCGCAATCGCCGGGTTGTAACAGTTTTAGGTGGTCCCCATGCCCGTTGCTATCCTGATGATTCTGCAAAATATTTTGATTACGTATTAGGCTTCACCAACAAATCTACCATTGCCGAAGTACTGAATAATTGTTGCCCGCAAGGACCTACCGGCAAACAGCTTTCGGCGGATAAACAACCGTTGGATCTGCCGGGTGTGAGGGAGCGGTGGAAATTCATTGAGCCCACCCTGCAAAAAGCGCCCTTTCTTAAAATGGTTCCCATGCTGGCGAGCCTCGGCTGCCCTTATACCTGCTCTTTTTGCATTGACTCAGTAGTGCCATACCAGCCCCTGAATTTTGAAACAACAAAAACTGATCTTCAATTTCTTCTCACTAAATTCAGGAAACCGTTAATTGCCTGGCATGATCCAAATTTTGGGGTACGCTTCGAGGAAAATATCGAAACTATTGCTGCCGCTGCGCCGCCTAAAAGTTTCCGGTTTGCTGCAGAAAGCAGTTTATCCATTTTAACAGAAAATCATTTGAAAGCATTGCGACAAAATGGCTTTGAAGCCTTGCTCCCCGGCATAGAATCGTGGTATGAGTTAGGAAATAAATCACGCACATCTCATGTGGCAGGTGAAGAAAAAGTAAATCGGATATCCGAACACGTGAATATGATGTTCAGGTATATTCCCTATGTTCAAACCAATTTTGTGCTCGGCCTCGACAGCGATGAAGGTGACGGACCCTTCGAACTTACAAAGCGATTTATTGATAAAACACCCGCGGCATTTCCCGGTTATTCACTGCTGACTGCTTTTGGTGAAGCGGCTCCATTAAACCTTCAATACCAAAAACAAGGACGAGTGTTGGCTTTCCCTTTTCATTTTTTAAATAATCATTTAGCCATGAATCTGAAGCCAAAGAATTATGAGTGGATTAAATTCTATGATAAGGTAATTGATCTGACTAAATATACCTTTTCGGTAAAAAATATTTTTCGGCGTTTCAGAGCAGCACCTGCCTTTACTTCAAAATGGATGAATTTTATGCGGGCCATTTCTGCAGAAGGCTATGGCCGCATTCGTTTTTACCGGCAGGTGCGGAAAAAACTTATTGAGGATTATTCTTTTCGCCGGTTTTTTGAAGGAGAGACAAAACAAATACCTCCATTTTACATCGATATTATCCGGAAAGATCTTGGCCAATGGTGGCAATGGCTTCCGCAGGGAGCCACAGAACATGATCCCAATGCTTATCTCAACAAAAGCCTTAAAACAGAATCGGCAGAAATTAGACAATTGAAAACAGAATCTATTAGCAGATAATTATTTTTTAATACCGGTCTAATTTTGATGGATCTCTGTTACGCTACACTAATTCAATATCAAAATTCACCAGTTCGCGAAACTCGCCAAGACGTTTACTAATGTCTTCTTTAGAAATTTCCTTCAACCGGGTAGGACCAAATTTTTCAACGCAAAAGCTTGCCAGGGCACTCCCCACAATAATAGCCGTCTTCATATTCTCAAACGATACATCTTTTGTTTTTGCCAAATGACCGATAAACCCTCCTGCAAATGTATCACCGGCACCTGTGGGATCAAATACATCCTCCAAAGGAAGTGCAGGAGCAAAGAAAACTCTATCATCATGAAACAGTAACGCACCGTGTTCCCCTTTTTTTACTATTAAAAATTGCGGGCCCATGGGTAAAATAGTTTTTGCCGCTTTTACCAATGAATATTGCCCGCTTAATTGCCTGGCTTCTGCATCATTTATTAAAAGTACATCTATCTCCTTCAATACGCTTTCAAGTTCGGGCATCGCAGATTCCATCCAGAAATTCATGGTATCCATAACAATCAATCTTGGTCTTTGTTTCATTTGTTTTATCACACTCATCTGAACGGAGGGTTGTAGATTTCCCAACATTAAAAATTCGGAACCCTGGTAAATCTCCGGTATCTGCGGCTTAAAATCAGCGAGGACATTTAAATCCGTTATAAGCGTGTCGCGGGTATTCATATCCTCATGGTAGCGCCCACTCCAGAAAAATGATTTTTTGTCTTTTACCATTTCAACTCCATCCATTACAACACCGCGAAGAATGAGCTGGTCTAATTCTTCTTTTAGAAAATCATAACCAATAATTGAAACCTGGTTAACCGGCTGTATAAAATTACTAGCAGCATAGGCTACATAAATAGCAGATCCGCCTACAATTCTATCAGTTTTGCCAAATGGAGTTTCTATGGCATCAAAGGCCATAGTGCCCACAACGATCAAAGACATTACTATTTAATATTTAAAATTGAATATTTAAAAATTCAGGGGCGAAAGATAGAGAGTAATTAAGGAATTTAAGAATATAACGTTCAGTAAAAAATTTGAGGAAGAAACTTTTGTCACTGCAGTAAAATCAGGAATACTTCCCAACAATCAACCAACTCCACGCAGACCGATGCAACCTTATGCAGCTCTCAGTGACAATGAAATAAAAGCTATTTATGCTTACTTGAAGACTATTCCAAAAATTAATAACAAAGTTGAAAGGGGATTATAGCTTGAATAAACGTATCCGGCTGCATACTGCCATCATCAGTGGAGTTGAGCCTGAGCTTGTCGAAGGATCACTCATTTTCATGCCTGCCAGGCAGGTTCTAACGAGTTTTCAGCAATAAGGACTCATAAAAAATACTTAAACTAATCATAACAGATGGCTTGTTTTCGATTCACCATTCATTATTCACTCTTCACTATTCATTATCTTTGAGTATGGCTCAATCCTTACGTCGAAAATCATCAAAAAGAGAAGTAATACTCATTAAAGCGGCCACCATGTTTAAGGATAAAGGCTTTGCAGCCTCGTCCATGCGTGATTTGGCAGAAACAGTGGGTATCGAGGCAGCAAGCCTGTACAACCATATCAAATCGAAATCAGAAATTTTACAGGAAATTATTTTCCACGCGGCCAGTGAATGCAATATTCAATTAGATGAAGTAGATGCAGAAGGAAAATCATCTTTGAAAAAAATTGAAGAAATCATTCGCTTTCACGTGCGCATGATGCTAACGCGGTTTGAAGAATATCATGTCATGACACATGAGTGGATCCATCTTTCTGAGCCACATCTTACAAATTTTATCAACCTGCGCCGCAATTATGTTCAGCGGCTGGAAGAGATCGTTGACCACGGTATCAGAAATAAAGAGATGAAACCAGTCATTCCCTATGTAGCCGTGCTTACGATACTTTCCGCTGTGCGTGGCCTTGAGTTCTGGCACCGCAGCCAAAAAAAATACTCGCCTCAGCAAATGGAAGATAATATGGTTACACATCTGATTACCGGGCTTCAGTCGTAAAACAATTAATAATTAATAATCGTTAATTATTAATTAAACCCATGTCAATACATTTCCACAAGCTTGCTATAAAAGAAATAAGAAAAGAAACTCCTGAATGTGTTTCCGTCTTATTCGAGCTTCCTAAAGAAATAAAACAGGATTTTGCATTTAAACAGGGACAAAGTCTTACTATGCGAACTTTCCTGAAAAATGAAGAAGTTCGGCGAACTTATTCTATTTGCGCATCACCATTAGATAGCGAATGGAGAGTAGCGATCAAAAAACAGGAAGGGGGTTTATTTTCAGGCTTTGCTAACGAACAATTGAAGCCGGGCGATTTTTTGGAAGTGATGCAGCCGGTCGGAAAATTTTACACTGATCTTGACCCTCAGCAAAAAAAGAATTATGTGGCTTTTGCTGCTGGTAGTGGCATTACCCCTGTTATCTCCATCATCAAAACTACATTGAGAACCGAGCCTAAAAGTCAATTCACATTAGTTTATGGAAACAGGAACAAAAACTCGATCATTTTTAAAGAAGAGCTGGAAGGTTTGAAAGATAAATTTATTGACCGCTTCAGCATTATGCATATCCTGAGCCGTGAACGAACAGACACACCAATCAATAGTGGAAGAATTAATTTAAATAAATTGAATGAACTGCATAGGTTGATCTCTTATAAAAATGCAGATGAATTTTTTATTTGCGGGCCAGAAGAAATGATCTTTTGCGTAAAAGATTTTTTAGAAGCAAATGAGATCGATAAAAAGAAAATACATTTTGAACTTTTTACTACACCGGGAGAAAATCAAAAATCAAATCCCGATGGCTATCGGGGCAAAAGTCAAAAGTCAGCAACCAAAGAAGAAGGGCCCACCAGCAAAATTTCTGTAAAACTTGACGGGATAACTTTTGATTTTGATCTTGGGTTGAATGCAGAGCCTATTTTAGACGCAGCTCTTAAACAAGGAGCCGACCTGCCTTTTTCCTGTAAGGGTGGAGTATGCTGCACCTGCAAGGCAAGGCTGATCGAAGGTGAAGTGGATATGGAAGTGCACTGGGGATTGGAACAGGAAGAAATTGAACAAGGCTATATTCTTACTTGCCAGTCGCATCCCAAAACGGACAGGGTCATTGTTGATTTCGATATTAAATAAGTCTTCCTAATTTCTTATCCTCTATAATTTTTTATTTTCCTTTGAAATTGTTTTACTTTCCGTTTTCATGTAAATTATTTTTTTACTTCATGCAAAAAACGAAAGTTGCTCTAATAGGTGCGGGGTTTATTACAGATATCCATATGGAAAGTTATCATCGGTTTGTTCCTGAGGCTGAAGTGGTAGCTGTATATGCCCGCAAATCCGAAAAAGCAAAAGCTTTCGCGGAGAAATATAGGATCCCGGAATGGTATAATGATATAGATAAGATCATTAATGATTCCGGTTGCGAAGTGGTAGATATTTGTTTACCGAATTATCTGCATGCAGATGCTACATTAAAAGCCGCCGCAGCCGGCAAACATATCATTATCGAAAAACCGTTGGCTGTTACATTGGAAGAAGCAGATGCTATGATCGCAGCCTGTGAAAAAGCTGGAGTAAAATTGATGTATGCTGAAGAACTTTGCTTTGCTCCGAAATATGAACGGGTAAGACAAATGGTGAAGGAAGGGGCCATTGGTAAAGTTTATATGCTCAAGCAATCTGAAAAACATTCGGGGCCGCATACGGATTGGTTCTATGATATAAAATTTGCAGGTGGCGGTGTGATGATGGATATGGGTTGTCATGCAATAGGTTGGTTCCGGTGGATGCTCAATAATGCAAAAGCAAAAAATGTATATGCAAGCATGTCGACTGTATTGCATAAAGAACGCACAAAAGGTGAGGACAATTCGATCGTGATTATTGAATTTGAAAATGGGATAACGGCAGTAGCCGAAGATAGTTGGGCAAAGCATGGAGGAATGGATGACCGGTGTGAAGTACATGGTACTGGCGGGGTCATGTATGCTGATTTGTTTATGGGTAATGCTGCGATTACTTACAGTAAACATGGATACGGCTATGCAATGGAGAAAGCTGATACAACAACAGGCTGGAGTTTTACTGTGTTTGAAGAAGCTTTCAACCAGGGTTATCCTCACGAACTAAAACATTTTATTGAGTGTGTGCAACAAAATAAACGGCCATTGGTGACAGGTGAAGATGGCAGAGCCGTACTTGAAATTATTTATGCAGCTTACGCTTCTGCAGGAGAAGGAAAAAAAATAAATCTTCCTTTTACACCAAAGGTTGAGAGGCCGATTGATCTTTGGCTGAAATAAAATTATAATTGTTTCTGATGAAAATTTTTGTAAGTGATACATATGAAATGATGTCAAAGCAAGCTGCTGATGAAGTTATTGAGATCATGCAATCTCCTAAGCAACCGCTTATTTGTACAGCATCAGGTGATAGTCCTGCAGGACTCTATAAAGAACTTGTTGAAAGAGCCCGTAAAAAGCAATTGGATGTTTCTGACTGGTTTTTTGTAGGATTGGATGAGTGGATAGGAATGAATGAAGATGACGAAGGAAGCTGTCGCTATCATTTGAATGAGCAATTGTTTAATCCTTTACAAATAGCCGATGACAAGATTTGTTTTTTTAATGGAAGGGCAAACGATTTAGCGGCAGAATGTGAACAAACCGAAAATTTTATTCATGAACACGACGTCATTGAGGTAGCAATTTTAGGGGTTGGAATGAATGGGCACATTGGTATGAATGAACCAGGAACTTCAGCGGATACACGGTCGCACATTATCAACCTTGATACTATAACACAGCAGGTAGGTCAAAAATATTTTAAGATAGGGCAAAAACTTACACAGGGAATCACTTTAGGAATAGCAACGTTGATGGAAGCACGCAATATTATTTTACTAGTGAGCGGAAAACATAAAGCTGAAATCACTCAAAAAATAATCGAAAATGAAATTTCAGAAAAATTGCCAGCCACCATTTTACGACAACATCCCTCATTAAAAATTTACTTAGACGCAGAAGCGGCGTCCAAAATATTGTCTTAAGAAAAATGAATAATCAAACCATTGGAATTGATCTGGGCGGCACTCACCTTCGTGGCGGACTCGTAACTGAAAATAATTTATCTTCTATTCTTACTCAACGCATAAATCCCCAGGGATCTGTTGAAGAAGTTTTAGAGGAGTTGTTTAAACTTACAGACCAGCTCATTAATAATTCTGTCAAAGCAATCGGAATAGGCGTTCCCGGTCTTGTAGATACTGAACATGGAATTGTTTATGATGTAGTGAATATTCCTTCATGGAAACAAGTATCATTGGGACAATTTATGGAAGACCGCTATCATGTACCCGTTTTTATCAATAATGATGCAAACTGTTTTGTCCTTGGTGAATTTTATTTTGGAAAGGGGAAAGGTTCTGATTCAATGATAGGCGTGACAATAGGCACGGGGCTTGGTTCCGGAATTATTATAAATAAAAAATTATATGCCGGAAGGAACGGCGGGGCCGGTGAATTCGGAATGATCGATTATCTTGATAAATATGTTGAATACTATTCCAGCGGGCAATTTTTTCAAAATGTTTATCAAACCGATGGTGAAACTGTTTTTAAAAAAGCCAAGGAAGGAGATGAAAAAGCGATAAAAATGTATGAAGAGATGGGTGCTCACTTAGGAAATGCGATCAGGACAATATTGTATGCACTGGATGTTGAATTAATAATTTTAGGAGGATCAGTAAGACATGCCTATCCTTATTACAAAAAAACCGTGTGGCAAAGCCTTCAAAACTTTGCGTTTCAAAATGCCGTCAAAAATCTGCGGATCGAGGTATCAGAATTGGAAAATAGTGGAATACTCGGTGCAGCCGCTTTGTATTATGATCAACGGAAAAAAGAGATTTAATTTTTTTCTTTTAAAAGTTTTATCAAAAATCCTCCACCTGGCGCCATTTTAATTGCCAGGGTTTGATCCTTTTTCAGATCCAATGTCCTGATGAGGTAATCCGATGGATACGTTTCAGCATTAACACCGTCCGTACACAATTCGGCTTTGTAAATCCCATCATTCAAAAAATTCAATTGCAGTTTAAATTCTCTTGCTGTCCAATCTGTCATGCCTGCTATATACCAATCATTCGCTTTTTTTCTGGCGGTAATGATATAGTCAGAAACTTTTGCTTCCAGAATCTTTGTTTCATCCCAGGTCGTAGGCAGGCTTCCGAGTAATTCCATGAATTGAGGCTCCAGAAAACCCTGCGAAGGATTTCCTGAAAAAATTTGCATGGGACTATCGTACACGACAAACATGGCCAGCTGGTGACAGCGTGTGCCCTGGCTCATTACTTTTTGTCCAATGGGCCTGAACTGTTCTTTCGTTGCATTATCCAATAAGCCCGGCTCATAGTCCATAGAGCCGGCAAGCATGCGCGTAAAAGGTAGCGTGACATCGTGCTCCGGTGTTGGCTTGTTGCTCCAGATATTATATTCAGAACCCAACACACTTTCACGTGTAATTGCATTCGGCCAGGTACGATTAAAT
>Ga0137366_10003417_pt1 | contig 12391 bp, 14 predicted proteins | sample SagtaG_8_FD_104938 | JGI IMG/M metagenome (GOLD analysis project Ga0137366, IMG submission 104938) | Vadose zone soil microbial communities from Sagehorn Ranch, Mendocino, California, USA - Sage1_L_60_16 metaG | ecosystem: Environmental > Terrestrial > Soil > Vadose zone | place: USA... | reverse complement strand
TCCACGACGACCTTCCTGCGCTCGACAATGACGACCTGAGACGCGGGCACCCGACTTGCCACAAGGTCTTCGGCGAAGCAATTGCCATCCTTGCAGGAGATGCGCTACAAACCCAGGCTTACGAAACTCTTTCAACTCTTTCCTGCCCCCCGGAAGCGCGCGTCAAAATCATCGAAAAAATCGCGCGTGCGACGGGAACTGTAAACGGCATGATTGGCGGCCAGGTGGTTGATTTGGAGGCCGAACATACCCGAGCTGATGCGGAAACCCTTAACTACATCCATCGCTCCAAGACCGCAGCCCTGATTACCGCCAGCGTGGTCACCGGAGGCTTATACGCAAGCGCGAATACGGAGCAGGTCAAGAGTCTGCGCTGCTTTGGGGAAAATATCGGCCTTGCATTCCAGATCGTGGACGACTTGCTTGATGTGACCAAAACGTCCGAGCAACTGGGAAAGACCGCCGGAAAAGACGTTGCCTCGGAAAAAGTAACCTATCCGGCTCTTTTTGGCCTTGAGCAATCCAGGAAAAAGGCCGATAAATTACTTCAGGAAGCATCCAAAGCTCTGGAGCCGTTCGGCACGCAAGCGGATGTTCTGAAGAGGCTGGCTTCATTTCTAGTGGAACGCGAGAGTTGAGTATTTTCTGGAACTCACAGGCACCGAAACGTTATACTTACGTTACTGAGGTTCTCCAGAGTCGCTTCGGGGGTACTTTTCTTTCAGGCTTGGGCACCACCGGTGACAAAGAACGAATGAAGAAAACGATTTCTCCACGGATTGCCTATTTTTCAATGGAGATTGCCCTGGAGCCGGATATTCCTACGTATTCCGGCGGCCTCGGAGTTCTCGCGGGAGACACACTGCGGTCGGCTGCCGATTTGGGCACGCCCGTCGTTGCCGTCACTCTTTGCTATCGCAAGGGCTACTTCCGTCAGATTCTGGATTCCACCGGAAACCAGTTCGAGCAACCACAGCAGTGGGACCCGGAACATCAGCTCAGCGAGGCTGGCCCGCGCGTTTCCGTAGAAGTTGAAGGCCGCCTGGTCTCCGTGCGCGCCTGGAAATACATCATCACTGGCATTTCTGGCGATGCGGTGCCGGTCTTCTTGCTCGATACCGATTTACCCGAAAACAGCGAATTCGATCGCAGTCTGACGGATTCTTTATACGGCGGCGATCAGCGTTACCGCCTGGCCCAGGAAATCGTGCTCGGCCTCGGTGGCTTTTTGCTTTTGCAGAAGGTGTATTCCGGGCAGATTGAAACCTACCACATGAATGAAGGCCATTCGGCACTGCTTTCGCTGGGATTGCTGGAGCGCCGCCTGGAGCAGAGCTTTGCCGGACGCCTGAAGGAACTCGACATCCATGGCGTGCGCAACATGTGCATCTTCACCACCCACACGCCGGTCCCTGCGGGTCATGACCAGTTCCCGCGCAGCCTGGTGTCGCAGATTCTAGGCCGCGAACAACTCGGCCTGCTCGACGAAGCAGAAGCATGGGCAGGCGATGCGCTGAACATGACATACCTGGCATTGCGTTTCTCGGGCTACGTCAACGGTGTGGCCATGCGCCACGGCGAAGTCTCGCGGGGAATGTTTCCCGCATATGAGATCAGCGCGATTACCAATGGTGTTCACGCGATTACCTGGACCTCGCCGGCATTCGCGGAAGTATTCGATTCGTTCATCCCCGGTTGGCGTACTGACAATAATTACCTGCGCTACGCCATCAGCATCCCGCTACCCAGTATTCGCGAGGCACACGCCGAAGCCAAAACGGAATTGTTTGCCGAGATTGGCCGGGCATTCGGAGTACAGCTCGATCCCAAGATTCTGACCCTTGGCTTCGCCCGCCGCGCCAGCACCTACAAACGAGCCGATCTTCTTTTTCAGGATCCGGAGCGCCTTCGCAAAATCGCGCGCGAGGTCGGCCCCCTTCAGCTGGTGTACGGCGGCAAGGCACACCCGCACGATGAAGGCGGAAAGAACCTGATCCGCCGCGTGATCGGAGGTGCGTCTTCTCTTTCGGACCTGATCCGCACGGTGTACGTCGAGAACTACGATATGCGCTGGGGACGGCTGATCACTTCAGGTGTCGATCTCTGGCTGAATACTCCCATGCGACCGCAGGAAGCCTCGGGCACAAGCGGCATGAAAGCTGCCCTGAACGGCGTGCCCAGCTTTAGCGTCGTCGACGGCTGGTGGGCGGAAGGCCACATCGAAGGTGTGACCGGATGGTCGATTGGCAGCAGCGAACTGGCGGAAGATCCTTCGGCGGAGGTTGCCGCGCTTTATGACAAGCTCGAGCGCGACATCGTGCCGATGTTTTATGGACGCCCGAATCGCTATCTGGAGATCATGCGCTTCGCCATAGCCTTGAATGGCTCTTTCTTCAATACGCAGCGCATGTTGTTGCAGTACATCTCGAATGCTTACAAGATGCAAAAGGAAGTAGCCGCACCTTTGGCGCGCGTCTAATTTCTTCATTTCTGCGCTCTGAATCTGTTTGTGATAAAAAGTAATTACGGCGATGGAGTTCGCCATAACCGCCCGCCAAAAGCGGGCTGACAACTCCTACCACTTGCAGTGGCGGAGCCTCCATCGTGAACGATATCCTCATCATTTCCCTGGGCGCAATCGCCGGCGCCAATGCCCGCTGGATCATCAGCCGATATGCGGCAAAGCTCCTTGGGCCGGTCTTTCCCTACGGAACTCTTTTTATCAACGTGACGGGCAGTTTCATCGTCGGGTTCTTCATGATCTGGACGACAGAACGTGTGTTGATCGATCCGCGCTGGCGATTGCTGATCGTAGTCGGCTTTTGCGGAGCATTTACTACGTTCTCCAGCTTTGCATTCGAAACCATGGCATATCTCGAGCAGGGACAGTGGTCTCTGCTGTTTGCGAATGTCATATTGAACAACCTGCTTTGCCTTGCGGCGGCACTGGGAGGAATTGCGCTCGCCCGCGCAATCTGATGAATACGATGATGCCCACGCTCAAAACCTCTCGCCTGCTCTTGCGTCCTCTTACCGAAGCAGATATCGCCGACCTGGTTCCGCTGATCGGCGCGCGAGAGGTCGCTGCGACCACTCTGCGAATTCCGCATCCATACGAAAAAAAGCATGCGCGGGAATTCCTGGCCAGCGCCGCCAAAGAAAACGAACTCCGCCTGGCAATTACCCTCCAGCAGGACGGCAGACTATGCGGAGGAATTGGCCTTCATCCAGACTTGCAGCATCAACACGCTGAACTGGGCTACTGGATTGCAGTTCCCTACTGGCGAAACGGCTACGCTACCGAGGCCGCCAGCGCGGTGGTGCGCCACGGGTTTGAGCAGATCAGGTTGAACCGCATCTTCGCGACACATTTCCAGGGCAATGAAGCCTCAGGGAATGTATTGCGAAAGATCGGCATGAAGCATGAAGGCTGCATGCGCCAACACATTCTGAAGTGGGGCAAATTGATCGACGTCGAGTTCTATTCCATCCTGCGGGAGGAATGGCCTGGGTAACGTACAATGCAAGACGCTGTGGCCGTCCAAGTAACGATTTACCTGACCGAATCCGACAAGTGGCAAGGCAAACCGCTTCACCTTGCGATCCTCAATTTTCTGCACAATGAGAACGTCTTTGCTGCCTGCACGCTACATGCTGTCGGAGGTTTCCTGGGTCACCAACGGGTCAAAACCAGCCATCTGGTCGATGCCGGTGGCAAGCTGCCGGTCATCATCATCTTCGTCGACACGGATGAGCACGTAAGCCGTGTCGTGCCCAAGCTCAAAGAAATGGCCGCGCACCGCCTCATCGTGCGCGAGAACGTTGTTATCGAACAGGGCAATCTGGACTAAGGCGTTTCGGTTACAACTCCAATGTATAGAGCACGGCGTCTTCACCGGGATTGGTGTAATACGCTTTGCGCCGGCCGGTAATGCGGAATCGGCATTTCTCATACAATCCGCGCGCTGCGGAATTCGATTCGCGAACTTCGAGGAAGATTTTGGTTGCTTTCTGTTGACGGGCGTCATTTGCGAGCGCGTGGAGCAGGCGCGAACCCAATCCTCGATTCTGGCATTGGCGTCGCACGACGATGTTCTCCAGTTCGCATTCATCCGCACTGATTCGGCCGATTACGAATCCATTCAGCATTCGGTCAGGCCCAGCGTTCCCTTTCTCCGCTACGAGAGCCAGGCATCGCGGAGTTTGTTGCTCGAAAATTCTGCGATATGTGGGCTCGGGCCAGTGGGCCGCCGACGGCGTTCCCCGTTCCAGTTCCAGAATCGCAGGGATATCGTCGGGTGAAGCCGCGCGAATCTGCGTTTGCGACCGCTGCCCGGAATTTCCGAGCTTTTCTGTTCGAACCACAGCCGAGATTGATTGGCGAATATGATCAAACTCGCCCAGCATTCTTTCTGAGGCCGTCAGTAGTTCGCAGTTCTTATCAATCAACGCGTAATCTTTCCGATTCTTCTTCTTGAACTCTTGATAGGCTTTGCGTGAATGCCAGAAGTCGAGCGTCAGATAGCGGGTCAGCTTTACGCGGTCACGAATCAGTTCGGCTCGTAAATAAGCCGGATCATGCTGAAAGAGCTTTACCCAGTCCCCGCCGGGGCCGTAGGCTTTCTCAAATGCTTTTCGCCTGCCGGGTCGAACACGAAATTCCCAGACCACTACGAAACCGGCTGAATCCTTCCTCTCGCTCATTTCGCCTTGCTCGATCTGACGATCTCGGCATCGCTGCGGCGAATGTAGTTTGCATCGAGGCGTTCGGGTGAAACGGTCTCGCCAGACTGGACTTTCCAGACCGCGAGCATCGCAATGTGATCGGCCCGGATGGCTTCAACCTTGATTAGCGAAATCTGTTTTGTCGTTGCGAGTTCTGCAAGCCTTTGGTCCGGAGTTGCCAGAACCGATCCGCTGAAATGATCCGAAAATTCGGCACTGCTCAAGAGTTTCTGTTCAACCAGCTCCGCGCTCGCCCCCTTGATTTTGTATTCTGCCACGTAAATCTCGCCACGACCCGCATCCAGCGCAGCGACAATGCTTCCCTGCTTTTTCGCGGCGAGAGCAACCGCCTCCAGGAGTGAGACTGCAACAATCGGCTTGCGCAAAATCTCCGCGAGCGCCTTGATGGCGGCAAGCCCGACGCGTAGCCCGGTGAACGAGCCCGGCCCGGAGACCACGGCGAAGGCATCGATGTCTTGCTTTGTCAGGCCATGTTTTCCCAGCAGACCCGAGATCTGCGGAACCAATTGTGCGGAGAACGTTCCGCCTTCGAGCGGGACAACTTCTATGGTATGAGGCTTCCCCGCTTCGAAATGAACCAGCGCAATGCTGCCATTTTTGCCGGAGCTATCCACGCCAAGAATGAGCATGGTCAGTGGGAGGACTCGACCAATTCGAGCAACACGCCTCCGGTGCTCGAAGGATGCACGAAGATGTAGTGATGTCCACCGGCACCCGTCTTAATTTCCTCAGAAACGAGCCGGACGTTCTCACTCTTGAGCTTTCGGACTGCCGCATTCAAGTCTGGCACGCGCAACGAGACGTGGTGCAGTCCTTCGCCGCGCTTGGCGATGAACCTGGCAATCACGGAGTCATCCGACGTTGGCTCCAGCAGTTCCAGCCGGGTCTCGCCGATCGGGACCATCACCACTCGCACCTTTTCCTGCTCGACCAGTTCTTCGGGCGATACACTCATGCCCAATTTCTGGTAGGTCGCCTTCGCCGCCGCAAGCGACTTCACCGCAATACCAAGATGGTCAAGAGCAAATCCCATAATATTGGCTACCAACTCCAAACGTCGAAAATCGAGTGACACTAGGGCTGGCTCAGCCTCGCAGTAATCTCCTCCACGACAGAATACGGGTCGCGCTTGTGCTCGGCAATTTCCGTCGCCAGCCGGGACAGATCACCATCCTCCAGCGCAGTGCGAGCTTTTTCCAGCAAATTGTCACGAAGCATTTCGAGCAACCGCGTCTGCCAGTTGCGGATTCTCCGGCGCTGCAAGAAATCTTTCTGCGCCAAATAGGACTCGTATTCTTTGATCGCCGCCGCAAGTTCTGCGATACCCTGGGCCTCGGTTGCGACTGTCTTCACAATCGGTGGGGTCCAATTATCCCCGCGCATCGCCAGCGACTGCATGGCCCGAATCTCGCGCTCCACACGCTCGGCCCCTTCGTGATCGCTCTTGTTGATTACGAAAATATCGGCTATCTCCATAATGCCGGCCTTGATGGTCTGAACATCATCGCCCATGCCGGGAACGAGGATCACGACTGTAATGTCCGCGACGCGAACAATATCGATCTCGTCCTGCCCGACGCCGACAGTCTCGATCATCACGATGTCGCGGCCAGCTGCATCCAGCACCATAGCGACATCAGCGGTTGTGCGCGCGAGGCCGCCCAGTGAACCCCGCGTGGCCATGCTGCGAATGTAAATGCCGGGGTCAGAAAAATGCTCCTGCATGCGAATTCGGTCGCCCAGAATCGCCCCGCCAGAGTAAGGGCTCGTGGGATCGACCGCGATGATGCCCAGGGTGTAACGATCATCGGGTGCCCCGTTCAAGCCGCGTTCTCTGCGGCTTGGGCGGGGATTTTCCGTCTTCCTGTACAGCTTGGCCAGTTGATCGACCAGAGTGCTCTTGCCAGCGCCGGGGGCGCCGGTAAGGCCGATAGTCAGCGCACCGCCAGTTTGCGGAAATAACGACTTTAGAAGAACAGTCCACCCAGGCGCGTGGTTCTCCACGGTGGATATCGCGCGGGCCACCGCGCGCGCATCGCCGGAGCGAACTGCCGACATCAAGTTTGAGTCAATGGCAACCAACCTGGTTTAGTGTAAAGCACGGGAAAAACAGGTGGGAGATTCAGTTGCGAAAGGAACTGCAGCACAGAATGTCAATACGGGAAGAACCTGCCGTGACATACGCGCCAGTTTATCGGATTGTTGAGGTAAACAAGCACTCTAGTGTCTTATGCCCCGCAACCCACAACTATTTCCCTCTGCTCCATGACCGCGCCATGAAGCGCTCTGGCCCGCCTGAAAGCGCCCGTAGCGCCCCGGCAAGATTGCGTTCACAGGCTTCGGGCGACTGCAGCCCCGCGAAATAGCGAAGCACTTCCTTTTTGCGACTGGGAATCAGTGCGTTCCAGTTCTCTTTTGCAATGGGATTCTTTTCAAGTGCAGTCCGGAACCATGCTGGCATGGAATGCATGGGACCGCCCCGATAATTGTCGTCAAAGCGGACCTCGACCCTGACGCGATCACCTACCTGAGTATTCGAAGCTTTGCGGACTTTCTCGTGCAGATAGAGGCGGAAACTGCCGCCGCCGACGGGCATCATGTTGATTCGCCACGATTCTTCTGGTTTCCCGTTTATCTTGACGAGCACCGGCATTGGCCTGCGCCAGTTGGGCTTGAGTTTTGAAGTCTGTTTGGCGCTCACGAGCACGTAAGGATTGACACCATGGACTTTCATCACAGCTCGAAAACGCAAGATGGCCATGGCAGACGTATAGATTCAGTTCAAAGGTCGTTACAACACTTCGATCTTACCTATTGAGGGGTCGGCCCGTCGTCATACACAGGCGGTGCAACAGGGTAGAGCACCGTCCTCATTGAGCGGCCGATGGGCCTGGTTTGCGCTTCGCTTTGAGTTCGTTGCCCGTTTTTGTTATTTCGGTTAACAAATCGTTGCACTTAGAGAAAAGTGGCGACAATTGGTGTCGCCCTAGGCCAATTCTTCCGAGTTAGCTTCCGCGGTCAGAACAAGGTTCGATCCGACGAAATAGAAGCGAGTTCTTCCGGCGCTCGGTAGAGGATAGGTCATTGTTGGCTCGCAAGATCCGAGGAACTTCGGGGCAGATTCGATCAATTTGGCTCCGGCTTGTCTCGGCCCTGGGTAGCCCCCAATCCAAGCATGCCTCCCCTTTACTCGTATAGAGGCTTACCGTCCCGTCCCAAAAAGCCACAACTGTCGCCATTCCGTTTGCCAGTGCAACATCCATCAAGACAGCTCTAACGCCGTCCGGTTCGGTACTAGGTGCTCGCCTGCCAAAGACTAAGCTGCGAAGACCTGCGTGAATCTCAGCCGGACTAGATTTCTCTTGAGCCATCAGTTCTCAGTCCTTCAGCAACTGCCTGGCAATGACCAATCTCTGTATCTCGCTGGTCCCCTCGCCAATGGTGCATAGCTTCACATCGCGATAGAACTTCTCCGCCGGGTAGTCTTTGATGAAGCCATAGCCGCCGTGAATTTGCACGCCTTCGTTGGCGCATTTGACGGCGACCTCACTGGCGAAGAGTTTAGCCATCGACGATTCCAACGTTGTTTTAAAGCCCGCGTCTTTCATCGCAGCGGCCCGCAGAGTGAGCAGTTTTGCCGCCTCAATTTCTGTCGCCATGTCCGCCAGCTTCCATTGGATTGCCTGGAAGTCGCTGATGGCTCGGCCAAACTGCTTGCGCTGCTTCGAGTAGTTCAGCGCGGCTTCATACGCGCCTTCTGCCATTCCGAGCGACAGAGCTGCAATTGAAATCCGACCGCCGTCGAGTACGCGCATGGCATCCACGAAACCCTGGCCTTCGGTACCGAGCAAGTTCTCAGCGGGAAGCACGCAATCCTCAAATATCAATTCGGCGGTGTCGCTGGCGCGCAGGCCCAGCTTGTCTTCTTTCTTGCCAGGACGAAAGCCTTTCGTGTCCTTCTCCACGATGAATGCCGAAAGCCCATGCGTATGCGCGGCCCGATCGGTAACGGCGACTACGACCAGCACGTCGGCATAGTGACCGTTTGTTATAAAAGTCTTGGTGCCGTTCAGCACCCAATCTTTGCCCCGACGCACCGCGGTCATTCTGGCGCTGCCCGCGTCCGATCCGGACGACGGCTCGGTCAGTCCCCATGCGCCGATGAACTCTCCGCTCGCCAGCTTGGGCAGATACTTCTTGTTCTGGGCGTCGTTTCCGGCGAGAAAAATATGGTTCGAGCACAAGGACGTGTGCGCGGCTACGATGATCCCTACCGAGCCATCGACGCGAGAGAGTTCCTCGATCGCTGTGACGTACTCCACATAGCCCATCCCCGCGCCGCCAAGCTCGGCAGGAAAGACGACGCCCAACAATCCCAGCTTGCCGAGTTCTTTGATCGTCGCCAACGGGAATTCGCCAGCTTCGTCCCATTTACGCACGTTCGGAGCGATCTCGCGCTCCGCAAACTCGCGGACACTTTTCTTCAGTTGCAGTTGTTCGTCATTGAGCTGAAAATCCAAAGTCGCCCCCAGCGAAGCAGCTAAAACCACAGAGGACACAGAATTACACAGAGAAGATCTCCGCTTCTCCGCGTAACTCTGTGCCCTCTGTGGTGAATGCCTTCCACAGCCCATTACAACACAGGAACTGCGATCAGAAGAAGCGCGCTTACCGACCGGTTGGTAACGGCAGTAAGGCCTTGAAAATTTGCGGTCCCGAGGCAACAATGAAGAATGCAATAGCGGCGAGAATCACTACCAAAAGGATGGCCTTGTTTTGCCTCGCGGCAATCTGCTGGAGTTCAGGCGATTTCTGCCGTTGAAAATCAATGCCTTCCTGCTGCTTTTTGCAAGGCTATTTTGCAATTCTCGACGTTCTGCTTCTGCAGGTCTCGAGTCTCAGTCAGCAGTGCAATGATCTGTTCCTCGGACATGTTCTTTCAGCGGGACCGGCCGAAAATTCTCTTTGCCATCCACACCGGCGCAACAAAGACATGAACAGGATGGGTAAGAAACGCAGGCTTATTTCCTTCGATCAGGTGCCCAAGCCAAGCGAGAGCAAATGCGGTGGGGATGAGAAGCAGTCCAATGATCCAGTGAAACCAAACCACGATGATGGAAGAAAATCCCACAGGAATAGCGATCAAATGCAGTGCCCGATTCCCCGGATGATTGTGCGCGCCGTCATAATGCGAGTAGAGTCCCACCAGCCACCTCGTTTCGGGCGAGAATTATATCTTAGAGGTCTAGTGATCGAAGCGGATTTGCTTGAAGTTGCCCGCAGGACACACTACGCAGCCGGAATCGAAATGAACTTTTGAAAGACCTCGTTGGAAAGCAAACGCCCTTTCGGACTCAGGCGAATGTTGTCCGAATCGAGCTCAAGCAATCCGTCACGTGTGAGTTCGTTGATCACTTCCGAGAGTTTACTCGTCGCATCAGTCCCAAACGACCCAGAGATAAGCCGCAGATCAACGCCTGCAGTCTGGCGAAGCCCAAGGAAAAGGCACTCTTCCAGAGCCTGGTCTCGCGAAACCACAGTGCGTGTGGCCGGCACGTGGCCCAAATAGTCTTCCAGGGACTCCGGATTCGCAAAGCGAACCGCGCCTTCTTCCGTGACGAGCATCGAATGCGCATCCACTCCGAAACCAAGATATGTCTGGCGCTTCCAGTACTTCAGATTATGTATTGATTCGAAACCCGATCGCGCAAAGTTCGAGATTTCGTATTGTCGAATGCCAGCATCATTCAGTCTCTCGCAAGCGGTTTCGTACAGGTCTGCCGTGAGGTCTTCATCAGGCACAAAATGCGCATGATACTTCTGGCCTCCCGCGATGAGTTCGCGCCCAAGCCGTGAGTCTTCGTCGATCTCCAGCATGTAAACACTCGCGTGAGGCACGCCAGTCTCGATCAATTCATTGAGCGAATAGTTCCAGCTCTCAAGTGTCTGGTGGGGCAATCCGGCGATGAGGTCCACGTTGATGTTGGTAATTCCGGCCGCACGCAGGCGTGCTATGTCAGCTATGACCGTCTCTCGCTTGTGCAGACGCCCCACAGAAGCCGCTTCATGATCAACGAATGATTGCACTCCCAGGCTCACCCGGTTCACGCCGCAACTTCGCAAGATTTCGAGCACTGAGTCGGTTAAGGTCCCTGGAGCACATTCGGCGGTGATTTCGGCATCAGGCTGCACATTGAATTTTTGCTGAATAGTGACAAAGACCCGTTCCAGCTGTGCTACATCCAGAAGAGTAGGGGTGCCGCCGCCAAGATAGATGGTATCAATCGAGCGCTCAAACAAAGCACCCGTCTGTTGCGCCGTTTCGGGTGCATGCTGAATTTCATCGCACAAGCGCGCGATGTATTTCTCGAACACCACGCGCGAGAACACGTCGGACGCGAAGTTGCAGTACGTGCACTTGGTGCGGCAGAAGGGCACGGAAATGTACAATCCGAGCGGCATCTGTATGATTATCCCACCATGGGAGGGAAGCCGTGGCTGACGAGCAAGTGATTAAGCTCCTGGAAGAAATCAGAGACTTGCAGAAGCTGCACGCGGAGAATTACAAAGATGCACCCAAGAACCAGCAAGAGTCAATTGACCTCCAGAAGCGCGCGATACGCCGTCAGAGGATAACCTCTCTAGTACTTGGCGGTTTGTTATTGGCCTTTTTAATCTTTTTGGCTTGGTCTTCGCACTCTACGGGGGGCTAGCAGAAAACAGATTGGCACTTGGCGTTTAGCCGGGTGCCCCATCCTTTCGCGTCTTTGCGAAAGGGTGGGTAGAGCAGACTTTGCGCAACCGGATAGTAAGAAATAAGAAATCAAATATCATGCTTCGCGTCGTCATCACCGGAATGGGCGTGGTCAGCCCGAACGGCATCGGCAAAGAAGCCTTTTGCCGGGCCGTGCTCGCCGGAAAGTCAGGCGTGAAGCGCATCTCGCGTTTCGATTCTTCTCATTTACTTGTGCACATCGGTGGTGAGATTCCAGAGTTTGACGAACTCGCGTGGGTAGACGCACGCGAACGGAAGCACGTTTCGCGCGTCGTCCCCCTTTGCCTCGCCGCCACCACTGAAGCCGTCAAGGACTCCGGACTCGATATGGCGTCCATGTCGATCGACGAAAAGCGCCAGATTGGGATCATTCTTGGTACTGGCGGCGGAGCGCAGGAATTCTCGGAGCAGCAATATCGCCTGTGGCATTCCGGAAAAGAAAAACAGGTCAGTCTTTTCTGCATTCCTAGCGGAACGATGGGAACGATTCCAAGTGAGATCAGCATGCGCTTCGGATTCCGCGGCTATAGCCACGTGGTGACAGCCGGGTGTACTTCTTCGACAGATGCTCTCGGTTACGCTTACCAGCACATTCAGACCGGTGTGCAGCCTATGTTTGTTGCCGGCGGCGTGGACTCGCCCATCACCGAAGGAATCATAAAAGGCTACACCATGATTCGCGCATTGACGCAGTCCTGGAATGATCAGCCCGAGCGAGCTTCACGGCCTTTTTCTGCCGACCGCGACGGCTTTGTGGTCGCGGAAGGCTCGTGGATGTTCGTTCTCGAAGACTACGAACACGCCAAAGCGCGAGGCGCAAAGATTTATGCTGAAATCACCGGCTACGCTGCAACCTGCGAGGCGTTTCAT
>Ga0137366_10003396_pt1 | contig 12422 bp, 10 predicted proteins | sample SagtaG_8_FD_104938 | JGI IMG/M metagenome (GOLD analysis project Ga0137366, IMG submission 104938) | Vadose zone soil microbial communities from Sagehorn Ranch, Mendocino, California, USA - Sage1_L_60_16 metaG | ecosystem: Environmental > Terrestrial > Soil > Vadose zone | place: USA... | reverse complement strand
GCTCCTTTCCAGTTGTAGTAACGTGCAACGCGAGTTCGATCTGGTCCTCATCACCCATCAAATCGTCCCGCTCAACGGTGATTTCCACGTGCTCAGCCGCTTTGTCTGGCTGATCTGCCGAAACCAGAGCGGGACCGGTATCGAAAGTTTGCACGTTTGCGCCACCTGCCTTGGCCATCGCCGAAAACATGGAGAGTTCGCTTAACAGGCTACGACCGTCGCCAGAGTCAAGTTTCTGTAGCGTCTTGCGTGTCACATCAGGAAGATGCTTTTCCAGATGATTCGGCGCCGAGCCGAAGAACATCTCAATCAGGGCCTGGCGCGCAGTCTGCGGAGGGGGCGGAGTCTGAGCTGACAGAAGCGAAAAGGAAACAATCGCGATCACTGGCGCTAACAGGCTTCGCATGAAACCCTCCTGAAGGGATGAACGCAGCATACCAAACCGGCTTGCGTTCGAACGGATAGACAACCGGAAACGTCCAAGGAATGCACGGACTATGCACAATTGTGCAGCATGACAAAAAATGGCAACCGGCTCCGAAAAGACAGAAATGCTCTGGCAAGATATTGGAGAGCATGTACTTACGATCCAGGGACTGTCGGCCACGAGGAACCCGGCGTTTGGCCGGGCGAGTGCAAATTCATTTACTAAGAAAAGAGGCCACACGCAATATGAGTTCGATCCTCTTCTTTCGGTATTGCCGAATCCTCGACCCACGCTGCCTTTTCAGCGAAGGCAGCACCCTCGACAACTATTCCTGACTACCTACCTATCGCCTCTTTCGAATTGTGGCCCCAGCAATGGGGCCGCTTTTTTTGTTTGCTCTGGGTGTCATCTCGAACATGCCTGCTTGCGGGCGTGAGAGAGACCTTACGAATGAGCGACTCGCGGCCGGCATGTCGAGGATTGCTGCGTCAGCGAGTACCATCAGAGTCGCCGTGGCACGGCCGCTAGAGCAGCCCTTTCACTTCATCAACCAAAAAAATCTGATCCACCCCTGGGACCGAAATCTCCTGCTTCTTCCCACTCGGCCATTGAATCTCAACTTTGTCCACCTTAAGGGCCGGGCCGAGTCCAAAGTGCACGCGCGGATCGGAATTTGATCCATAGCTGCCGCCGCTGAAAACGTCCGCTCGTTGCCGCACACCGCCCGCCGTGACGAAAGCTTTTGCTCCGATTGCATCGCGCGGACTCTTCGGCCCGCCGATCAGCTTGAGGGTCACCCAGTGGTTGCCGTTCTTCGCCACGTTGCGCAACAAGGTCGGCGTCGAGTCCAGATTGTTGATAACGACATCCACGTGGCCGTCATTGAATAGATCGCCGAATGCCGCTCCCCGCGCGGGTAGCACGTCAGCCAGACCGCTTCCGGTTGCAGGCGGCACTTCCTGAAATTTCGTGCCATCGAGATTGCGAAATAGTTGTGGCCGTTCCGCCCAGGTCGTCCCCCATCCCTGCTTATCTACGACTGGGAAGACGTGGCCGTTGACGACAAATAAGTCAGGTAGTCCGTCATTGTCAAAATCGACGAAGCCCGTGCCCCAGCCAAGGAACGGGATCGTCGGATCCACCAGCCCGGCGCGATAAGTCACGTCAGAGACAATGCCATTGCCTTCGTTGCGAAACAGCACGTTGTAATCGTCGCCAAAATTCGAGACATAAAAATCGACCTTGCCGTCGCGGTTGTAGTCACCGACGGCAATTCCCATTGACGCCATCATGCGGCCGTCCTCGGTCACCGCGAAACCGGAAAGATAGCTATCATCTTCAAAAGTCCCATCGTGCCGGTTGCGATAGAGACAGTTCGGGCTGGAATCATTCGCGATCACCAGGTCCACCCAGCCATCGTCATCTACGTCCACAAAACTCGAAGCGAAACCGTAATATCCCTTGGGATCGGAGACGCCCGCCTTCACGCTTACGTCGGTGAATGTCCCGTTGCCGTTGTTGTGAAATAGGTGATCGTGCTCGCCTGTAATGCCGAGCGGTCCGCAGGAAACTTTGACGCCCTGGAAATTGCAGCTCTGAGGGTTGTCCGGATCGAACTTGCCATAGCCGGGAACAAACAAGTCTAGGCGGCCATCATGGTCGTAGTCGCCCCAACTCGGCCCCGCCGACCATCCGCCAAGTTGGACGCCGGCTTTTGCGGCCACGTCGGTGAATGTGCCGTCATGATTATTGTGATAGAGGCGGTTCTTGCCGAAGTTCGCAACGTACAGGTCGGGCCAGCCGTCGCTGTCGTAATCGGCCACGGCGACGCCGAATCCCCAGCGTTCGTTGGTAACCCCGGCTTTCTCGGTCACGTCGGTGAACGTGCCATCGTGGTTGTTGTGGAGCAGCATTGCTTTCGGCGCCGGCTCTTTGCCCTTGTAGGCGTCCAGGGTCGAACCGTTGAGCAGGTAGATATCCAGCCAGCCGTCGTTGTCGTAGTCGAGCAATGCCACACCGGAGCCCGGAACCTCAATGATCGTGCTCTTGTCGGGATTGCCGGAGCGATGATGAAACTTGTCAATCCCAGATTGATGTGTGACGTCTTCGAGGACGACTGGCGCGCCCTCAACAAAACCGCCGGCAGTAATGGGACGATGCTGCGCGTCGAACACTGGTGGATGTGTCGGCCGCAGTAACACACGCATATAGCCGGATTCCGGTGTGCTCGGCGGTTCGGCTGGCGCGGGAGCCTGCTGAGCAATCAGACTGGGCGCTAGCTGGGCAAGCCCGGCCACGACCAGCAGGGTAACAAGACCAGCGCGCAAAAAACCTTTGGAACCAAGTCCAAGCATGTGCAATCTGTGTAATGTTACCTTAGAAAAAAATCTCCTTAGCGAGGCGAGAATGCGTGCACGGTTCGGCTTGCCTGTGCTTTTGCTGTCTCTGACTTGTCTTTCCTACGCCCAAAAACAACCAGCGTGGTCGGCCCTCCCGGCAGAAGCCGAATCTGCTACTCGCGCATTCCCGCCACAATTGAGAAGTGACCTCGCCAAACTGCGCGATGCCGCCCTCGCCGACGACTACGCGTACAAGCAGCTCTCGCATTTGACCGACAGCATCGGCCCGCGACCTCAGGGGTCGCCGCAAGCTGATGCCGCGACCCACTATGTTGCGGACGAGCTCCGCAAGCTCGGGCTCGAAGTTCGCCTGGAACCTGTGCCGGTCCGGCGCTTCATTCGCGGCATTGATTCGGCAGAACTGGTTGAGTATCCCGGTCAGGTCGAGGGCACTAAGCAAAAACTTTTCGTGACCGCACTGTTAGGGAACTCGCCAACGTCGGGAAACGGCATCACAGCCGACGTAGTTGTCGTCAATGATTTCGACGAACTGAAAGCCTTACCCCGAGATCAAGTTGCCGGCAAAATAGTTTTATTTAACGAATTTTACGACCATCGTAAGGCCATTTCAGGCCAGGCGGGCGCAGCGTATGGAGAGACAGTACGGTACCGTGCGGCTGGGGCCATAGCGGCCTCCGGGTTAGGTGCGGCGGCGGCGCTGGTTCGCTCCGCCGGGGATGGCGCATTCCGCCTTCCGCACGCGGGATGGAGCGGCGATGCACCGATTCCCGCCGGAGCCATCACCGCGGAAGACGCCGGCTTGATCGCGCGTCTGGCTGCGCAAGGGAAGGTGCGGCTGCATCTCACGCTGACTACGCACCAGGGCCCTGAAGCCCAGGGCTACAACGTTGTCGCCGATCTCAAGGGCTCCGAGCATCCGGAGCAAGTTGTGATCGTCTCGGGCCACCTGGATTCCTGGGACCTGGGCACCGGAGCGATTGACGATGGCGCAGGGGTTGTGGTCGCCATGGAGACAGCTGAACTGCTGCATCGGTTCAACCTGCATCCGAAGCGCACGCTACGCGTGATCGCCTGGATGAATGAGGAAATGGGCGCCACCGGAAGAGATGCATACATAAAGGACCACGGGGCAGAAATTCCCAATCACGTTGCCGCGATTGAAAGTGATCTGGGTGCAGAACATCCTTTGGGCTTCCACGCGAAGATGAGCGAAGCCGCGCAAAAGCAGCTCACGCCGGTGCAGACTGTGCTTGCCCCTTTCGGCGCCAACCTGATCCAACTGGTGCCGCAATCGCCCGAAACTGACATTGAGCCACTGGCTGACAAAGGCGTGCCCGCACTAGGCATCTGGCAGAACGGATTGACGTACTTCGCATATCATCACACCGCAGCTGACACGTTTGACAAAATCGTGCCCGAGGAACTGCGGGAAAACGCCGCTTGCATGACAGTAATGGGATACGCGCTGGCGGACATGAGCGAGCCACTGGCGAAATAGATATTTAGCGTTGGATAACGTCCTTTCCCTTAGCCGGGAACGCGAGAAGCTGTAGTTCTATGGCGCGCGTTCGGCTTTCTGCACCCTCTCGTCCATTTGACGCATCCTATACGGACGCATATTATTCCCGTTTGACTTTTGGCGGTCGTAAGCTTACGGTTTGGCCGCAGTTGGAAACGAGCAGATGGACAAAAAGAAGTTAGAAGGTTTCAAGAAACGACTGGAGACGCGCCAGCAGGAATTGCGGCGCATGGTCACGCGCACCCAGCAGGATGGCCGCAGCGCCGACGAAGACACGGCACAGGACATCGCCGATAAGGCCGCGAGCTCCTATAACAAGGAATTTCTCTTTCACCAGAGCAATGCCGACCGGCAACTGTTGCAGATGGTAGAGAACGCCCTTGCTCGCATTCGCGAAGGCAATTTTGGCGAGTGCATCTCCTGCGGTAAGGAAATCAATTCCAAGCGCTTGGACGCCGTACCGTGGACGCGCCACTGCATCGAGTGTCAGGAGAAGCTGGAAAACGGCCTGCTGGAAGAAGCGTCGCGGTAAGGTTTCAAAGTTTCACAGGTTTCAAGGTTTCGGAGCTCTGAAACATTTGAAACCCTGAAACCTGCTATTTTGACGCTCCCGTTTTCCCGCTGATAGACTGAATCTTCCGTATCCTCTCCACGTAGAAGGGAACTCGTGCGCGCAGAAACCCGTCGCCTACTCAAACAGGATAGATTCAGCCGGACCACCCTCCAGGTCGCTGAGCAAACGGTTCACTGGACAGTCGAACATCAGGGTAAGTTGATTGTCGGCGCCATCGTGCTCGTGGTCGCCATTATCGCAGCGCTCGGAAGCTGGTACTACCTCGAAAAGCAGAACGAAAAGGCCAGCGCTGATTTCGGTAAAGCGGTCCAGGTGCTGGACACGCCCGTCCGTCCCGCAGGCATGCCCGCGCAACCTGACTCGCCGAGCTTCGCTTCGCTCAACGAACGCGCTACTGAAGCTCGAAAAGAATTCCAAGCCGTGATTGACAAGTACCCGCACACCCGCGCTTCCGATTTCTCGCATTATTTTCTCGGAACCACCGCCGCAAGCGTTGGAGATAATGGGACCGCCGAACGCGAATTGAAAACCGTTGCCGGCTACCACAATGAAGATCTCTCATCACTGGCCAAGCTGGCGTTAGCTTCCGCGTATCGCAACTCGAACCGCACCAAAGACGCGACCGATCTCTACAAGCAACTGATTGACAAGCCCACGCGCACCGTCAGCAAAGCGTCTGCTGAGATGGCGTTAGCCGAAACTTATCAGGCCGCAGGCATGACCGCCGATGCCAAGAAGCTGTACGAGCAAATCCAGAAGGAATCGCCTACCGGGCCAGCAGCCCAGTTAGCAGCGGGGAAACTGCAGGAGTTGAAATAAGGCTATTTTGGACTCTTGACCGGTTCGGTTTTCTTCCTTAACCCTGCTTTAGCGATCGTCAGGCTGCGATCACGCAGTTTTTCGAGCAGGCGGACCTTGTCAGAGAAGCTCAGCGACGCCAGTTTTTTGCGCCTTGCCTGATCATTCATTTGCGTTTCCCAGGAACCTGCGTCTAAAGTTTTGCCATTTTGATTCTAGTCCATGCGCTTGCAGGATGGATTCCAGTTGATCAGTATTCACCAGACCCTGCTCAAGAAATTGCAGAATTCTGCCGTGGTCCTTTGACCTTCCGGTACGCAGTGCGATTGCCACCAGGTGCTCTGCAGTCATGACGCGCGTTGGCACTCCATCTACCTCGGTTGAGACGGCCTGAGCCAACGCTTCCTCCTCCAAAGGACTGTTCGCTGGAAGAAATTGGACCGGCCAGTCTCCGATTCGGATGTGTTCACCTTCAGTGGTGCAGCCCGTCCTTCGAAGGTAGTCGTAGATTGGAGTCAAGCTCAAGAGCAGGCTGCTGGAAGAAGTGCGGAGCACGACAAAGATGTCTATGTCGACGGTCGCAGAAGGCTCTAGATAGAATGTAGCGCCGATAGCGCCGCCAATCGCGTATTTTTCAATTATTCCTTCCGCTTGCATCCGGTTCACGAGTTCAAGCGTCGTTTTCACGGACGTCTTCTTCCTCTGATGTACTTTAACAAAGCGAAGGGTAGAAACTGTTCCGGGGGTTTTCCTTTTTCGTCATTTCGTCTAGGATGTTGTCGGCCTCCCATGCCCAGCTTCGCTCTACGCGTTAATGGAACGGAAAAGACAGCGGATGTCGCTGCCGACACGCCGCTGCTCTGGGTCCTCCGCGACACGCTCGAACTCACCGGCACCAAATTCGGCTGCGGCGCGGGCTTCTGCGGAGCATGCAGCGTGCATGTCAACGGTGCCCTGACTCGTTCATGCACCATGCCGGTTTCGCAAGCTGCGGGCAAGAACATCACGACAATCGAGGGTCTGGGCGCAAACGGCCTCCATCCTATTCAAAGGGCATGGATCGCCGAAGACGTTCCGCAATGCGGATACTGCCAGAGTGGCCAGATCATGGCTGCGGCCGCACTGCTGACAAGGACTCCGCATCCCACCGACGCGCAGATCACAGAATACATGTCGGCGAACATCTGCCGCTGCGGAACTTACGATCGAATCAGGAGGGCGATTCACCGAGCTGCGGTCCCGGGAGGCGCGAAATGACCTCTCTCTCCCGCCGGGCGTTTCTGAAAAACTCGACCGCCGTTGGAACCGGGTTGGTAATCGGTTTGTATCTTCCAGTTCGGGGACAGGCCGAAGCAGAAACCGCGTTTGCGCCCAACGCATACTTGACGATCGCACGGGACGGCAAAATTACGATCGTGGTCGCACGCTCGGAAATGGGTCAGGGCGTGCGCACGTCGCTACCCATGATCCTGGCCGAAGAGCTCGAAGCCGACTGGAAGCAGATCGAAATTGTGCAGGCGGGCGCAAGCACTCTCTTTGGTGACCAGACCACCGGGGGAAGCGCCAGCGTCCGCACAACATGGGAGCCGATGCGAAAAGCGGGAGCACAAGCGCGCGAGATGTTAATCAGCGCTGCGGCTCAGGTATGGAAGGTTCCGCGCGACAGCTGCATAGCAAGAAACAGCTTCGTGGTTCATTCAGCTTCAGATCGGAAGATCAGCTACGGCCAGCTCACGAACCTGGCGGCCACGCTTCCAGTACCTGACAACCCTCCACTCAAGACCAGTGGCTACAAAATCGTGGGCAAGCCGATGCCGCGCCTGGATACGCCGTCGAAGGTGAACGGTTCCGCCGTGTATGGAATTGATTTCCGCGTGCCAGGAATGAAATATGCAGCGCTCGCTCGCTGCGAAGTTATCGGCGGCCAGGTTGCCGACTTCGACGCGACTGCGGTTAAGCAAATGCCCGGCGTGAGTTTCGTTGACAAGATTAGCGATTCGGCAATCGCTGTGGTCGCTGACAGTACCTGGAACGCGATCAAAGCCCGTCGCGCGCTGAAGGTCACCTGGGACGAAGGTCCGAATAAAGGTTTGAATTCGAAAGCGATATCCGACTCGCTTCACAATGCCGATGAATCGAAAGCGGTGAAGTTCTTTGCTGTGGGTGGTGTCTCGAAGGCTGAAGGACGCAAGATCGAGGCCATCTACGAACTGCCGTTCATGGCACACGCCCCCATGGAGCCTGGTAACTGCACCGCACATTTTCGCGGCACGGAGTGCGAAATATGGGCGCCCACGCAAGTTCCACAAGATTGTCGCGACACAATTGCCCCGCTCATCGGCTTGAAACCAGAGCAGGTTAAAGTCAATGTCACACTAATCGGCGGAGGCTTCGGACGGCGCCTCGAGCATGATTACGCAGTCGAAGCTGCGCTGCTCTCGAAGGCCATCAACGCGCCGGTGAAGATCACGTGGACGCGCGAAGATGACATGCGCTGCTCCACCTATCGTCCCGTGAGCCTTCACAAGCTCAACGCAACTTTGGACAACAGCGGCTGGCCAACCTCGTTCACGCATCGCATCATTGGCCCTTCGATTAATGGACAAAAGGGCTCGCAGGCGGTGAATGGAGTTGACGCCGATTTTCCAGACGAGTGCTCATTTATATATCCCATCCCAAATGTTGCACTGGAACATGTGATGACCGAAACACCGGTGCCTCTCGGCTGGATGCGTTCTGTCTATGCGCTGCAAATGGCCTTTGCCAGTGAAAGCTTCATAGACGAACTAGCCTCGGCGGCAGGGAAAGATCCGCTCGAATATCGTTTGCATCTGCTTGCGAAGGATGCCGACATCAAGTATTTCGACGCGACGTGGCACACATCGCGGCTGCGCGGAGTGCTGCAACTTGCCGCCGACAAAGCCGAGTGGAAGAAGCCACTTCCGCCGGGTCGTCATCGGGGGGTGGCCTGCTTCGGATGCTTTAGTTCCTACGCCGCCGGTGTGGTCGAAGTCTCTCTTGAAAAAGAAGGACTGCACGTACATCGCGTGGTGGCGGCAATTGATTGCGGCCGGGTGGTGAATCCAAACATTCTCGCGCAACAGATTCATGGCGGAGTGATCTTTGCCCTGACCAATGCTCTGCGGGCGCAGATCACGATTGAGAAGGGCCGCGTGGTCCAGGGAAATTTCGATGCCTATCAACCTATCCGGATGAACGAAGCGCCGATGGTTGAAGCCCACTTCGTTGATAGCGTTGAGCCGCCGAGCGGAGCGGGAGAGCCGTGCATCCCGCCAATCGCGCCTGCGCTCTGTAACGCGAGTTATGCAGCGACCAAGCAAAGGACTCGGACGCTCCCGATCTTTGGCACAGATAGCGATGTGTAAGACTCGTCGGCGGTCGATTGCTAAACTTCCGCCACAGTCTTTCTGTCCACTGACCAATCGCCCCTTTCCGCCCCTTTTGGGGACCTTATGCGTAAACTGATCCTGCTGTTCCTAGTCCTAATTTGCATCCCGATTTTTTCTCTCGCCCAACTCAATTCTTCCCTTGCCCAGCGCCGTGCAGCGCATCTTCGCCACGGCATCAACTTTAGTGAGTGGTTTGCGCAGGTTTACGATCCTAAGGGCTACACCAAAGAGCATCTCGAAACCTGGGTCACCGCGGACGACGTTGCCCTGGTCAAATTGATGGGTTTCGATCACGTACGCCTCAGCGTGAATCCCGAACCCATGATGCGGCACAACATGGCCGACCACCTGCCGCCTGAGTATCTCGGCTATCTCGACGCCGCCGTCAAAATGATTCTCGACCATGGGCTGGCAGTGATTATTGACATGCACCCGGAAAGCGAATTCAAGGCACGACTGGTTCAGCATGACGATGCTGTTGAACAGTTCTCAGATTACTGGCGGGCGATAGCGCAGCATTATTCGACCTACCATCCGGAAATGGTCTATTTCGAAATTTTAAACGAGCCGGAGTTTCGCGACCGCTATCGCTGGGCGGGCGTTCAGGCGAAACTTGCGGCTGCAATCCGCGAGGGTGCGCCGCAGCACACCATCATCGCCGCCGGCGCAAATTGGTCGGACGTGGAAGACTTGCTGATGCTGACGCCGCTTTCCGATCCGAACGTGATTTACAACTTTCATTTTTACGACCCACACACCTTCACGCATCAAGGCGCGACCTGGGGCGCGAACTACTGGCACTTTGAAAGCAAGCTTGCATATCCGGCGAGCCTAGAAACGGCGCAAAAAGTCGCCGCAAGTGAGCCGGATGCTTACAACCGTCTGCAAGTTCTTCGCTACGGCCTCGACCATTGGGACGCAAACCGCATCGCCATTGAGATTGGCCAGGCTGCTGAATGGAGCAAGCACTGGAATGTGCCGCTCACCTGCAACGAGTTCGGCGTTTTTCGCAGGGCTTCCGATCCGCAAGACCGTGCTCGCTGGCTGCGCGACGTACGCACGACGCTTGAGCACTACGGTATCGGCTGGAACATGTGGGACTTCGGTGGCCGCGATGATGGACACGGCTTTGGCGCGGTCAACAGGTCTAAAGCAGGTCCGAACACACCGGACAATGTCACGGTGGAAGCGTTGGGGTTGAAGCACTAGCCTTCCACCTGGAGTTTGTCCGAACTGGTTAGCACCGAGGAATCTGCATTCTCAAAATGCAGATTCCTCTTCTGTCGCTTCGCTCCACGTCTCGGAATGACATGGCAAATTATTCCACCGCGGTGATCTGCCTTCTCCCGCGCATCGTGCGCTTCCGTTCCGATAGAGTCTCCAACGCTTGCCGCGTCTCCGGTGACAAATGATATGACTCATGGTCCGCCGGGTACCGCCTCGAGATCACATCCGCGCGGTACGCCTGGACCGCATGCGTGATCTCCGCAGCGGCGTCTCCATAGCGGCGAACGAACTTAGCCGGCGCGCCAAAAGTCAGATTCAGAATGTCATGCAAGACCAACACTTGACCATCGCAGCCCGGACCTGCGCCGATTCCAATCGTTGGGGCGGAAACTTCGGCGGTAATCATCTCAGCAACTTCCCTTGGGATGCCTTCCAGAAAAATGCATGCCACGCCTGCTCGGTCGAGCGCCGTCGCATCTCGCATGAGTTGTTCGATATCTGACAAAGATTTCCCTTGCACTTTGAAACCGCCCATGCGGTTGACTGACTGTGGCGTAAGCCCAATGTGCCCTGCGACAGGTATCTCGGCGTCAATGATGCGCCGGATCAAGTCCGCGCGCTTCTCGCCGCCCTCGACCTTCACCATCTCCGCGCCTCCTTCTTTCACGAAACGCGTTGCGTTGCGGACGGCATCTTCAGCGCTTACATGAAATGATCCGTAAGGCATGTCGGCGATGAGCAGCGCATTGATCGTCCCGCGACGCGCGGCTTTCACGTGGTGAAGCATTTCATCCACGGTGAGCGAGAGCGTATTTTCGTGGCCGAGCATGGTCATAGCCAGCGAATCGCCGACCAAGACAATGTCAATGCCAGCTTCATCCACCAGCCGGGCCGCAGAGTAGTCGTACGCGGTCAGGCAGGTTATCGGCTCGCGTTGAAGCTTCTTTTCTTTAAGAGATGAAACAGTGATTTTGTGGCGTGGAACGCCAATCGGAGTGAGACTCACGACTTCCTCCAGTGCCCCTCCGCAACCCGGATAGAGCCTGCATGCAGCATCGAATCGCTGCACCAGTGATTCTATCCGCCGACAAGATCGCTGTCGATGCATATATCCAATGTGGAATCAGCACTATCCAAACCTGTCATTTCCTGCGTTCGCAGCAGGTCGTAAATTTCATCCGCTTTTTCCGCCATCTTCCACAAGCAAGTTTCGCCGTCCACAGGTTTCGCACAGCAGAAAAGCAAATTTCGATTGTGAATATTTTGTAGATACGCGAAAGTGTTTTCACTGCAGGCGTGAACGTCACGCTGCCAGTGATTGCGCAAGGTTGGTTCTGCGGCAGCTTTCCCGAGGAGCTTGCTAGGCGGATCTGAAAGCTTGGTGAACGGGCCGAAAGGCCTGCGAACGGCAAGCTGGAGCGATCTACCGAAGTAATGCCGAGGGACGAGCTGCCGAGGTCCCCAAAAACGTGAAAGCGTTGTGGGCACCCGGGCGTTGCGGCCTCCTCAGAAACGGTCTCGCATGGCGGGACTGCAACCAATCACGTGATCGGATGCAAACGCGTTTTCAGGCGCGGATGCGCCGCCGCAGCTGAGAGCCGCTACCGGATCGGCGTTGTCAAGCAGCGCCGGGATGGAAGCGGCACGGAGCGCGGCAAGGCAGCGGTGAGATTCACGCATAGCAAATGCGGTCTGGGTGGCTGGCCCGGACCGCATTTCTTTTGCTTGTTAGCTCCTATCATTCCGCCGCAGAGACGTAGCTTGCTACGCCTTACTACAAGGCACGCGCACTTCTCAGTATTGATGTTCGCCTCTTATTCGCCTTATACTTTTCAGCAGGATTTGCCTTCGTAACCAGTATCTGCAATCGTCTGTCCGGGAAAAAAGAATTTGGGAATCGTTTTCCAATACATCTACACGCCATCCACAAGGTCCCTGCGCGTAGTATCACTTTCGCGTTGGTTGAAAATTCCTCGTACGCAAAATAACAAAACAATTTAAGTGGCCACGACTGATTACATTTCCGCGCAAGCGCTTCCGGCGAACATTGAAGCCGAGCGCTCGATCCTGGGCGCGATTCTGCTCGATAATCTTTCCTACAACCAGG
>Ga0137366_10003394_pt1 | contig 12424 bp, 12 predicted proteins | sample SagtaG_8_FD_104938 | JGI IMG/M metagenome (GOLD analysis project Ga0137366, IMG submission 104938) | Vadose zone soil microbial communities from Sagehorn Ranch, Mendocino, California, USA - Sage1_L_60_16 metaG | ecosystem: Environmental > Terrestrial > Soil > Vadose zone | place: USA... | reverse complement strand
CCTCGGCGCCGTCCCCGGCTTCGCGCCCGAGCCGCCGCACTCGCGGCAGGCGGTCTCGAGCTCGACCGGGATCTTCGTCTCGACCCCGTGCAGCGAGTCCTCGAACGAGAGGTTGACCTCGACCTCGAGGTCCCGCCCGCGCTGGCCGCGCTGCTGCTGCGCGCGCCCACGGCCGCCGAAGTTCGAGAAGAGGCCGCCGAAGATGTCGCCAAGGTCGCCGAGGTCGTTGATGTCGAAGCCCTCGCCGAAGGTGAAGCCGCCACCCGGTCCCGGCCGGCCGTTGGCCGCGCCGAAGCGGTCGTACTGCTTGCGCTTCTCCGGATCGGAGAGCACGTCATAGGCGGTCTGCACCTCCTTGAAGCGCTCCTCCGCGGCCGCGTCGCCCGGATTGTTGTCCGGGTGGTGCTGGCGGGCGAGCTTGCGGTACGCCTTCTTGATCTCGTCCTGGCTCGCGCCCTTCGCGACCCCGAGGGTCTCGTAGAGGTCCTTAACGGTCGCCATCGGCCTCTGGCGGAGCGGCCACAACGACCCGCGCGGGCCGGACGACGCGATCGCCGAGCCGGTAGCCCTTCTGCACGACCTCGAGCACGGAGCCTTCCTCCGCGTCCGAGGGCTGCGAGAGCAGCGCCTCGTGGACGTGCGGGTCGAAGCGCCCGTTCGTCTCGATCTCGGCCAGGCCCTCGCGCTTCAGCGCGTCGCGCAGCTCCTGGTGCACGAGGCGAACGCCCTCTTCGAGCTTTGCTTCCTCGTGCTCCTCTGCCGCGGCAAGAGCCCGCTCGAGGTCGTCGAGCACAGGCAGCAGCTCCTTCACCAGCCGCTCGTGGGCGCGCGCGACCAGGCTCTCCTGGTCACGCGCGACCCGCTTGCGGTAGTTCTCGAAATCGGCCGCGACCCGCTTGAGGTCGTTGAGGTGCTCGTCCCGCTCCGCCTCGAGCGCGGCGAGCCGCTCCTCGATGTGCTCAGGGGCGTTAGCCGGGTGGTCGGTCACGAGGTCTTGGCCTCCTCGTCGACCACCTCGGCGTCTTCGATCACCTCGTCATCCGAGTCGGTCGCCTCACCGTTGCCGCCCGACGCGGCCTGCTGCGCGGAAGCCTGCGCGTAGACCGCCTCGGCGAGCTTCTGCGAGGCCTCCTGAAGCGCGTCCGTCTTGGCGCGGATCTCGCCCAGGTCGTCGGTCTCGAGCGCCTGCTTGAGCTCCATCACGCGGCCCTCGATCGTCGAGGCCTCGCTCTCGTCGAGCTTGTCGCCGTAGTCCTTGAGGCTCTTCTCGGTTGCATAGGCGAGCGACTCGGCCTGGTTCTTGGCGTCCGCGAGCTCGCGGAGCCCCCGGGCCTCGTCGGCGTGCGCCTCGGCGTCCTTGATCATCTGGTCGACCTCCTCCGGCTTCAGGCCCGAGCCGCCCTCGATCTTGATCTGCTGCTCGTTCCCGGTGCCGAGGTCCTTGGCCGACACGTTGATGATCCCGTTCGCGTCGATGTCGAAGGTGACCTCGATCTGCGGCATGCCCCGCGGCGCCGGCGGGATGCCGACGAGCTGGAACTTGCCGAGCGTCTTGTTGTAGAGCGCCATCTCCGACTCGCCCTGAAGGACGTGGACCTCGACCGAAGGCTGGTTGTCCTCCGCGGTCGTGTACGTCTGCGACTTCTTCGTCGGGATGGTCGTGTTGCGCTCGATCAGGGGGTTGAAGACGCCGCCCTTGGTCTCAATCCCGAGCGACAACGGCGTGACGTCGAGGAGGAGAATGTCCTTGACTTCGCCCTTCAGCACGCCGCCCTGGATGGCCGCGCCGACGGCGACGACCTCGTCCGGGTTGACGCCCTTGTGCGGGTCCTTGCCAGTGAGCTCCTTGACCTTGTCGACGACCGCCGGCATGCGGGTCATGCCGCCGACGAGGACGATGTGGTCGATCTTCGAGGCATCGAGCCCCGCGTCCGCGAGGCAGCGCTTCGTCGGCTCGACGGTGCGCTCGAGCAGCTCCGCGGTCAGCTCGTTCAGCTTCGCGCGCGTGAGCTGCAGGTCGAGGTGCTTCGGGCCCTCCGGAGTCGCGGTGACGAACGGCAGGTTGATCTGCGTCGTCATCGTCGAGGAGAGCTCGATCTTGGCCTTCTCGGCGGCCTCGTAGAGGCGCTGCAGGGCCATCCGGTCCTGGGAGAGGTCGATGCCCTGGTCCTTCTTGAACTCGGCCACCATCCAGTCGACGATCGCCTTGTCGAAGTTGTCGCCGCCGAGGTGGTTGTCGCCGTTCGTGGCCTTCACCTCGAAGACGCCTTCGCCGAGCTCGAGGATCGAGACGTCGAAGGTGCCGCCGCCGAGGTCGAAGACCAGGATCGTGTGGTCGGAGGCTTCCTTGTCGAGGCCGTACGCGAGCGCCGCGGCGGTCGGCTCGTTGATGATCCGGAGGACGTTGAGCCCGGCGATCTTGCCGGCGTCCTTCGTCGCCTCGCGCTGCGCGTTGTTGAAGTACGCGGGCACGGTGACCACCGCGTCGGTGACCGCCTCGCCGAGATACGCCTCGGCGTCGGCCTTCAGCTTCTGCAGGATCATCGCGCTGATCTCCGGCGGCGCGTACTCCTTGCCGCCGGCCTTGACCCGCACGTCGCCGTTCGGCCCTTCGACGACCTCGTAGGGGACGATCTTCATCTCCTCCGAGACCTCGCCGTACTTGCGGCCCATGAAGCGCTTGATCGAGAAGATCGTGTTCTGCGGGTTCGTGACCTGCTGGCGCTTCGCGGGCGCGCCGACGAGCCGCTGGCCGTCGTTGGTGAACGCGACGACGGACGGCGTTGTGCGCCCGCCCTCGGCGTTCGGGATGACGGACGGCTCGCCGCCCTCGATCACGCCGACACAGGAGTTCGTCGTGCCGAGGTCGATTCCGATTGTCTTCGCCATGCTCTAGTTCCTCCTCTGCTGAGAAAATCTCAGTCGGATGATAGCAAGTTCGAGCGGCGGAGCATGGCGGCGGCGGCGGGCTCGGCAAGCACGATTCCGGCCAGGATCGCAGCGCAGCCGCCCCACCCGAGCCAGCCCAGACGGTCCCCGGAGAGCCAGTAGCCGAAGATCCCGGCCCAGACCGTCTCGAGCGCGAAGACGAGGGCGATCCGGGCGGCGCTCATTCGCCGCTGCGCCCAGACCTGAATCAGGACCGAGAGCGCGCTCGCGAAGATCCCGGTCACGAGCAGCGCGCCCCAGACGGTCCAGCCGCGCGGGAGCGGCAGGCCGCCCTCAGCCAGAGCGACGACGAGAAAGCCGAGGCAGGACGTCGCCATGGCGACGAACGTGAGAGCGATCGCGTCGAATCGGCGCGCGTAGCGCTCGACCATCACGATCTGGAGCGCCTGCGCGGAGGTCGAGAGGAGCACGAGCAGGTTCCCTTCCGTCGTGCCGGCCGGCACACCCGAGAGCATCGCGAGCCCCGCGATCGAGAGCGCGACGCCCGCCCACACCTCTGCCCCGACCCGTGTTCTGAACAGCAGGAGCCCGAAGAGCGGGGTGAGGACGACGTAGAGGCCGGTGATGAAGCCCGTGCTCGAGACGGTCGTGCGGTGAAGCCCGGCGGTCTGGAGGCCGATCCCGAGCGCGCCGAGCACGCCGAGCACCGCGCCGGCCGTGAACCCTGAGCGTCCGAGGGTCCGCACGCGCGGCGCACCGGCAAGACCAAGTGCTCCGGCCGCGATCGCGTAGCGCACGGCGAGGAACGCAAACAGAGGGTAGATCGCAACGGCGTCCTTGACCTGCACGAAGGTCACGCCCCAAACGGCCGTGACGGCTATTAGTGCGACGAGCACCACGAGAGGAGGAGCATGACCGAGGAAGCGCGCATGGAAGAGACGCCGTCCGGCCTGCGGCCGGCGGGCGATGGCTGGTTCGTCGTCAACGTCCGCGAGACGGCCTGGGTGGTGCACGACGCGTTCGGCGCCGGCTGCGTCTTCGAGAACCGGGAGGGCGCGGAGTTTCCGGAGCTCGGCATCAACATCAGCGTGGTGCAGCCCGGCCAGCCGCTGTGCCTCTACCACGAGGAGGGCGCTCAGGAGGACTTTCTCGTCCTCGCCGGTGAGTGCGTGCTGCTCGTGAACGGCGAGGAACGGCCTCTCCGGACGTGGGACTTCGTGCACTCCCCGGCCGGCACAGAGCACGTGATCGTCGGCGCGGGCAACGCGCCGGCCATCGTGCTCGCCGTCGGCAAGCGCCCAGACGAGCGGTTGCACTACCCGAAGTCCGAGCTGGCCGAGAGGTACGGCGCGAGCGCGGAGGCCGACACGCCCGATCCGCAGGAGGCGTACGCGCGCTTCGGTCGCCCGCAGCCGGAGCGCCCTGACTACTGGGACTCGCTGCCCTGGGCTTAGCGGCGTTTGCCGCGGCTGACGACCAGGTTGACCGGCGCGCGGTTCGCGAGCCGCCGGCCCGGCGCCGGCCGCTGCCCGAGCACGCGACCCTTCCTCACCGTTCCGGAGAAAGCGCGCGTGACCCTGCCGGTGCGGCAATGGCTGCGCCTGATCGCCGCCCTGGCCGCCGCAAGCGTCTCGCCGACGACCGCCGGAACCACGCAGGGCTCCGCGACGACGAGGCGCCGGGTGACCGTGGTCTTGTTCCCGACCGAGTCGGCCTGGCTGAGCCGGACGGTGTAGGAGCCGGCGCGGGCGTACGCGTGTGTGACACGGCGGCCGGTTGCGCCGGTGCCGTCCCCGAATGTCCAGCGCGGCCGCCCGCGAAGAGTCGACCAAACGTCGAAGGGCGAGACCGAGAAGGTAAGTCGGTTCCGCGGGATTCTCCGGCCCGAGATCCGAAAGCGCGCAAGGACCGGTCCGGCAGCGTCGAGCCCGGCCGCCTGCACGGTCCACGTCCCGCCGTTGCCGCTCTGCCAGATCGCGGCTCCGTTCCCGGCCGCATCCAGGGCGATGTCCGGGAGGTCCGCATCCGCGCCGGCCGGCGAGATCAGCCGAGGAGCCGACCACGCACCGCGCGCGGGATGCCGCACGGCCTGGATGCGCTCGCGCGAGCTGCTCAGCCCCCGCCAGACGGCCACGGCGTCGCCCGCGGCGTCGAGCGCGAGCTGCGGCGAGCCGAGATCCGGGCTTCGGGGCGAGATGTCCCGGACCGCGCTCCAGGGGACATCACGCGAACGGGTCGTGCTCTGGACGACGTAGGTCCTGCCGTCGAAGCTCACCCACGCGGCGACGGCGTTTCCGCTCGGATTGACCGCGACTTGCGGCTGGAGGGCATCGGCTCCCGCGCCCGAAAGCGTCTCCGCTGGAGCCCAGCCGGCGCCGGCACGGCGGACCGCCGCTTGCACTCTCCAGCCCCTGGCGTTGAGCGACCAGACGGCGACGGCGCCGCCGGCGGAGTCGACGCGCACCTGCGGCCGCTCGGAGTACCCGTCGGACGAGAGAGCCTGGGACGTGCTCCACGAGCCGGCAGCCGAGCGCGCCGCGGCTCGGATGACCGAGTTGTAGCCGTCGGAGCTCTGCCAGACCGCGACGCCGTTTCCGTGAGCGTCCAGGCCGACGTCCGGTCGATCGACGTCGAGACCTGGGCCCGAGACGTCTTCAGCCGGCAGCCACGCTCCGCTCGGTCGCTGCAGCGCGGCCTGAACGATCACGTCCGTTCCGTTCGAGCGCGCCCAGACGGCCAGTGCATCTCCTGCTCGGTCGAGCGCGACCTGCGGAACGTGGGCGTCTTGGCCGGGAGCCGAGAGGTCGTGCGGCCCGCTCCAGCTCCGGGCCGCGCGCGTGCTGGCCTGGACGCTCGTGTTCCCTCCCTTCGAGCATTCCCAGACGACGACCGCCCTTCCCGCCGCGTTCACGGCGAGCCGCACGGAGTGCGCGCCGAGACAGTTGTCCGAGAGGGCCTGAGCGGCGCTCCAAGTTCCGCCGGCCGGCCGCTCGGCCGCCTGGACAGTGCCCGAGCGCGTCCAGGCGGCGAACGCGTCCCCGGCCGCGTCGACTGCGACGGTCAGGTCGCCGCCGTTTCCCGAGACCGAGAGATTCTTCGGCGGCAGCCAGGTCGGCGCGGCTGCCGCACTCTGCGGTAGCGCGAGGATCAGGAGCGCGAGGCCCGGCGCCAGGCGGCTTAGCACCATGCCTCAGTTTTCGGAAAACAGGCGGGCGGCCTGGACCCTCCTTAGACCGACTCCTGGCCCTGCTCGCCCTGGTGAGGCTCGTCGGCGGTCTCGTCCCAGCGCTTGCGCTCCTCGCCGCCCGGGTCGACTTCTTCGTCGATCTGCCGCTGGGTCGGGTTCCGGCCCTCGTCGTCGATCAGCTCTTCGCCGCTCGTCTCGTCCTCGTGGTCGCTCATGCGTCCTCCTTTCGAAACAACGAAGGCGCCGGCCGCCGGCGCCTCCGGTCTCTCAGAATCGCGTGGGCTAGGCGCCTTCGGAGCCGCCGCCGCCCATGTCGCCGCCGGACTCCTCCTCGGAGCTTCCGCCGGACTCCTCACCTTCGGAGCCGCCGCCCATGCCGCCGCCCTGCTCCTCCTCCTGGCCGCCTTCCTGGCCGCCTTCCGGCTTCTCGGTCTCCCACTCCGACATGTCGCGCTCCTTCCGTGGTAGGTGGGCGCAGTTTTCCGCCCGGTTCACGTGCGAAACCTCGGTTACTCTAAGGCGTTCGCTTGCGACGCCGACCAAAGAGGCCGGGCCGGCTTTGCCGGCGCGGCCGTCCAACACACCGTCTGGGTCCAGAAACGATGTGGCCCTCCGATCCGGGTAGCCTCTGAACATGCAACCGCTCGTTGACGGATGGGGTCGAGAGATTCGCAGCCTGCGGGTCTCGGTCACCGACAAGTGCAACTTCCGCTGCCGCTACTGCATGCCTGCGGAGGGACTGGAGTGGCTGGAACGCGACGAGCTCCTGACCTTCGAGGAGATCGCGCGCCTCGTGCGCGTGCTCGCGGCGATGGGCGTCGACGAGATCCGGCTGACCGGCGGCGAGCCCCTCGTGCGCCGCGACCTGCCCGCGCTGGTGCGGCTGCTCGCCGAGACGCCGGGCGTGGACGACCTCTCGCTGACGACGAACGGCGTCCTGCTCGACCGGCTCGCGCAGCCTCTGGTCGAGGCAGGGCTGCGCCGCCTGAACGTCTCGCTCGACTCGCTCTCCCACGTCCGCTTCGCGGAGATCACGCGGCGCGATGCCCTCGGCCGGGTGCTCGCGGGGCTCGAGGAGGCAGAGCGCTATCCGGAGCTGCGGCCGATCAAGGTCAACTGCGTCGCGATGCGCGGCTTCACCGAGGTCGAGGTCCCCGCGCTGGCCGAGCTCGCGCGGCGCAAGCCGTACGTCGTCCGGTTCATCGAGTTCATGCCGCTCGACGCGGACGAGTCGTGGCGAGGCGACGACGTCCTGTCCGGTGCCGAGATCCGCGCCCTGATCGAGGAGCGCTGGCCGCTCGAGGAGATCCCGGCCAAGGCCTCGTCGACCGCGCGGCGGTTCCGCTTCGCCGACGGGGCCGGCGAGATCGGGTTCATCAATCCCGTCTCGGAACCGTTCTGCTCGAGCTGCGACCGGATCCGTCTGACGGCCGACGGCCAGCTGCGGACCTGCCTGTTCTCCCGCAAGGAATGGGATCTGAAGACGCCCCTGCGAGAGGGCGCGTCAGAGGAGGAACTGGAGCGCTTGTTGCGCTTCGCGGTCGCGCACAAGGAGCTGAAGCACAAGATCAACGAGCCCGGCTTCGTCAGGGCAAGCCGTTCGATGTCTCAAATAGGCGGCTGACCGACCTGGAAGATCCCGTCAGGGACGGGCGTTAAAATCAGCAGGTTCCCGTGAGTGTCCTCGTAGCTGCCGGCCATCGTTTCCTGCCCCGGGGTTGGGCGGACCTCGGGCGCCAGCTTGCCATCTGGTTCGGTTTCCTGGCCGTGTACCAGGCCGCGCGAGGGATCGCCGACCGCAATCCCCCGAAAGCCTTCGACAACGGGCTCCACGTGATCGGGATCGAGCGCCACGCCCACGCGCTCTTCGAGCTGACGCTGCAGCGGATCGTGGACGGCTCGCAGCTGCTGGCCACGCTCGTGTCATGGACTTACTGGAATTCCGAGTTCACGGTCGTCGGCCTGGCGCTGATGTTCGTCTACCTCCGCCGCAACGACGCCTTCGTGCGCTTCCGCAACGCGATCCTGCTGGCGAACGTGATCGGCCTGGTCGGATACGTCGCGCTCCCGACGGCGCCGCCGCGGATGTTCCCGGACCTCGGCTTCGCCGACACGCTGGCCGACTTCGGTGGACTGAACCACGGCAGCGGCCTCGTCGAGGTCGTCTCGAACCCGTACGCGGCAATGCCGAGCCTGCACGCAGCCGACGCGCTGATCGTCGGGCTCGTCCTCTTCTCGGTCTGCCGGAACCGTTTCTTCAAGGCGGCGTGGCTGCTCTGGCCGGCCTGGGTCTGGTTCGCCGTGATGGGCACGGGCAATCACTTCTGGCTCGACGTCCTCGCGGGCGTGCTCGTGGCGGTGATCGCGCTGGTGATCGTGTACCGGCCCGGGCTGCTCCGGCTCCGGCGCCGCCGCGCGAGCACGGCTTAGCTTGGCCCGCGCGGGTCTCGCGGCGGTCAAGCGCGGCTACACCGACGGGACACGCAGGCTCGCCTCGCGCTCGATCGGCGGCCTCGCGCGCACGCGCGTGACCCCGAACGCGCTGACGGCCGCGGGGATCACCCTCTGCGGCGCTGCCGCGGTGCTCGTCTGGTTCGGAGATCACAACCAGTGGCTGATCTATTGGAGCGCGGCGATCGTGTTCGTCGTCGGCTCCGTGCTGGACATCCTCGACGGCGCCCTTGCCCGGTTGAGCGACAAGGCGACGCCGTTCGGAGCCTTCGTCGACTCGATCTCCGACCGCGTCAGCGAGGGCTTCATCCTGACCGCGGTCGCGCTCGTCTTCTCACGCCACCGGAACGACGTCGCGCTCGCCTTCGCAGTGGTCGCGATGGCCGGGTCCTTCCTCGTCTCCTACGCGCGCGCGAAGGCCGAGCTGCTCGGACTCAAGGGGGACGTCGGCCTCGGCAGCCGCGCCGAGCGCGTTGTGGTCATCACCGCTGGTTTGACCTTCGCGCCCTGGGGTGGGTTGCAGTACGCGATCTACTTCCTCGCCGCCACCGCCTGGCTGACGGTTTTTCAACGCGTCCTCAGCGCTCGCCGGCAGCTCCGCGACCGCCCCTCGCTGTAGCCACCGCCGCGGCGAACCGATGCATCGAGCATGAGCGTCCTCGACGAGGCCCAAGAGCTGCTGGAGTGCCATCTGCGAGTTCGCGGCGAGCGGCGCATCTACATCGCTCCCTCTGAGCTGGAGATCGCCCGGCGCCTCGGGCGTCAGCCGCCGCCGGGAGAGGTGCGTTGGTTTCCAAGCTCCGAGTACTTGCGGCAGGGGATCGAAGCGGCCCTTGACTGGGTCGCAACTCCGGCGACCTCTGACCCTCTCCGCCTGCTCGTTCTAGGAGATAGGCAGACCGCGGCGAGCGTCGACGAGGTACGCGGGCGAATCGCAGCGGTCGCCGCCGACCCGCATGCGGCGACGTTCACGATTGCCGTCTGGTGGGAGTCGCCATCGGCCTTCCGTCTGATGAGCCTGGGGCTCAGCACAGGCAATATCTCGCTGGCCGAGGGTGGCGCAGATCTCGCCGGGGGGTCCTGGCAGACGACGTACGAGGCTCTGCTCGAGCAGCTCCGGAGTGCAGCAGAGTGGGCCGCCTACGGCTTCATCAAGCGCGGGCGCCGACCGAAGGACATTCTGTATTCGTCGCTGACATACGACTGGCTGCCCGCGATGCACTACGGCTCCTACAACCTCGGGAACTCCGTCTACGAGGACGTCCTGGCCTCGGACGCCTTCGGCGCGCAGCTCTTCGGGAGCGGGTATGCCGGCCGCATCCCGAGTGATCCGGACTGGACGCGGGAGGACCTCGAGGAGGACGCAACCCTCGTTCTCCATCAGGACCCCGGGGCCTGGTACGGACGGCCGCTGCCTCCGATCACGCCCGAGGACTGCATCGCGCGAGACCCGTCGTACCCGACGCCCGAGGTGGTCGTCCGGGCGCGAGAGGCGTTCGCCGGGATCCTGCTGACAGCCGACGTGAGGCGGAAAGGGGCCCTCGATCCGCTCGCGTAGGGCTGTCATGGTCGCCGATCGGGTCTGGGAGGACTGGCGCGCGAAGAGCGTGGACTCCTCAAAGCCCTGGACCGCGCTGCTCTTCGCCTCCGAGCTCGAGACGGAGAACGCACGTCGGAAGCTGGCCGGCGCCGTCGGCCGGGTCGTCTCGCAATTCGAGCAGAGCCAGGACAACCTTTCTGACGGCGTCGACGAGGTGCCGGCCGGCGCGTGGAACCTGGCCAAAGTGCCGGAAGGCGTGATGCTGACCGTCGGCGAGAAGTGCGGCGCCTTTGAGCTTCTGTTGAAACGCGTGGTCGAGGAGCTCGAACGAGACGGCGTGACGGGCTCGTTCGACCTCTACCAGCTGCCGGAGGTGCCGCGGCCGCCGAAGCTCACGGACCTCCTGGAGGCCCGCCTGCGCGTGAGCGGCGAGAGGGTTCCGCAGGGCTACCACTTTCGGTGGGCGGCCGATAGCGACTCGTTGTGGCGGGTTGCGTCCGTGGGTGCCGGCTGGTGCCTGCAGAATCCCGCCGACCGGGAACTGACCCTTACGGTGCGCACGCTCCCGACGTTGCCCGTGCGGGCCGGCGACGATGCGGAAGCCTTGCTCCGCGAAGGCATCGCGAGTGCCCAAAACCTCGGCGTCGTTGTCCTAAGGAGCATTTGCGCCGCCGGCTTCCGGAGCCTCACGGTCGAACCCTCGGCGGGCCGCGTGACGCTGGTCGACGGAGGCTCGTCGATCGCCGGGGACGGCTGGCTGGACTCCGCTCGAGAGTTGACCGACTTCATTCGCACAGCGAGCCGCGATCTCGTCTACGGATTCGTCAAGCGGGGCTCGTTCACCAGCGCGGCCGAGTTTGGAATCTCGCTCACGCAGGACTGGCCGCAACCGGAGTCCAGGCTGACCCCGCGTGGCGGGCCGTTCGAGGACCGGTATGTACCCGACGCGTTCGGCATTCAGTACCTCGGGCCCGGCTTCGCCGGACGCCTACCAGAAGGGCCCGACTGGCGGCACACGCGCCTCGACGGCGATCGGGCTCTCGTCGAGCATCGCGACTTGGACGCATGGCTGCGCGGACCGCGACTGGAAGACGCGCTGAAGGGCATCACGGCGCCGAGTGCCGATCTGCTCGCCGGTGCGCGGAAGGACTTCGCGCCGATTGTCTTCCGCCAGGAACTCGCCGAGCAACCGTAACGAGCTCTATACTGCTAGCACTTCTGTGCTAGCACCAACGCGCAAAGACGTCCTCGTCCGCATGCCACGCGAGTTGAAGGAGCTCCTCGCGAAAGAAGTTCGCCGCAGCGGACAGAGCCTCAACGACGTCGCCGTCGGCATCCTCGCCTCCCGCTTCGCCGTCCCGTTCGAGCCGAGCGGGCGCCCGGGCAAGGAGCCCGGCAAGAGCGGCTCGGTGCTCCTGCGCATGCCGGCGGAGCTGAAGGAGACCCTCACGGCGCGCGCGGCACAGCGCAAGCGCAAACTCAACGACCTCATCATCGAGACGCTCTCGGAGCGGCTCGGAAAGGAACCCATGGCTGCAACCAACGGCAAGGTGCGGCGCTCAGACGACAAGGTCCGCGTCGCGATCATCGGCGTCGGCAACTGCGCGAGCTCGCTCGTCCAGGGCGTCGAGTACTACAAGGACGCCGAGCCCGGCACCTTCGTCCCGGGCCTGATGCACGTCGACCTCGGCGGCTACCACATCAGCGACATCGAGTTCACGGCCGCCTTCGACGTCACCACCGACAAGGTCGGCAAGGATCTCGCCGACGCGATCTGGGCGCACCCCAACAACACGATCAAGTTCGCGGACGTGCCCAAGACCGGCATCACCGTCCACCGCGGGATGACGCACGACGGCCTCGGCAAGTACCTCTCCGAGATCGTCGAGAAGGCTCCAGGCGAGACCGACGACGTGACCGGCATCCTCAAGGAGACCGGCACCGACGTCGTCGTCAACTACCTCCCGGTCGGCTCCGAGGAGGCGACCAAGTGGTACACGGAACAGATCCTCAACGCGGGCTGCGCGATGGTGAACTGCATGCCGATCTTCATCGCGCGCGAGAGCTACTGGCAGCGCCGCTTCGAGGAGCGGGGCCTGCCGATCATCGGCGACGACATCAAGTCTCAGGTCGGCGCCACGATCACGCACCGCGTCCTGACGAGCATCTTCCGCGACCGCGGCGTTCGCGTCGACCGCACCTTCCAGCTCAACTTCGGCGGCAACTCCGATTTCATGAACATGCTGGAGCGGGAGCGGCTCGAGTCGAAGAAGATCTCGAAGACGTACTCGATCAAGTCGATGCTCCCCTACGAGCTCGAGGACAAGAACATCCACGTCGGCCCGTCCGACTACGTT
>Ga0137366_10003388_pt1 | contig 12434 bp, 7 predicted proteins | sample SagtaG_8_FD_104938 | JGI IMG/M metagenome (GOLD analysis project Ga0137366, IMG submission 104938) | Vadose zone soil microbial communities from Sagehorn Ranch, Mendocino, California, USA - Sage1_L_60_16 metaG | ecosystem: Environmental > Terrestrial > Soil > Vadose zone | place: USA: California... | reverse complement strand
CCAGCATGTCGGCGATCTCGAGAACCTCGAGAGCTACAGGTTTTTCGAAGAAGCTATCGAGCACCTAGAGCAAGTTCTGGAGATCGAGCCCAAGGTTATCGCGCACGACCTTCATCCGGACTACTTTTCAACGAAGTGGGCGCTGAAGCAAACGGACCTGCCGCTGGTGGGAGTTCAGCACCATCACGCGCACATCGCGAGCTGCATGGCCGAGAATCATCTCGAAGGACAAGTCATCGGCCTTGCGCTCGACGGCACCGGCTACGGCACAGACGGTCACATCTGGGGCGGGGAAGTCCTGATTGCAGGCTACCGAGACTTCGAGCGCGCCGCACACTTCGAATATGTCCCGCTGCCGGGCGGGGCGGCGGCCATTCACGAACCCTGGCGCATGGCGGTCAGCTATCTCGCGCACCACTTCGGAGACGACTTCCTGAAAATGAAGCTGCCATTTCTGGCGGAGATCAGCCGCCGCAGATTTGACCTGCTCCTGCGCGTGCTCGACCGCCGCGTGAATTCGCCGCTAACTTCCAGTTGCGGACGCCTCTTCGACGCGGTTGCCGCGATAGCCGGTATTCGCCAGAAGGTGAGTTATGAGGCGCAAGCAGCGATTGAATTGGAAATGGCGGCCATGAGCGCGCTCTCCGACGACGCTTACAGTCTCGAACTTCGGTCTGGCAGTGAGCCCGATCCAGGGCACGACATGGCACGCACTCGTCAGCAAAGCGGCCCAATCAGCGGATCTCCCGAAGAGCGAGCTGCGAAGCAGCGCCAGAATAGAGCCCACGGCGCAAGCCGTGGGTTAGCGGAGTTGAACGACCAAGCCCCAGAGGGGCGGAAGAAACCAGACCAGCCAGACACAATCCCCCTCGTCATTAGCACACGCTCTATGTTTGAGGCGCTCTTGAAAGACGTTTCGAGCGGCACCCCTGTGTCCGAGATCAGCCGCAAATTCCACAACGGTCTGGTGAATACTTTCGTCGAAGTAGCAGAGACGTTGCGTGAGCGGACGTCGCTGAACCGCGTTTGTCTCAGCGGAGGAAGTTTCAACAATCTTTACTTGACCCAGAACCTCGTCTCGGCGCTATCCGCCGCCAATTTCGAAGTCTTCACCCAGAACGAAGTCCCTGCCGGGGATGGAGGCTTGAGCCTGGGGCAGGCGATGGTGACGGCTCACCGCAACAAAACCTAAGCTGCAATAAGCCTTCGCGGGCGAGGGCGCCCGCGCCACACAACCTACGGCGCCTTCACCCGGACTTCCTGTCCGGCGTACGTGACTTCACGATCTGCCAGCATTGGGACCGCAGTTCCCGTGCCGTGATTCGCACTCACCCACACAACGCGGAAGTTCATCGGCTCCGGCATTCCAGGATATGAACCTGTCCGCGTTCCAATCGTGAAACTTCCTGAGCTCTCATCCCATGACAAAGGAATGGTCGCGTATGCGCCATGCTCGTACGCATAACTGTTGCCTTCGTCTTCATACAAAGTGAATTTGGCATCTGCGCCGCGATAAATGCGTAGCTCAATTGGAGCGTCTGTCTTCTCGCCCGCGTACTCGATTTCCGGACCAAGCGGCAGAATGGAACCGGCAGGCACGTAAAGTGGAATCCGATCGATGGGAGCCGCAGACTGAAGCGGCTGATCGCCTGCAACCCGTTCACCCGTCCAGAAGTCATACCATGCTGCCGCAGGCGGAAGATAAACGGAGCGGGACGTTGCACCCGCCTCAGTAATCGGATTCACCAGCAGCGCCGGCCCGAACATGAACTGATCGCCAATGTTCCAAACTTTGCGTTCCGTGCGCCAATCCATCACCAGAGGGCGCATGATCGTGTAATCGTTCTTTGTCACCTGCCATGCCAGCGAATAAATGTAGGGCAGCAGCCGATAGCGCAGCTTGTCGAACTTGATCAGTATCGGTTCCGCGGGACCATAGGCCCACAGCTCGTTGGTGTCGTTCTCGCGATGTCCGTGTGTGCGGAAAATCGGGCAGAACGTTCCGTATTCAAACCAGCGCGTGAAAACCTCCTGATACTTCGGGTCGCCAGTGTTACCGTTCGGGTATCCGTAGCCTCCGATATCCGTTGTCCAGTAAGGAATGCCGGACATCGAGAAATTCAATCCCGCGGGAATCTGCCGCTTGAGTGCCCAGAAGTTGCTGTACACATCGCCGGACCACGTTGCCGCAGAATTGCGTTGTTGCCCCAGGAATGCGGAACGAGTCAGCATGAAGACGCGCTTCTGATCGCTCGCCTTGCGCCAGTTTTCGTAAACACCATACGTGTGGAGCAACGGAAAGATATTCGTGTATAGGCGGCTGTCGCCGCGGAACAGCCTGCGGCCAGGCGGTATGCCTAGTTCTCCGGCCTCAGGCTCAGAGGCATCGAGCCAGAACGCATCAACCCCTTTCTCGATGAGCGTGTCCGGCAGCATTTTCCAGTACAGTTCGCGGGCTGCGGGCTTGGTAATGTCGTAGTCGCCCTTCTCATCGATGAGAAAACCCTGACTCTTCATCTGCTCGTAAATTGGCGTGGACGGGTCGAAGTTCGGCCAGATGGAAATCATGACGTGCGCGCGCTGATCATGAATTTTCTTCACCACGCCAGCGAAGTCCGGATAGCTGGGATTGAAATCGCTCGATCCCCATTTCGTCCACCACTGCCAGTCCTGAACGACGGTGTCGAGCGGAATATGCCGGCTGCGGTACTGGTCCACAATGCCAACGAGTTCATCTTGAGTCTTGTAACGGTCTTTCGACTGAAACAGGCCGTACGCCCATTCCCCGAACAGAGGCGCATGACCCGTCAGTTCGCGATATTGATGAATGATCTGGTCGGGTTCAGGGCCATATATGAAGTAGTAATCCAGGCCCTCAGCAGATTCGGAACTGAAGATGAGCGAACGCGGAAACTGATTGTTGATCGCGCTCTGTGCAGCCGTGTTCCAGAGCAGTCCATAGCCGCGAGTTGAGATCAGTAGCGGAACGGCCACGTCAGTATTGTTCTGGCCCAGTGAAACTGCCAGACCCCGATAGTTCAGTGTGCCGGACTGATGTTGCCCGAGTCCGTAAATCGCTTCATCTTCCGGCATTTGAAACGCGTCCATCACGCTGAACAACCCCTCGCGTGCGGAGTTGTAATGGCGCGTCGAAAACGGCGACCAGATTCCTTCCGCAAGCAGTTGGTTGCCGGAAGCATCCTGAAAAGTCAGTCCTCCGCTATCCAACCCAATCTTCACCTGCAGCTGCGCGGTCTTAAGCGTTGCAGCCTTCTCCGCCTGCTCAAGCGTGAATTTGTCGCCTGCGCACTTCTGCACAATCCACGGCTGATGAGGAGAAGATGGCTTTGCGCCGTCGGGCCCTGCGGTAATGTGGAGCAATGCAGGCCCGCAGACTGCAATGTGCACCCGGTCGTGCGCGGTCTTTACCAGCACGCCATCGCTGATCTGGGAAACGAGAACGTCCTGTGCTGCGCCCTGAAGCGCAACCGCAAAGGGCAAAAGAGAAATCACAGCGATTCTACCGAGGGATCTCATTCTTGATCTCCTCTATGGCGGGGCTTTGTCGCGCCCATGGATTTGAGGAATGTTTGCAGAACTAGAAAGGTACTGAAAACGCAACGCAGTCGCAACCTAGTGCCTGAAACCTGACGCCTGATTTACGCCGGCACATACGCGCAGCGGGGTTCCTCGGCCAGGACGTCATGACTGACTGCGTAGGCGCGCGCTCTCGATCCTCCGCATTCATCGTTGAATTCACAGCGACCACACTTGCCCCTCAGTTGTGAGCTGTCGCGCAAGGAACGAAAAAGCGGAGAATTCTGATAAATCTCTGAGAGCGGCTCCCAAAGGATGTTGCCGGCCGAAATCGGCAGAAATCCGCTGGGATAGACCTCGCCGGTGTGGCTGACATACACGAACCCCTTGCCGTCATTTAAGTCTTTCGCCGCTCCTTCGTACGGCTTTGCCGGATTCTTTCTTTGTTCCTGCTGCAATACGAAGCGGCGATAGTGCTGGCCTTCCGTGGTCTTGACCTGAAACTTCGCGCGCACAGAACTCTCATACAACGTGGCGAATACCTGTTCGTGTTCGTCTGCGGTCAACAGATCGCTCATCTGCGCCCTTCCATTCGGCACAAGAAAGAAGAGGTTCCACGTCGCAACACGCTGTTTGACCAGCAACTCGATGATGTTGTCTAGATCTGTGAAGTTCTGGCGTGACACGGTGGTATTCACTTGCACCGGAAGTTTTGCCTCGTGACACCACGCAATCGCTTCGAGCGAACGTTTATATGAGCCAGGAGCTCCGCGAAACGTGTCATGCGAGTGCGGTGCGGAGCCGTCAAGACTGACCGCCAGCCGCATCAGTCCGCTCTGCTTGAGATCGAAGATGGCCTGCCGAACGAGCAGCGGCGTTATGCTGGGCGTCAATGCCGTGTGCACTCCGTGTTGCGATGCATATTGAACGATGGGAAGAAGGTCCGCGCGCTTGAGCGGATCTCCGCCGGTGAGCACGAATTGCGGCACGTTCATCTTCGCAACCTGGTCGACGAGGTGGAACGCCTCGGCGGTCGAGAGTTCCAACGGATGGCGGTGCGGGCGAGAATTCACGCGACAGTGTACGCACTTCAGATCGCAAGCCTGGGTCGTTTCCCATACCACTACCGTTGGACCTTGATCCAAATGACGCAGCTTGAGGCCCATGGATTCGTCCGTGCTGACCTCCACCGACTTGGTCGCGGCCTGGCTGCCGCAACTGAGGCTACAGTGTTGATCGCCAGCAAGAGAGCATGACATGCTGCCGATAGTAGCCAAGCGGCTAAGTCGAATCTGTGCGGACAACTACCCCAAATTGTGATTGGAATCACGTTCGTTGTCGCCAAGCTTCCTGCACGTCGCTCGTCCGAAATACCCTCGGTTGCAGTTGTGAACGCATGCCTTTGCGCGCTGCACTGTGATTCTTGTCACCGCCCCTGGTGACGGAAGGCATTGATGGGGCCGTGTCGTTTCTGAGACTTTTGGATGGATGTAGGCGGTACGCATTGCCTACGCAAGTCCCCGGTGAAGGCAATGGCTCTAGAAATTATCAGGAGGTCAAACCAAGTGGCGCGGAGCCGGCGGGGGGTGCTGGATCTTCTCAAGGCTGAACTGGAGTTCGTTGAGAGCGGCGGGTATCAGCGCTCGGCCCGCTCGCCTTGGCGTCCTCCTTATGTCTTCGAAGAATCTCCCACCTGCCCAAATTTTTCCGATCGGGCGAGGCCCCACCGCTGCGAGGACTGCTGGCTGATGGAATTCGTTCCCCCGGAGTCACGCGACGAACAGGTGCCCTGCCGCTTTGTGCAACTCACCGCTGATGGAATCACAATTGATTCCTTGTATCGGTATGGCACCCCTAAGGAAACCGAGGAAATCCTCGGTTTGTGGCTTCGCGCCCGTATCCGCGAAATGGAAGAGCAGATTGCGCGTGCCGCAATTTTGCCCTTTGCTGCTAATAGTTGACCTGGGCGCTGTGATTCCAATCACGTTCAAAGGTGATCACGTCAGTAGAGCTTACCTCTTCCGACATAGACAATAAACTTTTAAGCGGAAATCAAAAGCAGTAGGTAGGAGTTCATCGTGGCACTTGGTACTCTTAGCATCGTGAATCCCGTGTCAGCTCGACCCGCCGGCGGAAGAGCCCTTGATTGTTTCTTTGCTCCCTTTAGTGTTGCCGTGGTCGGCGCCACGGACAAGAGTGGCAGTGTCGGCCGCACAGTTCTTCTGAACCTGCTGAAGGGCCCGTACCAGGACAAGGTTTACGCCGTCAATCCCAAGCGGAAAGAGGTTCTGGGAGCGCCGTCGTTCCCCAGCGTGAGCGAACTGCCCGAACCGGTGGATCTCGCCATCATCGTGACCCCGGCTACGAGCGTACCCGACATTATTGGGGAATGCGTCGATTCCGGCGTGAGGTCTGCAGTTGTGATCTCCGCAGGCTTCCGCGAGCGCGGGGCACAGGGTGTTGACCTTGAAAACAGGATTCGCGAGCAGCTGAAGCGGGGTTCGATGCGGGTGATTGGCCCGAACTGCCTGGGCATCATGAATCCGCTGATCGGCCTCGATGCGACATTTGCAAAGCGCACGCCGAAGGGCGGCAACGTGGCCTTTTTGAGCCAAAGCGGCGCGCTGCTCACAGCGATTCTCGACTGGGCCATTCCGCAGGAAGTTGGCTTCAGCGGCATCGTTTCGACGGGCTCGATGCTCGACGTGGGCTGGGGCGATTTGATCAGCCATTACGGCGACGATCCCAACACGGACAGCATCATGATTTACATGGAATCGGTGGGCGATGCCAGGTCATTCCTTTCCGCCGCGCGAGAGGTCGCGCTGACCAAGCCGATCATCGTCATCAAGGCGGGCCGTTCGGAGGCAGCTTCGAAAGCAGCGGCATCGCACACCGGCGCGCTGACCGGGAGTGACGAAGTCCTCGACACGGCGTTCCGGCGCTCGGGCGTTCTGCGCGTGCAGAACATCTCCGACTTGTTTTACATGGCGGATGTGCTCAGCAAGCAAGTGCGGCCAAAGGGTCCAAGGCTCACAATCGTGACGAATGCGGGAGGTCCTGCGGTGCTCGCCACCGACGCACTCGTCGCACTGAACGGGGAACTTGCACCTCTCACGGACAGCTCGATGAATGCGCTCAACGAGATTCTCCCTGCACACTGGAGCCACGGAAATCCGATTGACATTCTCGGTGATGCAGAGCCGGAGCGTTATGCAAAGGCGCTCGAAATCGCCTCGAATGATCCCAATAGCGACGGGTTAATGGTCGTCATGTCGCCGCAAGGAATGACCAATCCGGCGGAGGTTGCAGCCAAGATCGCGCCGTATGCGCATGGCGACAAACCAATCCTCGCCAGCCTCATGGGCGGCGAAAGCATCGAATCTGCAAAGCCGGTGTTGAACGCAGCCGGCATCCCGCTGTTCTCATATCCCGATACCGCTGCGCGCGTGTTCAGCAATATGTGGCGCTACAGCTACAACCTTCGCGGGTTGTATGAGACGCCGAGTCTCGCCGTCCACGGCGAAGAGACGATCTCGCGCGACAAAGCAACCGGGATCATTCTGGCTGCACGCGAGCGGGGGCAGACGTTGCTGAACGAGTACGAATCCAAGCAACTGCTCGCCACCTACGGCATTCCGACGGTAGATACGCGCATCGCGCGCACTGAAGACGAGGCTGTCAAAGAAGCCCGCGCCATCGGCTTCCCCATCGTGCTCAAACTTTTCTCCGAGACGATTACCCACAAAACGGATGTCGGCGGCGTCAAGCTGAACCTGGAAGATGAGCATGCGGTACGGCACGCGTATCAGGAGATTCTGATCTCAGTATCCCAAAAAGTTGGCGCCGAGCACTTCAATGGTGTCACCGTGCAGCCGATGGCTCGCATGGAAGGATACGAACTGATTTTGGGTAGCAGTGTGGACCCGCAGTTTGGCCCCGTGGTTCTGTTTGGCTCCGGAGGCCAGTTGGTGGAAGTTTACAAAGATCGTGCGCTCGCCCTCCCCCCTTTGAACACAACGTTGGCACAGCGCACGATGGAGCAGACCAGGATTTTCAAAGCGCTCAAAGGAGTTCGCGGCAGAAAGCCGGTGAACATTCCTGAGCTCGAGAAACTTCTGGTCCGCTTCAGCCAGTTGGTCGTCGAGCAGCCATGGATATCTGAAATCGACATCAATCCGCTGCTGGCTTCGTCAGACCGGCTGCTCGCGCTGGATGCGCGAGTGGTTCTATACGGCAAGGAAGTCTCGGACGAACAGCTGCCGAAGCCTGCGATCCGGCCTTATCCCGTGCAATATGTCTGGGACTGGGCAATGAAAGACGGAGGCGCGGTCACCATCCGGCCGATCCGGCCTGAAGACGAACCGCTCATGGTGAAGTTTCACGAGAATCTGTCCGACCGGAGCGTGTATCTTCGCTACTTCGGAGCGCTCAGCTTGAAGACCCGCATCGCGCACGAGCGCTTGGTGCGGATCTGTTTTGGTGACTATGATCGCGACCTGGCGCTGGTTGCGGAGGCGAACACAGCGAATGGATCGGAAGTTGTAGGCGTTGGGCGCATGAACCGTATTCGTGGCTCGCAAGAAGCCGAGGTCGCCATTCTCGTCACCGATTCATATCAGAACCGCGGGTTGGGAGCGGAACTGCTGCGGCGAGTCATCCACGTGGCACGCGAAGAGGGCATCCACGCGGTTTCGGCCGAGATGATGGCGGACAACGTCGCCATGCAGTCCATCTGCAAGCACCTCGGGTTCAAAGTGAAGATGCAGGACGGCTTCGCCTCGATGCGAGCGAGGCTCGAGATCTGACGACATCGGCGGAACGGGTACATTGCAATCATATTGAACCGTCATCCGCCTGGGGGGACTGCTGAGCTGGGGAGCTGTGCAGTCCCCTTCCAATTCAGAAGCTGAGTTTTACCCGGCCCCCCGAGTTGTATCGTTGTAATCGTAATCAAGCTATAGCAACGCAGGAACGCTTTTTAGGATAGGTCACTCATGGACGCTCTCCTCCTCCACCGCATTCACTTCGCCTTCACAATCACTTTTCATTATCTCTTCCCTCAGCTGACAATGGGATTGGCGCTGCTGATTGTGGTGCTGAAGTCCATCGCGCTCAAGACCGGCAACGAACGTTATAACCAGGCCTCCCGGTTCTGGGCGAAGATTTTCGCAGTGAACTTCCTTATTGGGGTCGTGACCGGAATTCCCATGGAATTTCAGTTCGGGACGAACTGGTCGCAGTTCTCGCGCCTGACCGGCGGCGTCATCGGACAACCTCTCGCCATGGAAGGCGTTTTTTCTTTTTTCCTGGAGTCGGCTTTCCTGGGGCTGTTCCTCTACGGGGAGAAGCGGCTCTCGCCCTTGGCGCATTGGGGGTCCGCGTTGATGGTTTGGATCGGCTCATGGATTTCAGGGTTCTTCATCATCGTGACCAACGCATGGATGCAGCACCCCGTGGCCTATCGCATTCTTCCGAATGGCACGTACGAGATAACCAGCTTCTGGCAATTCTTCATGAATCCGTGGGCATGGCTGGAATACGCGCACAACATGTCGGGCGCGGTGATCACGGGATCTCTCGTCATGTGCGCCGTTGGCGCGCTCTATCTTCTGGAGAATAAGTCGCTCGAACACGCGAAGATTTTCCTGCGGGTCGGTGTGATTGCGGGATGCATTTCCTGTATCGCGCAGATTTTCCCCACCGGAGACTTGCAAGGTCGCTTCATGGCGAAGCACCAGCCCGCGGCAGTTGCCGGAATGGAAGGATTGTTCAAGTCGCAGCAGGGTGCGCCGGTCGTGATTGTCGGCCAGCCCAATGAAGAGAAGCAGACGATCGACAATCCCATCGCGGCAAACGGAGTGCTGAGTTTCCTGGTGTATGGAACTTTTGGAGCCGAGGTCCAAGGGCTGGACAAGATTCCCCGCGAAGACTGGCCTGAGCCTTTGCCACTGCTTTATTACGCGTATCACATTATGGCGGGCCTCGGGACCTACTTTGCCCTGCTGATGGTTGTGAGCGCCGTCCTCCTGTGGCGCGGGAAACTGTTCTCCACGCGCTGGGCGCTGTGGCCGCTGATGTTGAGCTTTCCACTGCCCTATATTGCAAACACCGCAGGTTGGATGACCGCGGAGATTGGTCGGCAGCCTTGGCTTGTTTACGGGCTGATGCGCACCTCGCAGGGCTACTCGAAATACGTATCGGCAGGAAACGGGCTTTTCACCCTGCTCGGATTCATGGGCATGTACACGGTTTTGAGCATTCTCTTCATCGTGCTGGTTTATCGCATTATCTACATGGGCCCGGAACTTCCGGTGGGCAGTCAAGCTCCGAAAAACTCAGCTTTGGCGACAGCGTGAGGTGTCTCTAATGGGATTCATCTGGTTTTGGCTGGTTGCAATCATGATCGTGGCGTACGTCCTGCTGGACGGCTTCGACCTGGGCGTAGGCATTCTGCATCCTTTTCTGGCGAAGACCGAAGAAGAGCGAAAAATTTCCCTGCGCTCGATCGGGCCAGTATGGGATGGAAATGAAGTCTGGCTGCTGGCCGGTGGCGGCACGCTCTATTTTGCATTTCCTCTTCTGTACGCTTCCGCGTTCAGCGGCTTTTATCTTGCGTTGATGATCGTGCTGTGGCTGCTGATCATTCGTGGGGTGAGCGTTGAACTGCGGTCGCACATCGGGATGGCGGTGTGGCGCACCTTCTTTGACGGGATGTTCTGTTTTTCCAGTTCGCTGCTCGCGATCTTTTTCGGCGCAGCGCTCGCCAACGTAATTCGCGGCGTGCCGCTCGGTCCGGACGGATACTTCTTTCTGCCGCTTTGGACCAACTGGCTTCCCGGAGCACAACCCGGAATTCTTGACTGGTACACGGTCCTGGGGGGAGTGATTGCCTTTGTTTCCCTGGCTGTACACGGGGCGCTGTATCTCGCGGTCAAAACCGAAGGCGCGCTCCAGTCGCGGGCCAGGAAGTTCGCGCAAAGGGCCTGGATTGCACTGGTCGCGCTTACCGTCATCAGCCTTCCTGCCTCGATCTTTGTTCGCAAGGATACCCTCGACAATTACCGGGCTTTCCCGTTGGCGTTCGCGGTTCCGGTTCTGGTGCTCACGGGGCTCGCGGGAATGTTGGTTTTTTCGCGGAAGGGGAATGACCGGAAAGCATTTGGTTCTTCCTGTGTCTACCTGGCGGTGATGCTGGTGGGTGCGACGGTAGGCCTGTATCCGCGATTACTGCCGTCCAGTAGCGATCCGGCGCTGGACATCACCATCGCAAAAGCTCTCTCCGGCTCTTACACATTGCACGTTGGCCTGATCTGGTGGACCTTCGGAATGTTGCTGGCGGCGACCTATTTTGTCGTCGTGTACCGCATGTTCAAGGGGAAGGTAAAAATGGACGAGCAGGGGTACGGGCACTAAGGCATCTTTGCCCACATAGACCTCGTTCTTTTTGGTTCCATACTCCCTGCTTTTGGTTATAATGCGGGCGGCGCCAAGTAGAGAATCGTTTCTGTACGAGCGTTCGATTCAAAGCTTGCGAGGGAGATGACAACCAAGGAAAAGAGCGGCCCGGGTCAGAAAGCGGTGACGCTCAAGGCAGTTGCCGCACATGTTGGTCTTTCGGCAGGCACCGTATCGGCTGTTCTGAACGACGCGCCCTCCGCAAAACACATCCCACAGCAGACCCGCGATCGAATCGTCGCAGCGGCCCGCGAGCTGGATTATCGGCCCAATTTCTTTGCTCGCTCACTGCGCAAGCGGCGGACGTTGACCATCGGCGTCATTGCTCATGCCATCGGGGATTCTTACGGATCGAGTGTTATCGCCGGTATTGAAAGCGGAGTGCGCAAGCAGTCGTATTTCTTCCTGACCGGAATCCACCGGCACGACCGTGAACTTTTCGAACGCTACTCTCGCCTGCTTTTACAGCGCGGGGCGGAGGGCATTATCACGGTGGACTACAACATGGCGCATTCGATGCCGGTGCCGGTGGTTGCCATCCCCGGTCACAGACAGAACGACGGAGTTATCAACATCGTTCTAGATCATCGCCATGCCGCCGAGCTCGCATTGCGGCACTTGAAAGACCTGGGGCACACCCGGATCGCGGTGTTCAGGGGCCATTCCCAGAGCGCCGACGCAGAATCCCGATGGATAGCGCTGAATGAAGTGGCCCGGGCAATGGGCTTGGATATCGACCCCGAGTTGGTCGTTCGACTGGACTCCAATGACCCAACCCCGCAGCTGGGCTACCCATATGGCAAGCAGTTGCTGGAACGGAATCGCCCCTTTACCGCTCTTCTGGCGTACAACGACATCTCTGCCATCGGCGCAATCCGTGCCTTTCAGGAGAGCGGGTTGAGGGTGCCGTATGATATTTCGGTCGTAGGCTTCGATGATATCCCCGCCGCAGCCTTCCACCATCCCAGTTTGACTACGATTCGGCAGCCTCTGCACCGGATGGGCGAAATCGCGGCAGAAGTCCTGATCGCGAGAATCGAAGGAAATGGCGAAGCGCAGCGGGAATTCGCGGTACAACCGGAAATCGTGGTGCGGGAATCAACCAGGCCGGCATCGCCTGTCCTGCGCAGGAAGCCGTTGGCCGGGTGAATACAGGAATCACTGTATTGAACTAAAGACCGCTTTTATATCAATCTGGTAGGAATGGTCTTTCGATAGTGTAGGAGCACTGTGTTCGCCACGGCAATGGAAAGAGAAGCCGCCACCATCCTCTGCATCGATGACGAGCAGACTGCCTTGCAGCTGCGGCAGACGGTTCTTGAATCAGCCGGATATAAGGTTCTGACTGCCAAGTCAGGCACCCTTGGTATGCAGTTATTTAAGTCAGCCCCGGTCCAGGCTGTCGTGCTTGATTACTGGATGGCTGACATGAACGGCAT
>Ga0137366_10003386_pt1 | contig 12435 bp, 10 predicted proteins | sample SagtaG_8_FD_104938 | JGI IMG/M metagenome (GOLD analysis project Ga0137366, IMG submission 104938) | Vadose zone soil microbial communities from Sagehorn Ranch, Mendocino, California, USA - Sage1_L_60_16 metaG | ecosystem: Environmental > Terrestrial > Soil > Vadose zone | place: USA... | reverse complement strand
GTCTTTGCGCTGGAAGAATTACTCAGCCTGCTTGGCTCCCCTGCTCGCGAGAGTCTCCTGCCTGCCGTCAAGAAGATCTCTGCTCCCGATGCTCCCACTTAATCCTTATCTCCAAATGTCTGATCATATTTTTCCATACTTGACAAACGGATAGCAAACAGTTATATTGATTATAGCAGATAGTTATGTGAGGTAAGAATGAATCTCTCTGAAAAAATAAAACATCTACGTGAAGTTGAGGGTGAATTACGTGGGCTTAACAGACCAATGACACAAACGGAAGTTGTTAAGGCCATGCAAGAGGAATTGAATGAGAGCATCACGCAGGCATATTTATCGCAATTGGAAAATGGTAAAAGAGTTCATCTGACCGCTTCGAGCCGCGATCTACTCTCACGTTTTTTTAAGGTACAACCTGGATATCTTGTAAGTGACTTGCCTGACTATAGTACCGATCTGCTTACCGACATGGGCTATGATACCGATCGTTTAGGGACGTGGTTACTTGCAAGCGCTGAAGAATGGCGATCTGAGCCGCTTATCCAAAAGTTTTTTACAAGTCTTGCAAATGTTGAGGATCCACGTCACTATATTGCGCTTTTTCATGAATTGCTAGATTTGCCTGTGGATAAACTCGAAAACATTGTCCAAATGATAAAAGCTGTTGAAAATGCTTGAGATTGTAAATTAATGAATGCCCTGCGTCTATAGTAAATGAACTGTACTTTCGTTCACGCGCTAAATAGTTTCCACAGTCAAAGGAGGAACAGAGCTCATGATAGCAACTGATCCACTTTCTCTCTTATTCATCGCCTGCTTTCTGACTGGATTGGTGTTCTTCATTGTAACAGCCCTTTTGGGAAATCTGGGTCATGGTTTGACTCATAACGTTGCACATCATGTTGGTGCTATGCATACGACGAGTACACATGCTGTCGACAATGGACCTGCTCATACTGCGGGACAAGCAGCAGGCTCACACGGTACTTTCCAAGCCCATGCGAACACACAAGGACAGCACCAGACTTCCCTTTCTTTCATCAATCCGACTTCCGTTATGCTGTTCTTACTTGGATTTGGCTTCTTCGGCTATTTCTTCCACACTACAATTCATGTTGTGGCTGCTCTGACGCTGATCCTGGCGAGTATTGGCGGAATCGCTATTGCCGGGCTACTACTGATCTTGCTCAGTCGCCTTTTTGGTGGTAGCGAGGAATCGTCGGTGCAAGATGTTTCTGATCGCACTGGCCTGCTGGGAAAAGTCAGCATTACTATCCAGGAGGACAACATAGGTGAAATCATCTATGTATCGCCAGGAGGAATGCGTAAAAGCATACCCGCACGAAGCATCGACGGACGCCGCCTTGAGCGCGATCAAGAGGTCGTTGTTGTCAATTACCAGCATGGTATTGCAGAGGTCGATACCTGGGAACATTTCATTCATGAGGATGGGACATCAACAGAAGCATCATATTCCGATGAGCTTGATAAATTGCGTACATTGCTCGATTCGTCAAACACAGAAGACTCACAATTAGTTATGCGAAAAGACTTACAAAAAGAATAAAATTAGTACTCATACCTCCAACGACGCTGGCACATCTACTGCTACGCAGTCAGGAGGAATGAAAGGAGTAAATCTGTATGGATCCTCTTATTCTCTTAGTCATTGGCGTGGCTGCTTTAGTTGCCGTTGTTTTCATTTTAATCCAAACCTGGGGACGATTGCTACGTAAGGTTGGACCCAATCAGGCATTGATTGTCTATGGTGCTGTACCAGGGGGCACCAAAGTTATTACGGGTGGCTCAAAGTTCGTTGTTCCACTGTATCAGCGCGCTCAAGAATTCTCGCTCGAGCTGATGTCTTTTGACGTTGCACCCGCACAGGATCTCTACACCTCACAGGGTGTAGCCGTCAATGTCGAAGCTGTTACGCAGATCAAAGTCCGTTCAGATGAAGAGAGCGTGAAGACTGCCGCCGAACAATTTCTCAGTAAACGCCAGGATGAACGTGAAAATCTGATCCGCCTGGTTATGGAAGGCCACCTGCGTGGTATCGTTGGTCAACTCACAGTTGAAGAACTGGTCAAAGACCCGGAGAACGTTGGCGCAAAGATGCTCAAGACCGTCACTCCAGATATGGATAAGATGGGCCTGGAAGTTATCTCCTTCACGATTAAAGATGTGCGTGATAAGAACGATTACATCACGAATATGGGTCGACCTCAGATTGCCCAGATCAAAAAACAGGCTGACATCGCTGCAGCTCTGGCACAACGAGATACACAGATCCAACAAGCCAACGCCTCGCGTGAAGCAGCCGTCGCCAAATCTGCCGCCGATCAAGAGCGTGTCAAGGCCGAGGCAGAATCGCTTGGATTGCAGGCGGAGTCACAGCGTAACCTGGCCCTGAAAAAAGCTGCCTTTGATGCCGAAGTGAAGAAACAGCAAGCCACCGCTGATAAAACCTACGACATTCAGGCCAATTTGATGCAGCAGCAAGTCGTCACCGAATCCGTCAAAGTGACTGAGGTGGAGAAAAACGCGCAAATTAAAGTGCAACAGGCTGAAATTCAGCGCCGCGAACTGGAATTGCAAGCGACGATTCAGAAAGCTGCCGAAGCTGAGCGTCGACGTGTTGAGACAGTTGCCGGGGCCGAACGCCAGCGATTGATTCTCGAAGCACAAGGTCAGGCAGATGCCGCCAAGGAGCGAGGTTTTGGTGATGCCGAAGCAAATAAAGCGCGTGGTCTAGCTGAAGCAGAGGTGATCCGCGCTAAAGGTCTAGCTGAAGCAGAGGTGATCCGCGCTAAAGGTGAAGCCGAAGCCGATGCCATGAAGGTCAAAGCTGCTGCATTCCATGAATACAACCAGGCAGCCGTCCTGGATAAACTACTGACAGGTATGCCTGAGATAGTCCGCGCCATCGCTGAGCCACTTGGCAAAGTGGACAAAGTCACTATTGTCTCCACCGGTAGCAGCAATGGTAACAATGGACTTGGAGCCAGTCGCCTGACCGGCGATATCGTGAATATAGTGGCGCAGGTACCTGCACTCTTCGAGCTACTCAGCGGAACACGTATTGGCGATTTGATGAATCGGGTTCCTGCTTTGGCTAACCAGGATGAACAACCTGCTGGTACTAACAACGCCAGCGCCAATGGCACTGGCTCTACCGACACCGTTGACGCAACGTCTAACGAAAAGTAGTTATTGAATACTGTTGAATCTGTAAGTGTAGAGTGGGGTGGAGATCACCCAGGCGTCAACTTAAGGTCGATCAGGACACCGATGCGAGGACGGGGGCAAACCCCATCCCTACTATATACGGGCCATGCAAGCGGTTTCTCCGTGTATAGTAGGGGCGTACCCTTGCGGTTGCCCTCGAAGTTAAGCCTATGCGGGGCGAAGCAATCGTCCCACTTCAAGACAGAATGTGCGGGAGTATTTTACTATGGGGGAAAGTAGATGAATTTGTTGGAGCGTGTACTTACACTACTACGGGCTAATCTCAATTCAATGGTAGAGAAAGCTGACGACCCAGAGAAGGTGATGCGGCAACTTCAGATTGACATGCGCAATCAATTGATGCAAGTGAAAACGCAAGTTGCCACAGCCATTTCAGAAAGTCGTAAGCTACACAGTCGCGCTAAAGAGAAGAAGGCTGAGGCAGAAGTTTGGCACAGAAAGGCAGAGCTTGCCATTCAGCAAAACAATGATGCAGCGGCACGTAGTGCACTTAGTCGCTACAATGAGATCATCAGACAGGTCCAGCGTTACCAGCAACAACAGCAGGAACAAGAACAGTTGGTTTCAACAATGAAAGGGGTGTTACAACAACTCGAGGCGAAAATTTCCGAAGTTGAGACCACTATTGAACTGCTTGCCACACGCAAACGAAATGCATTACTTCAACAACGTGTCTTCGACGCGCTAAAAAAATCAGATGAAATGAAAGATTCAGGACAAGCTGAACGAGCTTATGATGCTATAATGGATTCCGAGGCTCGTGCGCGTGCAATGGCAGATCTGCATCAGCGTGATCTTGATGTTCAGCTTGAGCAACTGTCCCAAGAGCAGCTACTTGAACAACAATTGAACGCACTCAAAGCAAGGAAACGTCCTGTAATGGAAACTCCCCTTTTGTACGAGGGAAATCCCCATCGATCGCCTCTTATACCATCTCAGCCACAAAATAATACTCCAGCAAAGAAACGCTCGGAGACGAAATCAGAAGAGCACGATCCCTCAGCTTCTCAATCAGGCACGAAAGAACTGGATATTACACAGCTAAAAAAACTAATGGAACAGTAGCACAAAGAGGATAATAATTGCCAGACCAATAAAGATGCCGACAATGAAAGAAAATCGGGTATTTCTCTTTTCCTCTTCAGTACGACTTTTGTCTGTTTCGCTCATATTTTGCTTCTAGCGCCAGGATTTTTGGCAATATATTGTACAGTAGATAACCTTCAGCTTTTTATAAAGCGGCTTCGAGAACAGGCTCGATATTTGCCATTATTTCCAGGCATTCAACAGGGTCGGTATCACGAGTCACAATCAGAACTTGAAATATATCTCTACTGATTCCAATAAGCCGAAACAGGATAAAATGCGTTTGGCTTGTAATAATTGTATCTTCATAATGACCAAAGGCACCCACTTCCAGCGCCCGAAGCACACCTTGCATACAATTGCTAAAATATGCACAGATACGAGAAATATCTTGATCATCCACAGCTACCTGGGCAATGGGTTGGCCATCAATGTTCATTATAGCGGTAGCAATGAAGCCTGGAATAGAAAAACCCAGAGTTTGCAAAGCCGTTGTGAGAGCAGCATAATTGCGTTTTTGAGTGCCTCGAGAGTGGATATTTGTTGTTGATTGAATAGATTTCGAGGATGAAGATGGCGCAGTATCAGTTACAGATACTGTGTTTCCACGCAGGTTATCCGTAGTTAGTGAAGGACTTGAAGCATTCGTAGGTAATTCATTGCCTTTTTGCTGAGAAGGAGGAGCAGAGAAATCATCCGTCCTTATTACTGAAGTTAAGCTTTTTAGTTGACTAACTTCAGGTTTCTCCGCTAATTGCCATTCTGATGAGCTTTGACGATTTGAAGACACATGAGAGTTTTGTTCCACTTTTGATTGCTCAGCGATTCTCTCTGCAGAAGTTTTTGATAGCCTCTCCGGTGAGATTGCTTTACCAATGGGCGCTGCAGGAACTTTGTCTGAACCGATAAGCGAAGAGGGACGCAAAGCGGGCATTTCGGATTGGGTAGGTTGATCCATCAACCAGGATGGAAGATCGGTACGTTGACCCGCGGATGTCTTATGAGCTGTTGCTGGAATGATACCGGGTTCTGCAACATTTGTATTATTGATTACATGATGTTCGCTATTGGTTGATGGATGAGCGGAAAGGGTTGGACTGCCAGTTTCAGGGTGTACTGTACTTATTGCATGTGATCGTTCTTGTAAAGCCGATTCCTGCCACCATTCGATTGTTTCATTCGACACCACTGGCACAGGTATGGGAGTTTCGTGAGAGCTACTCGAGGTTACCTGCTGAAAGTTTTCGGTAAGTATCGGCTCTACAAACAAAAAGGGAGCATCTTCATCATCTGGTGATTGGATTGCTTGAGACACGGCTGCTGGAGAAAGGACAGCCTGTTCTCCGGTGAGTTGTTGGAATTCCGCGTACTTTGAACGATACTGAAGAGCCTGGAAAATGAGACGCGAAAGCGGCTGTGTGACATTTGGTCTGATTTGAGCATTCCAGGGTTGATGAGTAATAGTCCCGTTTTTGTGGGCTGCGAGAGCGAAAAATGCCTCTTCTCCACGCAAAATACCGTATTCTGCCCAGACTAACTCTCCTGTCTGGAACCCCAAGAGTCCCTGCTCTTCCAGTCCTGTATTCACCACCATAGCTATAGTTTTGTGGCTCATAGTAACGATTTGAATGACGTCTAACAAATCGAACGAATCCAGACTGGCAGAAAATCCTGTTTGCTGCAACAGTCGTCGCAATTCCTCTTTCAGTATGTGGAGATCAAGCGGTTTTTCAAGATAACTGACAACACCGTTTTCAAGCGCCTGAGTGCGTGTAACAGAAGAACCAGGCATACCTATCATTATCATCCGAGTGCTCGGACGATACGTTCGCATCCATTGAAGTAGCTCAAAGCCATCTGAATCGGGCATTTTTTGATCACTTACGACAATATCATATTCCTCGGCCCAGAGTAGATGCACTGCTTCTGTTGCACTGGCCACCCCTTTCACAAAATAACCATCGATTTGAAGCGAATTTACAATGCTCCGGTTGAGATATTCGTCATCGAGTACTATCAGAATATGCCATTGTTTAGACATCATTGCTACCACCAAATAAAATATGGCACAGGATTTTTTGTTACCAGGAGAGTTTATCACGATGGACTCTGGATGACAAGTACAAAACAAAGGTACCCATCTATGCGATAAAATATAAAAGCACCACGAAAGCGCAATAGAATTTGACCCGATAACTGACACTTATCTGGTTTGATAGAGGAGATGAGTTATGGAAGACAACAATCAGCAAGATAGGTGGAAGCGCCTGGCGGGTGAGACTGCGGTAACTTTCATAGAAGACGGGATGGTGATTGGCCTTGGTAGCGGTACAACTGCAACACAAATGATTTATGCATTGGGCCGTCGCATGCAAGAGGGATTGAGAATTACCGGCGCAGTTGCCACTTCACACGCAAGCGAAAACCTTGCCCGCAAACTTGGCATTCCCCTCACTGACCTGGATACGCACCCGGTGCTTGACCTCGATATAGATGGCGCTGATGAAATCGATGAACACTTGCGCCTGATTAAAGGTGGTGGTGGTGCGCTCCTGCGTGAGAAAATTGTCGCATCTTCTGCACGACGCTTCATTGTGATCGGCGATGCCACGAAGCGAGTTGCGCAATTAGGTCTGCATTTCCCTTTACCTGTCGAAGTAGTTCCCTTGGCAACAACACCTGTAATCAAACGTTTAGAGGCTCTCGGCGCAACGGCGCAATTGCGCCGTTCAGGAGACAATGTGTTTTTTACCGAGAATTGCAATATCATTTTAGACTGTTCCTTTGTGAATGGCATAGCTGACCCAGCAGAGTTGGACGCTCGCATCCACAGTATCGTTGGTGTCGCAGAGACAGGCTTATTTTTGCATATGGCCGAAAGGGCTATTATTGGAGGCCCAGAAGGCATAACAGTACTTTCTTGAGCTGCGTTGTCTGCGAATAATAGGCGCTATAATTTCAATTGCAGACTGCATACACCGATGGTATACTTTGGGAAGTATTAAAGGGGCCCCCTTGCAACCCTTGTCACCTTACAAGGTCAGGTAGATACAGGAGCAGATGAAGGATGCGAGTAATCACCACAATCCAGGAGATGGTGGCTGAGCGCTCGAGTTGCGCTAGCTCCAAAAAAGTCGGAGTTGTCCTTACCATGGGATATCTTCACCAGGGACATCTTTCGCTCGTACGCCATGCTCGAAAAGAGAACGAGATCCTTACCGCGAGTATATTCGTTAATCCAACACAATTTGGTCCGCATGAAGACCTCGCTAGCTATCCACGCGATCTGCCACATGACTTGAATGTGCTTGAGAATCTCGGCGTAGATATTGTGTTCGTTCCAACTACTGATGAGATTTACCCTCCCGATTTCGTGACGTATGTTGATCCAACTGGACCACTTGCCAGCGAGGCTGAAGGAGCCTTTCGCCCCGGACACTTTCGCGGTGTAGCAACTGTGGTGGTAAAACTATTTCAGATTATGCTCCCACACCAGGCTTATTTCGGTCAAAAGGATGCACAACAGGCAGCAATAATCTCACACATGGTCTCTGATTTCAATCTCCCTGTGAAGTTACACATTCTATCAACAATACGTGAAGCTGATGGACTCGCAATGAGCAGCAGGAATGCTTATCTTAACCCGCAAGAACGCGCTGCTGCAACTGTACTTTACAGAGCACTGCAAGCTGGCCGTTTGCAATTCAATGCTCACTCACATGCTGAAGCATCATTGGTGGTCAGAGCAATGGTCGATACTGTTGGAACAGAGCCACACGTACATCTTGACTATGCACAGGTTCGAGATCCTGACAGTTTTGCGCAATTAGAAGTACTCCGTGCTCCAGCATTGCTACTCATTGCAGCGAGGGTTGGTCCAGCCCGTTTGATCGATAATTTTCTATTACGTGCTGATGGCAGTTGGGATATTGGCATCCTGGTCAATGTATAGTTTGCGAACTAGGTGAAAGGAACGATTTTATGCGGGACAAAGTCACTGTACCTGCGATACTCACCCGCAAAGGCGGTCCGAAACTCAAGGTGGTGACAGCTTATGATACCCCGTCAGCACAGATTGCTGATAATGCAGGAGCAGATATTATTTTGGTAGGCGATACACTTGCTCATGTGATGTTGGGTTTCGAAGATACACTTCCTGCAACGGTAGATATAATGGTGCACCATACTGCTGCGGTAGCACGCGCAAAACCAAATGCCCTGGTGTTGGGTGATTTACCCTGGTTGAGTTATCATATTTCAGTAGAAGAAACGGTCCGCAACGCCGGACGTTTGATGCGTGAGGGACGGGCTGAAGCAGTGAAATTAGAGGGTGGACGGAAACGATTACCGATGGTTGAAGCGCTTCTTACTGCCGAGATACCCGTTATGGGACATCTTGGACTTACTCCACAATCAATACATGCTATGGGCGGTTACAGGGTACAGGGTAGGGGAGTCGAGGCGGCGAGAGAATTAGTAGAAGATGCTCGTGCTTTAGCAGCATCTGGTGTCTTCGCTATTGTATTGGAGGGCGTTCCCGATATAGTAGCCCAGATTGTCACCCAGGAAGTACCGGTACCCACCATTGGCATCGGTGCAGGGCCATATTGTGATGGTCAAGTTCTGGTGTACCACGATGTGTTAGGGTTGCATCATGGCCGGCTTCCGAGGTTCGTCCGGCAATATACCCACCTGGCCGATATAGCTACTGAGGCCCTTGAACGTTTCTTTGCTGATATCGAGTCTGGGACATTCCCTGCTGACAACGAGAGTTACCATATGGACGAAGCATCAGCAAGAGCATTTCACGCGCTGATGAGAAAAGAGGAATAACTCTTGCTTGAGATAACATAGAATGAGGAGCAACAAGGGGAAAACTGTTTTCTGGAGAAGTCCAGCTAAGGGCGACTTGATTCTCTTACGATCAGCTCGGGCTGGTACACAATGTGCTTGTGCTGATGAGAGGTTGGATTATGTGCCTCGTCAATCAACAACTCCGCGGCTGCACATCCGAGTTCGTATTTTGGTTGTCGAATAGATGTGAGTGGTGTTGAAAGAACACTCGCGAATTCGACATCGTCATAGCCTACTAGAGCAAAATCTTTGGGAATGGAAATCCCATGCTTCATCAGACCACGCATCACTCCGAGCGCAAGAAGATCATTCGCGCAAAAAACAGCAGTGGCCTTTATTCTAGCACGTAATAACTTCTCTAAACTCTCTTCGCCTTCCCTGGCATTTTGAGCCGAAGTGGTAATATCAACAATTACCTGATCGGGATCAAGGCCAGCATTTCTCACTGCCCGTAGCACTCCCCTTCGTCTATCTGCACACTGGCGAATGCTGAGCGGGCCATGTACAAAGCCAATTCGCTCATGGCCTTGATCGAGCAGATGAGAGGTGGCTAGTTCACCACCTCTCACATCATCGACAGCAACCGAGCAGAGGTCCTTTATTTTGCTTGGACGGTCCAGTAGGACAACGGCAATTCCACGCTTTCGAAACCGCTGTAGATAACTGGCATCACTTTGGACCGGGGTAATCAGTACTCCTCTAGCACGCTGCTCCTCAAGTACCTGAAGATAGTGACTTTCCTTTTCTACGGAATCGTCAGAGTTACAAAGGATAACGACATAGCCAGCTTCGTTTGCCGCATCCTCGACACCTCGTGCAACCTCTGTGAAGAAAGGATTGGCCACATCAAGCATAACCAGGCCAATATACTGACTATTGCCAGCACGTAGCTGGCGAGCTGACCCATTACGTACAAAGCCGATTTCCTCGATGGCTAGCTGTACGCGTCGCCTCGTCTCTTCAGCAACGATTTCAGGTCGGTTGAGCACATTCGATACAGTTCCGAGCGAAACACCTGCACGTTTCGCCACTTCACGGATACCTGACATTGAACTCATTCTCGAACTCTTTCCCCACTGTTCGATATGTATGGTACCAGTTCAGCCGCTGAGGGATTCCGACATCGTCCAGATTGTAGGTCGTTTCACCTGAGCAGATTATATCACCACGCCGCATGCATTAAGTATGTCACAAAAGGACGAACAGGCTGTTCAACCGAAATGGTTTTTTTCTAACAGCAATCGCCTCTTAACTCAGGAGCTGTTGTGGAAGCCGATTAAAATTTAGTAACTTCGAATGGCTAGAAGTAAGGGTCAGCTCTGCAAGTTGTTTGTAAAATTAGCATAAAGTAGATGCGATTGTTTCGAATTTCCCTCGAAGCCCCTTGACAACACCGCAATGAAAATATACAATTGCTTTTAATTGAAACGTTTCAATTCTCCTATGGTCAATCACATTTCGTGTCTATCATAAACATTACGAATAAGTCTCTCAATTACTGTAAACTTATTTCGCAGCTCATCTCTAACAACGCGGTAGTGAGCAATACTGTTTGCTTAGAGTTGAAGCATTTCATCTCATCGGTCATCGTACCCCGCAGGGATCCTGTCTTGTATGTATTTCCATGAGGAGGAATGAGAGTGTGACGCAAACTCGTGACCCCATCGTTGAACTCAATGGGATTGCCAAACAATTTGGCGGTGTGCAGGCCCTGAGGGGAGTGGACTTTAGTCTCTTCCCTGGTGAAGTGCATGCATTGGTAGGCGAGAATGGCGCAGGTAAAAGCACGCTGGTGAAAATCCTGGCTGGTATCTACAGGCCGGACGCAGGGATAGTGAAAGTTGGCGGCGAGCTGGTAGAACTACGCTCGCCTACACAGGCCCAGGCTTTTGGCATCGCTGTTGTCCAACAGGAACCGATGCTTTTCCCCGACCTGGACGTTGCCGAGAATGTATTCATGGGCCGTCACCCTTGCGATCGCTTTGGGCGTGTTGATTGGAAGCGCATGTATCGCGAGGTCGATCAACTGCTCACGTCTCTGGATGTTTCGCTCAGTTCCCATGCACCCGTACAAGGACTCTCAGTTGCTGAACAACAGCTGGTGGAGATCGCCAAGGCTCTCTCCCTGCAGGCAAGTGTTCTAGTACTGGATGAACCAACCGCAGCACTCTCAGGGCATGAGGTCGATGAATTATTTGCCATTGTGAAGCAACTACGCGAGCGTGGTGTGGCTATACTCTTCGTCAGCCACCGTCTGGAAGAAGTTTTCATGATCGCCGATCGCCTGACTGTTTTCCGCGATGGTGCACATATCATTACTGCCCCGGTCAGCGAGATGACTACCGAAGAGATTATCAAGCATATGGTCGGGCGTGAACTCTCCAACCTCTTCCCCAAAGGCGAGGCTGAGATCGGGGAAGTGGTGCTGGAGGTGCGCAATCTCACACGGCCTGGAGTTTTTACCAATGTGAGCTTCCAGCTTCACCGGGGTGAGATCCTTGGTCTCGCGGGTCTGGTCGGGGCTGGGCGCACAGAGGTGGCACAGGTAATCTTTGGCGTCGACCAGGCAGAGAGCGGCGAGCTCTGGCTTAAAGGCAAGCAGGTACATATCCGCTCGCCACAGCATGCTATGGAGTACGGCATTGCCTATGTTCCTGAGGATCGCCACCTGCACGGCCTGGTCATGAACTTCTCTATCGCCGCCAACGTCACCCTGGCTATTCTACATCAAGTTTCGCGCCTGGGACTGGTCGATCCGCGCAGGGAACGGAAGATCGCAGGTGAGTATTCCAGTCAATTTAGTGTCCGTTCCGAGGGCGTGGAGCAGTTAGTCAACGCCCTTTCTGGGGGGAATCAGCAGAAAGTGGTTCTCAGCAAATGGCTGGCGACCAACCCATCGGTGCTGATCCTGGATGAGCCAACGCGTGGTATCGATGTTGGGACCAAGGCCGAAGTCCACCGTATTATTTCAGACCTGGCTGCTAGAGGCCTGGCGATTATTTTGATTTCCAGCGAGCTTCCGGAGGTGCTTGCCATGGCCGACCGGGTTATTGTTCTGCACGAGGGACGTGTTACTGGCACATTCGCGCACTCCGAAGCGACTCAGGAGCGAGTAATGTACGCCGCCACAGGACAGGATAGGTGATGGCATGACCACTACGAGTCAAGATGTGGAGCGCACCAGGCAGCGCAGCCAGTTGAGCCAGGCCCGTTTGCTTGGCCAGGTCAGCCGTGTGCGGGAACTGG
>Ga0137366_10003382_pt1 | contig 12442 bp, 8 predicted proteins | sample SagtaG_8_FD_104938 | JGI IMG/M metagenome (GOLD analysis project Ga0137366, IMG submission 104938) | Vadose zone soil microbial communities from Sagehorn Ranch, Mendocino, California, USA - Sage1_L_60_16 metaG | ecosystem: Environmental > Terrestrial > Soil > Vadose zone | place: USA: California... | reverse complement strand
GTCGTAATCACGCGCATGGCGTAAAGGTCGTAAACCTGATCGACCGAGATGCGCTGCTTCAGCAACTTCTTATGGATGCTGTAGAGGCGCTTGATCCGGCTCTCGACAGTGGCCTTGATTCCTGCTTCTTGCAGCTTGCCACTCAAAACGTGCTGAACGCCGGAAAGAAAATGCTCGCCTTTTTTGCGGCGTGCCTCGACCGCATCGTGCACCTGCTGGTACCCAATCGGGTCTAGATAACGAAAACCGAGGTCCTCCAGTTCTCCGCGAATCTTTCCCATGCCCAACCGATGTGCGATAGGGCCGTAGATGTCGAGGGTCTCTCGCGCGATCTTCTGCTGGCGATCCGGAGCCAGGTGTTCCAGCGTGCGCATGTTGTGCAGACGGTCGGCCAGCTTGATGAGCACCACGCGAATGTCGTCCACCATGGCCAGCATCATCTTGCGCAGGTTTTCCGCCTGCTGCTCTTCCTGCGTATTGAAATCGATTTTGCTGATTTTAGTGACGCCCTCGACAATGTGCGCCACCTGCTCGCCGAATTCCTTGCGAATGTCAACAACGGTGACCGAGGTGTCTTCGACCGAATCGTGCAGCAGGCCTGCAGCAACGGCAACAGAATCCATCTTCATTTCGGCAAGCACCAGCGCAACTTCGAGAGGATGGACAAGATAAGGCTCGCCGGAAGCCCGCTGCTGGCCAGAGTGGTGCTTCTGAGAGAACTCGTAAGCCTTGCGCACCAGTTCCACATCGTCGTTGGGACGATTGTCACGCATGTTCCGCAACAGATCACGGAACTTCGTCACCGTGAGCATGTTGGTCGCGATTTGTTCGCGCAAGGTCGGCATGAGTGTTCGTGTAGCTCGGACATTTTTGTCCGAGCCGCCCGCCGGAGGATAAGTTTGCAGATGCTCCCCGCCCGCGAATCGTCGGCGAGCGACCCAGAAAGGGTCCGGTGGGCCTGTGTCCTTGTTTCTGATTATAGCGAGGGAGCCCAATTCGAGTGCGTGGAGCGAAAAGAAGTGGATAGTGGTTAGTGGCTGGTGGTTAGTACGAAGCTGCCGTGCGTGCTGTGCTGCTCACTAGCAACTATAGTGCCGTGACCCTGTGAAATGTTCGTGGTGAGAGTTCGGTTTGTATCAGGGCACGGCTTCAAGCCGTGCCGTTGGGCGCGCAATCAGGATCGGGCTTTAGCCCCTGATGGTCAGCAGCGGCTGAAGCCGGGAGATCTATCTCCGCTTGCGGCAGGACTGAAGTCGTGCCCTGATACGAATCTCATCGCTGGCGTATTGCTCACGCGATCACGCCACTAGCCACTGGGAAGTCACACTCAGACAGCATCTATACAATTGTCACTGCATGGCAGGCGTGCTCATCAGCGGCGCTTCGGGACTGATCGGCGCAGCACTTGCTTCTGCTTTCGAGTCTCGGGGGGATGACGTTTCCCGCCTGGTTCGAAGGACGTCTCGCAGCCAGCGCGAACTTCAATGGGATCCCATGCGAGCGGTCTCGCCAGAGATCGCCTCAGGATTTGACACTGTCATCCATCTTTCGGGCGAGAGCGTCGCCGGACGATGGACAAAAGCCAAGAAGCAGCAAATTCGCGACAGCCGTGTCGTGAGCACGGAGAATCTTTCACAAGCGCTGGCGCAAGCCGAGACATTGCCGAAGACTTTCGTCTGCGCGTCTGCAATCGGCTACTACGGCAATCGCGGTGATGAGATTCTCAACGAAGAGAGTCCGTCCGGCTCAGGATTCCTGGCGAAGGTCAGTCGCGAATGGGAGGCCGCAACTCAACTCGCTGCGAACGCCGGGATTCGCGTCGTGAATATCAGAATTGGAATTGTGCTGAGTCGTGACGGCGGCGCGCTCAAGCAGATGCTCCTGCCTTTCCGCCTCGGCCTAGGAGGAAAGATCGGCAGTGGCCGCCAGTGGTGGAGTTGGATTCACATTGATGATCTAGTGGCGGCAGTGCTGCACATCGCGCAAGGGGCAAATGACGGAGAAACTCCCGTGAGCGTCGACTCTAACGTCAGTGTGGAGCGCCGGGCGCCCCCGCCCGGCCTGCTGAGTGGCCCCGTGAACATGGTTGCGCTGAATCCAGTGACGAACGCAGAGTTCACCAAGGCCCTGGCAACGATCTTGCAGCGACCGGCGTTTTTTGCGGTACCCGCGTTCGCTGCACAACTAGCGTTTGGCGAGTTTGCGGACGAGGGACTGCTTTCGAGTGCGAAGGTTATTCCGAACAAACTCGCCGAAGGTGGATTTCGATTCCGCTACCCGGAGCTTGGCCTTGCGCTCGCGGAACTCCTCAGAGGTGGTAGTGCGGCGCTTTCGGCGCCGCGTTAAGGTCGAATCTGCCAGGACAGCGCTGAAAGCGGCGCTTTACTCGGTGAGCTTCCATGTGCTCCTCCGCGATTACTTCCGTCTCGCCTTCCCAAACTCCTCCACCCGCTCTCGCACGCTGAGCACGTGCTTTGGCAAGGGCAAGCGGCTTCCTTCCTCGAGAATCGGAATCAGCTTGTCGAACTCTGGGCCGGAGTGCGATCCGGTAACTGCGATGCGAATGGGATGAAACAGTTCTTTGCCCTTAGCCCCGGTCTCTGCTTTCACCTCGTTGACGATTTTCTTAAATGTTTCCGGAGTGAGGCGGTGCTCGCGCGCTTCGTCGTTTTCGAGAATCTTGACGACGAATCTGGCGAGCACGGCGTCGGTATGCGGACCCGCAAGCACCTCGGCGTTGTCGGGAGAAGCGAGGGCGGCCTTTGCGTCGTAGTTGAAGATGAGTGACGCGCGCTCGGGAAGTTGATCGAGGCGATCGACTGACTGGATAAAGAGCTGAACTATGCGTGCGAACCAAACAAGCATATGCCCCTGAATTAATACATCATCGTCGGGGAAACATACTCGACTTAAGAAAGGCAGTGCTGCTAACACGGCCATTGCGGCAGGCGGCAGCTTCGAGTACAGCTCTTCGACCTTCCGGATTCGTTCAGACTGGCTCAAACCAGAGATGCTGGGCTGCTCCTTCGCATCTGCTGTGATTTCTTCAACGTTTCCGACGAGTTTCTCTTTGATGTAGTGCCGGTTCAGCCAGTACAGCTTCTCCATGTCGAAGATGGCGGGGGAGGGCGTGACCCGCTCCAGCGAAAATTCCTGCACCAACTCCTGCATCGAGAAAATCTCTCGCGTCCCACCCGTCGGCGCCCATCCCAGCAGCGCCAGGTAATTCACTAGCGCCTCCGGCAGAACTCCCATCTCACGAAAGTTCGCAATCGAGGTTGCGCCGTGCCGTTTGGAAAGTCTTTCGCGATCCGCGCCAAGAATCGTCGAAAGATGCGCAAACTCCGGTACCGGCCATCCCAGCGCCTCATACAGCGCCACCTGCTTGGGAGTGTTCGACAAGTGGTCGTCGCCGCGGATCACATGCGTAATCTTCATCAGCGCGTCGTCGATCACGACCACGTAGTTGTAAACCGGCATTCCCGACGAGCGCAGAATGATCGGATCGCTCACCACCTCATTCGAAAACTCCACGAGGCCGTGGACGATGTCATGAAAACGAATGGGATGCTCTGGAATGCGCAGCCGGATCGCGCACGCTTCGCGCGCAGTGCGCCGCGATGCCGCTTCCACCGGATCAACGTTTCGGCATTTGCCGGAGTAAATTGGCTGGCGGTGCTCAGCGGTAGCCCGCTCGCGCTCACGCTGCAATTCTTCTTCGGTGCAGAAGCACAGGTAGGCCTTGCGTTCTTTCAGCAGCCGTTCGGCGTGTTCGCGATAAATCTCCAGCCGGTCGGATTGGCGATACGGCCCATACACTCCGCCCACGTCGGGTCCTTCGTCCCAGTCGATGCCGAGCCATTTGAGGTCAGCGATGAGTTGGTCTTCAAAGCGCGCTTCGCTACGGTCAACATCGGTGTCCTCGATACGCAGCACCACCGTCCCGCCCTTCTGGCGTGCTAACAGCCAGTTGAAAAGGGCGGTACGGGCATTGCCGACGTGAAGATGGCCTGTGGGAGAGGGCGCGAAGCGCACGCGAACGCTGGAGTTTGATGTCACGGGAAAATGGTAGCAGACGACAGGGGTGCCCCACTCCGAGGTCCCCGGAACGAATTCATTACGAAACGCGTGCCGTCCGCTAAAGCGGACTCGATCCTTCCCACCTTGCTTTCCCGGCACTTACGAGTTTGCGTGAGAACTGGTGCCGTCCCTCCGGGACTCGGTCTGATTTTCCAGCTTACCCAGCGCTTCCGCGCTGGGCTAAGCTGGGTCGCCCTGCGGGGCTGGAGACTCGCAGATTCTGTTCCACATGAATCATCCGAGAAGTAGTTTTCACGCACACTCTTACGTGGCTATCTAGATGTCGCGCTGCGCGGCTGGCGCATCGTTTTTCCCACCAACCACGGCATCACCGAGTTTCGAACAGACTCGGATCATCCGACTTTGGCGTTCTGGGGTGGCGCGTCTCCTACCTTTGGGAGAAGTGGGGAATAAAGTGTCGCGGGATTACGGGGCGAGGTGCGTTCGCGTGATGCGGTCGTGCCAGGAGAGTTGGTCCTCGTCGAGAAAACACCAGGCGTAGCCCAGTCCCAAAGAAGCCAGCGACAGAATCGAAGCCAGTACGCGCCAGCGCCTCAGGCTGCGCGAGACGGGCGCGCCGTCAAAGCGGCTGACGTGCAGTTTCGCCACTCGCAGGCCCAGAGTCCTGCCACAGAACACCAGGAACGCGTATTGGTAGGCTGGCCAGAGTATCGCCATCAGACCAGCAGCCAGCGTGGCTGCCGAGCGCAACGGAGGCATTGCGCCATTGATGCGGAATACGACATACCCGAACAGCGCCATCGCAATAGCCACGAGCGCAGCATCGAAGACAGCCGCCGCGACCCTGCGGCGTAGAGGCGCGGATTGGAGGGGCACATCGAAGCCAGGGCGTCGCTCAGGCTCGGGTTCCTGCGGCGTTGCCATCAAAATGCCACCCATCGCGGGAGGCGCTGGCAAAAGTTCCGGCGCTTCCATGATGCGCGGCCGGTCGATCACTGGATCCGCGAGTTCGTCGCCTCTGGGGAACATTGCCGGTCGGGGGAACTCAAGGACCCGGGCCGTCGCTTCCAGCAAGATGCGCGGCGGTTCCGGCGACAACTCGGGCTGCACAATCGTCGAAGAGTGTACTGCCGGAGACGGCTCAGGAACTTGCTCGTGTACTCGCTCCAGGGTTGGAGGGGCCTCGCGCTCTCTGGGTGCCCGCTGCACCGGAGGATCGAACTTCAGCTTCAGCGACGGATAGCGGTCTTTCTGAGGCTTGCGCGCTTTGTAGTTGCTCACTTTCGCGCTCACCAGATTGCGCCAGTCGGGCTGAGCGTCTGGCGGTTGCAAGGAATCAACAGCTCCGGCCCTGTTCTCGTGGACCTCGCTCTGAGCGGTTTCCCGGACAAAAGCTTTCTCCCCGCGAGATGCTTCCGCAGCTAAAGGCTCAGCTGTTGCAACTGGCCTCGCCACGCTGACCGAGCGAGTCTCTTCAGACGCCAAGTCTATGTCATCAATTTCAAACTGCGGCTTTTCGGCGCTGATCTCCAGGCTGGCCGCAAACTGCTGTTCACTCATGTCGATTTCTTCAGGATCAAAATATGCTGGTTCAGTGTCGGATTGGACGTCAGCTGGGTTCATTCCTGGCGGCCGAACAAATCGCGTTTTGCCTCCGGGATGGCGAACGTGCTACCTTCACGCCAAGTCCTGCGTTTTACTCGGACTATGCGCTCCCGATGGCTACCCGCACTCGATTGCTTATCACGACAGCGGTGCTTTGTCATCTAATACTCGCGGCGCGCGTAGTTACCAGCCAGTTGCTTCCCGCGGGATCAGACCAAATCCGTGCTTCTTCGAGGACACCCAAGTCCACGCAGCCGGTGAAAATAAGCGCCCTGCAGCAGGAGAAGGACGGGGCGGTTTACAAGTTGCACGGCAATGTCCAGATCGATTTCGAGACATTCACGTTCTCCGCAGACGAAGCCACCTACGACTCCGATTCCGGCGACATAACCGCCGAGGGACGCCTCGTACTCGACGGGGGACCCAATGACGAGCATATTGAAGCCACACGCGGCACCTACAACGTACAGCGCGAAACCGGACGCTTCGAACATGTAAGCGCGAACATTGGACTGCAGCTTCACGGGCAACGCCACACCTTAACCGCCGCGTCGAATACCTTCTTCTTCACTGGGCGCATTGTCGAAAAGACCGGGCCTGATCGTTACGTCGTGACCGACGGAACCGTTACGACGTGCCAGTTGCCACATCCCAAATGGCAGTTCTTTGCTCACAAAGTTATCGTAGACGTCGGCGGAAACGCGACAATTTATTCCACGAATTTCCGCATTGAGGGTGTCCCTGCGCTCTATCTTCCCTTTGCTACGCATCCCGTGCAAAAGATTCCGCGCCAATCCGGATTCCTTATTCCCAACATCGGTCGTTCTTCCACTCGCGGCAACACCATCGGTGAATCTGTTTTCTGGGCCATCACTCGCAGTATGGACCTGCACGCCGGAGCCGAGTATTTTTCCAAGCGTGGATGGGCTCCCGATGCTGAATTCCGCGCCCGGCCTACCGAAAACTCCTTCGTGGATCTGACGTACTTTTCCGTCTTCGACCGCGACGTGAGCAGGTTGAATCCGGATGGCTCAACCAGCAGGCAGAATCAGGGAGGCACGGAAGCACATCTCAACTCAGAAGGCGCCTTCGCCCACAATTTTCGCGGGGTGGCGAACATCGACTATCTGAGCTCGTACATATTCCGCCTGGCCTTCAGTGACGTATTCACGCAGGCCGTCAACTCCGAAGTTAAGTCCGAAGCATTCCTCTCGAATACGACAGGCAGCGTTTTCGTAAACGGCTCCACCCGTCGATATCAGGATTTTCAAAGCACCAGGCCAGGGGACGTGATCACCATTCTTCACGCGCCCGGATTTGAAGTGTCCGCACTGGACCGGCAGATTTGGAAGACTCCGTTTCACGCTCGTGTTGAAGGAGCAGCCGAAGGGCTTTACCGTAGCGAGCTGGGTTTCAGCACCGCGCCGTTCGTCGGCCGCTTCGATCTGAACCCGGTACTGTCCGTGCCTGTCATCTTTCAAGGCTGGAGTTTCCGTCCCGAACTGTCGCTGCGCAATACGATCTACACCCAGCAACTTTCCGCGGGTATCGCCCTCACAGACGTTGGTACCGCAATCTCGACGACACTCAACCGAAAATCGCTGCAAGGATCCGTCGAATTGCGACCGCCTGCTCTGGCCCGTATCTTCGCTGGCGAACGTATGGGCCGCCGCTGGAAGCACGTAGTCGAACCGCGAATCACCTACACCTACGTGACCGGGGTTGAGAATTTCCCGCACGTGCTGCGCTTCGACGAGCGCGACATCCTCAGCGATACCAACGAAGTAGAGTATGCAATTGTGAATCGTCTCTACGCAAAGAAGACCTCGATTGACAGCAATGACTGCGGAAACGACGGTATGCCGGCGCTGCTGGTGGGTGCGGCTCCGCCCCCGGTGCGTGTCCCTTGGGAACACCCTTCCGCCATTGCGGATCGGCCGTGCGAACATCAACCAGAAACGCGAGAGATTGTCACCTGGGAACTGGCTCAAAAATATTTTCTCGATCCCACGTTCGGCGGAGCCGTCGTACCTGGACGCCGAAACGTCTTCACCAGTACGGTAGAACTCACCGGCATCGCCTTTGTCACTGAGCCGCGTCATCTGTCCCCGCTGATCTCGCGTCTGCGCCTTTCCGCTTCACCCCGCAGCGATATCGAGTGGGACGCTGACTATGACTTTCAGATCGGGCGCTTGAACATGAGCACGCTCTTGTTTAACCACCATTTCGGACTGTTTACCGTTGGCGCGGGTAACGCCTTTCTTCACGCGCCGGGTGTCATATCCTCCTCCGGCCAGCCTGCCGACGTGAAGTTCAATCAGTACCGTTCCGTACTCGGCTATGGAAATCAGAGCAAGCGAGGATTCAGTGGGGCCTTCACCCTGGGCCTGGACGCTCGCATTACACAGGTGCAGTACGGTTCAGGTCAGCTGACCTACAACTGGGACTGCTGCGGGATCAATCTGGAATATCGCCGCTACGCTCTAGCCACGGTTCGCAACGAAAACCAGTACCGCTTCTCGTTTACCCTGGCCAATATCGGCAGCTTCGGGAACCTGAGACGAGGGGAACGGCTGTTCTGATCTGCCGCCACGATTGCATGCTTCAACTCGCATTTCGTCATAAGATATCGGAGTGACTGAAACACCCGATCTCGAGCAGAAGCGGCTTGCTCTCGAAAACCAGCTGCGGGCGCTGGGTCGAACGCTCGTCGCCTATTCCGGGGGCGCTGACTCCGCGTTTCTTGCCTGGGCCACCTATCAGACGCTCGGCGCAAACATGCTGGCGGTCATCGCAGATTCGCCCAGCCTGGCACGGTTTCAACTGGAAGACGCGATTGACTTCGCGCGCGAGCATCAGATTCCCGTGGAAGTCCTGCAGACGAATGAGTTCGACCGTCCCGATTATGTCAAGAACGATGGCCGCCGCTGTTTCCATTGCAAGGACGAACTCTTCACCGTGATGGAGGATTTTGGCGCCGGGCACGGGTTTAAGAGCATCGCTTACGGTGTGAACCTGGACGACAAGGGAGATTTCCGTCCCGGGCAAACTGCAGCCGCGCAGCACCGCATAGCCACGCCGCTGCTTGATGCCGGCCTGACCAAGGCGGATGTGCGCGAGCTGGCGCGCCAAGCCGGGTTGCGCATTTGGGACAAGCCCGCATCGGCGTGCCTCTCATCTCGCATTGAGTATGGGCGGCCTGTGACGCGCGACGCCCTTGCTGCAGTTGAACGTGGAGAGGACGCACTGCGGCAGCTCGGCTTCCGCCAATTCCGTGTGCGCCACCACGGGGAAATTGTGCGTATAGAGATCGCCCGGGAGGAACTGCCCAAGGCCCTCACCGCCGAGATGGCGGCTGAGTTCGCCCGCATTTTCCGTGCTCTCGGCTTCAAATTCGTGACGCTCGACATGGAAGGCTTTCGCTCGGGATCGATGAACACCCTTCTCGCCGCAGACCAGATCCACAAGGCCGTGTCGTGACCGTTCTGATTCACCGGAGCAACAAACCTCCAAGCAATGCTGTGAGATAATGCAGCTATCCCAATGTTCAGGCGGCTTCTGTTGATTTCGTGCAAGCGCACGTTTGTCTTTTTTTTACTAATCTGTCTCGGTTGTTCCGCACAACTTGCTCCTACTGAACTCAATCAGAGGATCGAGCGGCAGCTCCGCGCCAAGTACAACGTGCCCGCCGAAGTAAAGGTCATCATCTCCGCGCCGCGCCCGAGCGAGTTCCCTAGCTATGACACTCTCAAAGTCACCTTCGCGGGGCAAGGGCGTGACCAGGAATACGAATTTCTGGTTTCCAAGGATCAGAAGACTCTGCTCCGCATGACCAAGATGGATCTCACACAGGACCCCTACAAGGAGATCATTGACAAGATTGACGTCAAGGGACGTCCGGTTCGCGGGAATCCAAACGCCAAAGTTATGCTCGTCAACTTTGACGACCTCGAATGCCCCTATTGCTCGCAGACTCATCGGATTTTGTTTCCAGATTTGCTGAAGGAATACGGCGATCGCGTGGCTTTCGTATACAAAGATTTTCCGTTGTCAGAGATTCACCCCTGGGCAATCCACGCCGCGGTGGATGCAAATTGCCTGGCCGCGCAAAATGGTGATGCTTACTGGGACTTTGCGGACTACGTTCATTCCAACCAGCAGATGGTCAACGCCGAGAAAGGCCGTGACAATCAATATGCCGCACTGGACCGCACGGCGGTGACCGAGGCTGGCAAGTTTCATTTGGATACATCGAAATTGCAGTCCTGCACGAAGGATCCAAAGAGTGAAGACGCGGTACGCGCTTCCGTGAAGCAGGGCGAGTCGCTGGAGGTGAGTGGGACGCCGACCATGTTCGTGAATGGACAGATGCTCGACGGCGCGCGTCCGGCATCGGAAATTCGCGCCGCCTTGGATGCCGCTTTGAAACGGGCGGGCGTGGCTCCGCCTTCACCGCCGCCGGCTTCAGCTGGCAGTCCGGCTTCCACTAACAGCGGGCCCGCGAAGCACTGAGCAGAGGGGGAGAGAATTGAAAATTGCGCAGCGCAAGAAGAGGCTTTTTGTTTTCCCTGTTACCGTGGCGGTCCTCATGGCCGGATGCTCCCTCAAGCCTACGGGAGACAACCTGGCCGCAACCGTTGACGGGCAGAAGATTTATCGCGCCGACCTCGAAAAGTACTACCAAAGCCAGACCGCGGGTTCCAGCCAGCCACTGAGCGATGAACAAGCGACGAGTCTCCGGCTTAGTATTTTGCGGGAACTGATCGAAAACGAAATCCTGATGCATCGCGCGGAGAAGCTAGGCCTCCTCGCAACCGACGAGGAAGTTGAGCGCAAGCTGACCGAAATAAAGTCTCCGTACACGGTCGAGCAGTTCAATCAACGTTTGCAGGAAAGCAAGCTCTCGCTGGATGATTTCAAGCGCAACATTCGCCGCTCCTTGACTGCTGAAAAAGTTCTGCACAAGGAAGTTACCTCGAAGATCAGCGTCACCCAGCAGGATATTACGGACTACTACAATGGACACCGCGCCGAGTTCAACCTGATTGAACCCCGTTACCACCTTGCGCACATTCTGGTAACCACTTCTCCTGACCCACAAAGCAGCGCAAACAAAGCCCGCAGCGAGGCGGAGGCACGCAAGAAGATCGAGACGGTGCTTACGCGGATCGAAGCGGGCGATGATTTCGGATCGCTGGCGATGGCGTACTCGGAAGACGGCGCCACTGCGCCCAACGGCGGAGACCTGGGCATCATTCCGGAATCATCGCTGAAGCAGACCGATCCCTCCACTCGCGATGCGATCTTAAGACTGAAATCGGGTCAGTACACAGGCGTCATCCCGCTGATCAATCCCACGAACAAGCAGCCCGGGGCATTCCGCATCGTTAAGCTGATTGCCATGGAGCCCGCCGGACAACGTGAAATTTCTGATCCGCGAGTGGAACAGGAAATCCGAACCCAGTTGCAGGACCGGCGCGAACAACTGCTGAAAGCGGCGTATTACGAAGTAATGCGAGATCAGGCGAAGGTCGAGAACTACTACGCTCAAAAAGTGCTCGCAACCACCGGCGCGAAATAGTTAACTGCGTCATTCGACGATTGCGAGGACCTCACCCGCATTGACGTTGCTTCCTTCTCGGACCAGAATCGCGCTCACCGTCCCATCGCGCGGCGAGCGAACCTCATTTTGCATCTTCATCGCTTCGATGACCACGAGCCCCTCGCCGGCGAGAATCTTGCTCCCCGAAGCCGTCAAAACTCTGATTACCTTGCCAGGCATCGACGCCGTGAGCTTTTGCGGGCCCAGAGCGCCGGCGGCAGATTGACGTCGGCTGCGCCACGACCGGGGATCAGTCACTGATACCAGGTATCTGTTCTCTCCTACGGTGATGGTGCCGTCCGAACCACGGATCACATCGTACGATCTGCCATTGAGCAAAATGGAGAGCCTATCCGCCGCAACCTGGGCTACATCCACGGGGACTTCACGGTCGTCAAGAAGACACCTCAAAACGCTTTTGACAGCCTCTATTTCCAACTCGTAACTCGACCCGTTGACTGAGACCGTCAAGCGCATGGAGTTATCTCAGTGCCTCCGTGCGAGCAACTCTCTTCCAGGAGGAAGGAGCAGCATCGCTGGTGTCTGCAGTGGCGGCGCTACTCGACTTGCCGGAGAGCATGCTGAACACTCCGGCCGCAATCACTGCGATCTGCTGCTGTTCAGTATCCCCATCCTTTGCAGCATCGTCAGACATTCGCGCCAGCAAGCCGGTGTTCACACTTCCTGAGAGAAACTCCGGTTGCTCCAGGATGCGCCGAAACAGTGGCAGGTTGGTCTTGATGCCGCCGATGGAATACTCCTGGAGTGCGCGCCTCAGACGGCCGATCGCTTGTTCCCGTGAGTTGCCGTAACCGATCAGTTTCGCCAGCAGCGGGTCGTAGTCCATCGGTACTTTCCAGCCAGGATAGATTCCGCTGTCCAAGCGAATGCCCGGACCCGAAGGCTCGACAAGCGAAGTGATCGTGCCCGGACTTGGGAAGTAGTTGTTGTCGGGATCTTCAGCGTATATGCGGCATTCGATGGCGTGGCCGCGAATCTGCACATCGCGCTGACTGAACGGCAAATTTTCGCCAGCTGCAATCTTGATTTGAAGCTGAACCAGATCAAGACCGGTGATGAGTTCGGTCACCGGATGTTCGACCTGCAGCCGCGTATTCATCTCTAGAAAGTAGAAGGCTCCGCTTGCATCAACCAGGAATTCGATGGTTCCCGCGTTCGTGTATCGCACAGCTT
>Ga0137366_10003377_pt1 | contig 12449 bp, 12 predicted proteins | sample SagtaG_8_FD_104938 | JGI IMG/M metagenome (GOLD analysis project Ga0137366, IMG submission 104938) | Vadose zone soil microbial communities from Sagehorn Ranch, Mendocino, California, USA - Sage1_L_60_16 metaG | ecosystem: Environmental > Terrestrial > Soil > Vadose zone | place: USA... | reverse complement strand
TCCTTCATCCGGCCAAACTGAAAACCGGCGGTGGGCTGTGGCACATCACTCTTCCAGACGGTCACACTTGTTCCGCCATCCGTTGCTTCGCTGACCAAGTCCCCGGATGCGGCCATTTTCATTCCCTTCGGGATTCGGAAGGTCATGTCAAAGGAGGTGTAATCACCAAAGCGTGCGTGCGCGTTAGACGGAAACCAGTCCTCCCGTGCGATCGGATAGTAATTTCCCTCGCCCCAATTCTGAATTGCATCCTTGCCACCGTATGCTGTGGTTATGGTGAACTTGTCGCCACGGGCGAGTGGCTTGTTGAGGAGCACATAAAAATCGGGATCCTCATCCTTATCTTCCTGGATGAAAGAGATAGCTTGGCCATCTTGCGACGTGACACTCTGCACTCGCAGCGTTCGGTACAAATCGAATGGGATAACGCGCAGCCCGTCCACTTCCGAAACGAAACTGGTAATTGACTTCGCGGTGAGGTGAGCGTTCTTCTCAATCGTGGTGTCGAGCTGTTGATGTTCGATATGGATTTCATTCAGCGCAGCGCCGCGGCCAAGCTTGTCCCGATAATCCGCTGAGATGGAGAAAGCGGCCCAAAGGCCCTCCTTGTTCTCGTCGTAAGTGCGCAACTCAACTTCGTCAAAATCGCCAGCGGGATCTATCGTGAACAGCATTTTTCCGCTGTAGTGCTTTCCATTTATAAAGGCGACGAACAGTCCTCCTTGGCGCTCGCTTAGAACGTCCTCAAGAATTCGAGCACTGATGTTACTGTGCAACTTGCGACGAGTTATGTGTTGGCTGTCCTGAAGTACACCAGTGTCACACCCGCCCGACGCTACTGCCCCAGCCTTCTTGAGTTCGTCGTAGGTGCTATCAGTGAACCGAAGCGCCAGGCGCTCGAAAGTTTCGTTGAATTCATCTTCTTTCGTGAGCAGCTTCAGACTCCGCTCTTCGTCGTGGGTGGGAGGGATCAACGTCATGTTCCCGTTCCCCACAAACACCGCTCCTGTCACTTTCCCATTCACCGGCGCGACGAAGCAGACGGTACCTGAATGCAAGTGGAAGGTAGCCGCGTCACGCTTGAGGTCGAAATTGCTGACCGTGACCGCTTCGCTGCCCAGCCCGATGTTCCGCAGTTGTTGATAAACGGGGTCGGCGTTTGGTCCCGCCGGAGCCGTCTGTGCGTGCGTCACCACCGACACTACCAACAAAGACACTACTGCCACTGCACAGCGAAGATTGAATTTTTTGCGCAAAGGAGCCCTCCGGCGCGGGGAAGCAGGCCAATTCTGCCTCAGAAACGGTGCACGCGCAAGCGGAATTGATAAGACTTCAAATCAGCTACAGCAGCAAAGAGGATACTGCTTACACTTTGGCGCTTTCCACTCAGAGTGCATGCATTTCTGTGGTTCACAGCGTGCTCAAATCGAAGGCCTACCTGCGCCTCGCATGGTATAATGAAGTCGCACGCAACAATCAATAATTACTTTAGTTGCAATAATTTACAAGGCGACCATGCGGCACATTCTCGGTTGCGCCAATTGTTAATGGCTAGCAGCTAAGCGCTTCTTTTTATGGCAGACGATCAGAATCCCCAACCGGCAGCGCTTTGCGGGCGTCTGAGTCCGCAGCTGCCGTCCCGAAGCGAAGCGAGGGATCTCCAACCACGAGAATTAAATTATGGCTGATGATCAGAACCCACAACTCCCCCTAACTCCTCCTCCGGGCGATGGTAGCCCAGGTGCGGCCAACATCCAGCCGGTCAACATTGAAGAGGAGATGCGGCGGTCGTATCTCGACTACTCGCTCTCCGTCATTATTGGCCGAGCGCTACCTGACGTTCGCGACGGGCTCAAGCCTGTCCATCGCCGCATTCTCTACACCATGCAGCAGATGGGCCTGCAGCCCAACCGTGCCACTCGTAAGTGCGCCCGCATCGTCGGCGACACCATGGGTAAGTACCATCCGCACGGCAACCTCGCCGTGTATGACGCGTTGGTCCGCATGGCGCAGCCGTTTGCCATGCGTTATCCGCTGGTGGATGGGCAAGGAAATTTTGGCTCGGTTGATGGTGATCCTCCGGCGGCGGACCGTTATACCGAAGCTCGGCTCGCGCGTGTTGCGACCGCGCTGCTTGAGGATCTGGATAAAGATACCGTCGATTTTCGCGAGAACTACGATGGCAGCGAAGTTGAGCCGGATGTTCTTCCCGCTCGAATTCCGAACTTGCTGATCAATGGCTCGGACGGAATTGCCGTCGGCATGGCAACCAAGATCCCGCCGCATAATCTGACCGAGATCGTAGAGGCCGCGATCACGCTGGTGAACAATCCCGCGACAACCCTTCCGGAAATTCTAAAGATCGTGAAGGGGCCGGACTTTCCGACGGCCGGAATTATTCACGGCAAAGCCGGCATTCTCGACGCCTACAAGAATGGACGCGGCCGCTTCACTATGCGCGCCAAGGCGGCGATTGAAACCTTTTCCAAAGACCGCGAGGCCATCATCGTCACCGAGATTCCGTATCAGGTGAACAAGCGTTACCTGATCGAGCGCATGGCCGAGTTGGTTAATAACAAGACTATCGAAGACATTTCCGACATTCGTGACGAGAGTGATCGTGACGGCATGCGCATTGTGATCGAACTGAAGCGCGGTGCCGAACCGCAGATCGTGCTCAACAAGCTATTCAAGCATACGCAGATGCAGGAAAACTTCAGCATGATCCTGCTTGCCGTTGTGCACAATCAGCCCAAGGAAATGGGCCTGATCCGGGCCATTCAGCATTTTATTGATCATCGCGTAGATGTTGTCCGCCGCCGCACCGCATACCTACTGCAGAAGGCGAAGGACCGCGAGCACATCTTAGAAGGCTATCTCACTGCTTTAGATCATTTGGACAACGTGATCGCGATCATTCGTGGCAGCGCCAATCGCGCCGACGCTCGCGAGAATTTAGTCACATATTTCAGCGGTAAAAAGATCGAGATCAACACTACAGGACGACCGCCGAAGCTCGATCCCGAAAAGCCGTTCACCACAATTCAAGCCGACGCCATTCTAGAACTGCAATTGCACCGGTTAACGCGGCTTTCGATTGATGAAATTAACAAAGAGCTGGGCACCACCCGCGAAAGCATCGCCGAATATGAATCCATTCTCGGCTCGGAGAAAAAGCTCCGCAAAGTGATCGTCACTGAGCTTGAGGAAATAAAGAAGCTCTACGGCGATGAGCGCCGAACGGTAATCGAAGACGAAGCTGCGGAGATCATGCTCGAAGATCTGATCGCCGACGAACAGGTTGCGGTCACGGTCAGCCACGGTGGATACCTGAAACGCACGCCGATTTCAACGTATCGCCAGCAACGCCGCGGAGGGCAGGGCCGCACTGGCATGAAGACGCGCGACGAGGATTTTGTCGAGCATTTATTCATCGCCTCGACGCATGCCTATATTCTCATCTTTACCAACACCGGCCGCGTGTACTGGCTGAAGGTGTACGAGATTCCTGACGTTGGCGCAGCCGGCAAGGGCAAGCACGTTTCGAATCTGGTTGGCTTGCAACCTGGGGAAACGGTGCGCACCATGCTCGCCGTTCGCAACCTGGAAGAAGAGGGTCGTTATGTTTTCTTCGCCACGCGCAACGGCACGGTGAAGAAGACCCCGCTGAAGGATTTCAGCAACGTGATGTCGCGCGGGATCATCGCGATCGGAATCGACAAGGGGGACGAACTGGTCGGCACCACCCTGACTGATGGCAGCCAGATCATCTTCCTCGCCTCGCACGATGGTCAGGCCATTCGCTTTGACGAGTCTGACGTGCGCGACATGGGCCGTCCGGCTTACGGCGTTCGCGGCATGAAGCTCGACGAAAAAGATTACATCGTCGGCATGGCGACCACGCCGAAAGACCCGAAGAAGGCCGAAGCCGAACTTGAAAAGGCCAAGGCCGAAGCCGGAGTGCCGGAAGCGACCGCCACCGACGCGACCATTCCGATCAAAGGCTCGCTGATTTTATCGATCACCGAAAACGGCTACGGCAAGCGCACGCCCGCCGACGAGTACCGCCTCCAGGGACGCGGCGGCTCCGGCGTTATCAATGTAAAGACGACTGAGCGCAACGGCAAAGTGGTCGGCATCGCCCAGGTGAGTGAGAAGTCGGAACTGATGCTGATCAGCCAGTACGGCAAAATCATCCGCATGGATTCTGGCACCATCCGCGAATCCGGTCGGAGCGCACAAGGTGTCCGCCTGCTGCACATGGAAGCTGGCGACCGCGTGGCCGCAGCTGTGGTAATTCCGCCGGAAGAGGAGCCAAACGGCGGATTGATTCAGTAGACTTCGTTGGAGCGTCGTGTTCAAGTTCAATCCATTCCGCCCAAACGAAATAGTTCATCCGGGAATGTTTGCCGGACGATATAACGAACTCGTTGCGCTGGAGAAGACGCTTTTCCAAACGAAGCACGGGAATCCCACGCATTTCCTGATTGACGGCGAACGCGGAATAGGCAAGTCATCTCTTCTCCTCCACCTTACTTCGACTGCCAAAGGCGAAGTAACAACTCTTGCGCAGTCCCAAAACTTCAATTTCGTGACGGTATGCGTCTGTCTGGATTCCAGCCATACCTATGCGGATATCACTCGTGGTATTGCCACCGAGCTTCGACGGCAGATCTCTGCGCGAGAGCAGTTGAAAGAATTCGCAAAATCCACCTGGGATTTCGTGAAGAAGTTTGAGCTTGGGGGAGTGCGATACCGCGACGAAAAGGGCGAAGGCCTCAAGGATACCGAGTTGGTCGAGGACTTAACATTCGCGATTGCGGAATCTCTGAGAAATCTAGGCCCTGAGGTCGATGGTGTTGTAATTTTGATTGATGAGGCGGACAAGGCGCCGGCTTCGGCGAATCTGGGCGCCTTTGTTAAGCTGCTCACCGAAAGGCTGAAGCTCCGTGGTTGTGATCGTGTGTGCGTGGGCCTTGCTGGTCTGACCGATTTGAGGGACAAACTTCGCGAAAGTCACGAATCGTCGCTCAGGTTATTCAAGGTTCTTGCGCTTGATCCTCTATCGGCTGACGCGGCGAGGATTGGAGACGGCCAAAGAAAAAAATGGTTTCGACGTGACGATTACCCCCGAAGCCGAGGGGAATTTGGCATTCATTACAGAAGGTTATCCGCATTTTATTCAGCAGTTTGCTTTTTGTGCATTTGATGCAGACCGGGACAACAACATCGATGTTGCCGATGTTTTGAACGGAGCATACGGAGAGACGGGCGCGCTGAAGCAACTTGGCCTCAAATATTTCGAAAAGCAGTATTTCGACCAAGTCAGCTCGGATGAATACCGCCAGGTTCTTCGTATTATGGCTAAGCATTCTAACCAATGGGTCACAAAGGCAGACATTAGGAAGGAAGCTGCGAAGATTAAGTCGTCGACGCTTGACAACGCTTTAAACGCTCTAAAGTCCCGAGGTATTATTTTGCCGAAGAAGGGTACGAAAGGAACGTACAAGCTGCCGTCACGCTCGTTTGCGGTTTGGATCAGGGCGTACACTCAAACAGAAGAGCTTGCCTCAAGTGTTCCTGGCCAGGAGAGCGTCACCTAGAAGAGCGGGTGCAAAGACCGATGAATGCAGCAGCCATTCAAATAATGGAAACTCCGATTTACGGGCTCACCGAAGCGGCCCGGTATTTGAGAGTTCCTCTGACCACTCTGCGGTACTGGGCTCAAGGCGGCGGCTCTGTGCCTCCGCTGATCAAGCTTTCCGAACCAGCGCGGCTGACTTTCGCGAATCTGCTTGAAGGCTACATGCTGAGCAGCATGCGCGCGATTTACAACGTGCGTGTCCCGCGAGTTCGCAAGGCATTAATCAATCTCGCCAAGTATGTAAAGCATAAACACCCGCTCATCGAGCAGGCTTTCGAAACCGATCGCCGCGACCTGTTCATTGAGCACCTGGGCAACAAAGTGAACCTATATAGAGACGAGCAGATTCTGATCCCCGGAATCATGGAGCTTTATCTGGAGCGGATCGAGCGTGATCCCAAAGGCCTTTTCAAGCTCTACCCATTCGTCATGGAGCCGAAGGCTAATGAACCGAAGTTGATCCTGATCAACCCAGCCGTTGGTTTCGGCAAGCCGGTGATTGCGGGTACCGGCATCTCCACTGCCGTAGTGGTTTCCAGGTTCAATGCGCGCGAATCGATAGGCGACCTCGCCTCCGAATATGGCGTCACGCCGAAGCAGATCGAAGAAGCAATCCGCTGGGAGCAAAGAACGGCCCCTGTCGCTGCCTGAAGACTTCGTTCTGTATCGCGACGAGAATCTTCACAACTGCCGACCGATTCTTGACGCTCTCACTCAGCGTGCCGTGAAACATGAGCGTCATGGTCAGCATTTTGAGGCTGGCATTGAAGACTCAGTTTGGCTGCCATTTGTCGGACAGCAGGGCTGGACTGTGCTTACAAAGGACAAGCGCATCCGATTTAATCAATTAGAAAAGACGGCGGTGCGCCGCTATCGCGTTCGCGAATTTTATTTCTCATCGGGAAATTTCACCGGTCTGGAAATGGCGCAGATTCTGGTCGCTGCCCTTCCCGAAATGGTCCGAGTGTACCGCAGATACGGCGCACCCTTCATCGCCAGCATCTCAAAATCGGGGCAGGTCAGTGTAAAGTAGCCATGATGAGATTCACGGTGAAAGAGTTCCGGGAGAAACTGAAAGCGCGGCGCTTCCGTCGTGTTTTATCGCGCCAAATCGAGGATATTCTTGGGCGAGTTGACACCCTGCCGACCCTCGATATCCAGACGAAATTTTCGGTTACGACAAGCACGGGTTGCCGCACTGACCGTTCGTTGGTCTAGCGTGCAATTAGCGAGGAATTGCTACAGGAGCATCTGGCAGATGCTCATGGGCGACCACCCTCGGTACCTGCAGTTCCTCACCCTTCTTCGCCTCGCCAATCTCGAACACGGCCTCCAACCCAGTGAGCCGCAATACCTCCCGCACCGGCTCCGTAGGGCTCACCAATCTTAGATAGATGCCGGCGGCTTGCAGTGAAACCAGCGCACCGATTCCGGCTGCGTCTATCGCGCTGACCCGGCTGAGATCGAGCACAACGGCGTGTCCATGTTGATGGACAGCTGCGCACAAGAGCGAAGACTCCTCGCCACGAACAAGCCTACCTTGGCAGCTTAGGATGACGGTATTGTCCACGGAATGAGCAGTCACGGTCAGCATGAATCCTCCAAGACCTTTGCGGTTGTAAGGGGCCAGAGTGTGTTCAGTATAGGCGAATAAAAAGCGAATCGATATGAACAATTTTTCAGTGGTGGCACCCTCAAGCCGCAGGTTCTATATCTGAAGACGCCTGGGTGATGGAAATATTGTGGAAAATAGGGATTTAGCAGCCGTGGTCCGCGATATGGAAATGCATCTCGCGCCACTGCCACCCCGAAACTATTCTGTGCGACTGGGGTTCAATCCCAGTGAATCGGTGCGCTCAGGCCACCGGCTCCGTGATTCCCGTGATCTCGAGGTCCATCGTGAAACTCTCCCGCTTTCTTCTCCCGATTCTCATGTTTTCAACCCCGGCAGTTTTCGCCCAAGCACCGCAAGATTGGGTTCCTCAATCGGTGCACAGCCTGGGGCAGAATGCGTCTTCGCGCACGGAGTTTGCTTTGGACCACTCCATGCTGGTGCTGGCTTCGAAGCTCGATCAGGACGACCAGGACCTGCGCCGGGTGATTGCCGGAGTGGACGGTGTCTCGGTACATGAGTTCCGTTTTCGCGGCGCTGCGACCTACGATCCCGAAGCGCTGAACGCGGTTCGTCAGGAGTACCGCGCTGCGGGCTGGAAGCGCTTAGTGAACAATCACTCGAAGAACGGCGGGCTTGCTGAGACCGATCTTTGGCTGCATTTTGAGAACAACGCGGTCCGAAATGTCGCCATCCTTCGTGCCGGAGAAAGTCAGATTGATTTCGTCGAAGTCTCAGGATCCATCAGCCCGATTGACCTAATGCACCTTGCTGGACACTTCGGCATCCCGAAGATTGAAGGTGGGATCGTGGTTCCGGCGCCGAGCGACGGACAGTAGTGCGGGCAGGTTTCCCTCAATGTTCCGCGACGAATCGGGCCTGGGCGAAATCTTGTGTGATACCGCCTGAGAGTTTAGGCAGCCGCCTAACTTTCTGACGCCTTTTCTTTGAAGCCTGCCAAAGATCGTATTGCATCTGCATGCCCAGCCACAGTTCTGGACTGGTACCGAGTGCCTCAGACAAGCGAAGTGCCATTTCCGCAGAAATTCCTGCGGCAGCGTTCAGCACTCGCGAAAGCGCGACGCGAGTTACTCCCAAATTCTTGGCGGCTACCGTGACCGAAAGCGGTCCGAGATAATCTCTCAGAACACTTCCAGGATGAGGTGGGTTGTGCATACGCATAAAGCAGACCTCAATGATAGTCGTGATAATCAACCAGCGCGGCGTTTTCGCCCTCGAACGCGAAAGTTAATCGCCAATTGCCACTCACATCCACAGCCCAATGGCCTTGCAGGTTGCCATGAAGCGCATGCAATCTCCAAGCCGGAGCATTCATATCTTGGACGGCTTTGGCGTTGTCCAGTGCGAAGAGCTGCCGGCGCAATCGCTCTGCATGCTTTGGCTGAATCCCAGCTTTCGGTCCTTTTCTAAAGAACCTCTCGACGCCTTTGTGTCGGAAGCTCTTTATCATCTCGTATAGTGTAACGTATCACTATACATCCGGTCAATCGACTTTCTTGAGTTACTTACATAACCCACCGACGTGAAAACAGTTCATCTCTGGAGTACCATTCCGCCATGTCTCTTACTCGTCGTTCCTTTGTTGCTCTTTCCGCAATGCTGCCATGGGCACTCAGGGCCCATGCCTCGGTTTCTTCCAAAGACATCCCTATCGGCTTGGAACTCTATTCCGTGCGCGAGGCCCTCAAACAAGATCTCGAGGGCACGGTGCGCGCAGTGGCCCAATTGGGATATCAGTGCGTCGAATTTTACGCGCCGTATTTCGAGTGGACCGAAGCGCAAACCAAGCAGATGCGCAAGCTGCTCGACGATCTTGGCATCCAGTGCTACTCCACCCATAACGACGAGAAATATTTCAGTCCAGAAAACATTAGCCGAGCTCGCGACAAAAACCTGATCCTGGGCTGCAAGTACATGGTGATGGCCTATTCCGAACCGAACAAAGGTCTGGATGGCTGGAAGGCCATCGCCGATGAATTGAATACGGCGGCTGATGTGCTCGCCCCATCGGGCCTGAAAACTGGTTACCACAATCATCAAGCCGAGTGGAAGCCGGTGGATGGTGTGCGTCCGATGGAAGTCATTGCCAAGAACACTAAATCATCAGTCATGCTCCAGTTCGATGTGGGCACGTGCGTGAACGCAGGCGCTGATCCGGTCGCCTGGATACGCTCAAATCCCGGACGCATTCACTCGCTGCATTTGAAAGACTGGTCTTCCGATCCGGCAAAAGGCTACCAAGTTCTGTTTGGCGAAGGCGATGCCAAGTGGAAAGACATCTTTGCGGCAGCCGAAAGCGTGGGCGGCGTGGAATATTATCTGCTCGAGCAGGAAGGCAGCCGCTTCGGAGAACTGGAAACCGCAAAGCGATGCTTGCAGGCGTACCGAGCAACGCACGGATGATTTCCAAAGATGTGGGACAGGCGGGACGCCCATCCCACGTGAGCATAGTCGCCCACGAAAGACTCTGACTTCTTAGTTCTGACTTTCTTACTTCGAGCTACGGCTCCGTCGGATGCGGCCCCTGGAACTCCGAGCAGCATGGCTTCTCAGCGGGCGTAAATTCCATCAGCTCGATGCGAGTCATATCCGGATCATAGATGTTGAGCTGCCACTTGCCATCTTTGCCCATCTGCGAGTGCTCGCGTTCGTTCGGCTTCCAGCCGCGTCCTTCAAGTTTCGCCTGAGCCGCTTTCATGTCTTTTACGCCAAGTGAAATGTGATTCATCACCCCGGTGAGGCGCAGATCGGGGTTCATCGGCTGGTTCAGCATGTATTCGAGCCAGTCGGTCCCATCTGGGACTTGCATCGCCACCCAGTCGGTGCGGTCGTTCTTCATGCCGCCATACCAGTAAAGACGGAAGCCCAGGATGTCTTTGTAAAAGTGATCTTCGGCCGCGCGGTCATGCACGATGAAGCCGGCGTGGATGATGCGGCGGGAGATGGGGTCGACACGTGCTCCCTCGATGCGCTGGAATTTCGGTTCCTGCGTGAACTCGACTTTATGCCCTTCCGGATCGTTCACTGTGAAACTGCGGCGACTGTCTTTGGAATCTGCACACGCAACCGGAACGTCGACTCCGTTCGCAGCCAAGTAACTTCGCAGACCGTCGCAGTTCGCAGTGCGGAAGGCAATGTGGTCCATGCGATCAGTCCCTTTGAGATCAGGGGCGGGACTGTATCCGACCCACTGCGTACCCACTATGAAACGCTCTATCTGTCGCGGTTCGAGTGGATCCGGCGGCCCGCTCGACGACACAAGGCCAAGCACGTCCCTATAGAGTTTTCGGTTCGCATCCGCCGACGTGGTGTAAAACGCCACGTGATCAATCCCGGTGATCTTCGGGCGAGTAGGTGCGGGAGCCTGGGCAAGAGCGCCAACGGAAATTACCATCCACGCCATTGCAAGAGTTCGCATCATGAGAAACTCCGTGTGATAAGTGAGCAGGATTGTAACCTAACTGCCGCGCTCTAAAGCTCCCATCGCTCGAACGCCGAACGGTGGTAGCCCGTGGTGAGTCAATCAAGTAAGAACTTCAAAAAAGCTGCGCGCAGTTCATTGAACCTCAATGGAGACGATTGTTCCTATTCCCTCGCCCGTCTCGCGATAATTCACTGCCACCTTCTGTTTTTTCCAATCGCAGGAGAATGCGTCGGCTCCCAATACCAAGATGTGCTTGGTATCCGACACCCGCATTTGCCACGTTTTGCTTCCAGAAAGTATATTCACAGTCGCCGAAGGCGCGGCGGAGCAATCTACGCTCAGGACTGTGCCCTTAACGAATTTCACCGGTGACGAATCTGCCACCACATTGACTGCCGTAGACACCTCCGGTGCTCGCCGCAGCCGTGCGCGCAACTCCAACGGCTTCCCTGGGCCGTAATTCCCGAGACGCTTCCAACGAAGACTTAAACTCCTGTGCTTGAGTCAGCGCCGACGTACCCCGCTGCGCCACCTCAGGATCTGAGCTCTTGCTCAGGATTCTAAAAATGGAAATGGCCTCGTCGGTTTTCTGATTGCTTATGTACATCTGTGCCAGATCGAATCGGTAATTCTCGTTCCCGGGGCTTAACGAGACCGCCTTCTGCATGTCAGCAAGGGCTTTGGCGGGCTCGCCCGATTGCGCCATGGCGAACGTCAGCAGCGTGTACGCATCCGCAAAGTTCGGGTCGAGAGAAATGGCAGTCTCGATTTCCCGTGTCATTTCCGGCAGCTCGTGGTTTGTGCCTTCGCGGCTCATCAAGAGCGCGGAATAGTAGTGAATCCGTGGGTCCTTGGAGTCAGTGGCTGCGGCCCGCTTGAAATATTCTCCGGCCTGCTTAAAGTCGCCTTTTTGCAGGTACCCGTAACCCAGACCTCTCGACGCGGCGGCATTGTTAGGATCAGTTTTTAGGATCTCCTGAAATTCGCTCACCGCCTTATCGTGATAGTCGAGCGAATGCAGATGGATATCGGCAATGACCGCACTAGCATCGATGGCAGTGACCGGCCTGACGCCATAGCCTTTCTCGACGATATCGGCGGGAGTGGGCAACGCAAAGTACATATAGTGGCCGCTCGATATGTAGTCTTGAACGGCCTTGTCGAATTGTGCTGCACTCATTCCGAACGCCTGCTGGATGGCGTCCTCTACGGCAACTCCCTTTTCGGTCCTCAGACTGAAATACAACCCCAGCTTCGGAATCAGCCCCTTGTCGTAGAGATAGTGGACAAGCATCGCCGATTCCGCATAAAACACAGTCCGGTGATCGCCGCTCTCGTTGTAAGTCGAAGAGTTGTGCTGCACTTTTAAAAGATCGCCGACTTTCATCACCGCGTTCTGGCGCAGTATTTCGTATGTGTCGCTCGGGATCTTACCGACCCGCGCCTGTTTGCCGTCCACCTCAATGCTTGAGAAGTATTCCGCAAACCCTTCCTCGAACCACGGATCCACCTCGCCGGACAGGTTGCCGCTCATCAATTGATGCGCATACTCGTGAAACACGACGGTCCAAGGACTATCAACCGACATGTCGAGCATAATGAACGAGCGGTCCTGGCCCCCTTGAAACAGGCCCGCGACCTGGATCGGTTTTCCGTGCCATAGAGGCACAACCTGTCGCAGTTCCTTGCTGTCTCGGAAGGCAACGATCTGTAAAGGAACCGGCAGCTTCACATTCGCTTTCGCCATG
>Ga0137366_10003374_pt1 | contig 12452 bp, 8 predicted proteins | sample SagtaG_8_FD_104938 | JGI IMG/M metagenome (GOLD analysis project Ga0137366, IMG submission 104938) | Vadose zone soil microbial communities from Sagehorn Ranch, Mendocino, California, USA - Sage1_L_60_16 metaG | ecosystem: Environmental > Terrestrial > Soil > Vadose zone | place: USA: California... | reverse complement strand
CGGTGCGGGCATGGGCGGAAAGACGGACATGTAGCTATACGAGCTCGCCACCGGAAAGGCGCGGGCACTCCCGCTGCCGAGGGGGCTGAACCAGCCGGCCGGCAACCCTTCTCCGTTCACTCGCGACAGTTCCCGTCTGCTCTATTACCACAACGGGCCCACGGCTCCCGGCGACCTCTGGGTGTACAACCTGGCGGACGGCAAATCGCAGCAGCTTACGCACTCTCTTGTCGGTGGCGTGCGCTCGCTGGATATGGTCGAGCCGTACCTGGCGCACTATCCCAGCCAGGATGGCAAGTGGACGATCTCCGCCTTTGTCTATGTGCCGTACAACCTGCCCCGCAACGGGCAGCACCCGGCGATCGTTTATGTCCACGGCGGTCCGACGGCGCAGACCATGAACAGCTTCAATCGCTTCATTCAGTACGTCGCCAACCAGGGCTACATTGTGATCGCGCCCAACTATCGCGGCTCGACCGGCTACGGAAAAGAATTCCAGCAGGCAAATCTCTTCGATATGGGTGGAGGCGACTTGCAGGACGTACTGGCCGCCGCCGCCTGGATCAAGCAGACCGGATATGTGGACCCGAAAAAAGTGATCCTCATGGGTGGCAGCTACGGCGGCTACATGACCATGATGGGCGTCACCAAGGCGCCTGAGCTTTGGGCCGCCGGAGTTCCGATCGTGCCCTTCGTGAACTGGTTTACCGAGATCCAGAACGAGGATCCCGTTTTGCAGCAGAGCGACCTGGCCACGATGGGCGATCCCGAGAAGAACAAGGCGCTCTTTGAAGACCGCTCGCCGATCAACTTTGTGGACCAGATCAAGGCTCCGTTGTACTTGCTGGCCGGCGGCAACGATCCGCGCTGCCCCAAGACCGAAGCGCAGCAGGTGGTGGACGCGATCAAGAAGCGGGGCGGCGTGGTCGAATACAAAGTGTACGAGAACGAAGGCCACGGCTTCGCGCGGGTGGAGAACCAGATTGACGCCTACAAGCGGGTGGCCGATTTCCTGAAAGCGCATGTCCCGCCGGCCGACTGCGGCTGCACGCTGAACGAGTGAGACAGCCGTTGAGGTGTGCAGCCCCAGACGACTCAGCTAGCGGTAGTGCCGGACGAGATCCAGAAAACCATCTCCCTCAGTTTTCTCGATCCAGTCCCGAATTCGGTCGATGACTTGTGCATACGTTTCAGGCTCAAACATCACGGCTGCGGGCGCGATTGCCGACAGCTCCCGCGATCCAAAGGTATCGTCGTTAACGCTTTGTTCCAATGTCAATTTCAAAAGAAGATTTTGACCGCTCTGGTTTTCCATGACGTTTGCGACGGCAATGAGCCACACCCCACTGCTGGTCTCGATCTTGGTGAAGTGAAGGGGTAGTTCTTCGGACAGAATAGGCATCGGTCTCTTTCTCTACAGTGGTGCAGCGCCGCGTGGTGTTTCCTGGCCGCTCCCATGTGTAGGAGGAACATGTACAGCGCGATCCGAACATAGACGACGATAATCGCCACTCGAACCCAAACTGGGCCGCCGCCACAAATCGAGCGCCTCAAACGCTTCGCTCACGCCTGCTAACCGCCTCGACCTGGTGTCGACAACGAACGCTGACCAAATGGGGCGGGGGCAGCTTCGTAGGTTGTCTTCGGAGACGGGCACATCTCGAACCTGCCAAGGATCAGGGGATATTTTGGCGCCGGTCGGGCTGGAAGTCTGTAATGACAGTCACTGGTTGGATGTGATGAAAAAAGGTCGTCGGATGCACGCCCCTTGGGAAGCTAATATTCGCGCCCGATCCAGTTGCCATGGTTATCGAAATTCTTTGCCTTCGCGTATCCCCACGCGTTTCCAAACGAGATCGAAAACAGGCTTGAGATTTTGGCTGGGGGCTCGTCAAAGCTCTTAACCTCGATCTCTGGAAGGATATCCTGATTGTGCGGAGTGCCGCGCCGCACCGTGCTTTTTCGCGGCCTCGAGCCTCAGGTACAGGATGTACAGGACGATGACCAGGTTCGCAGTCAGCACCAGAGCCCCAAACCAGCGTGGGTGTCTGATCATATCGGCCACTTCAAACGGGATATAGATGGTCCCGGAAGCGAAGGCCAGCCACTCCGCCCAGGGCAGCGCATACCACAAGCCATAGGCTTCCACAAATCGCAGGGTGACGTAAACGCTGGCCACGAGCGCGATCTTCCACAGGCGCACGTCGCTGATCCGGTAGACCAGCGCGATAAAGACGCCGACATAGTGGTTGTAAGGATTGACGTGAAAGAACTCGAGAAAACTCTGTGCTATCCCCCAGATGTTCTTGTGCCTCATCGAGAAAACGCCCAGCCCCGCCAGAACCACAATCACGCCCTTGGTGAATTCAACGGTGGCAACGGTGCGGACGCCTTTGATGTGTTCGGGATCGTGAACGTACGGATGCATACGCCGGTGAGCGTCTTAGTCTACATGATCCAAATTTGCGTCTTGCCGGGACCCCGGGAAACGAGCGCAACTGGGCGATGCAACCCGCTCCTACAACGATTCCTCCTTGGAGTCGGCAGACTTGAAGTATTCGTTGGTCTCGACGATTCTGCTTACCACCACCCGGCGAATCTCCTCCAAATCGTATTTAGGGAGGACAAGCATTTCGGTGGCGTAAAGGTACTTCCATGATTTGTCTCGAAGAATCTGGCTGAGTCCCTGAGGCGACGCCACTAAGTACGACTGCAACCACTTGTGATCGGAATCGGGATCGTAGATTTCCACGGTCAGCTCGTCGGCAAAGGTCCACGGATCGGGCGGGCCCGGAATGGCATCAAGTTCCTTGAAAAAGAACTTCGTAATCTGAATCTTGCCTAACTCCGGATCCACTGGAAACGACGCCACCACTTCTTGAGGATCGAGAGCGATTGACGTTTGTTTATGCGGGTCCGGCCCGTCTTGATTCCCTGAGCTATAGCTCCGATCCCGACCTCGCAAACTCGATGCCCAGCGCGCGACGGCGTACAGGCTTGCCGCGCTGAGGACGAGAAGCAACAGCTTGGGCGCGTTGTAATCGGAGAAGACGGCAAGGGCGTTTGCGATTGGCGAGCACATACAGCCGAGGCCAAGCTCGATCTCGATCGGCCTCCTTATCGATCGCGGACGCTGGCGCGCAGCTCCTCGACGATTTCCTGGGCAGCTTTATGCGCAGCGTCGTTCTGGGTGACGTCGAATGAGATCGCTCCGACCCGGGCGTGGCCTCCGCCGCTGTAACGCTCGCAGACCTTGGCGAGATTGACGGTAGGCTCGCGCTTCGACCACGGGTTCGAACCCACTGAAACCTTCACCCGGAACGAGCTTTTGCTCAAGCCCACGCTGTAGATCGAATCGGGATGCAAATAGTAAGGAATGAACTTGTTGTAGCCCTCCAGATCTTGGTCGGTGATGTCGAAAAAGACGGCTCCGTCTTTTTCATCTGTACGCGTTCGCAGGATGTCGATCGAGCGTTGATGGCGCTCAAGCAAGCTTGGAAGAACGGACGCCACAAACGGCTCCTCCAGGATTTTACCCAGAGGTTCATCGGCCAGCAGCGGAATCACACGCTTCACGAAGCCGGGCTCGGGGGCGGCTTCGATGGCCATCGTCAATTTCATGGCCGGAGCCTTCATCTCGACCGCCGACCGGGCGTCTTCATACAGGGCGCCGTCCACGATATCGGTCCAGTAGATCAGTTCCGCTACCGGGCGGGGATCGAAGCCGAAGCGCTGTTCTGCCACCATCGCGACAAAACTGGCGCAGGACTTGAATCCCGGATCGTAAAACTTGCGGTTACTTTGCTCCTGCTCAAAGTGGGCCGCGTCGGCGGGGGTGAGAAAGGCGCTCTCATGGTGGTCGAACCACCAGGTAATGCGGGGCGAACTGGAGTATTTGAAATCGACGATCGCGTTCTCATCGCCGTCAAATTGTTTTTCGTCGAATAGGGCTCCGGCCCGATGCAGGAGCCCGCTGTAAACGAAGTCCACATCGCTGCGAATCCGTTCCCGGTAAAAACGGGAAAACAGCGCTGCCGACGAGGCCCCGTCGAAGCACTTATCGTGATAAAAGATCCGAACTCGCAAAACTTCACTTTCCTGACCCGCCCTGAGGCGAATTGCGCAATTAGGTGAAAAACAGATAGGGTTGCTGGTTTGGAGAGTTCTGTCAAGGGCAGCCGTCAGCCGTCAGCCATCAGCCGTCAGGAAAATCCCGGCTGGCGGAGGCTGGCAACAGTTTGTAAGAGCCTTCAACTACTGTAAGGAGTAAAAGAATCAGCGGCGCTCGCCCGTCTTCGACGCTGGCTGGACTCTGTTCTTCCTGACGGCTGACGGCTGATGGCTGACAGCTATTTCTTGCGCTGGCGAATCTTGACATCGAAGCTGACCACCCCGTTCTGGTCGCGCAGGGCCACGATGGAAACATTGCGGGTCACGTTGTACTCCACCTGGATGATCTGCTGCGACGCAACCGAGACATTGGTGCTATACGTGATGGTCAGTTTGCTCGCCACCTGCTGCTCGATCGTGACCGACGGACCGCGCACCACGTTGGTGGCGCTGACCATACCCTGGGGATCAATCTTGATCCGGCTGACCCCGAACAAGCGTTGCACGCGGCTGCCGACGGCGGTGTTGAGGGCCTGGCCAATTAATAGGCTGGAGGTGTCTCCGCCGAAGCCCGCCGTGCCACTGGACTGCTGCTGCGCCGATTCCTCACGCGTGCGGCCGAGCGCCAGCAAATTGATCACGTCGGCTTCTGGAAGCGGAGGCTCGGAGCGCCAAGTCGGCTTCAGGCCGTTCGGCGTACTTACATCCCCGCTCAGGATCACAGTGATGTCGTAGTCCCGGACCCGGGTCGTCAACTGCAGGTCGACCAAGGGCTCGGTCTTCGCCGGGTTCGAGAAGGTCACATCCCCGCGCTCCACGCGATACTTGGTTCCATTGAAGGAAACCTCCCCTTCGAGGATTTCCGCCCGCCCCAGAATCACGGGCCGTTCCACCGTACCCCGCAGCCTCAGGTCGGCATCGCCGGAGAGCTTGGCAATGGCGGCCTGCATCTGCAGTTCGGGCGTGGTGGTGATGTGGACATCGAGCTTCACGTGACTTCCGAGGGTGTCGTTCTTGGAGACGATACCCGATTGCTTGTTCTTCTCCAGGTAGGAACCAAAATCAAATCCTCGCGTCACCGCCAGCTTGGTCACGACGACTTCTCCGCTCAATGCGGCGGAGGCGGTCGAGCCCGTCAACCGGAGGGTGGCGTTGGCAGTGGAGCTCACACCGGGCGGGTAACGCAACCGCACCTCTTGCGCGGTGGCCAGGAAATCCATGGTAAACACACCATTCTGGTAGCTTCCCGACCCCGTCAAACTGACGACCCCGCCCCCCGTCTTCCCGGTGAGGCTCTCGATCTGGACTCGACCCTGGTCAAATAACAGGGCCCCGTTTAGTTCGCTCAGCCCGCTGGGAAGATCGTTATGGCTGATGGCAGCATCCTTCACCGCCAGCCTTCCCTGCAGCAAGGGCTGCGAAGCCGTTCCGGTGGCGCTCAGATTCAGGCCCAGGGTCCCGCGCGCCGACAAATTCGGATTGAACGTTGGCAATAGTGCCACGTTGACCGTGCCTTCGAGATGGAGGTCAAGCGCGCGCGATTCCCCCAGCAGAGCCGTGCCATGCGCCGTGAAGTCCGTCCCACTCCCGGCCAGGTGCAGGGCTTCGATCCGCAGGATCCGGTCTGCTATTTCAATGCGGACCGGCTCCGCATTGCGCAACTGCACACGCTGAATCTCGGCTTCAACCGTGTCGAGATTGGCCGCGAGCTTCAAGTTGCTGGGCGAGCGCAGCGGACCGCGAAGACGGAGCGTCCCGGCCAGGGTGGAATGCCCGGTCACTTTCTCACCCAGATAAATGCGCAACAGGGAGTCCACGTCGAGGCGCTGGAAGGAAAGATCCAGATCGGCGGGCAAATCGTGATCTAAGCCGATCTCTCCCTTGACCGTCAGTTCGGCTTTCTCGAAGGCGGAATGGGCATGAATGGCGACGCGCCGGCCCTCCGTGACGGCGTCAAGAAAAAAGTCGCCGGCAACTTCTTTGTCGAAGGCGAGATCTCGCAAATGGAGGTGGGCTTCCAGTAAAGGTTGCTCGCGGGTTCCACTGGCGCGAACCGTAAAGTCCGCTCGCCCATCCACTGTGATTCGGTTGCTTTGTAATTTCGGGAAGCCGGCCAGGTCTAAGTTCGCCACGGCGAGGTTGGCGCGAAAGGCATCGCTCGAGGTGCCGATTGCGGCGCTGCCAGTTACCCGGGCCTGGTGAACCTCGGCGTCGATATTGTTGAGCTGGAGTTCACCATCGGACAGCCGTAAATCGCCCCGCACCAAGGCGACGGGCGCGCCGTACGCTTGGCCATTGTGGATTTTGAGGCGAGCTTCCCCATGCGAGTGCGCACGCGTGCCGGAAGCGTGGGCCGTCAGGTCCGCAGTCCCTGCAATGTCATAGTCGAAGCCTGCCAGCCGCGCAATTTCCGCCACATCCGCATGGTGGACATCGACCTGCAACGTGAACGGCGAGTTGTCCCCCGCCACACCGCCTGCCAGTGCTGTGCGCGCATCGAAATGCGCAACCGTCGAGCCGTGAATCAGCGTGGCGTTGCGCGCGGCCAGGCCACTCGCGGAATACTGGATCGCGGTCGTGAGCGAATCCCAGTGCACGGAGCGGCGTGGTTGGTCAGCGCGACCGGGCAGCAGCGTTTCGAAGTCATACACCTCAAGGCTTCCGCTGAGCTGGAGAGCGGAGAGACGTCCGCCGGCATTCCCGTTAAAGACTACAAATCCGTGGATGGCAAAGGGTAGTTTTTCCGGGCCGTAGGCGGCTTGCATGAGCGGTTGCCATTCCCTCAGGTCATGGCTGGAGAACGAAAGCCTCAACGCCGTGGTCGCTGCCAACTCTCCCTTCGCCGTGATCTCCGACGCTGGGGTCATCAAGTGAAACTCATTCAACAACAAGGCGTCGCTCGAGCCCCGATAGACTCCTTGCATTTCGCCATGCACCGGAACTTCGCCGGGGAGGACCCGTGGCGGCGGAGCAACTTTCAGGTTGGCGCGCAGCTCGGCATCACGAATCGAGCCGACCCACAACATCTCGAGTGTCCCGCTGGCGGCGCCGCTCAGGTTCAGGCGATCCAGGGGAAGCTTCCCCGAGCTCACAGCTTGGATCCCCGGAGAGAGCGGGAACCCGGCGAGCTGAAGGCGCAACGCACCGCGCTGCAGGCTTCCCGTGGGAACCCGACCAGCCGTTGTCCGTTTCCGCGGCGCACGCACCGGTTCCAGCGAAGACTGCCAGTTGGTCACATCGACTTCACCTGCCAGTTCGCCACCCAACAAGCCGGCTCTGATCGAGGACAGGCGCAGCCGTTGGGAGGTAAGCGAAAACGCGCTCGCCCAGCGCCCGTTCGTCAGCTTGAGCCGGCTGTCGGCCCAGTCCAAATCTTTCACCTGCATCGAGCCATCCGTGGAAAAGTCGCGGACACTCCAGAACCCTTTGCCTTCGAAACTGGCCGTGCCTCTTCGGACTTCCCTTCGCCCCAGCGTCGGGGCCAACTCGGCCAGTTGGGCAACCCCACGGTAGCTGCCACTCACCTTCGGCTGGTGGAAGTCTTCGACCCGACCTGAAAAATGAATTTCCGATTTTCCCGAGGCTACGTTCAGGGCCGTGATGTCGGCGTGATCGCGGAAAAGCGCCAGCGTGGCATCCGCCCGCCACTCAAAGGAGGGATTCGGCGGAAACCTGGTGGTGACTCTCCCCAGCGCGACTCGCGTCTCATAGTGCTGCCGCAAAAACGAATACTGGAGGGCCAAGGAAACGTCGTGCGCATCGAGGTCCAGGGGGATCCGATTTTCTTGCCATAGCAGCTCGCCGCCTTGGACTTCGATGTGTGAAACCGAAAGAGCGAAAAGCTGCTCTACCGCCCCCTTCCCCGAAGCGCGATTGAGCTTGGGCTCGGGCAGATTGGTCGACCCGTCGGGATACACGATGACATGCACGACCGGATGTTCGAGCGCCAGAGAATGCAGTCCGACTTCTTTGCTGAGCAGCGAGATAATCTTCAGCTCCGCCTGGAGGCGGTCCACGCGCAAGGTGGGGACTTGATCGGGGGCCTCCCGGCCACGGATGGTGAGGTTTCGAACATCCACCCGCAGCCGCAGCGGAATCGTGTGGAATTCACCGATCTCAACCCGGCCACCGGTAGCCTTTTCCAGTGAAGTGACGAGCCGTTGGCGAAGCGCGTCCTGAAAGCGGGCGGTACTGATGTACCAGGCCAGCAAGCCCAACAACACCATACTGAAACCGGCGAACAGCAGGAGCAGCTTCCACCATTTGCTTCGAGCAGGAGACGGCTCAGTCAACGGTTCTGCTCTCCAGCGGCCGGAGCCTGGATATGACTTTCCGAGCGCAGACTTGCCAGCCAACTGGTAATCAGCTGGTTCAGCTTCTGCTCGGCCAGCAGATCTTTGATGCGGCTGAACACCTCCGGCAGCGGCACTTCCTTGCTTCCGGCCCGCTGCAGTTCGGGCAGTAACCGCTCCCGGTAGTAGCTTTCCACCGCCCGGTTGTCAATCTGGATCGCCGGGCGCAGCCGCGCTTCGACCAGTCGCATCAGTTGGATGTCGCGCCCGAGTCGCTGCTCGATTATGCCGGGCGTTAACCCGTAGCGTTCCAGGGTTGCGAGCCAGCCAGCATCCGTGGCGGCTTCGGGGTACATCTTCCGAACCTCGGCGACGCGGCCCTGGATCATTTCAGGGGGCGCGGTCTGGGAGGGGTGAACTTGCTCGCGCAGCAACTCCTGATCGATCAGCCGATCCAGTGCTGCCTTCCGCTCGGCGGTGGTGAAGTCGTCGGCAGGCCGGGCATTCAGGAGGGCCTCGAAGGCGATCTCCTCTTCCCAGTCGCTTTCGAGAAGGATGTGCCCGTTCACGTTAGCCACGATGCGGTCCACGATCTCACCCGCGCGCACCGGGACAACCGCCACTACGAACAACAACACCGAAATGCTACAACGCCGCCAAATAGTCATCAGAAGGACTGTCCAACACTAAAAGAAAAATTGAACCTGCCGGCGCGCTGCGACCCGAACTGGCCGGTGGTGACCCCAGTCACGGGATTGGTAACGATGTTGGTAAAGCTGGGAAAAGCCGGCGGATTCAGATTGTATCCGAAGTCAAAGCGCAGCGGGCCAATCGGCGTTTGATAGCGAACGCCAAGGCCGATGGCATGGGAAAGATAGTTGTAATCGCACTGGGTGTGCGTGCTCTCCTGCAAACAGAGCTGCGGACTGGGCTGGTGCCACCGCCCCAGACTGCGCACCATCTCCTGCGGCCGGGCAAACACGTTGCCCATATCGTGGAAAATCGTAAAGCCGATGTTGTCCTGAAGGTATGGCAAGGTAATGTTGGGAAACCTCAGCTCCAGACTGTTGAGGAACAGCGCGCTGCCGCCTACCGGGAATCCGGTGAAGGGATCGCGCGGCCCTGCCTGGTTCAACCCGAAACCGCGGTGGGAGTTGCCCCCGCCGCTGAAAAAACGCTCCGGCAGAGGGATCAGGGAGCGGCCCGTCGGGGCTGTCTGCGCCGGGTCCAGCACAACCGTATTTCGGAACGGGTTCTCCACCCCGATGCTGGTGGAACGCGCAAAGACAAAGCCGCGCCGCGTGCGGGGGTTGCGGGCAAAAGCGTAATAGGTGGCATTCTTGACCAGCACTCGGCTGAAATCGGCCTCTGAACCAAAGCTGCCGGCGGCCACGCCGCCTTCGACCGTCGTGTAGTTTCCCCGGGTGGTTTCCAGATCGTTGTCACGCCTGTTCCGCAGGTAGAGAAGATTAGGCTCCCCCACCCGCGTGGGCTTCGACAGCAGCGGAATCAGGTTTTGCGAAACTTCGATGCTGGTTGCCTGCACCCGGCGGTAGCTGAAGCCGTAGGCAATGCTGGTCAGCACGTGATTGTCGGCCTTGCTCCGGCTCAGTGCCTGCTCGGCTCGAACACTTCCCTCGGTGCGTTGCGAAGTAAAGGTGGAAACGTCCACCGTATTGTCATAGAGCGCAGTGGCCGTGAAGCGCAGGTCCCGGTAGGCAAGCTTGGGAGCCTCAAAACCGATGAGTCCACGCTGTTGCAGGCGGCTCAGGGTCGTCTTCAAGGTAACGGTCTGGTTGCGTCCCCCGAAGTTGATCCGGTTCAGCGCGAACGAAACTCTGGGGCTGACGCCGGTTTGTCCCAGGGGCTGGTTCGTGCCCACCGACGGTTGGCCGGTTTGAAACTCGAAACCTACTCCGTAGTCGAACGTATAGCGCCGGGCTTCGCTCAGCTCCACCAGCACGTTCTTGCGGGACTCGGTACCCTCCGGGTTCTGGATGGCCGTGTCCACTTCGTTAAAAAGCCCCAGGCCGTAAAGCTGCCGCTGGGTCTCAAGGATATTTCGCTGGCTTAGGGCTGCTCCCGTCTGCAATTGGAGTTCCCGCCTTGCGACTCCCGGGCGGGTGTGGTGTAGTCCGCCGATAAATACCTGGTGAACAAAGAACTGCTCCCCTTCCTGAATGATGAAGGTCACCCCGACCTTCGGCAGCTCACCCGGCGCCGAGGCCACAGGAACATAACTCACCTCCAGGTTGGCATTGGTGAAGCCGTTGTTGAAGTACTTCTGCAGAATCGTGTCTCGATCGTCGCCCAGATTGGTTTCATTGAAGCCCTGGCCTTCTTCGGTCGCTAGCGAGGGCAACATCTGCTCCGACGGGATGGCGTAATTTCCCTCGATGCCCACCCAGGCCACGCGGGTCTGCGGTCCCTCCTGAATGTTGAGCTGGATGGCAAGCTGATACGGATCGCCTTGGTAGTCGTTCAGAAGTTTGCTGGAGACCTCCACCTGCCGGTACCCCTGGGCCCGGTATTGGTCCTGGATATTGCGCACATCCTGGACCAGCAAGGCCTCACTATACCGGCCGTGAGAGAACAGACGTCCAGCCGGCTGCTCGTCCATGAAACCGCGGATCTGGTCGTCGGAAAAGAAACGATTGCCCGAGATGCGGATGGCGGTCAATTTATGGCGGTCGCCGGGATCGATCGCATACACCACCCGCAGCACCTTGTCGCTTTCCGCACTATGCCGGTTCACGCTGACCGTGGCGTCAAAGTACCCCTGGGTCTGAAGAAAGTTTTGCAGGGTACGCCGGCCCTCGTTGAGCAGATCGTCGTCCACGGCGCCTTCTTCGTAAATCGGCACCAGTTTTTTCACCTGCCTCTGGCCGATCTTGAACCCCTCGGCGGAAACTTCCACCACCGGACCGCGATCAACCTGGAAGACGTAGTCCACCGTGTTGGTTTCGGGACGGTAGGTCTGGCCCGCCGCCGACACTTGGGCCAGAAGGCGGCTCTGTTTCTGATAGCGGGCTCGGATGTGCTGCAAGCCGCGTGTCAACCGGGTTGAGATGATCGGATCGCCGGAATGAAACTTGGCAATCTCCTCGATCTCTTCCTTAGAATAACCAGCGTCCCCTTCAAGAGTGATTTGTCCCACCAGGGCGCGGGGTCCGGGGTTGACGTGAAACGTGAGATTCCTCTGGTGCTCCGTCTCATTCGGCTGCTCGGAGACGGTCACCCTCGACCGGTGATAGCCATTGTCGGATAGAACGCGCTCGATGCCCGCCTGCGCCCGGTCTAATTTCTCCTTGGTGTAAAGTTCTCCCAGTTGGAGCCGGCTTGCGGTGACCAATTGGTTGGGAGACGGGTTGGCGGAAATACCCTCCACCGCAACCCGCCCTACAAAATAGTTGGGCGTGGTCAGGAAGCGTAGCTTGACGCCCGTAGTTGTGCGCTCGGCCTCGGCTTGAATATCGGAGAAGCGTCCGGTCGCGAACAGCGCTTGGATAGCATCGTGCAGAGCTTGGCGAGTGAGCGGTTGGCCGGCTTTCAGCGGTGTGGTGGCGAACAGGCGAGCCGCTTCCTCGGCTTCAACCCCAGGCAATTCGATCTCCGAGACGGGGATCCCGAGATAGGCAGCAATCGCTCCCGGCCGAGTGGGCGACTCCTCGCTCTGCGGCGGTAGTGGCGGAGCCGCCGCCCATCCCGCGGATGTTGCCAGCACCAGAGCCCACGCCAACATCCCCCTTCCACTCAACCGGAGCACTCCCCCCAAAAGTTCAGGATGACTACCGCTGGAACCTACCGGGTTCGATGGATGGGCAAAAGCCACACGTTGCTCGCGATTCGCCGAGGTGATGACGGCACCTATAATAAAGCGTGGAGAGCCCGGGGAAGGTAATGCCGTCGGCACTGGATGATCGCTACTCCCGCCAGGTCTTGTTCCAGGGGATCGGCGTGGAGGGTCAGAAGAGACTATCCACCGCCCGCGTGGTTCTCGCCGGATGCGGGGCCACCGGCTCGGCCCTGGCGGCGCTGCTGGCGCGGGCG
>Ga0137366_10003372_pt1 | contig 12456 bp, 11 predicted proteins | sample SagtaG_8_FD_104938 | JGI IMG/M metagenome (GOLD analysis project Ga0137366, IMG submission 104938) | Vadose zone soil microbial communities from Sagehorn Ranch, Mendocino, California, USA - Sage1_L_60_16 metaG | ecosystem: Environmental > Terrestrial > Soil > Vadose zone | place: USA... | reverse complement strand
CATTCTCTGTTCCCGCTGTATTCGTTTCTGTCAGGAGATTGCGAAGGATGACGTCCTTGGTTTCGTTGATCGCGGCAGTTATACCGTGTTGACCGCGCATCCCGGCAAGCGGCTGGAGAACAACTATTCTCTTAACACGGTCGATATTTGTCCGGTCGGCGCGCTCACCTCCAGCGATTTTCGTTTCAAGATGCGGGTCTGGTTTTTGAAGGAAACCAAAAGTATCTGCACAAGCTGCGCGACTGGTTGCAACACAATTATCGGTACACGCGAAGATGTCATCTACCGGCAGACGCCGCGCGAGAATGATGCAGTCAACTCTTGTTGGATGTGCGATTACGGCCGGCTCAACTTCGACTATATCCAATCGGGTCGCCGATTGCTGGAACCGCGGATAGTTTCCCAAGAAAAGCTCGTCGCCACTGATTGGCCAATCGCGATCGCTCAGGCGGCGCTCCAGTTAAAGCAACTGTCCGGCTTGGAAATTGCAGTTATCGCTTCGGGCCGGATGACCAGCGAAGAACTTTGGATGGCACTGCAACTCGCCAGAGCGCTCGGTGTTGAGTTGATCGATATTGTACCGCGCACAGGTCCTGGCGACGATATTCTCCTGAGCGAAGATCGAAATCCGAATACCAACGGCGCGCGACTGCTCGGAGTAACTTCGGAGCCCGGCGCGAAACTGCCCGCCATCGCGGACGCCGTGAAATCCGGGCGTGTAAAGGCATTGATCACGCTGGGCGAGAACCCGATGCGATTGGGAATTTCGGACAAACAACTCCAGAATCTTTCGGCCTTCATCGTGATGGATGTTCTCTCAAACGCCGCGACGGAACATGCGACGGTCGTGCTTCCATCCCTTGCTTTTGCGGAAAAACGCGGATCGATGATCAATGGCGATGGCCGGTTGCAGCGCCTCAATCGCGCCGTGCGCGCGCCGGGCGAAGCGCGCGACGATTGGGAAATCTTGCGCGACCTGATCCAGGCATGTTCTGGTCCGAACAGCATTTATTCGATTGAAGACGTTTTCCGGCAGATGGCTGAAGCCGTGCCGCAATTAGCTGGACTGAGTCTGAGCAAAATCGGCGATCTCGGCATTCAAATCATGCAAGCAAACGAGTCCCCTGCTCCACCTGTTGATCCCGGCTCTAAGGACATCGAAAAAGCAGAATCGGAACGGCCGCCAGGGCGCTCCCGCTAAAAGATCGACATGGATTTTTTTTTCATCATGACGTCGTTGCTGAAGATCATCGGGATTCTGTTCGTCGTGATTCTTCCGATGGTGTCCTACAGCGTTTACGCCGAGCGGCGGGTGAGCGCGTTCATTCAAGATCGACCAGGACCCAATCGCGTCGGGCCGGTGGGCCTCTTTCAACCAATTGCGGACATGTTCAAATTGCTGCTGAAAGAGGATTTCACCCCGCGGAGCGTGAACACGTTTTACTATTGGCTTGCGCCATGCCTGGCGATGATGCCAGCGATTACCACTATCGCAGTCGTTCCATTTGGCAGCACACTTTTCGGTGTGCCCATGGTGATCGCCGACGTGAATGTCGGTATTCTGTTCGTCTTCGCCATCGCGTCGCTTGGCGTTTACGGGATCGTCATTGCCGGCTGGGCGTCGAATTCCAAATATCCATTTCTCGGCGGCATTCGTTCGAGTTAGCAAATGATTTCGTACGAACTTTCGCTCGGGCTCGCGGTCATTCCGGTTTTTCTGCTCGTCGGTAACCTGCGGCTAACCAGCGTCGTGCAGTATCAGATCGGGCACGGGTGGTTTATCGCGCCGTTCTTCGGCGACTGGCTGAACCCGTGGAAATGGTTGCTTGCCGTTCCCATGATCATTTCGTTCGTCGTTTTCATGATCGCAATTTTCGCAGAGACGAATCGGCTGCCCTTCGATTTACCCGAGGCCGAACAGGAACTAGCCGGCGGTTATCACACTGAATATTCGTCGATGAAATTCGCGCTTTTTTTTCTCGGCGAATACGCAGCCATGATCACCGGGTCAGCTATCATCGTGACTTTGTTTTTTGGCGGGTGGCATTTTCCGGGCATCCCGGATGGATCGCACAGCTGGATTTTCGGTCTCATCAATATTGCCGTCTTCTTCGCAAAAGTCGCCGCCTTAATCTTTGTCTTCATGTGGGTCCGCTGGACGCTGCCGCGTTTCCGCTACGATCAACTCATGCGCCTCGGCTGGCTTTTCTTTTTTGAGATCGCGCTGGTAAACATTTTTATCGTTGCAGTCATCCTGGCGTACCTGCCAAACAAGTGACGAAATCCGAATGACGAATCCCGAAGGAAATCCCAGTGACACGGACCAAGGGACTGCCCCCGGGGGAGAATGCATTGGTCATTCGTGCTTTGTCATTTATTCGTCATTCGTCATTCGTCATTTCGATTTGTAAATCATGGCAATTACCGTCCTACGACCGAAGCTCAACTGGCGGGAACGCATGTATTTGCCCGCCATCGTCGCAGGCCTTGCCATTACCATTAAACATTTCAAGAACATGCTTCTCGGACGCACCAAGGTCACGATGCAATATCCCGAGGAGAAGTGGGACAGCAGCCTGCCGGACCATTATCGCGGCGCGCCCGCGCTCGTGCGGGACGAGGACGAGCGCGTGCGCTGTGTTGCTTGTCAGCTATGCGAATTCATTTGTCCTCCGCGCGCGATCAAAATTATTCCCGGCGAAATCCCTTCGACCGACCGTTTCGCTAAAGTCGAAAAATATCCCGAGGAATTCGATATCGACATGATCCGCTGCATTTTCTGCGGGATGTGCGAGGAGGTTTGTCCCGAGCAGGCGATCTTTTTACGTAAGGATTATGCGATTATTGGATTCACGCGCGCAGATATGGTTCATGACAAGGAAAAACTTCTCGAGATCGGTGGCGTAATTCACGGCGTCGTCCTGAAATGGAATGAGAAGAAATGAGACAAGGGTTAAGAGTTCAGGCTTCAGGGTTCAGAAATGGGACGGGCGACGCTTTCCTCTACCTGAAACCTGAACCCTGAACGCTTCCATGTCTCCGTTCCTGTTCTGGTTTTTCGCATTGATGATGCTCGTGTTCGGCGTTGCTGTCATCGTTAACCGCAATCCTGTGGCGAGCGCGCTGAGTCTCGTCGTTTCGTTTCTCGGGCTCGCCGCGCTCTTCATGTCGCTCGATGCCTATTTCATCGGTATCATTCAAGTGCTGGTCTATGCGGGCGCGGTGATGGTGCTTTTTCTTTTCATCATCATGCTTCTCGGTCTTCGCGCGGAAGCGCGACGCCAGATCAACTGGCTGGCCTCGGCCGGCGCAATCGCCGTTGCGCTCGCTTTGGCCCTCCAGATTTTTTATGTTGTCGGACATTTCAAATCCGCTGGCCAACCTTTTCCAGCGCTCGCACGATCGACCACCGACGACGTTCGCAATATCGGCGCGCTGCTTTTCAGCAATTACAATCTGCCGTTTCAAATCATCGGCGTTCTTGTGCTGGTGGCAACGATTGGAGTGGTCCTTTTGAGCAGACGCGAGCCTCGATAGCATGGTAACGCTGGGCGATTATCTCATCGTAAGTGGGATGCTCTTCGCGATCGGCTTCGCGGGCGTCATGTTGCGCCGCAATCTCATCATTATTCTCATGTCACTCGAGCTGATGTTGAACGCGGCAAATCTCTCGCTCGTCGCGTTTTCAAGATTCCGTGTCGATCCAACCGGCGTGTCCAACTATAACGCGCAAGTGTTTGTCTTCTTTATCATCACGGTGGCAGCAGCCGAAGTGGCCGTGGGCCTTGCCATTCTCGTCGCCCTATTTCGCGCCCGCCAAACAACCGACGTGAAAGACATCAGCAGCCTGAGATTTTAATCATCCGCCAAACACGCCAAATGACGCCAAAAAAATTAGCTCCAGATTTTGTTTTTAAGACCGAATGCTACGCGATCATTGGCGCGTGCTTTGAAGTTTATAAAGACAAAGGCTGCGGCTTTCACGAGCCAGTTTATCAGGAATGCCTCGGCATCGAATTCGAGCATTTACATATCCCAGCGATCGCCCTGCCAGAATTGGCTCTCGAATATCGAGGTCAAATCCTCAACCAGAAATACTTTCCCATTTTTGTCTGCTGCGAGAAAATCATCATCGAACCAAAGGCTGTCAGCGAGCTGTCTGACGAGCATCGCGCTCAAGTCCTAAACTACTTGAAGGCCGGTCGCTTCGAGCTTGGTATCCTTGTTAATTTTGGTCATTACCCAAAATTGCAGTACGAACGCATCGCAAAGACGCATCCGAAAATTGATTCGGACGAACCGTTTCCCTCTAAGAGATGAACCGCCAAATATGCCAAATAACGCCGAAATCTCCTCGGATTATTTGGTTTGGCTCTAAACTTTTGGCGTTTTTTGGCGTGTTTGGCGGATAATTCTTATGCTGATTCTGCCCTGGGTGGTTCTTCTCGCGCCGCTTTTTAGCGCGGTAGTCATCACGGTGTTTACGCTTCGATGGAAAGCGCTGAGCAGTGTTATTTCGGTTGCTGCTGTGCTCGTCAGCTTCGTCTGCAGTTGTTTGATCTTTTCTCGGTCAGGTATCTCCCCACCAGAATTCGCCTGGCTTGAGCTGGCCGGCGTCTTCAAGGTCCCGTTTGGCTTTGTACTGGATAGCCTCAGCAAGACGATGCTCGTCGTGGTCTCGGGCGTCGGATCTCTGATCCATATTTATTCGCTGGGCTATATGCGGGATGACGAAGGCAAATCCCGCTATTTCGCGGCATTGTCGCTCTTTATGTTCGCGATGCTCGGCATCGTTCTGGCGAACAATTTCGTGATGCTGTTTGTCGTTTGGGAGTTGGTCGGCTTTACCTCGTATGCCCTGATCGGCCACTGGTTTTATCGCGACGCCGCGGCGGACGCGGGCAAAAAAGCGTTCATCACTACTCGCCTCGGCGATTTCGGATTCATGCTCGGGATTTTGATGGTCTGGATGGCGACCGGCTCGGTTATTTTCAGCGAGATCGCACCGCGATTGCCGGCGCTGACGAGTCATCCCGCTTTCCTCACGATTGCCGCACTTCTGATTTTCTGCGGTGCGGTTGGCAAATCCGCTCAGTTTCCGCTGCATGTCTGGTTGCCGGATGCGATGGAAGGTCCCACGCCGATCTCCGCGCTGATTCATGCCGCTACGATGGTGGCGGCCGGCGTTTACATGCTCGTCCGAGTTGCATTCATCGTTCAGGCTTCGCCGAGCGCGCTTCTCGTCATCGCCTGGATCGGCACGATCACCGCTGTGCTCGCTGCTTTGATTGCCACTCAGCAAGACGACATCAAACGTATTCTCGCCTACTCCACTCTATCGCAACTCGGTTACATGGTGATGGCCGTGGGTCTCGCTTCCAACGAGGCGGCCATGTTCCATCTTTTTACCCACGCGTTTTTTAAGGCCCTCCTCTTTCTCGCGGCCGGCTCGGTCATTGTAATGCTTCATCACGAGCAGAACATTTGGAAAATGGGAGGACTTTCTCGAAGTCTCCCGATCACGTTTGTCACTTTCTCCGTCGGTGCGCTCGCGCTGATCGGTTGCCCGCCTTTCAGCGGATTTTTCAGCAAGGACGCAATTCTGGCGCTCGCCTATGAGCCTAACACGCCAATCTTCGTCGTGGGTTTGTTCACAGCGTTTCTGACGGCCTTTTACGTCATGCGCTTGCTGGTCATCGTGTTCTTCGGCAAACCGCGAAGCGATGTCGCCCGCGAAAGTGGAGAATCGCCGCCGGTGATGACGGGCCCGTTAATTGTGCTTGCGCTTCTGGCTGCTTTCGCCGGGTTCACGTTCTTCGCAAGAAAGTTCATCACCTTTCCGATAGAAAAGGAAGCCGCGATTTTCGTTCCCGTCTTGGCGATCATCGTCTTGATTCTGGGAAGCGGATTGGCGATTGCACTTTACCGCAATCGGACAAGCGACCCGCTCGATGTCGAGCTCTTGCGACGCAAGTTCTACTTCGACGAGTTTTACCGTTGGTTAATCGATTGGACACAGGAACTTCTCGCACGCATTTGCGCTTTTTTCGATCGCTGGATCATTGATGCAGCCGCCGTGGGCGGAAGCAGTCGCGGAACATGGGGAATCGGAGCGCTCCTGCGGCTCGTGCAAATGGGAAATTTGCAGGCTTACTTGTTCCTGTTTGGCTTGGGAATCGTCGCGCTCATCTATTTCGCCGTTTTCCGCTTCTGAAATTTGGCCCACGAAATAGACGAAAACCTCAGGTGAGCGAAGCCGAATCCATGACACGAAAAGAGCAAATATGGATTGAAAGCAATGACGGAGGAATGACCAAGTCCGAACTTCAGAAACAAGTGCGTAGCGCTTATCCCTTCGAGCATTCGGGCTTCATTCGTCATTCGTCATTCGGCGTTCGTCATTATTATTCGTGTCTTTTCGTGTGTTTCGTGGGCAAACGAATCTTTAAGCTGCTTGGATTCAATTAATGGTTCTGTTCATCATTTTCTGCCCAATAGTTGCGGCCGCTCTGATCATCGTCGGCCTCCCTGCTCGCAAGACCGCAGTGGCAGCATCTGTGTTGATCTTCGCGACGACGTTATTCCTCCTCGGCTCGTTCCGGCAAGGGCAACGCGATTTTCAACACGTCACCTCGTTTACCATATCTCCCGAGTGGCATCTGAGTTTTACCACCGGGCTCGACGGTTTGAGCTTCGTCATGGTGTTGCTCGCCGCGATTGTGACGCTGGCCGCCGTTTGGTTCACCGGCAAGATCGACAGGTACGAAAATGCATTCTACGCCTGTCTTCTGTTGATTTCCGGAGGCGCGATCGGCGCATTTGCTTCGATTGATTTATTCTTCTTTTACGCATTTCACGAACTCGCGCTCATTCCCACTTTCTTGTTGATTGGAATCTGGGGTAGCGAGAATCGCATCGCGGCAGCTTGGAAGATCACAATCTATCTCGCGATCGGCAGTTTCGTTTTGCTGATCGGTCTCATCCTTCTTTATCAGAGCGTTCCGGTTGCGTCGCGCAGCTTTGACATTCGCGCATTACAAGCGACCGCAGCTGCGGGCCAGATCACAGCAGAAGCGCAGCGCCACGTTTATTTGCTGCTGCTTGTCGGCTTTGGAATTCTTGTTTCGCTCTTTCCATTCCACACCTGGGCGCCGGAGGCGTACGCGGCTGCGCCGGCGCCGGCGGCCATGTTGCATGCGGGAGTTTTAAAGAAATTTGGGCTGTATGGCTTGCTGCGCCTGGCTATTCCCCTGCTCCCCGAAGGCGTGCGCCATTGGACTAATCTGCTCGTGGTCCTGCTGCTCTGCAACATCGTTTATGTCGGATTGGTCACTATCGCGCAAAAGCGGCTCGATTGGATGCTCGGTTACTCGAGCGTCATGCACATGGGTTACATTTTCCTCGGGATCGCCAGCGCGAGCGTTCTCGGCGCAACAGGCGCTGTCATTTTGATGTTCGCCCATGGCCTTTCGATCGCACTGTTATTTGGGATCGCGGGTGAATTGCGCAAACGCACCGGCACATTGCTCTTCACGGAACTTGGTGGCCTCGGAAAATTGATGCCATTCGCTGGCCTCGCGTTTGGCCTTGGTGCGTTCGCAGCGATCGGGCTTCCGGGCTTTGCGAATTTTGCCGGCGAAATCATGATCTTTTTTGGCGCGTTCAAAACCGGCTGGGAAATGGAGCGCTTTCACATTTTTCAAATCGCGACCGTGCTTGGGCTCTGGGGCGTCGTCATCTCAGCGGTTTATATGCTGCGCGCCTATCGAAAGACATTTATGGGCACGCTCCACGAACGTTTTCGGAGCCGGAAAGAATTTGTCGATCTTCGGACAGGTCTCCGCGTGCCGGTCGCGTTGCTCGTCGGCACGCTGATTTGCTACGGATTTTTTCCACAATCGTTTGTGCGAATGATCGCTCCCGCGTTTCGCACGTATCTCTCCGCGAGTAAGCAACCATGATTACCGCGCCAGAACTTGAGATTGCGGTGCTCGTGCTCGGGATGGTGATCCTAATGTTTGAAGCGTTTGCCACCAAAATCGACAGACATTCTTTGGCTTTCGCCGCGATTGCCGGTCTTGGGGTGGTATTCGCCGCGGCCTGTTTCGTCAGTCCAATTGCGACACCCGATCAAGCGACTGGCTTTTGGAATTTTTACACGGCAGATCGACTATCGATTTTCTTCAAACAGTTCGCGCTGCTGACCACCATTCTGGTGTTGATCATGATGATCGACTACGCGCCGGTCGTGCGCCGGTCGTTTCCCGGGCCAACAGCCCAAGAAGGACTCGGCGAATTCTTCGCAGTCCCGATTTTCACGTGCGCGGGCCTGATGTACATGGCCTCAGCGATCGATTTCATCTTTATCTTCGTCTCACTCGAACTCGTAACGATTTCGTTTTACGTGCTGGTCAGTTTTACGCGGCGCAATCCAGCGACACTGGAAGCGGGCGTGAAATATCTCGTCTTAAGCGCGCTTTCGACGGCGTTTTTTGTTTACGGAATCACCTGGCTTTTTGGAGCGACCGGTGAAACCAACCTGCAACGCATCGCGGTCGCGCTGACCAATCCTTCGATTGAACATGGCGCCGCGCTTTTCGGTATGGTGCTCGTGCTTGTCGCGCTTGGGTTTAAGATCGCGGCGGTGCCTTTTCAAATCTGGGTGCCCGATGTTTACCAAGGCGCGCCAACACCGGTCACCGCGTTTCTTTCGGTCGGCTCAAAGGCGGCAGGATTTGTCGTGCTGCTGCGCGTCTTGCAGTTGTTCCCGATGCTGCCGCAAATGCAACGGCTGATGGTTCTCATCGCGCTACTCACTTTGATTTACGGAAACCTGGCCGCGCTCCCGCAAACCAATCTGAAACGGCTGCTGGCTTACTCAAGCATCGCGCACGCCGGATATCTGCTCATCGGTGTCGCCTGCTTCGACGGGCCGGCAGTCACGTTTTATCTCGCAGCTTATCTGCTCATGACGTTATTGAGCTTCGCCGTTCTTGTCATCGTAGCGCAACAAACCGGCGAAGAGATTGCAGACTTTGATGGACTGGCCAAGCGCTCGCCTTTTCTCGCTTTCGCCATGTTGATCGGGATGGTCTCGCTCGCCGGTGTGCCGTTCACGGCGGGATTCTTGGGAAAGTTCTTTATCTTCTACGCTGCAATTGCCCAGCGCCAGATCGCACTCATCGTTGTCGGCGTAATCACGGTTGGGTGCGGATTTTACTATTATCTGAAGGTCGTCCGCGCCATGTATTGGCAGTCCTCCGCCAAAACTGAGAAGATTCCAGTCAGCGGGCTGTCGCGTATCGCAATCAGCGCTCTAATCGTCGCGACGATCTGGCTGGGCGTCTATCCGCAGCCGATTCTGGATGCGTTAAAACCTTAAAGGAGTTACAAGCGTTACAAGAGTTACAACGGTGTTTGGACTTTTGCCGTTGTAACTCTTGTAACATTTCCTGTACTCGCCTTCTATGGCGTACAACCGGCTGTCAGCGCGCCGTTGTTGTAATTGTTGAGCACAGTCGTGTCATTCACCATTGCCTGTCCGTTCGCCGCCGATGTCTTGACATGGTACGGCAGCTTGCCGCTGAACCCGCTCAACAGACTGTCCGCGTTGGTGGTTGTGCTGCTCACAGGAATCGGGTCAGAGCCATTGGCAATGTTCGGCGGACAGACTACGCCAAGTTTTTTTAGTCGCTCACATGATGCTGTGATTTGCGTTTACGATGGAGCTGGCAGTGTGGTTGAGACGCACGAGCACGCGGGCAAGTTCGAAGAGTGGTGAGCGGGAGCAGAACAAAAAGCCGCCACGCCAGTGAAGCGTGACGGCTGATTGTGAAATACTGCTGCGTCTATTTGAGCTGAAAGATACCGCTGCCCACGACTTGACCGTTGATTATGATGTCCGCGCGATAGGTGCCAACTCCGAGTGCACTTGCGCTTAGGTTGTATGCGTACTGACAGCTATCGATTCTGAAGTTTGAGCCGGTATCCGCCGAGCCGCTGTAAACGGACTCGTCGATGGCTCCGGTCGTACCCCCGGCCGTTCGGGTCAGAGCGATAGTTGCTGGCGGCAACGCGCATGTCGCAACACCGCCCTGGGTCAAAGTGAACTTAACTGGTACGACGCCGCGCCTAACGCTAAACACACTCGTTCCATCTGCATTGATCGGTTGCTGAACCTGTCCAGCGTAGGGCGAGGGCGCGCCCTGCACTTCAAATGCGCCGATGTCAATGCGACCATTTACCACGCGGTTAAATCCCGTGCCACGCTGGTCGTAAACCATCGGTGGATTGAAACTATTTGGGTTGAAGTTCGGGTCGCCCGCGTCAATGGCCGGGCTGCCGTTTAACAGCGCGTGGGTGAAGGTGGGGCCACCGTTATCCTGCAATGGCCCGAGCAATGGATCGGTGTTGATCTGGTCGCCCGTGGCCGTGAGAAGAGCGCCGCCATTATCGCTGCTCAGGTTGTAACCATGCGAGGTGACCGTGCCGGAGTTGTTGAAGATATTCTCGCCCGAAGCTCCAGCGTTCAGAATCGTGTCTCCGATCGTCAGCGTCGCGCTGCCGGAGACGCCGTAGTTGTAGATGCCGCCGAAGAAGCCGGCCGAATTGCCGCTTAGGGTGCTATTACTGATCGTCAGCATCGCGCTGCCGTCGCGGCCGTCGTTGAAGATGCCACCGCCGACGCCGACGCTGGCCGAATTGCCGCTCAGGGCGCTGTTACTGATCGTCAGCGTCGCGCTGCCGAAGATGCCGTCGTTGTAGATGCCGCCGCCGCCGATACCGGCCGAATTGCCGCTGAGAGTGCTGCTGTTGATCGTAAGCGTCGCGCTGCCGCTGTTGCTGCCGGCGTTGTAGATGCCACCGCCGACATCGGAGGAAACCACGCTACCGTTGGTGATGGTCAGGCCGGAAATGGTGACGGTGACGGGGTTGGCGACCTGAAACACGCGGTCGCTATGATTGCCGTCCACTGCCAGATTGGCGGCGCCGGGGCCGTTGATCGTCACGCTCTTATCCACGAACAGTTCACCGCTGGTCAGGAGGATGGCGCCGGACATGCCGGTGGCGTCAATCGTGTCGCCATTAGCCGCGCTGGCCAACGCAGCGCGTAGCGAGCCGGCGCCGCTGTCATTGGTATTCATGACCGTGATGGTCGCTGCCTCAGCGCTGAGTGCGGCTAGGTACATTGCGCTCAAGCAGGATGCAAACAGAATCCGGCAGGTATCTGAGTTAAAGATGCGCTGAGACATAAGTGTTTTCATTTGTGTGTTCATGGGTGTTACTCCTTTTTGGTTCGGTTTTAAGTTTGTAGTTTTTGCTGTTCGCTACCCAGTCCCGGAAATTCGGGACGAAGTTCCCGAAAAACTTCAAGGCGACCGAACTTTTTGAGACACGAATTACACGAATGGTCACGAATCTCGTGACACTTGAGTCAATTGGTTTGGGGAGGATTTTTAGCCCACTAAACACGCGAAATGACGCGAAAGGTCTGCAGAATCCAAAAAATTGCCGATGTTTGCGTCTGAAAGTTTCGTGCTTTTCGTGTATTTCGTGGGCAAGAAGAATATCCAGCTGATTAGGATTTTTGGCCCACTAAACACACGAAATGACGCCAACATTTACAGGAACCAAAACCTGTCGATCGTCTAGTTCTTAAGACTTTCGTGTTTTTCGTGTATTTCGTGGGTAGGAAGAATATCCGCAGCCGATTTTGAATGCGCTAAAGCCGATGAACCGTTGGAGCGATGAAGCGGCTCCGCTTTAACCCTTTAACATTTCAACGAATCACGGGAGCGAGGCTCGGTCACTCAACTCGAAGCGCTAACAAGAAACGACCCCGAGAGCTCGCCACAGGACGAGTCCGTCCGATGGCGGACTTTCGGGGTCACTCCTTGATTCGCGGTTAGGCGGAGGCTTTACGGTTTGTTCGCAACCACTCGCGGGGCAGGTCCACCACGGCGGATTCGTCCTGTGGCGAACTTGCTCTTCTCAACTCCGCCACCGGACGGACTCGCTGCGGCGAGCTGGGCGCTCACTTTCTGAACCTGCGCCGCCTGCTCTTTGAGTTGCGCCGTGAGAACTTCCATTCCCTTCTGTTGCCGGGCGAGAGTGGATTTCAAATTAGTGATCGTCGCTTGCTGTGTCTCTACCCTCTTGTGCTCTTTCAGGAATTCATTCCGCAGCATCGCGTTCACTGCCTCGTAGCGCACGGTGTTGACTTTGCCATCCTTATCGCGCACGACCAGGTCAGGATTTACCTTTTCCACCTCCTCGGCTACCAGCCCAAACTGCGGAATACCTTGCGGATCTATCTCCTTCTTGTAACGGAAGGTGACCGGCTTGAGCGCAAAGAGCGCTTCGCTGGCGTTGTTCATTGGGTTAATGTCCTCTTTGAAGCGCCGCGATGAGGTCATGGTCCCAAGTCTGCCGTCTCCAGTAATGAAAACCTGAGTT
>Ga0137366_10003371_pt1 | contig 12456 bp, 11 predicted proteins | sample SagtaG_8_FD_104938 | JGI IMG/M metagenome (GOLD analysis project Ga0137366, IMG submission 104938) | Vadose zone soil microbial communities from Sagehorn Ranch, Mendocino, California, USA - Sage1_L_60_16 metaG | ecosystem: Environmental > Terrestrial > Soil > Vadose zone | place: USA... | reverse complement strand
CCAAAGTAATGGCGTAGCCGCATGCTTGGTTCGCCTGGAAAACCATGCCCAGACCAGCTGGTTTGCTGGCCTCTAGCCTGTGATATCGGCAGAAGACTTTCGAACAACAGGGGACCTCAGGGCAAACCCGCAAGAAATCTGACTCACCAGGTGTGCAGTGTCTCGATCTTTGCCCAGCGAACTTCGCGGTTTCTCTGCGGTCTCGGCGCTCAAAGGCTTCTTCTCGGCTGCCCACTTAACGAGTACTCTCCGAGTCGCACCGTAATCCGGGGACCGCTGGTCGCCCTGCTTGACTTCACCTGAACCTCTCCAACAGAATCTTTGGGTGACAATTCCTGCTCAGCTTCGTCCTATCCTATTGCTGTTCCTACTCCTGTATGAGGTTCTCGTGAATGTCCTTTAACAAGGTGTTAGTGCTGATCTGTGCCGTATGTGTGAACGTCGCCGCACTCGGCCAAGCGCCATTGCAACCTACGGTTTGGGCCTCACAGCCCGACGTGGCGGGGTTTGAAAAAATCGTCACTGACCGCCTCGCTACCGCCCAGGCGGCGATTGACCGGATCGTCTCAGTCAAGGGCACTCGGACGATTGAGAACACGCTCACTTCTTACGATGAAGCGGTCCGAAGTATCAACTCCGCCCAGTACTTTGCCTCGCTGGTGGAGTCGGTGCATCCTGACGCAGCCTTCCGCGATCACGCGACTGCAATGGTACGGAAAACCAGTGCCGCTCAGACTGCACTTTCCCTGAACCGCGACGTCTATCAGGCATTAGCTAAGCTCGACGTCTCCAAAGCAGACCCGGCGACCCACTACTACTTGAAGCGCCAGCTACTGGAGTTTCAGCTGGCGGGCGTTGACAAAGATGACGCCACTCGCGCCCAACTGAAGAAGCTGAACGATGAGCTCACCGATGAGCAGTCCAAGTGTGAGCGGAACATTTCCGACGATCAGAAAAAGGTCGAGGTCACCGATCCCAAACAGCTCGACGGTCTGCCGCAGGACTACATTGACCGTCACAAGCCCGGAGCTGACGGCAAGATCTATGTCACCACGAATTATCCCGATGTGCTTCCGGCGATGAAGTTCAGCAAGAGCAACGAGTTTCGTCGCCAACTTTTCCTGGCGTTTCAAACCCGCGCGTATCCCAAGAATAAGGGATTGCTCGAAAAGATGATGGCCACGCGATATCAGATCGCGAGCCTGCTCGGGTACTCGTCTTGGGCGGATTACAACGCCGCCGACAAGATGATCAAGAGCGGCGCCAACATTGCCGACTTTATCCACAAAGTGGATGCCGCCGCGCGCCCCATCGCCGAGCGTGAACTCACCATGCTGCTGGCTGAAAAGCAGAAGACCGATCCCGGCGCAAAAGACATTGGAGACTACGAGAATAGTTATCTAAGCGAACTCGTGCGCCGCTCACAATTTAATTTCGACTCGCAGCTGGTGCGCCCGTATCTTCCATTTAACGAAGTGCGTCAAGGAATCCTTGATACCGCAGCCACGCTCTTTCACGTGACCTTCAGCCGCGAGGAAAACGTTCCCGCGTGGGACCCGGCAGTTGAAACCTGGGATGTGATTGACAGCGGAAAAACCATCGGCCGATTTTATTTGGACATGCATCCGCGGTCGGGAAAATTCACCCACGCTGAGATGTCACCAGTGCTGGACGGGATCCGCGGCAAACAACTACCTGAAGCCATTCTGATCTGCAACTTTCCCACTCCTACAGCCGACGATCCAGGCCTGATGGAGTACGGTGATGTGGTCACGTTCTTCCACGAATTCGGCCACCTGATGCATTGGATCCTGGGCGGCCAGCAGCAGTGGGCTGGAATCAGCGGCATCACCATGGAAGGCGATTTTGTGGAAGCGCCTTCACAAATGCTGGAAGAATGGATGCACAGCCCGCAAGTGTTGGCTTCGTTCGCGAAACATTACAAGACTGGCGAGCCGATTCCAGCTGAACTCGTCGCCAGAATGAACCGTGCCAGCGCTTTCGCACGCGGACTCTCGACCAGTCAACAGGATGAATACACCGCGATTTCTTACGACATCTATACGAGCAAGCCGGATGGTATAGACGTGGACGCGGTCGTAACAGCGGACGCACAACGCTACACGCCATTCATTCCGCTACCCGGAACCCACATGTACGCCGCGTTCGGGCACCTGGCCGGGTATTCGTCGGCGTACTACACCTATCTATGGGACAAGGTGATTGCGGAGGACTTCTTCGGTCAATTCGATCACTCTAATTTGCTGACAGGGCCAACCCCGATGCGCTATCGTCATACCGTGCTCGAGCCCGGCGGCTCGGTTTCGGCCAATGACCTGGTGCGGAATTTTCTAGGACGCGAGCAAAATATGAGTGCGTTTCAGAAATGGATGGGGGAAGAGTTCGAGAACCAGACGTCTAAAGTTGTATCCAAGTAGCCAGGCTGTTCATGAGCGTACAGAACTTGCGGGGCTGGAGCGAGTCAACATTCGTGCAGCCCCTGAGATCGTTCTGATTCAGCCTCCTATAGGTAAAGACTTCAAGACCTGCATGAGATTCGTTGGGTGAATCCGGCGGAATAGGATCGGCAACAAACCAGCCCCGTTGGGGCGGCGAGAATTTAGCCCAGGACGTAAGTCCTGGGTGAGGCGGAAATCGATGGAGTCCCGTAGGGACGGCACAAGTTCTTACGCGTGCTCGTCAACGCGCTTTCTTAAAAACATCAGGTGTTAAGCCATCGGTTAACTGCAAGTCTTAAGGGCCTGCACCAAAAGATTCAAATTGGCAACCACCGCCATCTCGCTTCCCCGTCTCGCCCGGCGCAATCCGCTGGCGGCGATTGGTACGCTGTTTGTGTCTTTCTTTGTCATCTGCGCGGTCTTTGCGCCTTGGATTGCACCGGCCGACCCGGCGCACATCAATCTGGCAGCGCGCCTGGCACCGCCCTCGCTGCTGCAAATTTGTGGATCGGATGAGCTTGGGCGTGACATCCTTTCGCGGCTCATCTACGGCTCGCGCATTTCCATGCTGGTGGGAAGCTGCGTTGTCGGTGCTTCGCTCGGAATCGGTCTGATCATTGGCGCGATTTCCGGATACTATGGCGGCCCGCTGGACCGCTTCGTCAATGTTATTGTGATGAACGCGTTCCTGTCGCTCCCGGGAATTCTGATCGCGATTGCCTTCGTGGCCTTTCGCGGGCCAGGCATTTTCAATCTGGTGTTTGCCCTATCACTCACCGGATGGGTCGGCTACGCACGCCTGGTGCGCGCGCAGGTGCTAGCGGCACGAGAAAAGGAATATGTTGAAGCCGCCCGTGCACTCGGTGCAACCGACGCGCGAATCTTGATCCGGCACATTCTGCCCAACATTATTCAGCCGGTGATTGTGCAGGCCGCGATCGGAATGGCGGGAGCGATTCTCGCCGAAGCCACGATGAGCTTTCTCGGCCTCGGCGTTCCCCCGCCCACGGCCTCATGGGGCGCCATGCTCAACGACGGCCGAGGGCATCTGTTTGACGCCCCGCATCTCGTCCTGTTCCCGGCCATCGCGGTGATGCTCGCAGTCCTCTCGTTCAACTTTATAGGGGACGCGCTGCGCGACTTGCTCGATCCGAGATCGAGGATTGAAGCAGGACTGTAACGGGGGACAATCCATTAGGAGTAGCGCCCGGCGAGGGCTCTCACAAATGTGCGTCATTCTGGGATGTGCGGGAGTTCATTCGCCGACCGTGCTGAGGTAGGCTATCGCTTGGGCAGTTTTGAGCTCGTTGCTGGTCGAAACGGAGAGAACAATGGACGTGCATCCTCCCCATGGCGCCATTCATACTTGGCGGGACTTCTTCGTTCATCTCACAATTATTACTCTGGGATTGCTAATTGCACTTGGCCTGGAAGGCATGGTCGAGTGGGCCCGTCACAAGCATCTTGTGCACACAGCGGAAGCCAACTTGAGGCTGGAGTTACACGAGAATCGCGCAACCTTGGCTAACAATGAGAAGTCGGTGGATGCCGCCGAAAAGGAGCTACAAGAATGGCTCAGTGTGCTAGCCGCTTACAAGGCTAATCACCGTGCCAGCCAGGACTTGAAATTCAATTGGGAATGGAACGGTCTCAGTTCCGCGGCATGGGACACGGCTAGAAATACGGGCGCGGCAGCTCTAATGAACTACGAGGTTGTAGAACGATATTCCGACACCTACACTCAACAGTCGCTCGTAAATAGTCAAGCAGCGACTTACCTCCGAGACGTTTATCGGAGCAGCGCTTCGTTCCAAGGGGGACGCAGTCTTCACGACTTAGAATCCGCAGAAGTCGACGCAACAATTGCAAATCTGCAGCAGACAATGGCCGACTTGAAATTCTTGCGTGACCTCAGCGATGGTCTTTCTCGCGACTTCGAGCGCGATGATTCTGAGACTCATTAATCGCAGCGGCGAAACTGCGTATCCAAGTTGTGGAAACAGAGCTCGAGACTAACGGTCTAGTCCGCCAGCAGATCTTCGAAGTCCACTTCCAGGTCTTCTTTAACTTCCTGCTCAAGAGATTCCTGTAGTGGCTCGCGATATTCGCAAATCCTCGGCCCATTGACATCAATGGCAATGTAGGTTGGGTTCTCCTGGGTCCAGCTGCCACTGTTGTAGTACTCCACGCCATCGCGGGTCATGCTGAGAGGCTCGTGTGTATGGCCGCAAAACACGCGCTGCACATCTAGTGACCGGCCATGCGCAAACGCACCATCTGCGACTTTTGCGGAAAGCCGTAGCCATGCGGTGTCGAAGCGCTCGAGGAATCCGATCATTCGCTGCCTACCGAAGGCGAATTTCTGCATTGCGAGGTGAAGCGCAGAGAGAGATCTGCTGACAGCGAGATTCCGAGTGAGAAATCGGTCAAATTGATGTCCATGCACAGCCAGGTGACGGACACCGCTGTACTCCCACACGTATTCCTGATAAACGCGGATGCCGACCAGGTGCGACATCACCTGCGAAAGCCCATGATCGTGGTTCCCTTCCACCCACACCACTTCGATTTCGCGTTTGGGGTTCGACAGTTTGCGGATGTATCCGAGAAAGCGCCAGTGCTCTTTTTTCAGACGCCGGAAGTTGAGATCGGAGAAAATATCGCCCAGCAGGATGAGCCGATTAAATGACGCCGCCTTGAGCATTCGCATGGCCTCAGAGGCACGGCTTACTTCCGAGCCCAGGTGAAGATCGGAAAGGATAATTGTGTCAGCGAAAATCATGTCACGTAACTCGTCGCGTTCGGAGCCGCTGCCGCCGTGTCAGGCTCGTCGGCACCGTTAACTCCGACACGAGTAGCTGTCCCATCAAGACTCGATCGGTGCCTCTGCAAAATCACGTTAAGGAATTGCGGAATTTCAAATAGCGCGCGATTGGTGTAGGCCTCAGCATTCTTGCGAAATTCGGCGAAGGTCGTCGGATCGAGCAACTGCTCAACTCCCTCAGTTATGTGCCGGAAGCTTTTCAGTACGATCCCCACACGCTTTTCGGTCACCCACTGCGCGTTATAGCGCTCTTGAGGCAAGGTGCGGCCGTTGCACTCGACAATCACCGGCAAATGGAATTGCAAAGCCTCGCTGATGCTGCCCGGCCCAGGCTTACCGATAAAAAAGTCCGACAGCGCCATGTAATAGTCAACGTTCTGCGTGAATCCCTCCACAAACATCGGGAACCGCGTTTTCACCGACTTGATGGCATTCTGCAGCTTCTGGTTTTTTCCGCAGATGAGAATTAACTGCACTTTAACCGACGTGGCGTTGATCCGCTTTACGATATTGAGCATCGTCCCCGATCCGTGCCCGCCAAAAAGCACGATTCCAACCGGAACATCAGGCTTTAATCCCAGCCGCCTTCGTTCTTCGCTCACATTCACCGATGTTTTCTGATAAAACTTTGCCTTCATGATCATTCCCGAAGCCAGAAATACGTGTTCGCGGTCATGGCCGAGGTCAAGCGCCTGCTGCTCGGCGCGCTCTGTCCCGCAGATCAGATATTGCGATTCGCGCTCCATCCAGAAGTGTGGAGGGTAGTCCGCAAAATCTGTAAGTACGGTGACAAACGCAGTCCGAGGCGTGGTCTTCCGAATGCTTTCCACCAGCGCCCGATTGAAATGCGGAATGACTGACAAAACCAGGTCAGTTGGATTTTGTTTCCAATACTCCTGCAACATCTTCACGGTCGGACGATGATACATGCGGATCACGCCCTGCATGAGGGGAAGCAGCTGCGGCGTGAGTCGCGTCCAACCCTTTCGCAGAATCAGGTTGTAGGCGTCCTGAATCCGAATGCCCGTGGCCTTACGGACGATGTCGAGTTTATCGAGCTGCTCTTGAAGATTGAGCAACTCGACACGCCATGGCACCTCTTGGTTTTCGAGAACACTCTTCAAAGCTTCCGCAGCGCTACGGTGCCCGCCACCCGCGTCGAAAAAGACAATCGTTAATTTTCGGTCCATGTCATCAATTGTAGATTTCCACAGGGCCAACCGCCTACCGCTAGAGTCTGACAACCCGCCTCATCACAATGATAGTGAAGCCACTGTGAACGCTTTGTGAATCGGATGTTGGCTTTCTTGGAACACTTTCATTGTCCTTTCACCTGCCACTGGAGCTTTTTCTTGTTTTCCCATTTCGCTCATCGACCACGCAGTGGTTTTGAATGTAAACACCTGCTATCGCCAATGATCCAAAGCAGATTAGCCTCCCGAACGTTTTCGTCCTTCCGCCCGGTAAAATTTGAGTGGTTCTGGAAGAGCGCACTGGGGGCAGTGACCTAAAGAGGAAAGAGATGGATTGGGCGATTTATCAGCCTGCAATTCGCTTTGATATCCGTGCGGAACGCGCAGAATACGAACGGCTATTCAACCACCAAGCTAGAGTGTTGCAGGATCGTCTTGACCGGCGTGGGCATACCGACAGGACCAAGCAAATCCCCGTGCCTGAGTGGGAAAAGGTCTACCAAGCGCAAGCGCGAGAACGCAAACTACAGTATCAGGCGAGAGTGCTCGGCTGGGGCAAGGAGAAGAGGTATTACTTTGCCCAACAAGCGAGACTAGCAACTTTCCGGATCAATGAGTGATAACGCTGTTTTCGTCAATTGACACCTTCAGCGGCTATCATGCTGCTTTGTGTCAGAAAGCATGACAAGTGCTCAACCACCACTCCGGCTGCACGCTTAACATTGCGGACCTTATCCGGCACGAAATGACATGCCGCGAACGAACTCTTGCCTGACCGTCCTGAACCCTAAGGAGAATGGATTATGCCCTTGTTCTGCAAAGCGGTCGTATATTTGCTCGTGGCTTCCCCTGCTGTCGCTCAGTCGCAAGCATTTGCAAAGATCACCATAAGGCCGGCAAACTCAGCCGACGCCCGCAACATGCGCATGAAAGTGTTGCCTAACGGCGACTTGGTTGCGAGTGCGGTCCCTGTGATTATGCTCTTGAGTTACGCTTACGACGTGCCGGTCAACCCTTCGCCGCGTCTTTCCCCTCTTCCTGACTGGGCCATTCGTGATAGGTACGATATTGAAGGGAAAGCGACCGCCAATACCATCACCCCAAGTCTTCAGAACAGTGATTCGCGAAGCCGAATTCAGCAAAAGATCCGTGGATTGCTCAACGATCGTTTCAGACTCGCGATGCGGGTCGAGAATAAAACGATGTCAGTTTATGCTCTCACCGTTGCCAGCAGTGGTGCGAAGCTTCAGAAGTCAGCCATCACCGATAAAGACTGCACCTTCGATACCGATCCAAAAGGTTGCCATAACTTTGTTCCCGGCTTCGGCCATCCCTTGAACGCGAAAGCCATAGATATGGACGACCTTGCCCCATTACATTGCGAACTGGACGGACCTGCCTGTCGTGAACCGCACGTCGCTGAGCGGGCTCTTCACCGTAAACACGGAAGGTTGGTCCCCCATGCATCTGCCCCCTCCGCCACCGAACGCTACCCCGGATGTGAACCACTTCGCCGGCTTCTCAACAATTTTCGCGGTCCTCGGCAAACTCGGTCTCGAACTGAATCGGCAAGAGGACATCTTGCCGGTATACACCGTGGAGCGAATTGAGCACCCGACCGCCAACTGACGACCACTGTCGTAACATCGCCATAACACTCACTAGCTCACCGGACAAAGGTGGGGCCATGTTCAAACCAAAAGGCACGGGCGGGAACGCCCCGCCCGTGCCTCCACACTTCAGCTTGTAATCTTCAGATCCTCGCGCAAACTGCTTTCGTCTGCGTGTAGTTGTTCAACACGTCGTGTCCCATCTCGCGGCCCCAGCCGGATTGCTTGTAACCACCGAACGGCAGGGCGGCGTCGAAGATGTTGTAGCAGTTGATCCATACCGTACCCGCCTGAAGCTGCTCGGCCATGCGGTGGGCTTTGCTGATATCGCGAGTCCACACGCCGGCTGCCAGCCCATACACGTTGTCGTTGGCGCGCGGAACAAGCTCCTCTGGGTCCGTGAATGGCATAGCCGCTACCACCGGCCCGAAGATTTCTTCCTGCACCACTTTCATTTCATCGCTCGTGTTGACCAAGACGGTGGGCTCGACAAAGTATCCTTTGTCGCCGGTCTTATGCCCACCAGCGATGGCCTTCGCGCCTTGCGAGAAACCGGATTCCAGATAACTGCAAACGCGATCCATCTGTTCGACCGAGACCAGCGGCCCCATTTGCGTGTTTGCATCAAGCCCCGGCCCGACTCTGATCTTCTTCGCTTTTTCGGCCACGCCTTCTACCACCTGATCGAATACTGCCTTTTCCACGTACAATCGCGAACCGGCACAGCAGCACTGTCCATGATTAAAAAATATGGAACTGGCAGCACCCGAAATTGCGACGTCCATGTCGGCGTCTTTAAACACCACGTTAGGCGACTTGCCGCCTAATTCGAGCGAGACTCGTTTCAAGTTGCCAGTCGCGGCGTGCACGATCAGCTTCCCTACTTCGGTTGAGCCAGTGAAGGCAATTTTGTCCACGCTGTCGTGTGCAGCCAAAGCAGCGCCTGCAGTTTCTCCATATCCGGGAACGATGTTGATCACACCTTCAGGGAAACCGGCTTCGATGATCATCTCGCCGAGTTTCAAAGCCGACAATGGGGTCTGCTCTGCAGGTTTCAGCACCACTGTGCATCCGCTGGCGAGTGCCGGGCCTAGCTTCCAGGCAGCCATCAGCAGCGGAAAATTCCAGGGAATAATCTGTCCTACTACGCCGACCGGCTCGCGCAGCGTGTAGCTGAAATATTTTGCGCCCGGCGTATAAGGCACCGAGAGCGGAATCGTATTGCCTTCGAGCTTGGTGGTCCATCCCGCCATGTAGCGAAATAGATCAACCGCGAGTGGGACATCAGCAGCACGCGCGACGGTCAGAGGCTTGCCATTGTCGAGCGATTCCAGATAAGCAAATTCCTCGGCGTGCGCTTCGATCAGATCAGCCAGCTTCCATATCAGGCGCCCGCGTTCGGAAGCCGACATCTTGCGCCAAGGACCGTTATCGAAAGCCTTGCGCGCGGCCTTGACGGCAAGATCGATATCGGCGCGGTCGCCTTCTGCAATCGTGGCGAGCACCTCGCCGGTAGAAGGATCGTAGCTGGGGAAAGTCTTTCCGGAAACGGCGTCCACCCAATTTCCGTTGATGAGCATTTTGCGCGGCTTCTCCAGAAAACTGGCCACGCGCGGATCAACCTGTGCAACCGAAATTGTGCCCATGTAAAACCTCCTGAGGATTCGGGCTGAGTTGGTTAAAAGACCACGATCTGCGGAATTCAGTGAATTGACGGGCACTATGCTAGTCCTGTTGGGATGTGGAAAGCAAACCACTACGCGTCGGCCTGAACTAAATGCCACTATTGCTCTGGTTACCTCTATGCTGCTATCTTGCCGTGACGCAGGAAGTTGCGGCCAATCCATCCCTGCACCTGGCTCGTACTTCCATTAGAGAGAGCGACGGCGTTTGTCCACTGCGGCGAAAAATCTGGGGCTGAATGACGGAGCTCTCGTGTCGGCGGTCCGGTCCGGCAATCAGGACGCAATGGCGCAGCTCTACGACCGCTATTCTTCCGTGGTTTATGCCGTTGCCTTGCGCGTGCTAACGGATGCGGCCGCGGCGGAAGATGTTCTGCAGGAAATCTTCATGCAGCTGTGGCGTAATCCGGGGTCGTTCGACGCGAGCCGTGGAAATCTGGCGCCGTGGCTGGCGGTGATTGCGCGGAACCGGGCTGTGGATCTATTGCGCAAACGCAAGCCGCAAACTGAGATCACTGAAGCCGTGGTTTCGGTCGAGCCGGACATGGCATCAGAAGCGGACCGCGGACGCAACGTCGAGAAGATCCGCGCCGTACTCAAAGAAATGCCCGCATCACAACGAAGCGCGTTGGAGATGGCGTATTTTGAGGGGTACAGTCACTCGGAAATTGCTGAAAAGACGAAAGAACCGCTGGGGACAATCAAGACCCGCATCCGCACCGGACTGATGCTCTTGCGGAAGGCGGTTGAAGCAACATGAGCGTTCACGAACAATTCGCGGAAGACCTGGCGCTGTACGCGTTGGGTGCGCTCGAAGGTGGTGAAAGAGCGTCGCTGGAGAAGCATTTGGAGGAGTGCGCATCATGCCGGCGCGAACTCGAACAACTTCGTGGCGATGCGGCTTTGCTGGCGCTCACGACTTCGGGTCCGAGGCCGCCTGCCCGCGCCAAATCGCGATTGATTGACGCGGTCGCGAGGGAGCCTCGCGTGCAACGGGCAAAACTTCGTGCGCCATTGTGGGCCCTGCTGGGATGGCTCGCGACAGCGGCAATGATTTTAGTTGCCGTCACGCTCTGGATGCAGAACACGCATTTGATCTCGACCGTAACGAGCTTATCGGGGATGCTGGAAAAGGAGAAATCAGAATCTGAGCAGGCGCGGCGCATCGCGGAAATTCTGCATGCGCCCGATGCGGCGTCCTACGTGATAATGCCGGTGTCTATAAGGACCATGCCGCCGAGTGGTAAGGCGATTTATTCGCGCGAGCGCAGCGGCCTCATTTTCATGGCCAGCAATTTGAAGCCACTGCCCGCACAGAAGGCTTACGAACTATGGCTCATCCCGATGCAAGGCGCTCCGATTCCAGCGGGCATGTTCAAGCCGGATACCCACGGCAGCGCCATGGTTATGAATCCGCGTCTGCCGGTTGGAGTTGAAGCGAAAGCATTCGCCATTACGATCGAACCCGAGCAGGGATCAAACACCCCCACGATGCCGATCGTGATGATGGGCGCGGGCGGATAGCGCACCAGCCTATTGCTATCCGCGTCCACGGTCGAACCCTAGACTCAGAGGCGAATACCTCCACCTACTAAAATCTCCTCGCCCGTAATCCAACGGGAATCGTCTGAAGCGAGGAACAAAGCCGCACTGGCAATATCGTCTGCAGTGCCCACTCTTCCCAGAGGAGTTCTAGAAACGGCGTAATTCCGAAAATCCGGGCCATCCTCAGGCATTGCTCGCACTCCTTCTGTATCTGTAAAGCCCGGTGCCAGGGTGTTGATGCGGATCTTCTTCGATCCCAACTCTTGGGCCAAGGAGCGAGTCAGTACGTCCACGGCGCCTTTTGTCGCGCTGTAAACGCTTGATCCGGCAGGAGGAGTCTTCGATGCGATAGAACTCACGTTGATGATCGAGCCACCGTCACCATTGATGTTGCCGACTGCCGCTTTCGTAGTCAGCAGTAATCCCAATACATTCAGGTCGAAGTGCTTGCGGAAGTGCTGTTCATCGATCTGCTCCAATGGACGAAACTCGTACACGCCCGCGTTATTCACAAGGATGTCAACTTTGCCGAATGCCTTCTTGGTCTCCGCAAAGAGCACCTCCACGTCCTTGCCATTTGCCACGTTAGCTTTGACTGCTACTGCTTTCGAGCCCGCGGACTGAATATCTTTCACTACTTCGTCGGCTCCGCGCTTGTCGGTCGCATAGTTCACTACGACATTCGCACCCTCAGCGCCAAATCTCCGTGCTATGGCAGCCCCAATGCCCTTTGACGCACCCGTAACCACCGCAACCTTCCCCGCCAGCTTTGACATGTGACCTCTCCTCAATTCGCCAAGATCTCGTCATCCTCCGTTTATGATACTTAGATGACTATCTAACTGATGCGAAGATATCAAAACGGATTCAAAGGAGTTCTGGAAAACTGACTACAGTTTGGACAACTGGCTCAGGTATGCCTTCCACACTTTGCGGCGTAGCTTGATGTGCATGAACTTCGCCTGTTTGCGAACATCGATCAACCCGGCGGTGGAAAGCTCTTTAATGTGATGGGAGATGGTCGCGGCGGAGATAGGGAAACGGCAGCGCAGATCTGTGCAGGCCGCTTCATCGCGACCGGCGATGTGACGCAGGATTTCATAGCGTCGCGGATCGGCCAAGGCCGTTGAAATGCGATGAAAT
>Ga0137366_10003353_pt1 | contig 12485 bp, 8 predicted proteins | sample SagtaG_8_FD_104938 | JGI IMG/M metagenome (GOLD analysis project Ga0137366, IMG submission 104938) | Vadose zone soil microbial communities from Sagehorn Ranch, Mendocino, California, USA - Sage1_L_60_16 metaG | ecosystem: Environmental > Terrestrial > Soil > Vadose zone | place: USA: California... | reverse complement strand
GCGGAGACGGGGCATCTCGTCTTCGGCACGTTGCACACCACCAACGCCGCGTCCACGGTCGACCGCATGATCGACCAGTTCCCCGCCGACCGGCAGGCGCAGATTCGGGTCATGCTCTCGGAGTCGCTCAAGGGCGTGATTTCGCAGACGCTGTGCAAGAAGGTCGGGGGCGGCCGGGTGGCGGCACGTGAGATCCTGCTGACCACGCCGGCGATCTCGAACTTGATTCGCGAGGGCAAGACGTTCCAGATTCCCTCTATCATTCAAACCAGCAAGAAGCTGGGCATGCTGACGCTGAACGACGCGCTGCTCGAGCTCGTCGAGAAGAAGGCGGTCGAGCCCGACGAGGCCTACTTGCGCTCGGTCGAGAAGTCCGGGCTCGCCGCGTCCCTGAAGGCCAAGGGGTTCAAGCTTACACTTATGCCGGAGGTCTGATTATGAGCCGTCTCAACCCGCTTCGCCTGATCGTTCCCACGGCCCTCGTGGTCGTGGCCGCGTGCCAGGACACCACCACGCCGCTGGCGCCGGTCGCCGCTCGCGTCACGCCAAGCACCTACGCCCCTCAACAGGTCCGAGGCTGGTTTGACCTGATGGCGCGCGAGGGGCTCGCACTGCCCGGGACCGTGCTGGCCGATTACGACGAGACCACCAACCGGGTAGTCGTCGGCGTCGAGCACGCGGCCGCCGGGGCCAGCGTGCGCGCCCTCGCCGTGCGGCTCGGTGTGCCGGCGGAGGCTCTCGTCGTCCGAGAGATGGAGCCGATCCGGTTCGCCCAGACGCTGCAAGACCGAGTCGATCCGCGCATCGGCGGAATCCAGATCCACTTCGGAAATTTCCTCTGCTCGATGGGCTTCAACGCCGTGGATGGGGGACAGGCGTCTTTCGTCACCGCGTCGCACTGCACGAATAAGCAGGGAGGCGTCGAGGGCACGGTCTATTATCAACCGCTCCAGAGCGTGGACGGCGTCTCGATTGGCACGGAAGTCGAAGATCCCCCCTACCAGCGCAACATCGCGGGCTGCCCGCACGGCAAGAAGTGCCGCCACAGCGATGCGTCGCGCGCGGCGTACAACGCCGGGATCACCTCGGCGCTCGGGCAAATCGCTCGGACCGACGCGGCCAGCCCCAACACCTACTCGCTCGTCCTCAATGGATCCATCAGCCTGTCGGGCGGCGACACGCGCGACCATTTCGGGATCGGCGAGACGATCAACAAGGTCGGCCGCACGACTGGCTGGACGCAGGGCCAGGTGACCGCGACGTGCGCGACGGTCAATGTCTCGGGCACGAATATCAGCCAGATTTGTCAGACGATCGTCGAGAACTCGGTCCAGATCGTCGGCGCGGGAGACAGCGGCTCCCCCGTGTACACGTCAGCCAACGCACTGGCGGGCATTCTGTGGGGCGGCAACTCCTCCGGGACGTTGCTGGTGTTCAGCCCGCTCAAGAACGTCGACGACGAGCTCGGGTCCCTCCAAGTCACGCCGTGACACTCGAGTTTACGCTCTCGGCCCCGACGCGATCCCGCGTCGGGGCCACTGTTTTCGTTGTCTTGCGCCTGCGCAACCCATCCCGGCGTCCGGTGGAAGCGCACTTCCTCGGCCGGACGATCGCCTTCGATATCGTGGTCGCGCGCGACGACGGCGCAATCGTGTGGCGGCGGCTGGAACACGGGGTAGGCCCCAGCATTCTGCAGGTTCGGATCCTGAAGCCTGGGGAGACGATGCAGTGGCGCGACACCTGGCTCCCGCGTGAGCCCGGCCATTACCGCGTCCAGGGGATCCTGCCCTCCGATGCTCCGGAACCGCTGCGGACCCCCTGGACCCCTGTCGAGGTCAGCCCTTAATCGTCTTCGTCGCCTCGTCCCAGCTGACCGTCGTGCGCCGGAAGTAGGCCTCGTTCGCCATGTGACACGCGAGCGCCGCGTTGTGCCCGAACACCACGTCTTCGACCACCGGCTTCCGCGTGCGCACCGCCTCGAAGTAATTCCACAGATGCGGCCGCGTATCGTCGAAGTCCGGCGTCGAGAACGTCATCGCTTCGCTGAATGGCGGCTGCTCGCCGGGCTTGAGATCGTGGTCGCGATGCCACTGCTCGTTGTACGCCTGGCGCAGCTTGCCCGGGTAGCTGCCCGTGTAGTAACTCGGCCAGTGGTCTTTGCCGTCCTGCGGTGTGAAGGTGAGCGTGCTCCCCGACACTTCGAGCACACCCTTTGATCCCTGGATGCGATACTGCTCGGGCATTTCGGTGCCGAGATTCAGCCGCATGTAGACGGGCAGGTCGCTGTAGTAGTAGATCGTCGCGTGGACGTCCGGCATGTTGCGCCCGTCCTTCCAGCGCCGGATCCCGCCGACCGCGGCCGCCTGTTTCGGCGGCTCGTTGATGCCGAGCATGAATTGCATCCCGCTGATCAAGTGAACGAGGAGATCGCCCGCCACGCCGGTGCCGTATTCTTTCCAGCAGCGCCAGCGCGCGAAGATGTTCGGATCGAGCGCCCGTTTGGGCACATCATTCTGCCAGGTGTCCCAGTCGAGCGTCTGGAGCGAGAGGTCGGGCGGCGGCGGGTACTCCCACGCGCCCGTCGGGTCGTTGCGGCCGAGCCAGCCTTCGACCAGCGTCAGGTCGCCGAGGGTTCCCGCGGCGATGATCTCCTTCGCCTTCGCGCAGATCGCCGAGCTCACGCGCTGCGAGCCGACCTGGAGGATGCGGCCGCTCTTCTTCACCGCGTCCACCATCGCCACGCCGTCGGCCGCGGTGTGGGACATCGGCTTCTCGATGTAGATGTCCTTCCCGGCGCTCACCGCTTCGACGACCATGCGCCGATGCCAGTGATCGGGCACCGCCGCCACGATGCAATCGATGTTCTTGTCGTCGAGCAGCCGGCGATACTCGCGCGTGGTCGGGACATTGGCGCCCGCGATCTCTTTGGCCAGGGTGTGGCGGCCCTCGTAGAGGTCCGCGGCCGCGGCGCACGTCACGCCCGGCAGCGAAACCGCTGTGCCGAGGAGGCCGGAGCCCTGCATCCCGATGCCCACCATCCCGAAGCGGACGGTGTCGCTCGGGGCGACGCGGCGGGTGCGAAAGGGCGTGGCGACAAGCGAGACGCCTGCGGCGGCAGCACCGGCTTCGAGAAATTCACGGCGGGACCAGGTGGGCTTCTTCATGGGCGCTCTCCTAGAATGCGAGGTGGTCCGTCAATAATGCCCCTTGCTTTCATGTCTTCGGAAGAGCATCGAACAGCAGATGCGACGGGAGGTTGCGAGATGTCCAGTTCATGATGCGCGCACCGGCCGTTTCCGGGCGGGGATCGTTGTGCGGTATGTCACTCCCCGGAGGACGGGCTGGCGTTACAATTGGCCACCTTGGTCCGGCGCCCGCCAACGGGATTTGCTCCCCCCCGCGATACGGTCTGCCGCCCACGTCCTATCCACAGGGCCGGCATGCGTTACAGTGGCATGGTCGCCGCCAGGCGACGCGCTTCGTGGCAACTCGCGGTCATGGCGCTGCTCCTCTCCGGAGCAGCGTTCGCTTGCGTTGTCTCTGATGCCCTTACCGGCCCTAAGACCGCCGCCGTTGCGCTTCGGTTTAACGGGGACTCCGTGCTCGTGGTGGGTGACACCGTCGCCTTCGCCGTCACCGCCGCAATCGATGGCGCGCCGCTCGTGGCCCCGCATTTCCGATTCATTATAGAGGACACGCTCGTCGCGTCCCGCACCTCCGGCGACTCGATCGTCGCGCGGCGGCGCGGCCGCACCTACCTCATCGCCTCGCTGACCAGCCCGCTCTTGGCCCACCCGCCAACGCTGACCGTGGCGCTCGACATCGTGGTCGGGGCCGTGGCGGTCGTTCCCGCGAACGACACCCTCACCAGCATCGAGGATACGGTGGTGCTGGCCGCCCCAGCGTTCGACGCGCACAACCAGCCAATCGGCGGCATTACGCCCGTGTGGTTTTCCTCCGACACCACGGTTGCGGCCTTCGTAGCTCCGGGCAAGCTGGTCGCGCGGCGCAACGGTCAAGTAACCGTGGGCGCGCTCGTCGACAACGACACCGGCATGGGCACCGTCGTCATCCTGCAGCGGCTCGCCCGGTTGCAAGCTTCGCCGTCGGTACTCGTCTTGAATGCCTTGAGCGCCGAATCCACCGTCGTGGCCAGCGGGCTCGACGCGCGCGGCCATCCTGTGAGTGGGGTGCCGATCAGCTGGGCCAGTGAGGCCGGGACGATTGCGTTGGTGAGCCCCGCGGGGCGCGTCCGTGCGGTCGACAACGGAACGACCCGGATCCTCGCCCAGAGCGGCGCGCTCCGCGATACCGTGACCACGATCGTCGAGCAACAGGCGAAATCCGTCGTGATTCGGCCCGATCCGGTGCCTGCCATTGTCGCCTTGGGGGATCAGGTCTCGTTGGCGGCGAGCGCGACCGATAGCCTCGGCTTCGTCGTGGCCGTGCCGAACAAAAGTCCGGGCTGGGCGACGCTCGATCCCACCATTGCGACCGTGGACCGCAACGGTCTCGTGACGGGGGTCGGCGTGGGACGGGGCCGGATCGTTGCGGTCATCGATGCCGCGCGGGATACCATCGCGGTCGACGTTGGGGATCTCGCGGCTTCGATTGTGATCCAGCCGCCGAGCGCGACCCTCGCCAGCCTGAAAGACACGCTGCTGTTATCCGCGACGGTCCGAAACAGCCGGGGCAACCTGATTCAGAACCCGGTCATTACGTGGCGTGCATCCGATCCCGCCATCACCCGCGTGGACAGTGTGCCGCGGCCCCTGGCGGTGGCCGTCGGCGTCGGGACGGTGCGTATCATCGCGGTGTCGGGCAGCGTCGCGGACACGACCCTCGTCACGGTAACCAACGCGCCGGTGTCTCTCAATATTACGCCGGTCGCCGACACCCTCACCAGCATTTGGGACTCGCTCCCCGTTCCCGTCGTGATTCTCAACGCGCGCGGCGACACCCTCGCCTCCACCTCGGCACAGTGGACGAGCGATGCGCCGGCGGTGGGCACCGTCACCGGCTCCGGGCTCGTGGTGGCACGGGACACCGGTCTGACCGTCGTACGCGCGAAATACCCTGTGGCGCCTGGCGACACGCTGCGCGATTCGATCGCCATCCGGGTCTTCAACCTCCCGACATCGGTCGTGTTGAGCGATGACCGCGATACGCTGACCGCGGTGGGACAGTCGCTCACGTACGGCGGCGCAGTCCGGAACGCGCGCGGCAACCCGATTGCAGGCTATGCGATCGCCTGGTCATCGACCAACCCCGCGGCGGTGAGCGTGTCGAGCGGCGGCGTTGTCACTGCGACCGGCTTCGGCTCCGCCTTCCTGATCGGCCAGGCCGGCGGCTTCGCCGACACGGTGATAGACGTCGTCGTCAATCCAACGCGATTAATCGTGGACAACGCTGTCACGATTTCACCGCGGTTCGGCACGCGCAAGCGGCCGTACGCGCGCATCAGCGATGCCGTCGCCGCCGCCGAGCTGGACGACACCGTGTGGGTGCGAAAGGGCGCGGCGTCCTACTCGGAGACCGTGGCCCTCACGCGGCGCGCCACCCTGCTCGGCGACGATTCGGCGTTCGCGGCGAGTGGATTCAGCAATCCGCTGCTGTTGCCGCTCCTGTCGCACGATACCGGTGCCGCGGGAATCACGGCGTATACGCCGGCGACGGTCGTCATTAAGAATCTCGCGCTGCGCCATACGATCGCCGGGCCGGCCATCGATGCCCGCAAGGCGGACCTGCGCGTCGCGCGCTTCTACGTCAATCCACCGGGGACGGTGGCGGCTCGCATCGGTCGCGGGGTCGCACTCGACAGCGCCACGTCGTCGGCCGCCAGCATTACCAGTACCGAGATTCGTTCCGTCAAGGGTTATGGGATTCGCGTGCGCGACGGCACGGGCGTCGTGGTCGACACGGTCTACATCGAATCCGTGGACTCGATGCCCGGCGTCGAGGCCGGCGCGGGGATCCGCATCCTGCGCGGCAGCGCCATTGCCGTGCGCCACGCGACGATTCGCGGCACCCAGGGTCCGGCCATCCTGGTCGACTCGAGCGCGGGCGCCACGATCGCCGCGAACGATCTCGCGGGCCGCCAGCGGCTGGCGCTCGTCCGTTGGAGCACGGGAGCGACGATTCAGGGGAATCTGCTCGACACGCGGCCGCTGGGCCTCAACGGCGAGGTCCCCGCCGGCGGGACCCTGTTCGAATGGGCCGGGCTCGAAATGCAGTCGTCGTGGCAGGCGCTGGTGACAGGCAACAGCTTCCGCGACGTCGCGCGCGCAGATCAGGATCCGTTCAACGCCATGCGCTTCGTACTCGTCCGCAATCCGTCGTTCCCGTTCCAGGCGGGGGCGCAGGTCTCGAGCAACACGGTTGTCGGCAACCGCAACGCGATCCGCTCGGAGAATTCCAACCTCACCGTGCAAGGCTCCCGCTTCGACAGTACGTTGACGGGCGTGCTCGGCACCGGCAGCGACGTCCTCATGCTGCAAAGCGACACCCTCAACGTCACACTGCAGGGCAGCTGCGTTCGGGCAACCAGCGCGAGCTCGATTACGCTGACGAGCAGCTGGTTCCAGCACTGCACGGATGGCGCCGCACAGGCGGTGTCGGTCGGCGGCGGGTTCTTCTGGGTGCAGCAGTCGACGTTCCTGGACAACCGTGCCGCCGTGCTGTTCTCGGGGACGAGCTTCTCGGCGAACGGCAATACGGTGTCCGGCGAGGGATTCAGTCCCGTACCCGGAGATACGCTCGTGGCGCGGGCTGCGTTCGACGCCACAGCGCCGTTCCTCTCAATCGTCCAGAATAGCGTGACCGGCCACCGCTTCAACGCAGGCATTCGCATGGAGGGCGGCAGTTTCAGCGCACGCCTGGACTCAAATCTCGTTTCCACGAACAGCGTCGGCGTACGGCTCGGCACCCTGTCGAGCTTCAGCATGCACGACAACGAAGTGTTTGACAACGCGTCGGCGGGCGTGCTCAACGAGGTTGGCCCCACGATCACCATGCTGCAAACATGGTGGGGCGATGCGCGCGGGCCGCGCCGCCTGGCCGACCCCACGGCGACCGGCGATAGTCTGGCGGGCAACGTCAGCGCGCCCAGTTGGAATGCCGCGCCCCTCATTGGTGGAAGCACTGGCGTTGCGCAGCACAGCGTGCGGGGCGACGGACAAACCGGTCTCCGCGGGGTCGCGCTGTTCAAGGCGTTCACCGTGCGGGTCATCGACCCCGCTGGACATCCTGTAGCGGGAGTGCAAGTGACGTTCAAGGTCACGGGCGGCGGCGGCAACTTCGGCGGGTCCGGCCAGGTGAAGATCACGACGAACGCAAGCGGTTTGGCGGAGGCGACCTTGACGCTCGGGGCTTCACCGGGGACTAACACGGCAACCGCGACCGCGCCTGGTTTAAATACCCTCACGTTCACCGCGACCGGCACGTGACGCGCTGCCCCCGCTGTGCGGCGCAGGTGCCGGTCGGCTTGCGGTTCTGTGGCTTGTGCGGAGCGGCAATCGCGGATCCCACCTCGGCGACCGTCGCCTTGATCGCGCAACACGAGGATCCGCTGCTGGCGCAGGTTCGCGTCGTGCTAGGCGGCGACTATGAAATCGAGCGCGAATGCGGCCGTGGCGGCATGGCGGCGGTGTTCAAGGCGCTCGACGTGTCGCTGCGGCGCCCCGTCGCACTCAAGGTGATGTTGCCCGGCGCGTCGACCGGCGGCGCGACCGCCGACCGTCTCCGTCGCGAGGCGCGTCGCGCCGCTGCGCTCGATCACCCCAACATCGTTCCCATCTACCAGGTCGGGGAAGCGGGCGGGATCCACTACATCGTGATGAAGTTCATCGAGGGACGCCCGCTCGACACGATCATCGAACGCCAGGGTGGGTTACCGATCGCCGTGGTCGTGGCGGTGCTGCGCGCCATCGCGAGCGCCCTGGCGTACGCGCACGAGCGCGGCACGGTCCACCGCGACATCAAGAGCTCGAACATCCTGATCGATCAGGAAGGGCGAGTCTACGTCTCGGATTTCGGTCTGGCGCGGGCGGCGGAAGACTCGAAAGTGACGCCGAGCGGCGCGGTCGTGGGAACACCGCAATTCATGAGCCCGGAGCAATGCGCGGGCGGTGACGTGGGACCGCAGAGCGACCAGTATTCACTGGGTATTGTCGGATTTCAGATGCTCGCGGGCGAGGCGCCCTTCGAGGGCAGCTCCATCCTGGCCGTCGTCCAGCACCAGTATTTCACGCCGGCGCCGGATCTCCGCAATGTGCGCACCGATGTTCCTGATGCCCTGCTCGCGATCATCAACCGGTTGGTCGCCAAGGATCCCGCGCACCGGTTCACCAACACCTCCGACCTCGTCACCGCTCTCGAACTCCTGCCGTTCCATACTGAGGATCAGCGGGTCGCGAAAGACATCCTGCGGCGGCTGGCGCGGGGCTATCATGTCCCGATCGTCGAAACCGGACAGCTCCCGCCGCTGCCGGACGCCCGCGACTCCCGCGCGGCAGCCGCCGTCGCCCTCCGGCCGGCACTGCGGCGACCCGGCGTCCTGGTACCGCTTGGCCTGGGCGCGGTGGTGCTGATATCGGGCGCGTGGTTCGCCATCCAGGCAAGGCGAGGGGAGACGCCCGCGCCCGTGCCAAGCGCGGCCGCGCCCCCTGACCCGGCCCCACCGTCGGCCGCACCGGCTCGTCCCCGGCTCGCGACGATTCCTCCGCGCGCCGTGACGTCCGGACCACCGGGCCGCGTACGTTTGCGCACGGAGCCGGCGGACGCCGTCATTTACATCGACGATCACCAGGTGGGGGTCGGGACGGTCTTCGATGTCGAAGTGCCGTCAGGAACACGCCGCTTGCGGATCAAGGCGCCTGGGTCAGCGACATTCGACACAACCTTCCACGTTGTTGCCGGCAACACGACACGGCTGGGGCTCATCACGCTCCGAGACCTGCCGTGAGGCACGCCGTCGTCGCTGTCCTGCTGCTCGGGGTTCCGGGAGCGGCGGTCGCGCAGGGCAACACCGCCGATCAGTTGGAGCAGGCGGCGCGCTACCACGCCGCCCTGGACGTCGAGCGCGAGCTCGTGCTCCTGCGCCGCATCATTTCCCCGAATTCGCCCTTCGTGGTCACGCACGACCAGCGCGTCCTCGCCTACAAGTACCTCGGCGCGACGCTCGTCGTGCTCGGGCAGCGCGACTCCGGCATCGTGTACTTCCGGGCGGCACTCGAGCGGGACCCGTTCGTCGATCTGGAGCCGCAGAAATTTACGCCGGCCGAGCTGGACGCGTTCGGCGAGGCGAGACGGTTGACGTTCGGACTCGGCATCCGGGCGATCCCGTTCGACACCATCGATCCCCGTACAGAGCGACTCGGATTCACGGTCTTGACGACACACGCCGCGGACCTGCGAGTCGAGCTGCGCAGCGCCGACGCTCCAGCGGGCGTCGTGCTGTATCAGGGCATCACGGACGGACCCCGCGAGCTGCGGTGGGACGGTTTGATCGCGGATGGCCACTTGGCGGCGACCGGACGCTACGAATTGCTCCTGTCCGGCGTCAGCCAGCTGACGCATCGGCCGGATTCCATCCGTCTGTATTTCAGCATCCAGCAGGATCACGCGCCACTCGAGGACACGATGGCGGCGCTCCGAGCGGAGGATCTGCTCCCGGAGCAGCACCCCAGCACCATGGCCCGCGCGGAGCTGTTCAAGGGCATGGGAATCGCGGCGGCGGCCCTGCTCATTCCACGCACGGTCGCGAACGGTGGGCTGCGTGGCGGCGGGCGCTCGCTCGCGGTCGTCGTCGCGGGGACCGCCTCGCTGACGGGGGTGGCGGGTTTCGTCTTTCGCCAGCGTCATCGAGAGATCCCCACCAACATCGCCGCGAACGCGGAGCGGCGCGCGCGGCGGGCAACCACCAATGCCGCCATCCGCGATCGCAATCAGGCACGTTTGGCGCAAACGCGTCTCATCGTCGCACCGGCCGCGGGAGTCGGCCCGTGATGGCGAGGGTGTCGGGACCCGCATTGGCGATCCTGGTGGCCGTCCCTGCTCTCGCGGCTGGGCAGGTCTCGGTGCAGGGTGGCGTCCTCGTCGGGCGTGCCGAACATTGCGTCGTCGACGGCGGCGAGCTCGTGGCGTCGTCGGGCACGCTGTTCGGCGGCGCGCTGGCCGTGACGATCGGTGAGCGGTTTCAGATTCAGGGCGAGGCGCTGGGTGGCGGGCTGACCACGGCAGCCGCGCCGAGCCTGGAAGACCACGACCTTGCCGAAGCACAGCTCGTGGGCGGGATGCACCTGCGCCCCTGGCTGACGCTCCAGAGCGGGCTCAGCGCGCGCAACTACTCGAACGCGTTGGGGCGACAGCACTGGACCACGTGGCGGATCGGCGCGGAAGCACGCGTGCCGCTCGGGTTTGAAAGCGTGGCGGCCGTCCTGCGCGGTTACTGGATGCCCGTGGTCGGCGTCAGTGGTCTATCCAGACCGGATGTTGCGCTTGCCGTTGGGGTGGGCCTGGATTGGCGCGGGCACCGCATGAGCATTGGCGCGCTGTACTCGCTGGAACGCTACGACTTCGCGCCGAGCAATGGCGCGCAGCGGTTGGAAGAGCTGTCCACCTTCCGCGTGCGGATCGGGATGTGGTGGCCGCCCACCGGCAGAGCAAAGGGTTCGACTTGAATCCGTATTAGCGCGCTGGATAGGTGCCGAGCACCCGAATGCCGGACGTGAACGCGCGCAATTCTTCGAGCGCCTCGCCGATCCCCTGGCCGGTATCGACCACATCGACATAGAACAGGTACTCCCAGGGTCGTCCGGGAAGCGGCCGCGACTCGATCTTCGTCAGGTTCAGGCCACGTGCGGCGAACACCCCCAACGCCCGATACAAGGTGCCCGGTGTGTTGCCCAACGACAGGATGAGCGAGGACTTCTGCGACTCCGCCGGCCCGCGCGGCGCCGGCTCTCGTGCCACCACCAGAAACCGCGTGTAGTTCTCGGCGTGATCCTCCAACGCTTCCGCGATCACGTCGGCGCCATAGAGCTCTGCAGCCAGTTTCGAGGCGATGGCGGCGTCGGCGGCCGCGGTGCCAGCCATCACGTCGCGCACGCTGCCCGCCGTGTCGTAGGCCGGTACCGCGACGACATCGGGGTGGGTCAGGAAGAATTGACGGCATTGCGCCAGCGCCACGGGATGCGATGCGACGCGACGAATCTGCGGTAGCGTGGTGCGCGGTGGGGCGATCAGGCAGTGCCGGATGCGCAGCTCGGTTTCGGCCACGACGTGCAGCGCGTGCGCGCTGAGCAGGTCGTAGTTCTCGTGCACCGATCCTGCGAGCGTATTCTCGATCGGCACGACGCCGCTCGCCGCCGCGCCCGTTTCGACCGCTCGAAACAGCTCGACGAACGTCGCGCAGGGCACGAGCTGCACGACGGGACCACGAGTCTCGAGCGCCGCGGCGTGACTGAACGATCCTGCCTCACCCTGAATGGCAACTGCCTCAGGCATCAGTGACCGCGCCCTGACTGCTGCTCGAGACCAGCTTGGCGTACTTCGCCAGCACGCCCGACGTGTAGCGCGGCGCCGGCGCTTTCCACCGCGCGCGCCGCGCCGCGAGCTCACGCTCCGGGACATCGATCCGCAGCGCTCCCGCGGCCGCGTCGATCGTGATGGCGTCACCCTCCTGCACCAGCGCCAGCGCGCCGCCCAACGCCGCTTCCGGCGCGACGTGGCCCACGACGAGGCCGTGCGTTCCGCCGGAGAAGCGTCCGTCCGTCACGAGGCCGACCGACTCGCCGAGGCCCGCACCGACCAGGGCCGCGGTCGGCGCCAGCATCTCCCGCATCCCCGGACCGCCCTTCGGCCCCTCGTAGCGAATCACGATGACGTCGCCCGCCTGAATATTCCCAGCCATAATGGCGGCGAGACAGGCCTCTTCGGAATCGAACACGCGTGCTGGACCCGTGATGCGATGCTCTCCGCTCCCGCTGACCTTGGCGACCGCGCCCTCGGGCGCCAGGTTGCCGCGCAGAATCACGATGTGTCCCTCGCGCGCGAGCGGACGATCCCACGGATGGATGACGTCCTGGTCGGGCGACGGGCGCGCCGGCACGTTTTGCACGACGTCGGCGACCACGCGGCCGTCGATCGTCAGCGCATCGCCGTGCAGCACGCCGTTCGTCAGCAGGATGCGCATCACCTGCGGGATCCCGCCGGCGCGATGCAAGTCGGTCGTGACGTAACGCCCCGACGGCTTGAGATCGCACAGCACCGGCACACGCTTGCGCACCGTTTCGAAATCGTCGAGCGTCAGCGGCACGCCGGCGGCCCGCGCGATCGCCAGGAGATGGAGCACGGCGTTCGTGGAGCCGCCGATCGCCATCACCACCGCGATCGCGTTCTCGAACGCTTTCTTGGTTAGGATCTGCCGCGGCAGCCGCCGCGCCCGCACCGCTTGGAACAAGACCTCCGCTGAGCGCGCGGCGCTG